>OFGH01001756.1_pt1 | contig 13499 bp, 8 predicted proteins | sample 1521721 | NCBI WGS metagenome assembly OFGH01 (sample SAMEA3504132, study PRJEB24116) | mouse gut metagenome | biome: mouse gut; feature: mouse-associated habitat; material: faeces | place: Denmark | collected 2011
ATGGAATAAATCTCAAAAATCACATGATATGAAAACCTCAGTCCCCCGGCTTCTCAGCCTTATTTTCGCCGCTATACCTATGATAGCCGCTGCCCAAAACAACATTAAATCGGCATTTGAAGCCATAATCAAATGCCCGGAAGCTCAGATTACAGAAAGCCACACCCTCGAAAAAGACCCTTCTACAGGGATTAAGACCGGGCAAAGCGACGTATACCGCTTCGTACTGCCGGCCGGAAAAGTCTCCCTGCTCGAAAAAGCAGTTTCAGCCTTTGATAAAGACGCCGAAATGGCATACAGCATAAATCGGGGCAAGACCGTCAATACCGAAAGGGATATAATACTGACTGTTGGCAATCCCGGAAATGACGGTGTCTATCTAAATAGTCCTGACTGCGAGTACATATTTTCATTGTTTCTCGCTCCGCTTTCAGAGGACCCTGATGGCATTTACCGATACGCCTATGGCATGAATTTCAAAGAAAAAGATGGAACCCTTATGGGAAAACTTGTAATCACATACTCCACCACTCTAAAATATCGTCAGCAAGAGGCCTTACAACGACAGTACGACGTACTTCGCAATTTCTCAAACGGCACTAATTCTACCACATCAAGTGTATTTGCTTCACAACAATCCTGGTTCGATATACTTATGTCATATTTTCAGAGCATGACTTCCGCCAACTCTCAGACAAGGATTGCCCTCGCATCAAAAGCGTATAAAGTAATACAGGACACCTCAAACTATCCTGATGTGACGGAAGCCGACAAAGATGCAGTCCGCGAAATATTGAGCGGGATGATTTCCGACAAAAAATACTCGGAGACAGTTCTCAATAAACTTCTGGACCGATGCCTGATAGGTATTAAATAACAAACACAGCTTTTCATACAACCCTCGACCACCCGGATGGTCCGGGTAGTCGAGGGTTTAATTATTAGCGATTCATGAAACGATTGGCTATAGGCGCGTTATGTGCCTTCTCATTTACCGTGGCAATGGCTCAGCGCACCACAAGGGACACTATCAAAACACAGGAACTCAATGAGGTAGTAGTCGAAGCCCGTAACCAACGGCTCGGAGCGGAAGTATCGACATATATACCCACTGCTAAGCAAAAGAATTCGGCACAGACCGCCTCGGATTTGCTCAATCGCATGGCAATACCTCAACTTCGGGTTTCTCCTGACAACGAAATTACCGATTTGACCGGTAAGAGCATTGATGTATTCATCGATTTTCTTCCCGCATCGAAAAACGACTTGGAAGGAATGCGCATGCAGGATGTCAAAAAAATCGAGTACTATGATTTTCCTGCCGACCCTCGCTTTCTTGGAAAGGCACATGTAGTGAATTTCATCATGCAGAAATACGAATATGGCGGCTATGTCAAGATTTACGGACTGGAGAATACGGCAAATGCCGGACAAATCAGTCTTTTCGGAAAGCTACAATACAAACGGATGACATTTGATATCGCAGGTAGTGCGCTCTATGTCAACCGTGGACATACAGGCGCTGACACTTATGAGACCTTCCGTATTCCGCAATCCGACGGTACCATGAGGATTTTCGAACGCAATTCAATTCAGAAGTCCGCCAAACGGCACGACAGGACCTATTGGCCTACCTTCAAAGCCTTATATTCATCAGACAAGATAACCATACAGAATGTAGTGGGCGCCGATTTCAATCATTCACCGGTCGACAATACATCCGGCAATGTCTCATATATTCCTGAGGTGGCGGCACGCGCCGACTACACAAGCCTATCTACCAATCGGGTCAATTCGCTTTCCTACAACGGCTATTGGAATTTCATACTCAACGACAATAACACCGTAACTTTCTCACCGGCATACTCTTACTCCCATACAAAGACCAATAGCACCTATTTTGAGGAAAACAATGATGAATACTACAACGCCGCGAAGGATCATTCACATCAATTCAAAGCCGATTTGACCTATGCCCATTCCTTCGGCAAATGGGGCAATCTCAATACAATGCTCCAGACAATCATCACAACAAACCGCACTACCTATTCCGGCACGGCAAACACAAGCGACAACGCTCACACATATCGCATCGGTCCCGGTGTGCAGTACAGTCTCTCTAAAGGCAAAGTCTATGGCATGGTTGGCTTCGGTTATCATTGGGACAGACAGGAATACCTCGACGATAAGGAGAACTCGGCAGCACCGTGGATTGACTTCTCTCTGCAATATTCGCCCAACGACCGGCATTCTGTCCGTACTGAATTTCATCACATGAAGTCCATACCCTCCTCAAGCTACCGTTCATCTGCCGTCATACAAAGCAATCCATTGATGAGTTACACCGGCAATCCCGATCTTGTCTCCTATGGAAGTTACGATGCAGGAATCAACTACTCTTTTATCCCCGACAACAGATTTAGTCTATCAGCCTATGCCTCCACATGGATTGTAGACCACCGTTATGTCTACGACTATCAACCCACCGCTACCGGAATACTGCGTACAATAAAGCAACCGGGAGGATCCTATTCGCAATGGAGTTACGGAGTGTATGGCTCCGCACGTTTTTTTGACCGGAAACTCCAACTGACAGCGCAACTTTCAGGGCGCTCGGTTCACAATGGCAATCCGTATAATCTTAATAAAACTCATCTGTCTTATGCCATTCAGGCAAATTATTACCTTGGCAATTGGTCTTTATCCGGTGTCTACTATTCACCGCAGGGTTATCCCGACGGCTGCATGGTAAGCACCTGGATGAAAACCCGAGCTTATTACAGCCTACAGGCAGGATGGTCTAATTCCACATGGAATCTACAACTTTTTGTCGCAGATTTCTTCCGTTGGCACTGGCGCAGCGACAAAAGCATCATGCACAGCAGATACTACGATAAAATTCAACAGACATACTCAATCAATGACCATGCCTTGGCACGGTTAGCCGTAACCTATACTTTTGGCTTCGGCAAGAAAATCAAACGCGGCGACGAAGCCTCCCGGCAGTCAGCAGTCAACTCCGGCATCCTGAAATAACACGCCATACCATCTAACCATACCTGAATACCGTTATTAATCTGCCGTAGGTCACAGAATTGCGACCTACGGCAATTATTTCTCATTCTTCATCCAGCGCGGCTATAATCACGGAATTAGCCCTATCCACAGCCGATGTATCGAGCGACGCCAGATATATTTGTGTCGTTGTCTCCGAATCATGCCCCATACCTTCGCTTATCACACTAAGCGGTATACCGCTCGCGCGTGCCACCGAAGCCCAACTATGACGAGCCACATACATAGTCAGGGAGATAGTCACATCAGCCATCTCGGCAACTCTCTTGAGCATACGGTTCACATTGTAACTCATATATCGGTACGCGCACCGCTCCTGCACACCTATGCTGCGTATTATAGGCAAGAGATATTGCGTGGGATTAGGTGGATACCTGTCTATTATCGCCTGCATCTCATCTGTCCATTTGATTGTGAGCAATTGTCCTGTTTTACGTCGGCGGTAAGTGATATATCCGCCATGCAGATCCGACTTACGCAAAAACGCCATATCCACAAATGCCATTCCCCGAAGATAGAAACTCAGCATAAACATATCGCGTGCAAAACCCTCCGACGATATTCGCGCCGGAAGTTTCAGCGAACGGATACGCTTTATCGTAGCGAGCGGTATGGCACGTTTTGTTGTCTTATCCACACCCGTATATACATGCCTGAACGGATAACGCTGGCTCACCACACCCTCATCCACTGCCCTATTGTACACAGCCCGGAGTATGCGCATATAGAACGATACCGTATTCGACACCACTCCACGGCAACGCAGATACGCCTCATATCCCTCCACCAGTTCCGGAGTCAGAGCATCAAGCATCACGGATTGCGAACCATAGAATCGGGTGAAACTGTTCCTGGCTGCCGCGTATGTCTCTGAAGTACGCATACGCCCGTTGCGTTTAAACCGTTCTATAAGCATGTCCATGAACCCACCCAACGAATAATCGCGCAGATAGCGGTTATATTCCGATACCACATCATCCACCGTATAGCATCCGCCCTTCTCCTCCTCTCTGCGTATTATCCCGGCAAGACGCTCCACATCACAGGATATAAGATGCCGCATAGGCAATAATCCGAAATACAGCCCGCACGAAACACTACCTCTTTTATCATCCCACATCTCCGCACCTAACTCATACTGGGTTGCCACTATACGCGACACCCGTTCATGCCTGACCTGATAACATATCCGACCCCTGCCTTCCAAACCACCTGAACGCTGAAATTTTACCTTAATTGAAGCCATTGCTAAAAACGTTTTTTAATCCCAATATACTACAACGCATAGCAACATCGGTAAATATCACGGCACTTTTTTGTCCTACACCCACATACCGAACTTCATGGCAAAACATACCGTTATAGTCATATCTTACAGCTTATGAACTATATGACACAACCGATAGACATCAACAGGATATTCGACCTTACCGGCAAGGTTGCCATAGTCACAGGCGGTGGCGACGGCATCGGACGCGGAGCCTGCGAGATACTTGCAGCCGCCGGAGCATCTGTAGTGGTGAGCAATCTTACCATGGAGAAAGCCGAGAATGTAGCCAACGTCATCACCGCCAACGGCGGCAACGCCATCGCCATGCAATGCGATGTGTCATCCGATTCCGATTTGGTCAGGCTTGTGGAACAGACCCGTCAAAAATTCGGCACCATCAATATCTTGGTCAACAACGTGGGATTAGGTGGTGGCGGTAAGGAGAATCCATTCAAAATAGACCGTGCTTACATCGAACGCATCTACAACATCAATCTCTTCGCACCTTGGCGGTTATGCCAACTCACAGCACCCATAATGGCAGAATCGGGCTACGGCAGTATCATCAACATCACATCCACCAGCAGTATCAACAACGACCCCGACATGAGTATCTACGGCTCATCTAAAGCCGCACTCAACCACCTGTCGTCAAATCTCGCCTACGATTTTGGCCCCATGGGCATACGCATCAATTGCGTGGGACCGGGAGCCACCCGCACACATGCACTCGCCTCAGTCCTTACTCCCGATATTGAACGGCACATGTTGAGCCGCACGCCCATCAAGCGTCTCGGGGAAGTTTCCGACATAGCCCGGGCAATACTCTTCTTCGCATCACCAGCATCCGCATGGATTACCGGACAGACTCTATTTGTTAACGGCGGGGGCGTACAGTCGCTCGACTGACTCGCCAGCCGTCACTTACGCCAGAATCCGGGAGTAAACAATATCAGGACTGTGAACAGTTCCAGACGTCCTATGAGCATGAGCAGGGACAGCACCCACTTACCCACATCCGGTACAAGGTCAAAGCTCCCTCCATAACCGGTCACACCGGCACCGAAGCCGGTATTGCTCACACACGAGAACGCCGAGAAGAAAGCATCTATCAGCGGCAATCCTATAGCCGTAAGCACGATACCGCCCACTAATATTACCATCACATAGATACACAGGAAAGCTATCACTTTCGACACTATATCTGCCGGTATCACCTTTCCGTTGACTCTCACATTGGTCACCGCATTTGGATGCACGCACCGGTACAGCTCATTACGTGTGTTTTTTATCAGGAACAGTATGCGGTCTATCTTGGCGCCGCCGCTCGTGGACCCGGCACACGCCCCCGAAAACATCAGCACAAACATCAGCGCTATGACAAACGAGCCCCACGACTCAAAATCACACACCCCAAGCCCGGTCGATGTTATGGTCGATATTATTTGGAATAGCGGATAAATCGTTACCGACTTCCAGTCAGTGACCTGCCCGCGCAATATGATGTTTACCACAAACATCACAAAAAACACCCCCACTATGTAGAGATAGGCACGGAACACATCATTGCGCCACAATGGACGTACATCCCCGTGAAGCGCACGGAATATCAGCGAGAAACTGGTGCCTCCCAGGAACATGAATATCATCACCACCACAGTCACGTAAGTGGAGTTCCAGTGGGCGAGACTATCGTCACGTGTCGAGAACCCTCCGGTCGACATTGCCGAGAACGCATGGCACACACTATCGAAAAACGACATCGGACCTATCCACAGCAGGACTATGAGTACCGCGGTCAAAAGAAAATATATACCCCACAGGCTTTTGGCAGTCTGGCTCACACGGGGGCGCAATTTCTCATGCGTTATGCCCGTAACCTCGGCATTGAACATCTGCATACCGCCGGAATGGTTCAGCATCGGTATCACGGCGAGAGTGAATATTATTATACCCATACCGCCTATCCATTGCATAAGGCTACGCCACATGTTGATACTATGTGAAAACGACTCCACCGATGGGAGTACTGAACATCCCGTAGTGGTAAATCCCGACATAGCCTCAAAAAACGCATCGCTCACGCTCACCACATGCGACCCGAGCAGGAATGGCAACATCCCGAACATCGAAAACACCACCCACACCATGGCAGTGAGCAGAAATCCCTCATGCTTTCCCATATCCGTACGCGACGGTCGCAGTCCGAACGTCAGCAATACTCCGGCGGTCAATGTTATGGCGGCACTTATGGCAAATGCCTTTGCATCTGTCTCGCCATACACCAAAGCGGTAATGAACGGAAGCAGCATGAACGCGGTTTCTATCATCAGAAGCCAGCCTATCACACGCATTATCATGCTGTAGTTAATGTGACGCAACGTTTTTGCCATAACTCACAGGCTGATATCAATTAAACAATCGCTCTATCTTATGGATAGCACCGCTTAGACAGAATACCACCACATGGTCTCCGGGCTGTATCACGGTATTACCGCCCACCAACATACCCTTACCGTCGCGTATCAACCCGGCTATGGTCATGTCATGCGAGAGATTCAACCCTTTCACAGGTCCTTTGGTCACTTTTGATTTCGGACGCACCTCTATCTCAGCCACATCGGCATCGGCGAGTGCCATGAATTTCGAGCTGTCGGCATCGGCATCCAGAAGCATCTGGAATATCTTGCTTGACGCAAGCAGTTTCTTATTGATTATAGTACCGATATTGAGACTCTCAGCTTCGGAGATAAACTGTATATTCTCCACCTCGGCTATAGTCTTGCTCACACCATATTCCTTGGCGGTGAGCGAGGTCAGGATATTAGTCTCCGAACTGTCGGTCAATGCTATGAACGCATCCATCTCCTCGATACCCTCCTCTCGCAAGGTATCTATATCGCGTGCGTCGCCATGTATCACCATACTGTCCGGACAGCGCTCCGACAGTTCCGTACACCTGTTGCGGTTTTGCTCTATAATGCGGAACTTATACTTGTCACCCGCTATCGCTATAAGGCGCACGGCTATACGGCTTCCGCCCATTATCAGCACCTTGCGTATATCATTCTTTACCTTGCCGCATATCTCGCGCAACTCATCCACATGGTCCTTTGTGGTTGTAAAATATATTATATCGTTGGCATGTATATATTCATCGCCGCGCGGTATTATAGTTTCGTGATTGCGCTTTATGGCAGACACATGGAAATAATGTGCGTCCACCGACAACTGCTTCAACTGCATTCCTGCAAGCCTGGCGTTGTCACGTATCTTCACACCCACCACTATCAGTTCTCCGTCGTGCAGTTCAAACCAGTTGCGCACCCAGTTACGCTCCAGCGACTTCAATATCTCACGTGCCGCAAGATATTCCGGGTAGATCATGGCATTTATGCCATGGCGTGTAAAAAACTCGCAGTGGCTTTGCTGCATGAACTCGTAATTATCGATACGAGCCACTGTCTTGCGCGCACCTATACTCTTGGCTATCGAACATGCAAGCACATTCGACGTTTCTTCAGGTGTCACGGCTATGAACAGGTCACAGCGTTCCACTCCCGCGTCACGTTGCACATTGAATGATATCGGCGAACCGCGGTATGTGAGCAGATTACATGTGGCGTCTATTGCCGCCAACCGTTCCAAATTGGTATCTATAAGCGTAATATCCTGATTCTCCTGTGAGAGAAGCTTGGCAAGGTGGGTACCCACCTCTCCGGCACCGGCTATCACAATCTTCATTTGCTTGAATTTTTAGCATTAACTATAGCGCGGTATATGGCTTCGCTGTCCATTCCGCACAATGCATAGAGCTCCGGCACCGAACCCTGGGGCACAAACTTATCCGGCACACCTATACGGGTCACCGGAAGCGTGCAACCGTTGTCCGACAGCCATTCTATCACCGCCGAACCCAATCCGCCTTTCACCGACGCATCCTCTACCGTCACTATCGGGGCTCCTTTCTCGGCAACCTCACGCAATATTTCGGTATCCATCGGTTTCAGGAACATCATATCATAGTGCGCCACACTGATTCCATCAGCCTTGGCTTGTTCTATAGCCTTAACAGCCTCCGAAGCAAGAGGTCCTACGGACAGCAGTGTCACATCCATGCCGTCACAGAGTTTCTCACCCTTACCTATAGGCAGTTCATGCATGGGGCAGCGCCAGTCTATCTCTTTGCCGCTTCCACGAGGATAACGTATAGCCATCGGCACGTTTACCGACGACGATTGCGCTGTGTACATCAGGCAACGCAGATGACGCTCATCACGTGGCGATGCCACTATCATTCCTGGAATACCGGTAAGATAATTGAAGTCAAACACTCCATGATGCGTGGCGCCATCCTCGCCCACCAGTCCGGCACGGTCTATACAGAACACTACCGGAAGCCCCTGTAAAGCCACATCGTGGATGATATGGTCGTAGGCACGCTGAAGAAATGACGAGTATATGGCAACGAACGGACGCATCCCATCCTTGGCAAGACCACCGGCAAATGTCACCGCATGTCCCTCCGATATACCCACGTCAAACGTGCGGTCGGGATACGCAGCCTGCATCTTGCTCACGGAAGTGCCGGAGAGCATTGCAGCAGTGATAGCTACTATCTTGGGGTTGGCACCGGCGAGTTCCACAAGAGTCTCGCCGAACACATCCTGATATTTGGCAGGCTTGTGTACCTGTCCATCTGTGATTATAGCCCCGCTTTGCGGATCAAACTTACCCGGAGCATGCCACTGGGCGGGATTCTCCTCGGCGGGCTTGAACCCTCGGCCTTTCACGGTACGCAAATGCAGTATGCGCGGACCGTTCATATCCTTTATGTCGTGGAGCACACGTATTATACGTGGCAGGTCATGACCGTCAAACGGTCCGAAATACCGTATGTTAAGCCCCTCGAATATATTCTGTTCTTTAGTAAAGAATGATTTCAAGCTATTGTTGAACCGCAACACCCTGCCGCGATTCTTATCGTTGAACAGCCCCAGCTTCTTGAGCAGTTTGTACAGCCTGAAGCGGAACGTGTTGTAACCCTTCGACGCAGTGAGGTGAGCCAAATATGAATTCAATGAACCCACATTGCGGTCTATCGACATATCATTGTCGTTCAATATTATAAGCAGGTTATTCTTGGCATTAGCGGCATTATTCAGCCCCTCGAATGCCAATCCGCCGCTTATCGATGCGTCGCCTATCACCGCCACCACATGCCTGCGTGGATCATCTCCGCCCAACGCGGCAGCCACCGACATGCCCAATGCCGCCGATATCGAATTCGACGCATGACCGGCAGTGAACGTATCATACTCACTCTCATCCGGATTCGGAAACCCGCTCAAACCGCCCAATTTCCTGTTGGTATGGAACCTGTTGGCACGGCCCGTGAGCAACTTGTGCCCATAAGCCTGATGCCCCACATCCCACACTATACGGTCGTACGGAGTATCAAACACATAATGCAACGCCACGGTAAGCTCCACAGCGCCCATACTTGAGGCGAAATGCCCCGGATTGGTACTCAAGGAATTTATAAGGAAATCACGTATTTCGCTGCACACCGCCGGCAACTGGTCAGGGGCGAGTTTGCGCAAATCATCTGGAGCGGATATATGCGCCAGCAACGGATAACGGTCGGAATCCACCTCCCGTACGGAATTATCGGTAGGAACAGCGATGGTAGCAGTCATTTCTTTTTCTTTATATGTTTTTTATAAAGAGGCACGAACACCACTATGCCCGATGCTATGATTATGAACGGCACCTTGAGTGTAAACGGCTGGCTTACCACCATGATATAGCACAATGCAAGCCAAAGCAGCACTATGCAGCAAAAACGGAACATGGTAGCCTTATCCATCACTTCAATTCAAGCGTTTCATAATTCATCCACAAAAATACTAATTTTTCCGACAATCCCGCATCACTGGCGCAAAAATCCGCATCGCCGACGCATCCGCTGGAACTCACATGCGGTTAAGTTCCGACTGGGACGCCACCCCGCCTTTGTAACGCGATTTTTTAGGTTGGAACTGATATGCAACGCTCAATGATATACCTCGCCGGTCGTAACTTTGCGTTTTCCTCATATCCACATTATATGTATGCATCGACCAATCGTTACACTCCGTGTTGAAGATATCGGTCACATCCAGTTTCAGCGTAAGTGCTTTGTTCAGGAATCTCTTACGCACACCCGCATTCATACCGAACCACGACGATGCGAACCGGTTGGTTTGCATATCACCGCCGCTTCTACCCGATACATCGGCGGTGATGGTCCATCCGTGCGGCAACTCCAGTGTATTGCGGAAACTGTAAGTCCACATCGGACGATTATACCGCTCACCACCCAGTTCAAGCCATTGGGCGTTGCACCCCACAGTCACATTAGGTGTCCACCGCTTAACCTGTCGGCTCCATATCAGATACGCATACAGCCCGCTCACATCCACATTCACCGGCTGCATGAGCAGTTGCGGCGTAGGAGCATCGTACGGACGCTTCACAAACGCATACGTGTCGATACTGCGCACATAATCAGCCTGAACCATAAAGTCACGCCAGCGACCGAACAGCTGCACATCATGCATCCGCTCGTCGCGCAATGCCGGATTGCCACCCTCTATCTCATGACGCCCCACATAAGTCAACCCGCTCGTAAGCTGGGCGTATGGCGGACGCACGGTACTCACCTTGTAACTCAACGTCATCTCCACGTCATCCACCGGCGAATACCCTATAGCCACATCAGGCGTCACCAGATGGTCACGGCGGCTTATCTCATCATCCCGCTTGCCATTGAGTGTATACCGGTAATCCACATACTCCCATCTCACACCGGCAGTGACATTCCATTTCCCCAGCACTCTGCTCCACGACGCAAACGCAGCCACCGATGTTTGGGCGGCATCGGAATGCGATGAGGGGATATAACTCCCCACCTCTTCATTCTCCATCACATATCCGAGCGAGGTACTCGTATATGAATCCTGCGTACCGGCAGTGAGCACACCTCTCCACAGCGGCAGTTCGGCATAGAACTTACCTGCATAGAGCCATGACCGCTTATCCTGCACCGACCCCACATCCGACAACATACCGTCGGGATAGGACGTAAGGCTGTGGTTATCGGAGTCAGAGCGACGGAACGTACCGTCAAAATGCAGGTGCACATCCCTCTTGCTCAATCGGCAGTCATAATACACCGATGCAAGATGCGACCGCCCCACTATCTCCCAATCTATATTCCGTGCCACAGGCTCCTCGCCATCCACCCATTCGCTGCCATGATTTGAATAATCGGCATGCTCCGACAGGTAACGGTAATAACCGCCAAACGAATGCTCACCCGACACATAATTGAATCCCACCTTCCCTTGTCCTATATTCACCGGATAATTATTGCGCTGCGTCGACCCCACCGTCATCTGTTTACCCTGATACTCCCACCGGTTCACGGTCGAGCCTTTTATCAGGCTGTTGTTATGGGCATACGCTCCGGTAGCGAATAGTTCAAGTTTGCTGCCGTGCCAACTCATATCCAGCACATCATTTACACTCGTACGCCTGCGCCAATCAGCATTCACCTCATCGCGCACACTCAATCCTCGCACAAACTTCCGGCGCGTGAATATTTTCAACACCGCACGCGTACTGCTATCATATTGAGCACCCGGGGCGAGCACAAGCTCCACCCGTCTTATATTGTCCGATTGAAGCGACTGCAACTCCCTATCGTCCCGCATCGGTCTACCATCTATGAATATCTCGGGCGCACCCTTTCCTGCAATCTCCACAGCATTGTCACGCACCGAAATCATCGGCAACTGCCGCAACACATCCACGGCATTGCCCACATTTTCAAGACTCGTTCCGGCAATGGTCGACACCAACGACGTCCCCTCCAGACGCGTCACACTGCGATTGGCATTCACCACCACCTCTTCAAGTTCCCTGACCAATGAATCGGGCATTTCCACCTGCCCTATCTGCGCTCTCACGCCAAGGCTACACGCGCACGCCAATAGCACACTTACAATAACTTTTTTCATATCAGATTACAAAATTTATTCATGGCAAATTTACCGACAGGCAACCTCGCCAACCAAATTTCAAATCTGACACACAGAAATATTACACTCTAACAATCAAACCATTACGCCCTACACATCCGCCATTTTTCTGACCGACGCTCCAATACCGTCAAATCACCGCCAGAAAACGCTCCATATCCATAGGCGATTCTGCCTTGATGCGCGCCCTCAGACGCGACTTGCGCTTATACACCGCATCCACACTCATACCCATGAGCATACTCACCGCACGGTTCGAGAAACCGCATGCAAGATAGGTCATCAATCGGCAATCATCCTCCTTCATCCACGCACACTGTTCACGCAGCGACGAAATCAAACCGCCGCATCCGTCATTCACCGCACTCTCCATAGCCGCGTTCATCCCCTTGTCCGACTTTATCGCGGCTATCTCATCCTTCACCTGCTCCGCTATGGCATTACGCTCCGCACGCGTCCCTTGGGTCTCATAATATGTGTCACACAAACGGGCTATCAGACCGAAACGCTCTTCAAACAATGCCCTGACACGCTGCTGCATATCGTTCGCTGTCGCGCTCATGCCGGTCAGTTTACCCTGAAGCATCGATGCCTCGCCCAGCAACGTCTCGTTACGCAACCGCTGTATGCGCAACCGCTGACGCTGCCACACTATCACCCCCAAACCTATCAGCATCACCACCAGCGCAACCGCCATATATCTCTCGCGGTCCATTCGCTCCATATATAGCGCGTATTCCCGCTCCTTCTGCACATAAAGCGCCGATATCAGCGCATCGTAATCATCATCCCCGCCCGCCTGTAGCAACTGCTTTGCCGCACGGGCACGCGACAGTTCCTGCTGCTTCCCGTGGTACGAATAATACCCCACGGCTATATTCACTATCGTATCTGTAGGCACATGCATACGGCTCATAGCCATAGACTCACTGTACAGTAACGCCCAGCGTGCCATCGTTGCCGAATCGCTGAAATCCGATATATTCATAGCCCCCAGCCGGTCATAGGCGGCACGCGGATTCTCCTCCAGAAGCTCCTCGGCACTGTTCAGCGCCATCTCGTCAAGCTCA
>OFGH01001760.1_pt1 | contig 13477 bp, 10 predicted proteins | sample 1521721 | NCBI WGS metagenome assembly OFGH01 (sample SAMEA3504132, study PRJEB24116) | mouse gut metagenome | biome: mouse gut; feature: mouse-associated habitat; material: faeces | place: Denmark | collected 2011
AGAGGTAGTTCCTGAACAAGGTGAAATAGAAGCAATTTTGGAAGGACGAAAGGACAGAGCAAAAAACGGGACAATTCCTCACGATGCAATAAACTGGGATTAAGCAGGCAATAAATGATAAGAAAAGGATAAAAGATGGATTGTTATATTGATTTGAAAAATATTGCGGCAGAAGAATTAAAGAACGTAGAACTGGATAAGGTCGATGTTACTTGCAGTCCACCTGATTTTGAACCGCAGCGTCAATATTACTTTATAGCGAAATGCAGGCAGATCGTGAAGGCGGAAAGCGAACGTCTTGGACGTCCGTTATATGCGTGTTCGGTAACCTTTGGCTGTCAGATGAACGCCCGGGATTCGGAGAAGTTACTCGGCATTTTAAGAAGCGCGGGCTTTCAGGAGACCGATTCGGAGGATGCCGATTTTGTGATCTACAATACCTGCACCGTGCGGGATAACGCAAACCAGCGTGTCTTTGGCAGGCTGGGTGTTTTGAACGGCTATAAAAAGAAAAATCCGCAGATGAAAGTGGCGCTCTGCGGCTGTATGATGCAGGAGGACCTTGTCATCGAAAAACTCCGCAAAAGTTACGGCTTTGTGGATCTGGTGTTCGGCACCCATAATCTGTACAAATTTGCGGAACTGCTGTACCGCTGTTATACGGAAAAGGGCATGATCGTCGATATCTGGGAGGATACGGACAAAATCGTGGAGGATCTGCCGGTGGAGCGTAAATATCCGTTTAAATCCGGCGTCAATATTATGTTCGGCTGCAACAATTTCTGCAGTTACTGTATTGTGCCCTATGTGCGTGGGCGGGAGCGGTCGAGAGCGCCCGAAGAAATTCTGCGGGAGATCAGGAATCTGGCGGCGGACGGCGTAAAGGAAGTCATGCTTCTTGGCCAGAACGTCAATTCCTACGGAAAGGAGCTGGCGGGGATGGGCTTTCTGTCTTTCCCGGAACTGCTCAGGGAAGTGGAGAAAGTGGAAGGGATCGAGAGGATACGCTTTATGACGTCCCATCCGAAGGATTTATCCGATGAACTGATCGAGGTGATGAGGCAGTCGAAGAAGATCTGCCGGCATCTGCATCTGCCCCTGCAGTCCGGCTCCACAAGGATTCTGAATAAGATGAACCGGCGGTATACAAAGGAATCCTACCTTGCGCTGGCGGAGAAGATCCGGCGGGCGATACCGGATATCTCCCTGACAACGGACATCATCGTTGGCTTTCCGGGGGAGAGCGAAGAGGATGCGGATGACACCATCGATGTGATCAGGAAAGTGCGGTTTGACAACGCCTTTACCTTTGTGTACTCCAAACGGACAGGCACCCCGGCGGCGGCTATGGAACAGGTGCCGGAGAAGGAAGTGCGGGAGAACTTTGACCGGATACTGGCCTGCGTGCAGGAGACGGCGAGAGAGAGAGTAAAACGTTTTGAAGGGCAGGTGCTTCCTGTTCTGGTAGAAGAGTTAAATGAACAGGACACATCCCTTGTGACAGGAAGATTGTCCAATAATACGGTGGTGCACTTTCCGGGGGATGCATCCCTGATCGGGGAGATCGTGGATGTGAAACTGGTAAGATGCGAAGGATTTTATTATATCGGGGAAAGATAAAAAGACGTAAACGAAGGGTAAGAGATGGCTGAAAATGCTAAGGAACTGACAAAGGAAGAACTGGCGGAACTGACGCCGATGATGCAGCATTATCTGCAGACAAAAGAGCAATACCCCGGCTGTATTTTATTTTACAGGCTGGGTGATTTTTATGAGATGTTTTTCGAGGATGCGATAACGGTATCCCGGGAGTTGGAGATCACGCTGACCGGAAAAAGCTGCGGGCTGACGGAGCGGGCGCCGATGTGCGGCGTACCCTATCATGCGGTAGACACCTATCTGAACAAACTGATTGAAAAGGGCTATAAAGTTGCCATCTGTGAGCAGGTGGAAGATCCGAAGCTGGCAAAGGGCATGGTAAAGCGGGAGGTGACGAGAATCGGCACGCCGGGGACCAATCTGAATATACAGTCTCTGGAAGAATCCCGCAATAATTTTCTGATGAGTATCGCCTATTTCCCCGGCAGGATCGGTGTTTCAGTTGCTGATATATCCACCGGGGATTATTATTTGACGGAGCTCGAGGACAACAACAAGCTGCTGGATGAGATCAGCAAATACGCGCCTTCGGAGATCATCTGCAACGATGCGTTTTTGGTTTCCGGACTTTCCGTGGAGGATATGCGGCATCGTCTGCGCATTGCGGTAAATGCGCTGGAATCCCACTACTTTGATGAGGACGCCGCTAAAAAACTGTTAAAAAAGCATTTTAAAGTAGTTGCTCTGACAGGGCTTGGCATCGAGGATTTTCCGGTGGGGATTCTGGCGGCGGGGGCGCTTCTGCGGTATTTATATGAGACACAGAAGTCTTCCATGAGCAATATCACTCATATTTATCCCTACCTGACCAGCAAATTTATGCTGCTGGATTCCGCCACAAGACGAAATCTGGAACTGGCGGAAACCCTCAGGGAAAAACAGAAAAGAGGCTCCCTGTTATGGGTATTGGATAAGACAAAGACCGCCATGGGCGCGAGGACACTGCGCAGCTATATCGAACAGCCCCTGATCGATAAACGGCAGATCGAGGAGCGGCTTGACGCGGTGGAAGAGCTGACAAAAGATGTGATCAGCAGGGACGAGATACGGGAATATTTAAACCCGGTCTATGACCTGGAGCGGCTTCTTGGGAAGATCAGCTACCAGTCCGCCAATCCCAGGGATCTGATCGCGTTTAAAAATTCCATTGCCATGATGAAACCTGTCAGGGCGGTACTGGAAGCCTTTCATAAGTCGCTGCTTGCGCAGATTCTGGAGGATATCGATCCGCTGGAGGACCTGTTTACCCTGATCGATGCGGCAATCGGGGAAGATCCGCCGCTCCTCATCCGGGAAGGCGGCATTATCAAGGACGGGTTTGATGCTACCATAGATTCCCTCAGGAAGGCAAAGACCGAAGGGAAAAACTGGCTGGCGGCGCTGGAAGAGGAGGACAGAAACCGCACCGGTATTAAAAACCTGCGGATCAAATATAATAAAGTGTTCGGCTATTATTTCGAGGTGACGAACTCCTTTAAGGACATGGTGCCGGAAGATTATGTGCGGAAACAGACTTTAGCCAACGCGGAGCGCTATACGACGCCCCGCTTAAAGGAGCTGGAAGATACGATTTTAAATGCCGAGGATAAACTTGCCACGCTGGAGTACGACATGTTCTGTAAAATACGGGACACCATCGGCGGCGAGATCGAGCGGATTCAGAGGACCGCGAAGGCGGTGGCAAGGCTGGATGTCTTTGCCTCTCTCTCCCTTGTTGCGGAGCGCTATCGCTATGTGCGTCCTGAAATCAACGAAAAGGGACTGATCCATATCAAGGACGGACGCCATCCCGTGGTGGAACAGGTGATGGGAAATGACATGTTTGTCACAAATGACACTTACCTGGACAACGGGAGCCATCTGATCGCCGTGATCACCGGTCCCAATATGGCGGGAAAATCCACTTATATGCGGCAGACGGCGCTGATCGTGCTGATGGCGCAGCTTGGCAGTTTTGTTCCCGCAAAGTCCGCGAAAATCGGGCTGGTGGACCGGATCTTTACGAGAGTGGGAGCCTCGGATGATCTGGCGAGCGGTCAGAGTACCTTTATGGTGGAGATGAACGAAGTGGCGAATATTCTGCGGAATGCCACAAAGAACAGCCTGCTGATCCTGGATGAAATCGGCAGGGGGACCTCCACCTTTGACGGGCTTTCCATCGCCTGGGCGGTGATCGAGCATATCAGCAATCGAAAGCTTTTGGGCGCGAAAACGCTCTTTGCAACCCATTACCATGAGCTGACCGAGTTAGAGGGAAAAATCAGCAATGTCAACAATTACTGTATCGCGGTGAAGGAGAAGGGGGACGATATCGTGTTCCTCAGAAAGATCATCAAAGGCGGAGCGGACAAAAGTTACGGTATCCAGGTGGCAAAGCTGGCGGGGGTGCCGGATATGGTCATCGACCGGGCGAAGGAGATCGTGGCGCAGCTCAGCGAAAACGATATTACCGAAAAGGTACAGAGCATTGCGGTGGACACAAAGACGGACAATAAAAAAGTGCCGGCTTACGATGAAGTGGACCTGCAGCAGTTTTCTCTTTTTGATACGGTGAAAGATGAGGATGTGCTGAAAGAACTTCTGGAGGTGGATGTGATGAATATGACGCCGGTGGATGCGATGAACACGCTGTACCGGCTACAGAGCAAGCTGAAGAACCGATGGGGGTAAAGCGAACCGTCTCGGAGCAAAACCAATTACGAAATGAGAATCAGGAGGTATTCAATATGAGTTACAATTACGACGTTATGATCATTGGAGCGGGACCGGGCGGCATTTTTTCCGCCTATGAACTTTTACAGAAAAAGCCGGAGTGGAAGATTCTGGTGCTGGAGGCAGGAAATTCCCTTGATAAGAGGAAATGCCCGATCGACGGGGATAAGGTGAAAAGCTGTATTGGCTGTAAGACCTGCGCGATCATGAACGGCTTCGGCGGAGCGGGAGCGTTCTCCGACGGAAAATATAATATCACAAATGAGTTCGGCGGTACCCTTCATGAGTATATCGGCAAGCAGAAGGCGGTAGAACTGATGGAGTATGTGGACGGCATCAACGTCTCCTACGGCGGGCATAAGACAAAGCTGTATTCCACCGCGAACACGCAGTTTAAGCGGCTCTGCCTGCAAAACGGGCTGCATCTTCTGGATGCTTCGGTGCGGCATCTCGGAACGGACATCAATTTTGAAGTTCTTGAGAACTTATATAACGAACTGAAAGAGAAGATAGATTTTCGTTTTCTGACGCCCGTGCGGCATATAAAGCTGTTGGAGGGCGGCTATGAAGCCGTGACGGATAACGGTTCTTATACCGCTGAAAAATGTATTATTTCCGTGGGCAGGAGCGGCAGCAAATGGATGGAAAAGGTCTGCAGCGAACTGCAGATTCCCACCCTCTCAAACCGGGTGGATATCGGTGTGCGCGTGGAGCTTCCGGCAGAGATTTTCGCGCCGATCACCGATGAACTGTATGAGAGCAAGATCGTGTATAAGACGGAGAAATATCAGGATAAGGTGCGGACATTCTGTATGAATCCGAAGGGTGCCGTGGTGAATGAGAATACTAACGGCATTGTCACGGTAAACGGACACAGCTATGAAGATCCGGCGCTGCAGACGGAAAACACCAACTTTGCCCTGCTGGTGGCAAAACATTTCACGGAGCCCTTCAAAGACAGCAACGGCTACGGCGAGAGTATCGCAAGGCTGTCCAATATGCTGGGCGGCGGCGTGATCATGCAGCGTTTCGGCGATCTGATCAGAGGGCAGAGAAGTTCGGAGAAGCGGCTGAAAAAATCTTTCCTGACACCCACTCTGGCGGCAACACCCGGGGATCTGAGCCTTGTGATGCCCAAGCGGATTCTGGACGGCATTATTGAGATGATCTATGCGCTGGATAAGATTGCGCCGGGCACAGCCAACGACGATACGCTGCTCTATGGCGTGGAAGTAAAATTCTATAATATGGAAGTGGAACTGGATGAAAATCTGGAAACGCTGCACAAAGGGCTGTTTGTGATCGGGGACGGCAGCGGCGTCACGCACTCTTTATCCCATGCCTCGGCAAGCGGTGTGTATGTGGCAAGGCATCTGGCGGAGCAGGCACAGTGAGCGTATATACCTGGATTACATGAAGAGAAAAACCAGAATGGAAAGACCGGGCAGTGTCTGCCTGTCATGGAAATAAGGAAATATCACAAGAGGAGAAGTATGGCATCCATTCATATATTAAGTCACGAAACAATAGATAAGATTGCCGCCGGAGAAGTGGTAGAGAGGCCCTCCAGTATCGTAAAGGAACTGGTGGAAAACGCGGTGGATGCGGGGGCGGAGGCAATTACCGTGGAGATAAAGGACGGCGGCATCAGTTTTATCCGCGTCAGCGACAATGGCTGCGGAATTGAAAAGCAGGAGATCAGAAAAGCCTTTCTGCGCCATGCCACCTCCAAAATCCGGGATGCGGATGATCTTCTGCGGCTTCATTCTCTGGGCTTTCGGGGCGAGGCGCTGAGCAGTATTTCCGCTGTTTCACAGACGGAGATGATCACAAAAACCGGGCGGGAACTGACCGGCGTCCGACTAAGCATGGAAGGCGGCATCGAAACCGATTTTGAGGAAGTGGGTGCGCCGGAGGGGACGACGATCATTATCCGCAACCTGTTTTTCAATGTGCCTGCGCGGAGAAAATTTTTAAAACAGCCCGCCACCGAGGGCGGCTATGTGGCAGATTTGATGGAGCATCTTGCGCTGGCAAATCCGCGGATTTCTTTTCAGTTTATTCAGAATAACCAGGTGAAGTTTTCCACGGCGGGGAACGGGGATCTGAAACAGACCATATATAAGCTGTATGGAAAGGACATGACGGATTCTCTGATAGAGATAGACAGATCGGGGGACGGTATCCGGCTTTCCGGTTATCTGGGAAAGCCCTCCGGCAACCGTTCCAACAGAAACTATGAACTTTATTTTCTGAACGGCAGATTTATCAGGAGCAATCTTGTTGCGAGAGCCATAGAGGAGGGGTATAAATCCTATCTGATGCAGCACAAGTATCCGTTTTGTGTGCTGATGATGGAGGTGGAGCCGTCAAGGGTGGACGTGAATGTTCATCCGGCAAAGATGGAAGTCAGATTCACGGAAGAAATGCGCGTCTATGAATTTCTGGCAAAAGCCGTAAAAGAGGTGCTGTATGCCCATGAGATGATTCCGGAGATTGCCCTGACGGAGACGGAGAAAAAGGAAGAAAAACAGGAGAAAGCGTTAGAACCCTTTCAGAAAGCAAGAAGTAAGATGCAGACGAAAACGGTACGGCCAGTGCATGATAAGCCGCAGAATTCAAAAGATTTCTTTGTGGATTTCGGAGACGACGAGGAAGAGTCGGAAGAGGAAATTCCGGGCGGAAGGGAAACGGATGCCGCAGCAGGAAAGGACGAAAAACCCGGGAGCGTTTCGGAAGAAGAAAGTGTTTATCATACCGGGCGGATCAAAGAAGAGGAATGCATTTATGGTACCGGGCAGATAAAGGAAGAGGAATGTATTTGCCTCACCGGGCAGATGAAAGAGGAAAACGAAGAACCTGCGAGAGTCTGTTCGGAAAAACGGCCTGCAATCGAAGCGGCGAAACCCATTGCGGAAAAACAGCCGGAAGCGGAAATCCCCGTCATATATCAGGGCGAACAGCTTGAGTTGTTCAAAGAAAGGATCATTTCCCAGGCGTCCCGTCAAAAATTCAGGATTTTAGGGCAGGCTTTCGACACCTACTGGATTGTGGTGTTTGAAGAAAAACTCCTGATGATCGACCAGCATGCGGCGCATGAGAAAGTGAAATTTGAGCGGATCATGAAAGCGGTCGGGGAAAGTGAAGTATTGTCTCAGAATCTTTATCCGCCCCTTGTACTGTCCTTATCCGGCAGAGAGCAGGAGGTACTGGCGCGTTTCAGGGATGCCTTCTCAAAACTGGGGTTTGAGCTGGAATATTTCGGCGGAAATGAGATCACGATCCGAAGCGCGCCGGCGGAACTTTTTGGCAGTACGATAAAGGAGATGTTTCTGGAAGTGCTGGATGAACTATCACTAACCGGCAGCGGACGTGCCAGGAGCGTGGAAGAGAGGATAGCAACCATGGCATGCAAGGCAGCGGTCAAAGGCAATATGCGTATGTCCGTGTCGGAAATGGAAACACTGTTAGATGAACTTTTAACGCTGGAAAACCCCTATTTCTGCCCCCACGGAAGACCTACGATCATTTCGTTTACAAAGCAGGAACTGGAGAAGAAATTTAAGCGGATTGTGTAAACTTTAGACTGCTGTTGCTAAAAATGGAAAGGATATATCTATGAGGAATCAGTCGTTAGCCTTGAATAATGAAGTGATTGAAAAAATTAAAGTGGAAGCGACGGAAATGATTAAAAAAATTATGCTTCCTGATTTAAAGATGGTCATTTTGTATGGTTCTTGTACAAGAGGAGATTACACAGAAGATTCAGATGTTGATATCGCGCTATTAATGAAATGTAATAGATACGAAGCAAAAAAATATAGCGATGGGCTTGCGAAAATAGCAACGGAACTTGCTGTCAAATATTTTGCTGTTGTTAATTTTGTACCTCTTCCATATGATGAATTTCTTGAGAAAAAGACCTGGTACGGCTATTTTAGAAATATTGACAGAGAAGGGGAGGTCCTTTATGGATAAAGCATATCAGAGAGATCTGGCGAAAGTTCGCCAGGAAAGAGCACAGGAACTTTTGGATGAGGCAAAGGAGTTATTGGATAAAGGGGCTTATAAATCTGCAAATAATAGAGCATATTATGCTGTTGAAAAGAGTATAAAAGCTTTACTTGCCACAAAAGAAATAGATGCCGTTACTCATAATGGTGTATTAAAACAATTCAATTATTTTTTTATTTATCAGGGTGATAATACATTTACGGCGGAGGACTATCAGATAATAGCACAATCCGAACAGATCAGAAACGCTTCCGATTATGATGATTTTTATATTGCAGTAAAGGATGAAAGCCAGCAACAGGTAGAAAATGCCGGATATATAGTAGGCAAAGTAGAAAGATATCTTAAAAATGAACGGTAAAAATCAAAACTACAATCGGGAAAAACTTCATACGCTGCGTCCGCTGGTGATCCTGACAGGTCCTACTGCGGTCGGAAAGACAGCCTCTTCCATCGCGTTTGCAAAGGCGGTACGGGGAGAAATTATTTCCGCCGATTCCATGCAGGTCTACAGAGGCATGGATATCGGTTCGGCTAAGATCAGAAAAGAGGAAATGGACGGCGTTCCTCATCATCTTCTGGATATTCTGGAACCGGAGGAGCCTTTTCATGTCATGCTGTTTCAGCAGCTTGCCAAAAAAGCCATAGGAGAAATCTATGACAGAGGGCATATCCCGATCCTGACAGGCGGTACGGGATTTTATATTCAGTCGGTGCTTTATGATATTGCTTTTACGGAAGAAACTGACACAACCGTCAGAAACAGGCTGGAACGGGAAGCGGAAGAAAAAGGTGTGGAATATCTGCACGAAAAGCTTGCGAAAGTCGATCCGGTGACAGCGGAGCATATTCATGCCAACAACGTAAAGCGGGTAATCCGGGCTCTGGAGTTCTTTGAGCTGAACGGTTATCCTTTATCCGAGCATAACGAGACCGAACGCCGGAAAGCTTCCCCCTATCTGTTCCGGTATTATGTATTAAATGAGCCAAGGGAGTTTCTCTATAAGAGAATCGAATACCGGGTTGAGAAGATGCTGAAAGAGGGGCTTGTTGCAGAGGTAGCGGCGCTTGAAAAAAAGGGCTGTACAAGGAACATGGTTTCCATGCAGGGGCTCGGCTACAAGGAGATACTGGACTATCTGGCGGGGCGTTGTACTCTGGAAGAGGCCGTAGATACGGTAAAAAAGGAAACCAGACATTTTGCCAAACGCCAGCTTACCTGGTTTCGGCGGGAGAAGGAAGTGACATGGGTGGAGAAGAGTAACTTTCAGAACAGGGAGGAACTGATTCAATTTCTGCTCACGGATTATGCCGAACATATCGGAAGTAAATTATAAAGCGGCCGTATTTCAGACGGCGATACAGGGAGAAGGCGACGGCATTGCAGACACAGGCAAAACGGCCTTCGTCGGTGAACCGGAGTGATAAAGCAATATGCGGAAGCACAAAACACTGGGAGGTCACAATAGATATGCCAGAAAAAACAAGCGAATCTGATAAAACAAAATATCTGGAAACCGAGCGTCTGATTCTGCGGCACTGGAAGGAATCGGATGCGGAAAGTTTATACGAATATGCCAAAAGCCCCGAGGTGGGACCGGTGGCCGGCTGGCCGGCGCATTCCGGCGTGGAGGAAAGCCTGGAAATCATAAGGACCGTTTTTGCGGAGGAGGAGACCTACGCGGTCTGCCTGAAAAAGGATAACAGGGCGATAGGATGCGCCGCAATCACAACAGGAGCCGAAAGTAATTTAAAACTGCCGGAAACGGAAGGGGAGATCGGCTACTGGATCGGGGTGCCCTTCTGGGGACAGGGACTGATACCGGAAGCCGTGAAAGAACTGATACGCCGCGGGTTTGAGGAACTGAATCTGCAAAAACTCTGGTGCGGATATTTTGAAGGAAATACAAAGTCCAGGCGGGTGCAGGAAAAATGCGGATTTATTTACCATCATACCAACAAGGATATGCACTGGAAACTGATGGATGATATCAGAACGGAACATGTGACCTGCCTGACAAGAGAAGGATGGGAGAAGAAATTCATTTAGTTAACATTGCCGGACGCCGGGAGGAACATAGAATCCTATCGGCCGGATAAATGGCTTAACGAAATGACGTTGTACTTGACAGGATCATTTGGTTATCCTATGATGATATATAGATCATCTATATATCATCAAGGAGGAATACCATGAAAAAGAAGCCTGTTTTACTTTTTGTCACAATACTTGCAGCAGCCGGTGTTTTTTTATTTTTGTTTCTGTCCGGTGGTTTTTTCATGCCGGTCACAGGGCGGGTATCGGATAAAGCTTATCGGGAAGAACGGAAATCCTTTTACAGACGCGAGGAATACTGTGTATGGGAAAGAGGGACTCTCCTTGAATTGCCAGCACAGGATATCAATATGGGACTCGATATACGAAGCTATGATATCTCCTCGCTTGACCTGACGGATCAGGAGGCTGTCTTATCCGGGGTGACTTATGATTCGGCTACCGTTTTTCCGGACAGGCTTCCGAACGGGTTTGATCCGGATCGGATTATGGAAACTGGAAAAAATCCGGGGCTTGGCATCCGGACACTGCACGAGAAGGGAATTACCGGAAAGGGCATCAGCATTGCCATCGTAGATCAGGCGCTGAACCCGGACCATACGGAATATGCGGATCAGTTGATAAGCTATGAACTGCTTCACTGCTGTGACACTGCCGCGCAGATGCACGGCAGCGCCGTAACCAGCATTGCCGTCGGAAAAAACTGCGGTGTGGCGCCGGACGCTAAAGTCTATTATATTGCCTCCACCTTTGGCAGATACGGATCGAACGGTATGAAAATGAACCTGCAATATATGGCGGATGGTATCGACAGGATTCTGGAAATCAATACACTGCTGCCGGAAGATCGCAAAATACGCGTCATCTCCATCTCGAGGGGATTTACATCCGAAAAGGGGGCGGATGCGGTCCGACAGGCTATTGAACGGGCAAAGGAAGCGGGCGTGTTTGTGATTACCACCACGCCAGAAGATCACTATGGCTTTACCCTGATGGGGCTGGGGAAGGAACTCACTGCGGATCCCGATGATATGGCGTCCTACGGACCGGGACATTTCTGGAGTGACTATTTTTACAACGGTGAGACCGCCGATACCGCCCATATGCTGCTTGTGCCGATGGATGCCAGAACTTATGCATCCTGGAACAGCACGGACGGCTATGAGTTTGCCGCATCCGGGGGACTGAGCTGGTCGGTTCCCTGGATGGCAGGATTGTTTGCGCTCTGTCTGCAGGTGGATGAGGATCTGACGCCGGAATATTTTCTCCGGAAAGCTTTTGAGACCGGAACGGTAAAAACCGTGGAATATCAGGGCGGGACCTACGAACTTGGGACAATCATAAATCCGCCGGCTCTGATAGAAGCGCTGAGTCAGCAAAAGAACTGAAACAGCGATTTGTGCCTGCACGTTGCCTGACACAAACCTGTCCATGCACAGGCACAACAGACTGAGCCAAAAGCAGCGCGGAAATGAGGGAAAATGAGAAACGGAAATCCGGGAAATATATTATAATATGTTTGTGGGCAGCCCTGTTTATTTTCAGCAGATTTACCGGTATAGCCGATGCTTTATGCGGAAAAGGGATAGATAAAATACATGGCGAATACTACCGTTTTCTGACAGCATCCTTTCTTCACACAGGCGCTGTCCATCTGATCGGAAATTGTATCGGATTGTATTTTGTGACAGGTTATCTCGATGGCAAAGTAAACGGAATCATCATTGTACTATTGGGAATTGCCGGGGGAACCATAGCGAATCTGCTGTTTGCTTATATGACGCCATCGGCGGAGAGCAGTATGGGCGGTTCGGTCATTGTCTTTGCCATAATCGGCATGATCGCGGCAATGCAGATCATGTGCAAAAGCCAGGAACCTTTTCGGTTTGGGACCTGGTATGGTAACTGGACGGCAGGTTATATGATTCTGGGAAACCTGCTGAATGGTTCGCTGAAAGTCGGAGATATTTCAACGTTAAAAATACACTTACTTTCTCTTGTGATCGGATGCCTGCTCGGCGCCGTATGCATATTAAGTAAGATCATAAGCTGAAAGCCACCTGTCAATCAATGAAAAACAGCAGTTAGCGTAACAAAACGGTACGCCGGAAATATCTTCATGATACAAAAAGCATAAAATACAAAACAAAAAAATACATAAACATAAAAAAAGAAAGCACAGGTACGAAAAATATAAATGGAACAGAAAAAACAAAAAGAACAGACAGCACAAAAAACACTAATGAGGCAATACTATCAACATCTCGGGATTTCCCCGCAGGTCTACGGATTCTGCCAGAATATCTGGGAATCTTTGTCTGAGCGTTTTCAAAAGATCGATGCCGTATCGGAGGCTAACCAGTTAAAGGTATTAAAAGCATTACAGGAAAATCAGGTGTCGGAAGCCTGTATGCTTGGCACCACAGGCTACGGCTATAATGATCTTGGGCGTGATACGCTGGAAAGGGTATATGCCGGGATTTTCCATACGGAGGACGCTCTGGTGCGCCCCCAGATCACCTGCGGCACCCACGCGTTGGCGCTGGCGCTGATGAGCAGCCTGCGCCCCGGGGATGAACTGTTATCGCCCGTGGGAAAACCCTATGACACACTGGAGGAAGTGATCGGCATCCGCCCGTCAAAGGGCTCCTTGGCGGAATACGGGATCACTTACGCCCAGGTGGACCTTCTGCCGGACGGCGGTTTTGACTTTGACGGTATCAAAAAAGCGATCAACGAACGGACAAAGCTTGTGACGATACAGCGTTCCAAAGGCTATGCCACAAGGCCCACACTTTCCGTCAAACGGATCGGGGAACTGATCGCTTTTATCAAGGAGATAAAGCCGGATGTACTCTGTATGGTGGACAACTGTTACGGAGAGTTTGTGGAAACCCTGGAACCCACCGATGTGGGAGCGGATATGGCGGTGGGCTCTCTGATCAAAAATCCGGGCGGCGGACTTGCGCCGATCGGCGGGTATATTGCCGGGAAAAGGGAATGTGTGGAACATGCGGCGTTCCGGCTTACCAGTCC
>OFGH01001767.1_pt1 | contig 13428 bp, 9 predicted proteins | sample 1521721 | NCBI WGS metagenome assembly OFGH01 (sample SAMEA3504132, study PRJEB24116) | mouse gut metagenome | biome: mouse gut; feature: mouse-associated habitat; material: faeces | place: Denmark | collected 2011
TGACTGGAGTTCAGACGTGTGCTCTTCCGATCTGTTCACCCGACCACTATGGGTATTTTACCATTTTTACTTCACCTCTGAAAAATCTCGGAGCTTCGCTTTCCGGAATATATACCGGAGATATGTATGTACCTCATATGGCGGGATACATAGAACATGACAAACTGGAAAAAAGCCAACCGTTCTTAGATACCAATATCAAATTCAATTACGACATCCCAATCAATGGAAATTACATACTGCAAATCAATGCCGGCATACAAAATATTTTTCAAAGCTATCAAAAAGATTTTGACCAAGGCCCCAACCGTGACGCAGGGTACATTTACGGTCCCGGGCTACCCCGCAGTTGGTTTGCCGGTCTGAAACTCAGCCTGAATTAATCCTGTCAATACCCCCAGCACCCAACAAGAAAATCTATCCTCCAACAGGAACATCTTTCCCAACTACCCGGAAAGCCTGTTGCAGGATATTTCCCTCTTTATCCATTAAAGTTAACCGATGAAGTCCTTCGGGTAAAAAAAGTTCCATCTGATGAATATGACGGGTAGACCCCAAATATTGGTCATCAATATGCCAATAAACTTCTGCCTGCGCTGAACGATGCACTGCTTCAAAAACTACCCGTCCCGGCTTCCCTCCAAAATCCCTTGGAATAAAAACCCGTGTTCCGCGCTGAGGATATATCATCTCCATTACCTCCTCCCCCTGAGGATGACACCCCGGACGATAAGGAGGTAATTTCCGGTAATCGGCATGACTACGGGAATAATACCACTCCTGGACAGGCGGCAGAACAAACCAATTTTTCTTTCTCATCTTTCGTACCGGCACACATTCCGAAGAAACCCTCCATCTTTCCGTTGAATCCACATGTATATATTGATGATAAGGACAAACCGGAGTCCGCTGGCCGGCAGGACAAATACGCACAGTATCAACAACTTCACAAAAAGCCCCCGCACGGAATCCGCTTTTCCGGCAAACAACCGCCTCACGCATTTCCTCTGTAGGTTCATAAAAACGACACACCGAAGGCAATAAAGCAGCCACCTCAAAAAGAACAGGCGCGGCAGCCCTTACTCCAATCAGTCCGGGACGACCTTCCCCATCTGCATTCCCGACCCAAACACCTATCACATAATCTGCATTTACCCCCACCGCCCAGGCATCCCGAAAACCAAAACTAGTTCCTGTTTTCCAAGACAAATTCATAGAAGAAATAAAATTCTTCCATCCGGACTCCATCTCCGGACGCTCTACCTCTTCCAAAGCCTTAAAAGTCTGCCAAATCGCCGAAGCTTTTAACATCTCTCCCCCCTCCTTTAACTCATCGCTTCCTGTCTCCCACAACTTCAACCTTTCATATTCACCGGAAAAATATTGCCCGTCTCCATCATTATAATGCCTCAAAACAGAAGACATTCCCCCATACAGATTACAAATATCCCACAATGAAGTCTCTGCCCCTCCCAATATCAGGCTCAACCCATAATGTTCGGCATTCCGGTTCAGCGATGTTATTCCCAATTGCTTTAATTCTTCGTAAAAACGGACATAAGAATAATCTTTTAACATCCGAACAAAAGGAATATTTAAAGATTGTGCCAAAGCTTGACCGGCAGGTACAGCTCCCTTAAAATCACGGTTAAAATTAGAGGGCGCATAACTGCCGAAACGGGAAGGTATGTCAGGAATCAAAGTACGTGGTAAAATAAATCCATTCTGCAACATCAAAGCATATAAAGCCGGTTTCAAAATACTCCCCGAACTCCTCACACAACGGATAATATCTACTTCATTACCACGGCTCCCCTCACGGGCAACACTGTTTCCCACATATGCCCTCACTTCTCCTGTCGGAACATGCGCCACCAATACTGCTATATTATAAATATAATTGGCACTCAACCTTACAGTATGTCGTTCCACAATCTCATTTACCCTCCGTTGCAAATGTGCGTCTATGTACGAATGACAAACTGTCCCCGTTTTTTCACGGCACGCCCGGATCAGCAAATGAGGAGCAATTAAAGGCGTCTCATACATCTTTTCAGGCAAAGGTTCTGCCAAAGCCAACTGGTATGCATCAGAAGTTATCAAACCATACTGATAAATCCGGAACAAGAGCCTGTCCCTTTTCTGCTTTAATATAACATTATTTTTTCCAGGATAAATCAATGCGGGAGCATTTGGTAACACAGCAAGCAACGCCGCCTCAGCCCAACTCAACTGCTCCGGACGACGATTAAAATATTTCAGCGAAGCTGCTTCTATACCCACAATATTCCCACCGAAAGGTGCATGCGAAGCATACATCTGGAAAATACGCAGTTTACTGTATTGCTGTTCCAGACGCCAGGCCAGCAATACTTCTTTAACCTTTTCAATTATAGTCCTCGGAGGATTTTTCCGGGCCATCCGAATCACTTGCATCGAAAGTGTACTACCACCACTGACAACCTTCCCTGCCCGGATATTCTGTCCAAAAGCCCGGAACAACGCCCCAATATTAACTCCCCCGTGACACATAAAATACCGGTCCTCAAAAACCATCACCGCAATCATATAACGTTGCGGCAAAGCATCCGTCTCCCGAAAACGTATCTGGCCGTCTTCCGCCGCTTTCATCCCCAATATCTGCCCCTGACGGTCCAACAATACCGTTGAGTACGGCACTTTAAATAAATGTTCCGGTAAAAGAAAACACCAAATGGCAAACAATAAAAGAAGGAATACGACAGCAATCCACCATCCCCGTAATAATTTCTCACCCAAACTTTTTGAAGCCCCCGAAAACACACTAATCAATCAAAAACCAATTCAAATTCATCCAATAGCAAGACACTTTCTGTACTACCGGTAAAATAATCACCGTATTTACTCGAAGTTGCCACAATCACAATACAAGTCGGCTTACGTTCCATATTACGCCATTCCAATTCTATTGTAAATGGTTCGTATTTTGTCATACGACGATTACTTTTCAGCTCACCATAAGCCAATATTGATGGATTATTCCGGGAATAATCAACAAACGTACCCGGCGGCGTAGAATTTGCCTGAAAAGTCTTTTCCTCCCAATCGCACAAAGCAATATAAATATGACAACTATCTGTTGTACCCCTTAAAAAATCAAACTTCCCGTTATATTTATCCCCAACTTTATTAACTACTCCCGGAATATATTTATAATATCCCTTCAATTGAGTAGGCCTACAAGTATAAGGAATACCAAAATCCAGTTTAGCATTCATTCCGTCAAGCCCCCCGAATTTACCTGTATATAAACTACCCGCAGCAAATTTAATAACAGCATAACAAGAAGCCAAACGGGCAGCAGAACCATTAACAACATCATTTTTCTCCTCGGTTGTCGGATTGGTATTTCCATAATTCGCACTTCCTTTGTTTCCGGAATCCCATGTCACAATACCATCTTCTCCCGTACACCATGCTTTCCCATCCAAATACCATGTATCAAAATTACTATACGGAACCTGATCATCCCGCTCTGTAGTAAAAGTACTTTCTGTTCCAATCTGCCCCCCAACCACAGCCCGGACATCATAGCGGGTATTGGCCTTTAACCCTCCTAACTTAGTCTGAAAAACATTACCGGATACCTCTGCCTCCACCCGCTGCCAGGCCCCACCGCCTGATTTATATTCAAAAGCGGGTATCCCCTCACTTCCGGCAGATAACTTAGCATTTACATAAGCAAAATGCGCCCATGCATCCACTGTAACCGACAAACCTTCCCCTGAAGGCTTCTCTTCCTCTCTCTCCTCAAACATCGCAATTTCCCAACGTTCCGTTCGCCCAAAACAATTCATCAATATGGTTTGCTTCCTCCTGAAATCCTTCAAATTAAACCACGTTGGTTCGTAAGTTGCAATAGAAGGTCCCAACTGTAAATCCGTAATACGGACATCCGAAAGATTCTGCCCTTTCTTCAAATACACCGACACCATCTTTTCCCTGACATTAATCACCTCATCTCCGGCTTGATTTTCCACTTTTAACCAACGTTCTATCGGTTGTTCTGCTTTAATCGTCCATTCATACTCCTGATAGGTGGTCACCGTAAAACGACATGGCTGCGACAAATTCAAAAAAGTATCCACAGCAATAGAGGCTTCCGGCAAAATCAACACCTCTTGCTTCCGGGCAGGTGTAGCTTCCAACTCCAGAGTATTCAGGCAAACCCGTTGAATATCTACCGTATCGCTCAATGTCAGTTCTATAGTACGCGTCTTAGTATTAATGGCACACTTTTGCTGACCATTAAATTCTATCTTTGTCACATTTCCGTATATAACCGGATCAGGCACATCGTTCGAAATACAACCTTCCGCCAATACCCATAATATTCCTGCAATTATCCGCTTCATCACTTACAAATAAATTGAAACCCCCAAACCTATTGAAAACAAATCAATCTTAAAATTAGCGGAACTGCGGCTGAACGAACCGGAATGTACATTATTTGTCGTCTGGTCTGTACGCTTCATCTGCACACCCAAAACCCCTACCGAAGCCTCTACAGCCGCATAATCATTGATAAACACTGCAATCCCGGGCGAATAAATCAATCCCATTTTAAAAATCGTCTGATATGTTCCTTCCAGTACATCGCCTTCACCGTTGATGTATTTTCCCTGACCACCGCCAAACATCAGTTTTACATCGTTGAACAATCCGAAACGTTTGCTCTCCTCAATATTCATAAACAAACGTGCAAAAGCCGAAGCTGTATAAACATGCTCCAAAATATAATAATCGGATATCTCAAAATTCAAATCATCATTTAAATGGATGTTCAACTTATCCACTTTAAACAACGAACGTTCATAAGCAAAATTCAATCCCACTCCAAAATCATTCATCACCATATAACCGACAAACGGCTTAATTGCCAACTGATAGCCAGAACCGTTCCAATCCTTCAATACCAAAAACTTATAGTTCTCCTGACTCGTCTCGGCATACGAACAGGTACCACCAAAAAACCACTGTCCTTTCGGAACAAATGTACGTTTGATAATACCGCGTTCAAATCTGACACGCTCCTTAGCCATTGCGCCTGCCACAAACAAACACAATAAAACCATCATTCCCAATCCCCTAAGCGTACATATATTCATATAAAAAAATTAACAAAACCTGCTTTATTCGCCAAAATATTGATTTTAAAAAATTAACAGTCCCGGCAAAGAACCGGATCAGAACAATAAAAATTGACGTGATAAAACACTTTACTGCTATTCAACCGGTTCAAACCCCAATTCAAACTCATCTACATACATCACACTATTTTCACTTCCCGTAAAATAATCACCATATTTACAAGCAGTAGCCACAATCACTATATGCTTTGGTTTACGGGTTGTATCCCGGTATTTTATCGGAATCGTGAATCTGCGATACTCCGAAACATGCTCTGCCGTAGACATTGCTCCATAAGCAATCACACCGGGATCTGTCATATAATTCGGATAATATAAATCCTTCGAACGTGCACGGAAAGGTACATCCCAATCCGTCAAAACAACATAAATACAACAAGTATCCGATTTACCGTCCAAATGAGAATAAGGAGCCTTTGAATGATTTATCGTACCCGGAGTATATTTAAAATATCCGCTGAGACTTGTCGGACGGCACGTATAAGGAGTACCGAAATTAAGGAAAACATCTGTCAATCCGTCCTTTCCGCCATACTCTCCCGTATAAATATTACCCGCCGCAAATTTACCGGCTACATACTTGCAGATCATTTTCACAGCCGAACCACTGACCGCTTCCTGACCACTTGCCTCCAATGTCGGAATAACCCCGAAAGATGCTCCTCCTTTATTACCGGAATCCCAAATCACCCGCTCTCCTCCTATACCGACCATAGGAGCCTTGCCGTCAGCATACCAACTGTCAAAATTACTATACAAAACCTGATCCGCAGCTTCCGTACTAAACTCGCGTACAGTTTCCGAAGCCCCCTTCTCTGCGGAAGTCGTCCGGTAATAATATGTAGTCGCAGGTTCAAGGGCAGCTACAGATGCCGAGAAAGTCTTGGAAGACTCATTAAAAGTCAACGCTGTTGCCGGCATCCAGGTATTCCTGTCAATACTATATTCCAATCCTATCCCTTCCGGACGAACCGCCGTATACCACCGGCCCCGGAGCGTTGCAAACTTCGCCCATACATCCATAACATTCACCTCATCAGCAATGTGGTCAATATCCGGAATAACAGATATCCGCAACGTATCACTCACAAAACGGAAACGGGTATCATAAACACCAATACAAAATTTATAATCTCCCAAAGGCAACCGATTCGCCAAATCACTGAAATCCAACGTAGCCTGTTGTGCCCCCGCCGGAGAAAGCGGCAACCACACAATACCGGCAGCATTTACTGCTTCCTGTACCTCCGTAGACATATTCGTCAGCGAAAAAGATTCCGGAATACCCCGCCTCTTCAATTCTTCCGAACGATGCCGGATAACCAAATCCGATACACCAGCCTCTGCCTCGACATCACAAATAACATTGGCACCACGGGTCTCCGCCAGCACCAGACAAGGCTCGCTGAAAGCACCGCCATCCCCCCGACGCAAAACCGGCTTGGCTGTCTTTTCCTTTAAAACAATGTTACATTCCCAGTTAAACACATCCAACGTTGTATCAACAACGATTCCTCCTGTCCATGCGCCATCCCCCTCACTTCCGTCCTCAGACACATCAAATGCGAAATTATAATGCTGCCGCGCCTTTACATCCGTAATTCTCTTACTAAGCTGATAAGTTTCCTGACCATTATTAAGGTCCAGCTTCCATTCCAATATCCCCTCGTTCACCCGCAAATAACCGGCACGCTCCTCATCCTTCCCAAACTCCAGTTTCCCATTTCCGTTATTTACCGTAAATGTATAACCCGAAAAATGTTTCCGGACAGCCTCTGAATATTTCACTGTAACTTTCACATTGGCCTGACTGCAAGTAAGAGCAATCTGTTTATTCTCTCCTCCCTGCAAATTAATTTCCTGCTGCGTCTGATAAAAAGGTACATCAAAACCGGTTTCAACATCTTCACCCGAAGAAGCCACCAAACGATAAATACCGGCATGTAATAAAATCCGTTCGCTAATCGTGGAACAATCCTCAAATGAACACACCGGCGTACCATCCAACTTCTCAATCTTTAAGTTATAAAGCATCTCATCCCCTGCACGGGTCTCCACCGATTTATCGGTAAGAAATTCAATCGACAACCATGCCGGTTTGCCTTCCTCCTCCCCGATTTTGTCGTGACACCCTAATACCAGAAAAACGAACAATAATATGACATATAAACGCCTCATGAACTTTATTCTTTAGTATGTATAACCAAGGTCTGTTGGGTTGTTCCTCCATTGGCATCCACCACCGTTATCTTAAATGAATGGTCTCCATTTCCTGCCAAAAAGCTCATAAATCCTCCGATAGAAAAAACAAAGTGCTCTTTTCCCCGAATCGGATTTTCCGGATCAACAATCTTAAATTCCGTGACAATCGTTTGTGAGTCTTCATTCATCGAATCTATATTGCACAAATCCCAAGGCTCCTCTTCTGGTGCCAATACTGCAAAAATACCATTCAACTCGGCATTTGTTGATGACATTGACAAATAAAGATGTTCCATGCCGCCATTTTCCGCAGTCAAAGTTACATCCAAAGTAACCCCCTGATTATCTGTCAACTCCAGTACCTTTGTTACATCAAAAGGCACACCATTAAAATTCGAACCGGTAATGGTCGGCAACCCTTTCTCTTCTCCCGGTCCAGGCGTCACCGGAATATCATCATCCCAGCTTCCCGTATCGCCGTTATTATCAATAATATCCCCCAATCCTGGCACTAATATTTCCGTCGGCTTCTCATCCACCTGATGATCTACCAGAATCATACCGTCTCCCACAATACCGCCAGCCGTACTAACATTCAAAGCAATTTTATGCCACTGCTTAGCAGCAATATCATCAATAAAATAAGTACGTTCCAATGAAGAATTGTCCTCCAGATAAGTCCCACGGACAGTCACTGCCAACTTCCCGTCTGAAGGCACAGCCATGTAACCGTCGCCCATCTCTTCTTCACAAAACTCCAAAGTAACACCATCTGCAGATGAAACCAAACAAACAGCATCCCCTACATTATCCTTGAACAAAGGAGTAAAATCCACTGTCACCTTAACACAAGCCAACTGGCAAACTACTTGTGTCTGTGTTAATTCCTGGATACCAACGGTAAATTCCTTTCTCCCATAATAATAAGGCGTTTCAAAACCGGATTTTTGTATCCCATTAAAAGCTTCAATCACATATGAACCAGCCGGTAAAGATATGATTTCTCCCATATCTCCAAACCGAAGCCATGTGGAATCATAACTGGTTTCCTTCAATGTCGTTCCGACAATTCTTACAATAAAGTCCTGCACATCTACCGCCCGCATAGTTCTCGTTATCTCGTCAAAACTACCCATCTTATCCAATTTCAGTCTGAAATTCCCCTTCTCTCCCATTCCAGTTCTTTGTTCTATTTGCGGGTCCTTTCCACATCCGCCAAACACAAATCCCAATATCAATAATAAAATTCCGAAGTTTAGCACTCTTTTCATAGTCATATCTATGTTTATGATTACTCGTAAATTAATTCTATATCATCAATATAAAGCTGGCTGCCGACATACTTTCCATCACTCAGATTACCAAACGGGGGTAATTCAAGCAAAGAATTCTTATCGGTTTTATCTCCCGACTTAAACGATATATACATATGGGTCGCTTTCAAATGAACATATGCCTCATCATAATCCACCAATACCTTACAAGGCGTATATGATCCCACATCACTACCAGCAAAACTCCCCCTACCCAATTCTGTTATCATATTCCCATCCCGGTTCTGTACCACAATTTCGGCAGAAAAACGGTCGTCATTTGAAGAATATTTATAATAAAACTGCAAAGCTGCAGGACGGGAAACAAACGAATATCCAAACTCAGGCGTATTAGTCGTTGAATTATATGTTCCTAAATACAAATAACCGGGGTCTATATTTTGAATCGTAGAAGCTGACCCTGCGGCAGTATTACCACTACCCCATCCGACAGTACGGATTAAAGCTGCATAATTACCACTATACTTATCATCCGTTCGCATGGTTCCGGAAATAGAATTATATTGATATTTCCAATCAATATTAGTTGTTTTCAGATTAATTGTATTCCACCCTTGAGTCAAAATATCATCTGGATTCCAAGGATACCAAAAATACCAATACGGCCCCTTTTTCCCAAGGAATGTCCAGGTTTTACCTTCCTCGCTATACCACTCCTCCATCCCTGCATTCGGTAACTGTGTGGCTGCTTCCGTTACATATGTCCCGGCATCCAGTATATGTTCTCCCAAACGAACACGGAAAGCATACCGGGTTGCAGGAGTCAAGCCCCTAGCCGAACATTCATATTCATCAGCAGCCTTATTCGTCAAAACAGTTTCCAACGTCCTCCATTCACCATTATCCCTCTGATATTCCACCACAGGTTCCCGTACTTCAGAAATATATTTTACATTATATACCACCCGTTTCGCCCACACATTTCCTCCGCCCGGCGGAGTCACAAAATTAAATACCGGTGGAGCCACCTCCAAAGTGAACTTACATTCATTACCCACTTGACCGTATTGGTCTTTGGCCACAATTTCAAAAGCGGAAACAGCAGTTTTACCGGGAGCAGTACATAACGATTTCGCTACACCGCTAAAATTCACGACTACCGGCGATTTTACAGCACCTTGCGACAAATCAATAATCTCTGACCACATCAAACCATCAGCTTTCAAACGCGCTTTTTCCTCCGCAGAAGCCTTCATCAAATCAATCTCCACCGGCCAGCCTCTAGCCAACAACGTATCAGAAGTAGTTTTCAAAATAAGCTCCGCTAATCCGCCGGACGCCATGACCGACACCATCACATTTTTACCAACCCCTTCCGTTATCGTCACGTTTTCCGCAGCATCTTCACCAGCCAACATCACTTTCGGCGCAGCTTTAGGAAGCATAAAAGACGGAAGCTCCACATTAACAGGAATATGAATAGTTGACGTGTCAGTAATAATGCTAATCCGGGAAAGAACCCCGTTTTCCGACTGAGCTTTAAGAGTCATACGGTAAAATTCCGCTGCTTTCACATTACGGATAGCCTCCGGGTAAAACTCATAATACTTTTCTTGTCCTTTCGGTTTCAACCCGAAACGCATCCGCAAATTACCCGGCAAAAAATAGCCCTCACGTTTTTCATCCCTGGAAAAATGCAAAGAGTCCCCCACCGTCTTGACTTCCACAAAATAATCATCGTAATCAAAATCAAAACTTTCATCAAATGTCAACCCTACTTTCACCGTTGCCACCGAAGTATGCACCACTGTATCCAGATTATCCCCCCGTTTCAGACTCGCTTTCGTCTCCCCATAATAAAAAGGAGTGTCAAACATCGGCAAATTATCTCTATCACCATAATATGCCACTAATTTATAACTACCCGGCATCACCCGGATGACTGACGGCAACGTATCGTAACGCCACTCTTTTAGCACCTCCGCACGAGTATTCTCCAGACGCACCAGAAAATCTCCCTCCTCCGGCCGGCGAGCCGCTCGTGTCAACACCATCTCATGCATTTGCATATTATTCCGAAGAGCCAATGTAACCTGAGCTGTCTCCTCCCCACTACCATTCAAAATATCATGTCCGTCATTATGACAAGCCACCGCAAAAAAAACAAGACAACTCCATAATAAACTCCGTTTCTTCATTGATATAAAACTAAAAAACATATTTTTTACAACAAAGACCATACCAAACATGTGTTAATTGTCCGAACTCCGTCCTCACACAATATTCTTTCATACGATTTATTCCCGCAAAACCAAACCTAAAACACCTCCATGAAGTTCAAATTTTAAAACTATTTTTAACAAAAAATATGCCAAACAGTAGTAAATATTAAAAAATATAAATATCATACCATAAAAAGGTCTCAACTAAATAAGGAATCCACAAACTCTTCACGATTAAAAACCTGCAAATCATCCATTTTCTCCCCGATTCCAATATATTTTACCGGTATCTTAAATTGATCGGAAATACCAATCACTACTCCTCCTTTCGCTGTTCCATCCAATTTTGTAATAGCCAACGCATTTACTTCAGTTGCCAAAGTAAATTGTTTGGCCTGCTCATAAGCATTTTGTCCGGTAGAACCATCCAATACCAACAATACCTCATTCGGAGCATCAGGCAAAACCTTCTTCATCACATTCTTAATCTTTGTCAACTCATTCATCAAATTCACTTTATTATGTAAACGACCAGCAGTATCAATAATAACTACATCAGCCCCCTCAGCCCTCGCTTTACATAACGTATCATAAGCCACAGACGCCGGATCAGCCCCCATTGCCTGCTTCACAATAGGTACACCAACACGTTCAGACCAAACCACCAACTGCTCCACTGCAGCAGCCCGGAAAGTATCTGAAGCACCCAAAACCACCTTCTTTCCGGATTCCTTAAATTTATAAGCCAACTTACCAATAGTTGTCGTTTTGCCCACACCATTTACCCCTACCACCATAATTACATAAGGCGCACCATCCTCCGGCAAATCAAAAGAATCAGAATCATTTACCGTATTCTCTTTCAGTAAAGCTACAATTTCCTCCTTCAACACCCGATTCAATTCATCAGTACTCATATACTTATCACGCTGCACCCGCTTCTCTATTCTCTGAATAATCCGCATCGTAGTCTCAACACCAACATCAGAAGTAATCAAAACTTCCTCCAGATTATCCAAGACTTCCTCATCTACCTTCGACTTGCCAACAACAACCCTGGCCAGCTTCTTGAATACACTTTCCTTAGTTATTTCCAAACCTTTATCCAGGTTTTCCTTTTTTGTTTTTCCGAATAATCCAAACAATGCCATTAAAAAAACATATAAAATTTCAAAGCCCTAAAATACAAATAATTTTAACACAAATGACAAGAAAATACAAACTTTATATGCCCATCAACAACCTCCACATACCCCATTTCCAACCTCCTCATTTCATTTTATTCTTTTACGAAGAATAAAAAAACTATTTCAATCATGCATAAAAAAAATACATCATCCCATTATATTATCACAAACCTCTCATTCGTTCTTATTACCTTCCAGATAAGTAACCCGGAAAATTTCAACACAAAGAACAAAAACAGACAAAATCAAAGGTCCGAAAATCACCCCCATAAAACCAAATAAAGACAAACCGATAATCACCCCGAAAATCGTAATTAAAGGATGAGTATCTGCCATCTGCTTCTGTAAAACAGACCGAACCAAATTATCCACATTAGCAACAACAACAACAGAATAAACAGCCAAACCAATACCCATTCCCCAATGCCCCGTTGCCCCCAAATAAAGAACTAAAGGAATCCAGACTATTGCAACTCCAATTACAGGAATAACAGTTGCAAAACAAGAAATCACTCCCCACAACAAAGCTTCAGGCACTCCAAACAAATAATACCCCAACATAGCTATACCTCCCTGCAAAATAGCAAGAACAGGAACTCCTATCGCATTCGAACGGACAACCGTATAAAATTCATGTAAAATATCTTTTTTATTCCGCCGGTTAAAAGGCAATATTTTTTTTACATAACTTTCCATCTTCCGGCCGCTGGTCAGCATAAAATACAGTATCAGCAAAAGCATCAAAACATTCACAAAAAAACTACTGATACTCCCCATCAAAGCCTGACCAATCTTAGGCAAAATCCCTATTAACGTTTTAAGATTTCCACTACCCAAAACATTATATCCGGTCTTTTCATAAATCAAATCTGCCACATGTTGCACTGGTACCATCAAGCTCTGAGGCTCCAAATTAACAGACTTTATCTTACTAATAAAAAGCCACACAACCAAAGCTATAGGAATCAAACAAAAAAAAATTGTCTCCAACAACAAAACTACTGCCATAATCCATTTTTTCCAATGTTTTTGCTCAGTCAAATAAAAAGCCTGCTTTCTCAACAACACATAAATAGTAAAAGCCCCCATCAAACCTCCCAAAAAGGGAGTCATTTGCCAAAATACCACTACACCCAGCAACAATATAATGGCAATCAGTGAATACTTCCAATATTGCTCTTTGATATCCATTTCCGTTTCTCCTTATCCTTAAAACATAAGTATAACGAAAAACAACAATAATAGATACATAAGGACAGGGCTTTTGTATCCCTACCGCAAATCCACCCCCTCCCCCCCCTCCACACACACCATCCTGTCAATAAAAAAAGAGCCTCAATCACTTGAGACTCTT
>OFGH01001769.1_pt1 | contig 13402 bp, 12 predicted proteins | sample 1521721 | NCBI WGS metagenome assembly OFGH01 (sample SAMEA3504132, study PRJEB24116) | mouse gut metagenome | biome: mouse gut; feature: mouse-associated habitat; material: faeces | place: Denmark | collected 2011
GGCGAACCGGCCGAAACCATGTATGAAATGATCGAGGTGGTAAACGAAATCCTTCCAGCCGACCGGCCACGATACCTTATGGGGGTGGGCACACCGGCCAACATACTCGAAGCAATCGACCGTGGTGTCGACATGATGGATTGCGTTATGCCCACCCGCAACGGGCGCAACGGCATGCTGTTCACCCCCCACGGCATCATGAATATGCGCAACAAGAAATGGGCCGACGATTTCACCCCGATCCAGGAGGATAGCGAATGCTTCGTCGACCGCGTCTACACAAAGGCTTACCTGCGCCACCTGTTTATCAGCCAGGAACTGCTGGCCATGCAGATTGCATCCATCCACAACCTCGCTTTCTATCTATGGCTCGTCAAGGAAGCCCGCAAACATATCATTGCCGGTGATTTCGCCACATGGAAACCCGTAATGGTTGAAAACGTCACACGACGGCTCTGAGGTAAATTGTAAGTTATAAGGACACCATGAACAAAGAGAAGCTTGCGGCAATGACATCCTTTTGGAGAAAGGCTCCTGTGAACATACTGGATATGTATATTATCCGTAAGTTCCTGGGCACATACATGTTTGCCATTATGCTGATTCTGGCAATCACCGTGATGTTCGACATCAACGAAAAGCTTGAATCATTTCTGCAGGCCCCGCTGAAAGCCACCGTTTTTGATTACTTCCTCAACTTCCTCCCCTATTTTGCCAACCAGTTCAGCCCCCTCTTCACATTTATAGCGGTGATTTTCTTCACCTCGAAACTTGCCGACAACTCGGAAATCATAGCCATGCTTTCAAGCGGCATGAGCTTCAGGCGCCTGTTGCGCCCGTATATGATTTCGGCGGCCATTATCGCAGCCGGCACATTCGTGCTCGGGGCATATATTATCCCCCCGGCCAATGTTAAGCGCATCGACTACACCAACACCTATGTGCGCAACCGCCGGGTTGACTACGGCGACAACATAATGATGCAGGTTGCCCCGGGGCAGATTGCCTACATGAGCCGTTACGACAACACCACAAAGACAGGCTACCGCTTTTCGTTAGAGGAATTCAAGGATAAAAAACTGGTGTCGCGCCTCACCGCCCTGTCAATCAAATGGGACACACTCTATCAATGGCAGGGGCGCGACTACATGATACGCGATTTCAAAGGCGACCGTGAATTTATCACAAAGGGAAACTCGCTCGACACCGTAATCCCGTTTGAACCGCGCGACTTCCTGATTTCACGCAACGACCAGGAAACCCTCACCTCCCCGCAGCTCCAGGAATACATATCACGCCAGAAGGAACGCGGCGTTGCCAACATCAAGGCATTCGAAATCGAATACGAAAAACGCTATGCCATGTGCGCGGCGGCATTCATCCTCACCATTATAGGCATGTCGCTCTCCTCGAAGAAAGTGAAAGGTGGCATGGGCATGAACATCGGCCTGGGACTGGTGTTGAGTTTCAGCTACATCCTGTTCATGACCGTTACATCGTCGTTTGCCATTTCCGGACTCACATCGCCAATGATAGCCATGTGGATTCCAAACGTGCTCTACACAATTATCGCCATAATCCTATATTTCAAAGCTGCCCGCTGACAAGTTCGATGCAGGGCAGATACACTTTCGCCATCCGACCTCCTCGGATGACATCGGCTTTATACCTCCAACCCGACTGCAAAATCCCATACCATAAACTTTCAACTCCTTCGCTGTAACTTTTTCCGTAATCATGCGTCAAACCAATTAAGATGCAAAATCCGGTCGACAAAGAACAGGCTTTCGAAAGGATTATGGCCGCCAACAAGGCGGTCATAGTCAAGGTATGCTACATGTACGCAACCGATGCCGAACACTTCAAAGACCTATTCCAGGAAACCCAGATCAACATCTGGCAAGCCTTGGATAAATTCCGTGGAGAAGCCGCCATGTCGACATGGATCTACCGCATCACCATCAACACCTGCATAAGCTGTTTCCGCCACACACGGCGTCATGCCGACACCGTTACCCTCGACCCGCAGGAAATGCTCGCCGTGGCCGACAATGCCACCGACGATCACGAACACGCCCGGTGCCTGCATGAGATGTACGAACTCATAAACCGCCTGCCTGCCCTCGACAAAGCCATTATCCTTATGTGGCTCGACGAGAAAAGCTATCAGGAAATCGCCGAAGTGACCGGTTTGACGCGCAACAACGTGGCCACACGCCTCAACCGCTGCAAACAGAAGCTGGCAGCCATGAGCGACACCTGAACCGGCAACACTCCCGTTCACCCCGGGAAACCTTAAATGCAAGTAACAAAACCTTGAACAGACATTCAGATGAAAGATATAGACGCACTTAAACGGAAATGGCGGGAAATCGACATCCCCGCACCTGACGCACCATCGGGCGACGGGAAAATCCGCCGTGAAGTTCCGCGCTCCATCAAAAACCGCATCCTCCGCATGCAGAAGCGAATGCTGCTTATAGGAATATTGGCATGCATGTCGGCTCCATCCCTTTTGAAAATCATCGAACTTCCACGATGGTTCCTTACTTTCTATATAGGCTATTTCATATTAGCCGTGATTTTCAATTTCATACAAATCAGGATGCTCAACCGCGTTGATTTCCCGACGGCAACCACTGTTGAAGCCATCAGTTTTGTAAAACGTTTTTCAATAGTCCGCGCCCGGTGCAGAACCATCCTGATATGCCTGGCGGTACCCCTGCTTATAACCATGGTGTGCCTTCTCGACCATGAAGAAGAACCGGCACTGCTGTTCAGCGCAATAGGCGGATGCGTTATCGGAGCCATCATAGGCATCATAATCAACAACAAATTCAAGAAAAACATCGCCCTGATGCGCCGGCACCTCGGCATAGAATAAAGGAACATAAGTAACCTCTATATACCCCCACCGACAAATAAAGTGCACCCAAAAGTTAAATCAAAAATTTTGGGTACACTTTATTTTTGCATACAGCCCTGCTTTTAGCCGGCATAGCGACGGCGCTGTCAGTCATATCATCCTTAGACGTCTCGCCGCACGACGAATGGTTCAGATTATATTGGCTTGCAGATTCAACTGAATGGTGTCGACTTAGGTCAATCACCGGCACAGCCTCACAAACGATTACCGGGAAGCCAGCGTGTCCCCTTCAATTAGTATCCGTAAAATCTATTTTTCTGCCAGCGTTGCGGCAAGCGCGGTGAGCGCTTCGCGGTCAGAGGTTTTAAACTGCCCCCGCAGAGTAACGGCAGGCGCAACGATTTCCATTCCCTTCATACACTCCAGCATTGCCAGCATTTTGCGGGCAGCCACAGGCGCCCACGACCCGTTTTCAATCACGGCCACGCGGCGGCACTGGAAGTTTTTCAGTTTGAGATGATGCAGGAAATCATGCATAGGTGGAAATATGGATGCATCGTAGGTCGAGGCTGCCACCACCAGCGAGTCCATCATGAAAGCGTCCGACACAGCCTGCGACATATCTTCACGCGCCAAATCGGTCAGAATCACCTTCCCGGCACCTGCCTCACGCAGTTGGCTCGCAAGAAAACGCGCTGCCTCGGCGGTGTTGCCGTGAATCGAAGCATAGGCCACCAGCACCCCGTGGGTTTCAGGGGCATAGCTGCTCCATATGTCATAAAGCTGAAAATAACGGCTCAGGTCGCCGGTCAGAACCGGCCCGTGCAGGGAGCATATTCGCTCTATAGGCAGCGAGGCAGCCTTGCTGAGTACTGACTGAACCTGTGGGCCGTATTTGCCGCATATGTTGAAATAGTAACGCCGCGCCTCTCCTGCCCAATCGTCATCCTGTTGGTCAAGCGTGCCGAAAGTGCCGAATGCATCAGCTGAAAAAAGTGTGCGCGAGGTTTCCTCATAACTCATCATTACTTCCGGCCAATGCACCATCGGCGCCGAGATGAAACGCAACCGGCGGGTGCCAAGCAGAAGCTCATCACCCTCACAAACCACTTTCACCCGCCCTTCAAGCGACAGCCCGTCGGTATATAGCGGCAACATTTTCGCGGCAACAGCCGAAGTCACGATTTCGGCATCCGGGAACATTTCCATAACCAGGCGGATATTTGCGGAATGGTCAGGCTCAAGATGATGCACCACGAGATAGTCCACATTCCTACACCCCAACCCATCGATGAGGTTCTGACGCCACTGTTCGGTCATCCGTGCGTCAACAGTATCCATCAACGCCACCTTTTCATCAAGGATAAGGTAGGAATTATAGGTGATGCCTTTCGGCGCAGGATACTGGCTCTCGAAAAGACCAAGGTCGTAATCGTCGACCCCTATATATTTCAGTTCGGGAACTATTGTAGTAGCCATATTTTCATTGTGTTTTAATGGTTTGCGATAATAAGGGCTATAAGCCTGGGCTTTGCTAGAAAAGGCTCTTAGGCTTGGTAGCCTGGAAATCCTTAAGATAAGTCGGCACCGAATAAGCAAGGTCGAGGAAACGACCCGCGCGGAATGCCTGGTCGGCCAGCGGCAGCATATCGAGCGCCAACGGCTTCACATCGGGGATGAAACGCGCGTTGGGATGCGTTATAACCTCCCTGGCCTTATCACTGCCGTTTCCGAAAAACAGCACTTCCCCGCGTTCAAGCCATTCCTGATAAGATGTGGCATCAAGGATAAGGGGCGCAGGGTCGGCAAGCGCGTTCAGCGACAGGTCATAAACTGCCGTATAGACCTCCATGCGGCGCGCATCAATCATAGGGGCAAACATGGCCTCGGGGGATACGTCGTTGCCGAACATAACGTTCACCGACATCAGCTTCAGCGTGTCGACCCCTATCAGCGGCACATCGAGGGCATATGCAAGCCCTTTGGCTTCCGACAGCCCGATCCTAAGCCCGGTATAGCTGCCCGGGCCGAGCGACACCGCTACAGCGTCAAGCTCCATGTCATGGCGGCGCAGATGGTCGAGGCACCCTTTGACAAAACCGCTGAGAAGAGTGGCGTGGTTACGCCCCTCGAATTCCTCGAAATGCTCCAGCACCGCACCTTCCGAGGTGAGTGCCACAGAGCATACCTCCGTAGAGGTTTCTATGTTGAGTATTGTCGGCATAATTCAGGCTGGCAAACTTAATGTGATTTTTTTCCATGCAAATTTACGGCTTTCAGCCGAATTTCTGTAAATTTGCAACATACAAAAAGCAAAGAAACATCATGACGTTATCAATGACAGGATTCGGCAGTGCCGTTGTCGAATGTCAGAACAAAAAGTTCACGTTCGAGCTGAAATCACTCAACAGCAAGCAGCTCGACCTTTCGACGCGTATCCCCGCAGGATACCGCGCACTTGAGCCTGATATGCGCAACATAATAGCCGGATTGCTCGAACGGGGCAAAGTGGAACTCAACATGTATGTGGAAACCACGGGTTCCGAATCCGCAGTCCAGCTCAACCTCCCCGCACTGGAAGGATATAAACGGCAGGTCGAGGAAGCCTCGGCACGCCTCGGCATACCCACACCCGACGACTGGTACAGCGTGCTTCTGCGCTTTCCCGACTCCGTGAAAAGCGAGGTTATAACCGAGGTAAGCGACGACGAACGCTCCGCTGTGCTCGACGGCCTGCGCCGTGCAGCACAAGCCCTGATGGATTACCGTGCCACCGAAGGGCGTAAACTCGAGGAGTTCTTCACCCAGCGTATCAACAACATCAGCGAACTGCTGGCCGAAGTGCCGCGATTCGAAGCCGAGCGCCTGTTGAAAATACGCAACCGCATCGAGGACGGGCTTGCCTCACTCCCCAAAGTGGATTACGACAAAGGCCGCCTGGAACAGGAAATGATTTTCTACATCGAAAAACTCGACATAAACGAGGAAAAACAACGCCTGAGCCAACACCTCGACTACTTTATGGAAACCCTGCACGGCCCTAAAGGGCAGGGCAAAAAACTCGGGTTCATATCCCAGGAGATGGGACGCGAAATCAACACCATGGGGTCGAAAAGCAACCATGCCGAAATGCAGATTCTCGTAGTAAAGATGAAAGACGAACTTGAACAGATAAAGGAACAGGTTCTCAACGTGATGTAAAACGATTCAATCCTGTTGAGACCGTCCGGCAAACCTAACTATTTACCCTACATCTTGAATATGGAACAGAAAGGAAAACTCATCATAATATCCGCGCCTTCGGGATGCGGCAAATCGACCATAATCGGCGACATCATGGATCGCGGCGAACTCGACCTCCAGTTCTCCGTATCCGCCACCAACCGCAAACCTCGCGAAGGGGAAGTTGACGGGGTCAACTACCACTTCCTGACCGACGAACAATTCAAAGACCTCATTGCCGAAGGGGCTTTTGTAGAATACGAACAGGTTTATCCCGGACGATTCTACGGCACCCTGCGCAGCGAAATCCAAAACCGCGTGAAGGAAGGGCACAACGTGATTCTCGACATCGACGTGAAGGGTGGCGTCAATGTGAAGAAACTGTTTGGCGATGACGCCATAAGCATCTTCATCGCGCCCCCAAGCATCAGCGAACTGCGCTGGCGCCTGAAAAAGCGTGGAAGCGAAAGCGACGAGGATATAGAGGAACGTGTGGGACGCGCGGAATTCGAACTCAATTTCCGTAACGACTACGACCATGTGGTGGTAAACGACACCCTACCCGAAGCGATAGCCGAAATAGAGACCCTGATGAAAGGCTTCATCGAAGCCTGACCGGGCAACGCAACGGCTGTGACAACACAAAGCTGGGAGATTTCATGACCGCAGGTATTTTCGGAGGCTCGTTCAACCCCGTCCACAACGGGCATATCATATTGGCAAAAGCCTTGGTAGGCAACGGCTTGGTCGACGAGGTGTGGCTTACCCTATCACCCTTGAACCCCCTGAAAGCCAATCCGTCAGAGCTGGTTTCCGACATCATGCGCCTTGACATGCTGCACCTTGCGGCCCACGGGGTGCCTGGATTGCGGGGTTGCGACATCGAGCTGTCGCTCCCGCGTCCGTCATACACCATCAACACCCTGCGTGCGCTTTCGGCGGCATATCCATCGACCGACTTCCGCCTTGTAATCGGCTCCGACAACATGCTGATTTTCGACCGATGGAAATGCCATGAAGAAATAATGCGCGACTACCCCCCCATTGTCTATCCCCGCCCGGGCTACCCGTGTCCAGGCACAATCGACCTGCCGCAATACGATATTTCGAGTACCATTATACGCGAAAGGCTTCGCAAGGGTGAAAGTGTCGACGGCATGCTCCCCCCGCAAGTGATAAACTATATCAGCCGCCACGGGTTATATCGGTAAAAATGAAACAAATTTATGGAAAGCAACCTGAACACAAACGCCATAGCATTCATCGGCCTGTGCAACGAATATTGCGTCGAGGTGGAAAACGCCCGCGAAAGCGAACGCGGCGAATTCATCGACCATATCCTGCGCCTGTTGCCACGCATCTATATAGCCGCATCCGACCTTAAGGCCGAGAGCAGCGGATATGAGGAGCCATATATCGAAAACATTCTTGAAGAAGACTATTATGAAGCCCTCCGGCGCAACATGGAGGAGCTGATGGGGGCTGACGATGTTTATCTCGAAGTCTTCGAGGAAGACATGAAATATTCCGACACCCCTGTCGCAGCAAGCATATCCGAAGGGCTGGCCGATATTTTCCAGGCACTCTACAACTTCATAAACACCATCCGCGACGCCACCGACGAAACCATGCAGGTGGCATTGCTCGGAATCAAAGATGATTTCCGTGCCTATTGGAGCGCCACCCTCTGCAACGTGCTCCGCGCCCTCAACCACTTAAAAATGAACGACTGACCCCGCAAATGACACCCGACAGGCAACGCATCCTCGCCCTGCGCGACGAAATAAACAGGCATAACCACAACTATTACGTGCTTAACGCGCCCGAAATCTCCGACAGGGATTTCGATATGCTCCTGAAAGAGCTGGAAAAACTTGAAGAGGCATACCCCGATATGGCCGACCCTCTGTCGCCAACCCAACGTGTCGGCAGCGACATTTCTGATGGTTTCGAACAGGCAGAGCATATCCATCCGATGCTGTCGCTCGGCAACACATATTCAATCAACGAAGTCGACGAGTGGTTTCACCGCGTACGCACAGCCCTCGAAGGTGAGGCTTTCAGCGTGGTCGGGGAAATGAAATTCGACGGCACATCAATCTCCCTGATCTACGAACACGGACGCCTGGTGCGTGCCGTGACACGCGGCGACGGAGAGCGTGGCGACATCGTTACAGAAAACATAAAGACCATACGCAGCATCCCCCTGCAACTGCAAGGGTCGGGATGGCCTGATTTCTTTGAAATCCGAGGCGAGATACTGATGCCGTGGAGTGCGTTCGACCGCCTGAACCAGGACAGGGCATTCAACGAAGAACCCCTGTTCGCAAACCCGCGCAATGCCGCTGCCGGGACTCTCAAAACCCTCAATTCGCGCGAAGTGGCCCGACGCGGGCTGGATGCCTATTTCTATTACCTGCTTGGACCGGGCCTCCCCTCCGACAACCATTATGAAAACATGATGGCGGCACGTTCGTGGGGCTTCAAAGTATCGGGAATAATGACGTTGCTTGACTCGCTCGAATCAGTCGACGGATTCATCCGCCACTGGGACGAGGCACGCCACGAACTCCCTGTTGCCACCGACGGCCTGGTGCTGAAGGTAAACTCGCTCCGCCAACAGCTCAACCTGGGCTTCACGGCAAAGTCACCACGTTGGGCTATAGCATATAAATTCCCCGCCGAGCGCACATTGACGCGCCTGCGCTTCGTATCGTTCGAAGTGGGGCGAATGGGCATTGTCACCCCTGTGGCGAATCTTGAGCCGGTGTTGCTGTCGGGCACTATAGTGAAACGCGCATCGCTGCACAATGAGGATATAATACGCCAGCTCGACATCCACCAGGGCGATATGCTGTATGTGGAGAAGGGTGGCGAGATAATACCGAAAATCACCGGTGTGGATACTGCCGCAAGAGAAAGCGGGGCTGAACCGGTGCGGTTTGTAACCCACTGCCCTGCCTGCGGACACAAGCTGGTGAGAGTGGAGGGTGAAGCGGCGTGGATGTGCCCGAATAAGATTGGATGCGCACCGCAAATTACAGGCCGTATAGAACATTTCGTGGGGCGGCGCATGATGAATATCGACGGTATAGGTGAGGAGATAGCGGTGCAGCTGTTCAATGCCGGGCTAATACGCGACATAGCCGACTTATATGAACTGCGCACGGACCAGCTCGAGAAATTGGAACACATGGGTCCACGCACGGCGGAACGCATAGTGGACGGCATAAGGGAATCCAAGTCGGTACCGTTTGACAGAGTGGTGTTCGCTCTATCCATACCATACGTGGGAGAGACGGTGTCGAAGAAACTGGCACGCGCATGCCATGACATAGACACGCTAATGGGCATGACCGTGGAACAACTCACGGCGATAGAGGACATAGGACCGCGAATAGCTGAAAGCATAGTAGCATATTTTGCCGAACCGGAGAACCGCGAGATAGTTAGACGTCTGCGCGATGCCGGACTGCAGATGGCGATGCCCGAGGTGGATGAAAGCCTGCGGAGCGACCGCCTCGCCGGCAAGTCGGTGGTGATAAGCGGCACGTTTACCCACCATTCACGTGATGAGTACAAGGCTTTGATAGAGTTGAACGGCGGAAAGAATGTAAGCTCAATTTCCAAAAAGACCGATTTCGTACTCGCGGGGGAGAATATGGGACCTGCCAAACTGGAGAAAGCCGCCAAACTCAATGTGCCGATAATCAATGAGGATGAGTTTCTGAATATGATCCAATAATCGGAACTCAGCCCGATACATAACAAAACATCCGGACTTCAATGGATGAGTCCGGATGTTTCTATTTATACGGTATGTATCTGTTACTTGGCGGGGCCCATCTCGAAGATGAGCTCGCCACCGTTAACTATATCATCGTGCATGATGTACATCTTGTCGTAGGGTTCGCCATTGAGCGTAACCTTGCGGATATACTTGTTCTCGGGAGAATTGTTTATAGTTTTCACCGTAAACTTGCCTTTTTCCACAGCTATCTCAGCTTCATCGAATATGGGCGAGCCGAACCAGTAACGGCCGCTTGCCGGCTCTACCTGATAGAAGCCGAGTGCTGAAAGGATGTACCATGCCGACATCTGTCCGGCGTCCTCATTACCTGCCAAACCATCGGGCTCTACGGTATAGAACTCATCGAGTACCTGACGGATGCGGTCGGCTGCCTTGTCGGGCTCTCCAAGCATGGTGTAGAAATAGATGGTGTGGTGGCTGGGTTCATTGCCGTGGGCATACTGACCAATCAGACCGGAGATATCGGGTGACACATCAGCACCGGTGAGATGCGAGCTGGTGGTGAAGAGAGAATCGAGATGAGCCACTGTCGCTTCCTTGGAGCCGAAGAGTTCAACCAATCCGTCCAAATCCTGGGGTACGAGCCAAGTGTATTGCCAAGCATTGCCTTCGCAATAATCGTCGGCACGGTGGGTTGTAGAATTGGGGTCGAATGGTGTGCGCCAAGAACCATCCGCCATGCGTCCGCGAACGTAGCCGGTAGTCTTGTCGAAATAGTTGCGGTAAGAATGGCTGCGTTCTGTGAACTTGCGCACATTGGCAGTATCGCCCATCGCTTCGGCAGCGCGTGCCATGGCTCCGTCGGCAATAGCATATTCCATATCGAAAGCGATGCTCTCGTGCATGAAATCGGACGGGATATAGCCATATTGGTCGCGGTAACCTCCACCGCGGGCGGTATCGTTGGCAGTAGCGAGCAATGCCTTGTAAGCGCGGTCGCGGTCAAATCCGGGCTGATTCTTGACCAATGCATCGGCTACGGCTATGATGCCGGGATTGCCGACCATACAGTCGGTCTCGTTACCCCATAGATGCCATACGGGAAGGCGGCCCTGCTGCTCGGCGATATTAATCATAGTGTTGATCATATCGGAATGGCGCTCGGGGTGTATAATCGATGACAACGGCATGGCTGCACGATAGGTGTCCCACAAGGAGAAGATGGTGTACTGGTTGGAATTGTCCTTGTAAACTTTGCCGTCGGCGCCACGTGACTCACCGGTAACATCGCTGAATGTTGCAGGGACAATCATGGTGTGGTACAGCGCGGTATAGAATTTCTTACGGGAATCGGCATCGGAGGTCTTGATTTTCACCTTACCGAGCTGCTCGTTCCAGGCGGCATCGGCAGCCGAGCGTGTGGCTTCGAAGTCCCAACCGGGCATTTCGGCAGCCATATTGGCTTTAGCACCATCGATAGACACCGGCGACAGGGCAACTTTTACCAATACCTGTTCGGCAGAATCGGTGTCGAAGTTGACACGGCCATACATATTGTTCTCGCCTTTGAGTTCAAATGATTTGAACGGTTTTGAGAATTCGGCTACAAAGAATACTTTCTGATCTTTTGCCCAGCCGGATGAATGGCGATATCCGACTATACGGTTGTCTCCTTCCGTTTCCATGAAGGTTTCGGTAGGTTTGTCCCAGCATCCTCCGTTCTGAAGGTCAAATACGATTGCAGCAGAATCGGACGCGGGGAAAGTGTAGCGATGCAGACCTACACGATTGGTAGCGGTCATTTCGGCAAGGATATCATAGCGGGTCAAGGGAACTGAATAATATCCGGGGACGGTAACCTCTTTTGAGCGGTCGCCATAGGACCACAGCCCTGACATGGGGTCTTCTTCAGTACCACGTGCGTAAGTAACCTCGCCAATCACAGGCATAACGGTCACATCAAACAGGTCGCCGATACCGGTGCCCTGAAGGTGGGTGTGGGAGAAGCCTATTACCGTAGAGTCACTGTCGTGATAACCGGAACACCAGTCCCACGATTGGGGGATACTTGTAGGGCCTAACTGCACCATACCGAACGGCACATTGGCTCCTACGAACACATGTCCGTGACCTCCGCTACCTATTTTGGTATCGACATAGGATGTCAGTGATTCCTGCGGTGCATCCTCGCCATTTTGCGAGCATGACGCCAACAGTGCAGGAACAGCGCCAAGCAAAAATAGATGTGATAGTTTCATTGATTTATATTTTGAATTTATTTTGATTTATCTTTCAAGCTGAATTTAAGGTTCTTACCCTTAATGAGCTCATCATGTGATATGCGATATTTTTTCAAGGGCTTGCCGCCAAGCTGCATTTTGTCTATAAATATCGACTCGGGGCTTTCGCGTTCAGCTTCAATAGTCACCGTACCCTGATGGGTATCTATCTCCACAGAGTCGAACACCGGTGAAGTAATGGTGTAATACGGCTCGCCGGGACAGTCGGGGTAAAAGCCCATCATGGAGAATACTGCCCACGCCGACATAGTTCCGGTATCATCATTACCCGGAATGCCGTCGGGCTGCGTGGTGAAATACTTTTCGAGCAGACGGTTCACCTCTTTCTGCGTACGCCATTCTTCGCCATTGAAGCGGCTGAACAGGTACGGGTAGGCAATATCAGGTTCGTTAGCGGGGTCGTATAGGGCGGAGTCCATGACCATCTGCAATTTGTCAACAAATTTCTTCCGGTTTTTCCCTATTTTCCCTATTGACAGTTCTCTTCATATTCCCATTCGATCCGATAGTCCGCGCCCGTCTCTTCATTTAACTGATCAATATAATTTTCTATCAGTTCTTTCGCCCGCTCCCGGGCGCCGGTAAGCAGCATTTCATCATTTGAAAACATATTCCTGACCTGCCGGTCCGCCTCTGCCAGCGCTTTCATCTGGTCCTGCGCCGTTATTTCATTTTTGTTGAATAAACCGTCTTCCGATGAAACATATCTGTCTTCTATAAAAGAATAGTCGGTCATGCCAAGGACCTTCGCCTCCGGAATGGTGATAATAATCCGCTTATCCTCCCGCCTCATGGAAACTTTGGAGGCATCGATCCCCAGCATTACGGTACCCTCGTACTCTATCCAGAACTTCCTCTCTTTTTCTCCTATATGGGCAAACCCTCTTCCCTTCTCTTTTACTGCTTTCGCCACATTATGATAATAGCATTCCAGTGTGGCAAGCTCGCATATCGCCCGTACACGCGATATTTCCGGTATATTTTTTATAGTATCACTTTCCGTCTTTCGGGTTTCTCCCGAAGGTTGCTTTGTTTCATCCCCCATTTCTCTCTCTTTTATCTGATCCGGCATATCTTCATATTCCGCTTCTTTTTCCCGCCCCGCCGCTTTTTCATATTCCGTCTTGTTTTCCTCCCCTGCCGCCGCCCCATTTTCCGGTTGATTTCCCATCTCCGTTACTTCTCCCTTTTCCACGCCTCCTTCCTTATCCGCAGCTCCCCCGTATCCTGTTTTCTTCCCACTGCCAAAACACAGTATTGCTA
>OFGH01001779.1_pt1 | contig 13344 bp, 16 predicted proteins | sample 1521721 | NCBI WGS metagenome assembly OFGH01 (sample SAMEA3504132, study PRJEB24116) | mouse gut metagenome | biome: mouse gut; feature: mouse-associated habitat; material: faeces | place: Denmark | collected 2011
ACAGTTTTTACGATACGTATTGCGCAATTCGGTCAATTTGGCCGCGTCGGCATTTTCATCCGCGGCCATGGCATCAATTTGGGCGCGAACATCGTCACATTTGACGCGTTCGGCAACCCCCGCCGCCCAGCACATCCCCGGCCCCATGACGGCGAACATCGCGAATAAAATTCGTTTATTCATCATTTCCCCCGGATTGGCATTATTCGTTAATCACCCGTTCCATCTGCAAGATGAAATCAATCGCCGGGTCGGTCAGACGTTGCACCTTGTCCAGGAATTCGCGCGCTTCGCGTTGCATGTTCAGTTTTTTATACGTATCAATCACGATTTCGGTCTGGCCCGGACTTTCCAAGTCCACATCACTTTGCAGTGCGGTCGCGATTTCAATTTCGCGCAAGGCCATAGTCTTGTAATGTTCCACGTTTTCCGGACATCCGCGTTCAACCAATACAGTATATGTGTCCGCATTGAGCAGATGCGACCCCGCATCCGAACTGTTTTCGGGATAGATTCTGTTTAAAATCAATTCTTCGATAACGGTGCATGTCGGTTTTAAATCCGCATCCGCCACCACCGCAGTTGGCGACGCCACCGCATCATTCGGGGCCGATACCGCGGGACGCCGGATTGCCATACCAATCATCAGCCCGCATGTGAACAATCCCGCCAATGCGATAATCCCCCAGATTTTCTGGCGACGGCTGCAACACGCAACGCGCGGTGCATTCTGCATAGATGCCTTGGTTGTTTTTGTTGTTTTTTTCATGTTTCCCCCCTGTTTTGTTTTGATTAATTAATGGACGATGCCATCGGTGATGGTAATTGTGCGGTCCGCGCGCGCGGCCAAATTCATGTCATGCGTGACAAACAGCATGGCCATTTTATTTTTGCGCACCAAATCCAACAGCAATTCAAACACCGCCGTCGCATGCGCCGGATCCAGACTGCCGGTCGGTTCATCGGCCAGCAAGATTTCCGGCCCGTTTGCCAACGCGCGCGCGACGGCCGTACGCTGTTGTTCACCACCCGACATTTCACCCGGCAAATGACATGCACGATGTGCAACAGACGCCGCACGCAGCAATTTCTGGGCGCGAGCGCATGCGGACGCTTCGTCCATATGGTTTGCCAGCATTGGTAACATCACATTTTCCAATGCTGTAAAATCCGACAGCAAATTGTGACGCTGGTACACGAAACCGATTTTACGGCGACGCAAATTGGTGCGCATTTCGTCGTCCATTTTCTGAACGGCCGCGCCGGAAATCAAAATACTGCCCGATGTGGGACGGTCCAGCAGCCCCACGCATTGCAACAGTGTGGATTTGCCCGACCCCGATTGCCCGACCAATGCGATAATTTCCCCACGGCGCAAATCAAAACCACCGCCGCGCAGAATTTGCAGGGGCTGGCCCCCTTCGACAAAGGTCTTTTTAATATCGCGCACCGACAGGACGACATCGCCCTTGGCCACCTTGGATAAAGAATTCAAAATATTTGCCATTGGTGATTATCCCCCTTGCCTATTCATTGCGCAGAACGTCAACCGGGTCCGTTGCGGCCGCACGCCATGCGGGATACAGTGTTGCCAAAAACGCCAGCGCAACCGCAATCAGCGCAATTCCCGCAACGTCCGTCCACACCAGTTTCGACGGTAATTCTGACAGGTAATATAATTCAGACGGGAACAAATCGCGCCCGGTTATCCACTGGAAAAACTGGCGGATGGGTTCGATATAAATCGCGACCAGCACGCCCAGAATTGTCCCAAAAGCTGCGCCGATGACGCCGATACTGGTCCCCGACAGGATAAAGATTTTCATCATCGATTTGCGCGACACGCCAAACGTGCGCAGCACGGCGATATCCTTGGATTTATCTTTGACCAGCATCACCAGCGACGACACGATGTTAAACGCCGCCACAATGACAATCAGCATCAAGATTAAAAACATCACGTTGGATTCGACCTGTAATGCGCCGACAAAACCGCGGTTCAAATCCCGCCAATCGCGCACCACAAATCCCCCCGGCAACAATTCTGTCAACGCGTCGGCGACGGCGCGGGTATCTTCGGGATTATCCAGGAACAAATCGATATGCGTCACCGCATCATTCAGGTTCAGGTATTTTTGTGCGGTTTCCAGCGGCATAAAGATATACCCGGAATCATATTCGTACATCCCCATAAAGAATGACGACATCACCGGATACGACATAATGCGCGGCATGGTGCCAAACGGTGTGGCGGTGCCCCCATTTGCCGATATCAGCGATACGTTATCCCCCATCGTCACACGCAGACTGCGCGTCAATGAATTGCCCGCGACCAGTTCGCCATCGCGAATCTTGTCCAACGATTTGCCGTAAATTCGTGTGCCCGTCGCCGTTTTGGCCGCCAAATCCGACATGCGAATACCGCGCACCATCGCGCCCGAATTGTTGCCGTTGGCCGATACCATCACCTGGCCCTCTGCAATTGGGACTATACCCGTGGCGTGGGCGGCGACAACGCGGTTCTGGCGCATTTTTTCAATCAGATAATCGTAATCGGTTATCGCCCCATCCTGGTGATAGACGACGACGTGACCGTTCATCCCCACAATGCGCGACAGCAACGTGTCGTGAAATCCGCCCATGACCGACATCACCACAATCAGTGTCGCCACCCCCAGCATAATGCCAATCAGCGATACCCAAGATATCACGGACCCGAACCCCCGGCGGCGCGCCCCCAGGTATCGAAATGCAACCTTTCTTTCCAGTTTTGAAAACAACATTTGTCTTTCTTTCCTATTCACTTAAAAAATTGCGCAATGCGTCGCCATACAGCGGTGTCATCTGGGCCGGCGTTTTTTGGGCATCGACAATTGAAATCACGCGCGGCGACATAAATACCACCAGTTCCGCAAACGGCGACACCAGTGTTTCGGGCGTTGTCACGAACGAATGCGTGGGAATCCCGATAATCACATAGTTATCCCCCACATTGGACGGAATGTTAAAGGATGTCAGTTCACCCTGGCTGGTGCGCAGAACGATTTTGGCATCAATCTTTTTCCGGCCGCCGTAATCACCGTATTTCGCGGTCGCCCCAATAATCAAATCTGTTTCCAGACGTTCTTCTTTGCCGCATTGGCCGATATCAAAGCGCGACTGCCATCCGTTGGGAATTACAAACGTCCCCTGGGATATCAGGACGACATTCGACTGCTGGGCCAAGAATTCCTGTAACGTTTTGGTGTTGATTTCTGGACTGACGACCAGTGCGCGGCCGACAACGCCGGGGATGGACATCTTGATATTTTTATCCCCGAACGCCGGCAACAAATTCATCCACACAATCGGATTGTCCGTGCGCGGATAAACACGGTACACGTCAATGTCCCACGCCAGCATGTATTTTTTCGACGCGATGTCGGAAATGATTTTGGCAACTTCGCGTTCGGTTTGATAATTACCTTCGAATGTGACGGTCTTGTCCTGCCAATCGACCAACAGATTGCGCATATCGGCCCCGTGCATCGCGTCCAGCAACGCCATAATAATGCTTTCGTCGCGGGGCATTTTGACCAACCATTTCGCCCGGTGGTCCAAATGCAATTCACCGGCGGCCGCGTCGTATGAATAATACGCCTTGCCCATTTTGGCCATCAATTCGACCGCGTCGGCCAGACTGCCCGATTGGATGGACCCGGTGATTTTTTCGATTAAATCTTCGTCTTCGACGACCGCGATGTCGGTCCCGTCCAGCAATTTGTCCAGCGCCTGTTTCACGGTCAGTTTGGTGAATTCATAATCCGACACCTGTAAATCCGGCAACGGGTCGCCGGTGCCCAGACGCACGATTTCGATTTTTTCTTCGGGGACGACGGACACAACGCTTTGGTTGTTCCAGTCAACCTTGCACCGTTTGGGCAAATCAATGGCAAAGCGCCGCGCGGTATCGGTGGTCAGCGCCGCCTTTTTCGGGAAAATCGGCACGGAATTTTCATCAATGACCAATTGGTCCACAACGGTGACGACGTCGTATTGGGGTTCTTGGTCCCGCTGGAACTGGGCGCACCCGCTGCAAAATGCAAAGCAAAAAACGCAGCACGCCGCCGCCAACATTTTGCCCCACAGTGTTTTCATAATCATCATGTTTGTTTCCTTTGCTTGGCCACCTGTTACTGGATGTTCATCACCTTTTCGAATTCTTCCAGTGTCATTTCATGTATCGGTTTTTGGGTGGGCGTGGTCAAATGCCGCACACGTTCAAATTGCGCGTTAAATCGTTGCAAAACCCCCGCAACATCGGGCGGCAATGCGCCCGCCGATTCCAACCGGCGCCCGTATTCGACAATGTATTCCAATGTGTCGGCGGCATAAAAACGCCCCACATAGTTTTCCATGGCGATGCCACCCTTTTGCACGCAAATCGCAGACATCACCATCATGGTTTGGTTGTAAAAATTCGCCAGCTTGATAAAATTCTGAACCGATATTGCCATGGGGCCTTTCCTGTGTTGGTTACCCCATTATAAAAACTATTGCCACCCAAAGGCAATTAAATTATAATACAAATCATGAGAATAAAATTCATCAGCGTGTTTTTCATCCTGGCGGCGTGCGCTTCCCCCAACCGGGGCAGCATTGATAACGCCACCGTTTTGAACTGGGAAAACGAAGCTGTAACCACAGAACAATTTGTCCGCGACCACAAGGCATGCCTGGGGATAAAAAAGCCATCCTATATGCCGCGGTCACGTTTGTCGAAGTTGCTGTCCCCGAACCAAAGCGGGATGATGCCCGACTGGGACGGGTTGTGGGTAACATTTCAATCGAACGAATACCGGGATGTTGGCCAGCGCAGTCTGTTGTCCGTCCCGCGCAACACCACATCAAAATCCGTCGGGGCGTATCGCAAATGTATGTTCCGCCGGGGATACTTGCTGCGCGCCAGTTAAAAATTTATCCGCCCCCCTTTGCCCGGGGGCTTTTTTATGGTATAATTCGGGTCATGAAACGAACAATTTGGTTTTGGGTATGCTTTGTTGCGGCCATTGTGTTGGCCACTTATTTTGCAACGCGTATTATCATGATTTCACTGGGGCACGGAAAACTGGCGGTGGTTCAGACGATTTCCATCACGACCGATGCCGGGAACAAGGATTTGACCGGTCTGGCCGCGGCGGTGGGCGTCGCACCGGGCACACATACGTATTCCGCGGATTTGGACGCGATTAACGCGCGCATCGGCGCCGTGCCGGGGGTAAAAAAATCCGCCGTGCGCCGGATGCCGAACGGCAATCTGTCGGTGCGGGTGAATTTGTACCGGGCGGTGGCGCTGTGGACGGATGACGGGCAAACGTATTACCCATTGTCGGCGGACGGGCCAATTGTCAATCGCCCGGGCGCCGAACGCGACGACGGCGCGATTGTATTCCGCGGCCCGGTCCCCGATGACATCACCAGTATTACCAAGGTGGCGCACAACATCGCAAACACGGTGGATTATCTGCAATGGATTGAAAACCGGCGCTGGAATTTGCACACGCGCGGCGGGATTGTTGTCTTGTTACCAGAAGATGACCCGGTTGCCGCCATCAGCACACTGATGGTGCTGGACAAAAATCATGCCATTTTATCGCGGGATTTGAAAACCATCGACATGCGCGACAGCGCGCGCATCCTGGTGAAATAATAAAAAGGGGTGGGGAATTGAACCTGTTCGATTCTTCTTTTCTGTGTTTGGACATTGGAACCGCGGTCGTGCGCGGCATCGCGCATCGCGTGCGGTCGGCGCGCATTGAAAAATCGGCCGTGTTCGCGGTGGAAAGCTATGACACGGTGTTCGCCATCAAATCTGTGGTCGATGAATTGGAACGCCAAATCGGGACGCATTTTGATTCCGCCTTTGTCACCGGGGATTTCGGCGACGGCGTGTTCGACATGATTGCAAAAAGCACCCAGTGGTCCGGCGAACATAAAATCAGCACCACCGACGTGCGCGCCCAGATTGCGCAAATCACCCCGCCGGACGGATACACCCCGATGCACGTTATCCCGCTGCGATATGACGCGCCGACGGCACGCAACATGCTGACGCCGGTGGGACATACGGACCGGCAACTGATATCCGCATTTGGGGCGATTTTCTATCCGTTGGTGCGGCTGGATGAAATCTATGCGTTTTTGCGCCGCGCCCATATCCAGGCGGACGGCCTGATGGATTCTGCGTTTTTAATCAGTGCGGCACTGCGCCCGCGGGGCAAAACGGCGTTGCTGATTGATTTGGGCGCGGCCCAGACCACCGTTTCCATTTGGACCGACCGGGGGCCCGTATTTTTCAAAAAAATCCCCCTGGGCCAGACACAAGTTACCCAGGAAATCGCCGCCAAATTAAACATTGATTTCGACGACGCGGAAAAGATAAAGCGTCTGGTCGCCAGTGCCGTCACCCGCGAAATGGACCGGTTTACACCCGCGGACACGGCATACGATTTTTCGCGCGCGGACGTCAACGACGTGGTGTTGCCCATGCTGGTGGATATGATTGCCGCGGCAAAAGATGCGGTGGCATCCGCCATTGGAAAATACCACCCCGCCCAGATTATTTTAACCGGCGGCGGCGCCGACATCGACAACATTGATGAATTTGTCGAAAACGCGTTTGCCATCCCCGTTACAAACGAACACGCCGACGCCGCGGTGCGCAGTTTGGCGGCCCACATCTGGGCGGCCCAGGCACCGCGCATTCGCGCGTACCAGGCGCGCATGATGCGCATGCGCACATGGGGCGACCGGATTGGAAAACTGTTTCGCCGGCGCCGGCGCGTGGCGCGCGCCCGCTTTGTCCCCGTGTTGCCCAGCACGCTGGCCTTTGACATGAAAAGCCCGCATACGTACACCCTGTTTAAATCGGGTGGGATTTCCATGATACACGTCGATGTGATGGACGGAATGTTTGTGCCGAGTATTTCCATGGGACTTCCGGTGATCCAATCCATCCGTCCGGTCAGCGAGCGCATTTTTGACGTTCATCTGATGATCGAAGAGCCGGATCGTTATATCGATGCGTTTGCCGAATCGGGAGCAGATATTATTACCGTGCATGCGGAAGCCTGCAGGCATTTGGACCGGACGATCCAAAAGATCAAAGAAAAAGGTATTTTGGCGGGCGCGGCATTAAATCCGGCGACGCCGCTTACGGCAGTCGAATATCTTTTGGGTGAGCTGGATATGGTTCTTGTCATGACGGTCAACCCGGGGTTTGGCGGACAGAAGCTGATTCCGTATACGCTGGACAAGATTCGTGATTTAAGGAACATGCTGGACAGGCGCAAATTAAAGACGGATATTGAAGCCGACGGCGGCGTGAACCTTCAAAACCTGGGAAACGTTGTGGATGCCGGGGCGAATGTCATTGTTGCGGGAAGCGCCGTATTTGGCGGAGATATCAAAGCAAACGTAGAGCGTTTTCTTGCGTATATGGCGAAAGAGGAGAAAAGATGAAGCGTGCGTTGATTGTAGCCGGAGGAAGCATCGAAGATGCATTCTGCCTGGAATATCTGCAAAACAATAGATTTGACCATAAAACTGCAGTGGATTTGGGGCTGCAGTTTTTTTATCAGAATAATCTTCTGCCGGATCGGATCGTAGGGGATTTTGATTCCATCGATCCGTCGGTTTTACGGTTTTTTGAAGAGAAAGAGGGAATTGCATGGGTCCGTCTGATTCCCGAAAAAGACGATACGGATACGGAAGCTGCCGTGCAGCGCATTTTGGCGGAAGGATATGGGGAAGTTCATATTTTGGGCGCGACGGGGAACCGGCTGGACCATATGCTGGGAAACGTAGGGCTTTTGGGTCTGGGATTTGAGACGGATACCAGGATCTTTCTGGTAGATTCCCATAACCGTGTGCGCATGATTCAAAACGATCTTACGATTTCAAAAAATGAGCAGTTCGGGAAGTATGTGTCATTGCTTCCGGTGACGCCGCAGGTAAGCGGTATTACACTGACCGGGATGAAATATCCGCTTTCGGATTATACGATGGAAGCGTACCATACGATCGGGATCAGCAACGAAATCATAGAAGAAGAGGCAGGCATCTCTTTCAAAGAGGGGACGCTTTTGGTATTGGAGACGAGAGATTAAGGTGGAGAGACTTGACTGTAATTACTAAAAAGCTTCCAAATAAAAATAAAAAGTACCCAATGAAATTCGAATTGATTATTCCAAAATAATAGGCAATATGTTATAATAACAACCTATATCAAGTTTTTTTGTGAAACGATACCTGAAATCATTTGATTTCAGGATAAAGACGTAACGTGCATGTAACTGCGGATACGAAGGCCAAAGATTGCAGAAGATCGAACGAACCTTCCGCGTTTTGTTACAAAAATATAGAGAAAGGTGAAAATCCTGATATAACAAGGATTTTCGGACAGGTAGCATCAGAAATGAAATTAGGAATCGTCGGACTTCCGAACGTAGGAAAGAGTACGCTGTTTAATTCACTGACAAAGGCAGGGGCAGAATCGGCAAACTATCCGTTCTGCACGATTGATCCGAACGTAGGGATCGTTGCGGTGCCGGACGAACGGTTAAAGAAGCTGGGGGATATGTACCATTCCAAAAAAGTAACCCCGGCAGTGATTGAGTTTGTGGATATTGCAGGACTCGTCAAAGGAGCCAGCAAAGGAGAGGGGCTTGGCAACCAGTTTCTTGCCAATATCCGCGAAGTGGATGCGATCGTGCATGTCGTACGCTGTTTTAAGGATGAAAATGTGGTTCATGTGGACGGAAGCGTAAATCCGGTCCGCGACATCGAGACGATTAATCTGGAGCTTATTTTTTCGGATATTGAAATCTTGGAGAGGCGTATCGCAAAGACGGCAAAAGGCGCCCGAAACGATAAAACGCTGGCAAAAGAATTGGCGCTGTTAGAGCAGGTGAAGGCACATTTAGAGGAAGGGCATATGGCCAAGAACTTTGCCCTTTCCGATGACGAAGAAGAGCAGGCATGGTTTTCTTCTTATAATCTTCTGACTGCAAAGCCGGTCATTTATGCCGCAAATGTAACGGAGGACGATCTTACGGACGACGGCGCGGGCAATTCGTTTGTGCAGGAGGTCAGGACACAGGCAGATACGGAGCACAGCGAGGTATTCGTGATCTGTGCCCAGATCGAGCAGGAAATCGCAGAGCTGGACGAGGATGAAAAAGCGATGTTTCTGGAAGAACTCGGACTGAAAGAGTCCGGACTTGAGAAGCTGATTACGGCGAGCTACAGCTTGCTTGGCCTGATCAGTTATTTAACGGCAGGTGAGGACGAGACGCGTGCATGGACAATCGTCAAAGGGACAAAAGCGCCTCAGGCAGCCGGAAAAATTCATACGGATTTCGAGCGTGGATTTATCCGTGCCGAAGTCGTCAATTATCAGGACCTGCTAGATTGCGGAAGCCTTTCTGCGGCAAAGGAAAAGGGAATCGTAGGTTTGGAAGGAAAAGAATACGTGGTGAAGGACGGGGACGTGATGCTGTTTCGGTTTAACGTATAGAGGTCCGGAAAAGAGAATAGGACAAAATTCTATCGAATAGATTAAAAAGAAGAACAGAAAAAGGTCTTGCCGATGCGTTTGTGTGAGCTTCAGGAGAAAGAAGTAATCAATGTCTGCAATTGTAAATGTCTCGGAAATGTCATAGATCTGGAATTTGATGAAAAGACGGGATGCATTCAGGCTCTGATCGTGCCCGGTCCCTGTAAGCTGTTTGGGATGTTCGGACATGAATTTGAGTTTTGCATACCCTGGAAATGTATCGTTCGGATCGGACCGGATATTATTCTGGTAGAAATCAAGGAAGAAGACTGCAGAAGGAAGTTATAGGGGGAAATGATATGAAGTGTCCATATTGCAGCAGCGACAATACGCGGGTCATCGATTCGCGTCCGGCAGAGGATAACAACTCCATTCGCCGGAGACGGCTGTGCGATGATTGCGGAAAACGTTTTACTACTTATGAAAAAGTGGAAACCATTCCATTGATTGTAATTAAAAAAGACAACAACAGGGAGCAGTACGACCGGTCCAAAATCGAAGCGGGAATTTTGCGTGCCTGTCACAAACGCCCGATTTCCGCTGACCAGATTAATTGCCTGGTGGATGATATCGAAACGGAAATTTTTAACCGGGAGGAAAAAGAGATTTCCAGTTCTGTCATCGGTGAAATCGTCATGGACAAGCTAAAAGATTTAGAAGCGGTGGCTTATGTGAGATTTGCTTCCGTTTACCGGGAATTTAAAGATATCAATACGTTTATGAACGAATTAAAGAAAATACTGGATACATAAGGCGCGGTATGGAAGGAGTCTGTATGAAACACATTCTCTACCCGGATAAATATCTGGATTCTGTCGATCAGATTGATTTCGGGCGATTATATCAGGAAGGATTTCGTGGATTGATCTTTGATATTGACAATACGTTAGTGCCGCACGGCGCTCCTGCGGACGAGAAAGCTGTCCGTTTGTTTGCACGGTTAAGGCAGTTGGGGTTTGACAGCGTGCTGCTTTCCAACAACAAAGAGCCGAGGGTGAAACCGTTTGCAGATCGGGTAGGGAGCCGTTATATCTATAAAGCGGGAAAGCCGGGCGTCAAAAGTTACCAAAAGGCGATGGAATGGATGCAGACAGGCTGCAGTAATACATTATTTATCGGAGATCAGATTTTTACGGATATCACAGGAGCCAACCGGGCGGGAATTACGTCTTATTTGGTCAAGCCGATCAATCCGAAAGAAGAGATTCAGATCGTACTCAAACGGTATTTGGAAAAAATCGTATTGTTTTTTTATCTGAGAAGAAAGGTGTAATCCACAGGATAGCTGCGAAATAAGGAGCGGAACGCGGCAGCTATAAAACCAAAAATGAGATGGGAGAAGAAAAGCGGAGGATAAACATGAAAATAGCAATCGGAAACGACCATGCGGCGGTCGAATTGAAACGTGAAATTATGGAATATGTAACGGAACTTGGACATGAAGCGGAAAATTACGGGACGGATACCAAGGAATCCTGCCATTATCCGAAATACGGTGAACATGTGGCAAGGGCAGTGGCAGAGGGAAGGGCGGACTGCGGTATTTTAATTTGCGGGACAGGCGTTGGGATTTCCATTGCAGCAAACAAAGTAAAAGGGATCCGCGCGGCCGTATGTTCCGATGCGACGACTGCAAGGCTCGTCAAAGAGCACAACAATGCCAATATTCTTGCGTTTGGCGCACGAATCGTAGGATCTGAACTGGCAAAAGATATGGTAAAAGCCTATCTGACAGCCGATTTTTTGGGAGGACGCCATGAAGAGAGGATTGCCATGATTTCGGAAATCGAGGAAGCGGAAGGGTTAAAATAGCAAATAACGGGCAGACTTAAAAAAACAGAGCAAAGGATGGAACCATTATGGCAAAACGAATTTTAAATATGACGCCGCAAGAGATGACCGGACTGACCAAAGACGAGCTGATTTCGGCGATTGCCGGCAATGAGGGCAGAATGCTTGCGAGCGAGACGATCGGAATTACGGTTCCGCTGCTGACAGATGTGACGAATGCAGAATTTGCAGCATCCATGGGTGCGGATTTGATTTTATTAAATATGTTTGACGTTCAGGAACCCAAAATCATAGCGCTTCCAAAGGTGGAGAAGGCAGAGACGGTCCGGGAGGTCAAGCGCCTGACGGGACGTCTGGTAGGGATTAACTTAGAACCGGTAGATGATGCTGCGGCATCGGAAAATGCCCAGACGATGTGGGCGATGAGCGCCGGACGTTATGCAACGGTGGAAAACGCCGTTTTGGCACAGCGTATGGGCGTGGATATGATTGTTTTGACCGGAAATCCGGGCAACGGCGTCAGCAATGAAGCGATCACTTCTTCCCTGCGGGCGATTTCAAATGAGATTGGGGATAAGATCGTACTGACGGCCGGAAAAATGCATGCGGCAGGCGTGATCGGGGAAGGCGGAGAACATATTATCACCAGGGAAGATATCCGGCAGTTTGCCGAAGCGGGAGCGGATGTGATCTTGATGCCGGCGCCCGGAACCGTACCGGGAATTACAACGGAATATATCCGCAGCCTGGTGAGCTATGCGCACAGCCTGGGCAAGCTGACGATAACGGCGATCGGAACTTCCCAGGAGGGAGCCGATACCGATACGGTCAAAAGAATCGCGATCGAATGTAAAATGACCGGAACGGATATCCATCATATCGGGGATTCCGGATATGTCGGCATGGCGCTTCCGGAAAATATTATGGCGTACAGCGTTGCGATCCGTGGGATCCGGCATACGTATCACAGAATGGCGCAGTCGCTTGCCAGATAATAAATGAGGCAGCTTGTATAAATTTTGAAGATTAGGGAAAAAAAGGTTGAAAAAGAGGTTCTTTTATTATAAAATTGTACAAGTGATTAAGGTTCAAACGTATTAAGGAGGAAAATTTATGATTTCAGCAGGTGATTTTAGGAACGGTATTACGATTGAAATAGAGGGGAACATTTACCAGATCGTCGAATTTCAGCACGTAAAGCCAGGGAAGGGCGCGGCTTTTGTCAGGACAAAGTTAAAAAATATCAAGAGCGGCGGCGTTGTGGAAAAGACGTTCCGTCCTACCGAGAAATGTGAGACGGCTCATATTGAGAGGAAAGATTACCAGTATCTGTATGCGGACGGAGATCTGTTCTATTTTATGGATGTGGAGACATACGACCAGATCGCGCTCAGTAAAAACGATATCGGCGATGCATTGAAATTCGTAAAAGAAAATGAGATGGTGAAGGTTTGTTCCCATAAAGGAAGCGTATTTGCAGTAGAGCCGCCTTTGTTTGTGGAATTGCAGATTACAGAGACAGAACCCGGATTTAAAGGCGATACGGCTACCGGAGCTACGAAGCCTGCTGTCGTAGAGACCGGCGCTACCGTATATGTTCCGTTATTTGTGGATCAGGAAGATGTGATCAAAATTGACACGAGAACCGGAGAATACTTATCAAGAGTATAAAGAGAATGCATCTGATCTTGTGTTTCGGAGAGACAGACGTTCCATTTCGATCGGATGATATGGAGTAAAATCAACGGTTATCCAGAATATTTGGATAGCCGTTTAAATTATATAGTTTACTCGTTTTTATGAAACTTTATTAAGGAACCTGCATTCTGTTCTGGTTTCTCCACTCCCTTGGTGAAATACCGAAAATGTTTTTAAACGCTCTTGAGAAATGGAGCGGGTTATCATAACCGACCGCATTGCTGATGTCGCCGACGGCAAGCTTTGTCAGTTTCAAAAGT
>OFGH01001796.1_pt1 | contig 13222 bp, 10 predicted proteins | sample 1521721 | NCBI WGS metagenome assembly OFGH01 (sample SAMEA3504132, study PRJEB24116) | mouse gut metagenome | biome: mouse gut; feature: mouse-associated habitat; material: faeces | place: Denmark | collected 2011
CGGCTTCCTGCCATATACAGAGTTCCATACTCCATCCACGCCCCTCAGCTTTAACCTTCTCCCTGGGCACAGGTCTGCCTCGAGCATCCCAGCTGCCGTTTTCATCTTGAAACGGGAAACCGGAGCTTTCCACCTCCGGCCCGCCATGACCGGCAGAGCAGGTGCGGTCCGGAGCCGCGTTTTTCGGGACGGAAACGCCAAAGGGCGGTGATTCGCTTGCTTTTCCCGGCAAAACCGTGTAAACTGGAAAAAAATCAACCTTGTGCAAAGGAGCCTTCCGCTATGACCTACACCCTCTGCGCCCTGCTGGGGGCAGCCCTGCTGGGCCTGGACCAGTGGGTGAAGTGGTGGACCTCGTCCCGCTTCGCCGCCCCCGTTCCTCCCCACATCTACTGGACCCCGGACCCGGCCCGGGAGTTTCTGCCCGGCCTTGTGGAGCTGACCCGGGTCCACAACTACGGCGCGGCCTGGTCCAGCTTCTCCGGGCAGCGGTGGCTGCTGGTGGGGCTCACCTCCCTGATCCTGCTGGCGGTGCTGTATGTGCTGGCGCGGCGGATTGTACGGCATCCCCTGGGGGTGCTGGCCGGCTGCCTGATCCTCTCCGGCGGCCTCGGCAACGTCATTGACCGGGTGCGGCTGGGCTATGTGGTGGATATGTTCCACCTCCAGTTCTGGCCCGCCTACCCCGTGTTCAACGTGGCGGACATCTGCGTGGTCTGCGGCGCGGCGCTGGCCGCCGTGTACTACCTGCGGTTCTATGAGAAATGCGAAAGAAAAGGAGGCCCCCATGGAGACGCTGACGCTGCGGCCCGGTGAAGACCAGGCGGGCCGCCGGGCGGACGTATGGCTCTCGGAGGCCGTGGAGGGTCTGACCCGCTCCGCCGCCGCAAGGCTTCTGGAGGAGGGACTGGTGACCTGCGGCGGAAAGGCGCTGTCCAAAAGCTGCAAGCTCACCGGCGGCGAGACGGTGGAGGTCTCCCTGCCGGAGCCGGAGCCCCTGGACCTGGTTCCCCAGGACATCCCCCTGGACATCGTCTACGAGGACGGCGACGTCATTGTCGTCAACAAGCCCAAGGGGCTGGTGGTCCACCCCGCCCCGGGCCACCCTGACGGCACTCTGGTCAACGCCCTGCTCTTCCACTGCGGGGACTCCCTCTCCGGCATAGGCGGAGCCCTGCGCCCCGGCATCGTCCACCGCATTGACCGGGACACCTCCGGCCTCATCATCGCCGCGAAAAACGACCTGGCCCACCAGGGGCTGGCCGCCCAGCTCCAGGACCACACCCTGGCCCGCACTTACGAGTGCCTCGCCCTGGGGGACTTTCGGGAGGACCGGGGGACCGTGGACGCCCCCATCGGGCGGCACCCGTGGGACCGGAAGAAAATGGCGGTCATCTCCAACGGACGCCCCGCCGTCACCCACTGGGAGGTGGCGGAGCGCTTTTCCGGGATCACCCGCCTCCGATGCCGCCTGGAGACGGGGCGCACCCACCAGATCCGGGTCCACATGGCCCACATCGGCCGTCCCATCCTGGGGGACACGGTCTACGGGGCAAAGAAACCCGTCCCCGGCCTCCAGGGCCAGTGCCTCCACGCCGCCGGCCTGCGGTTCCGCCATCCCCGCACCGGGGAGATGGTAGAGCTCTCCTGCGGCCTGCCTCCGGAGTTTCAGGAGCAGCTGCGAAAGCTCTCCGCACCGGTCCCCCGAGAGGGGGGATGACAGGGGCGGGTCTCTGTTTCCATACCCTCAAACTGGGTTTTCAGCGATGGCAAAACCGGTGCTCCGCCGTGGACATGGCGGCCGGAGCACCGGCGGTATAAGGAGGACGCGCCATGGGCGATGTGATGGTATTTGCGGACCGCGCGGAATTCCGGAGGTGGCTCCTTGACAACTGTCTGTCAAGCGGAGGCATCTGGCTTTTATTGGGCAAGGCCGGCGGGCCGAAAACCATAAAAGCGGGAGAAGCCCTGGAGGAGGCGCTCTGCTTTGGGTGGATTGACGGGCAGATGCAGCGCATTGACGCCCACACCTACAAGAAATATTTCTCCATGCGCCGGGAGAAGAGCAAGTGGTCGGAGAAAAACAAGGCGCTGGTGAAGGACCTGGAGGAACGGGGCCTGATGACCGATTTCGGCAGAAAGAAAATTGAGGAGGCCAGGGAAAACGGACAGTGGCACGCGCCGAAGCCCCCGGCGGTTACGGAGGAACAGATCGCCTGCCTGACCGTGCTGCTGCGGGACTTTGAGCCCGCCCTCACAAACTTTCTGGCCATGCCGGCATCGGCAAAGAAAACCTATGCGCGGGCGTATTTTGACGCGAAGACGGACGCCGGACGGAAAAGGCGGATCGCCTGGATGGTGGACCGGCTCAATAAAAACCTGCGGCCCATGTAGTGTTCCCTTCCCCGCCGGCATACAAATGATATTAGCGGGCCCTGTCTGGCCGCTGCGCTTACGCATATCCGCGTTTTTTATATTCAGTTTTCAGCGGGTACATTTGATGGATGACTGTCCGATAAATTTTCGTTTGTCGAATAGATGATAGCGCATAGTTTCTGTCAGATCAATGTGCTTTTGTAGAAACTGCCGAAGCTGCCACAGCTGCATCATAATAGCACTTTTCTTAAAAGGGACGCCGGGAGCCGGGATTTGACGAATCGCGGAGAATTTGGTATAATTGTCATATCTGTTTTCTCAAAGGAGACTGAACGTCTATGAAACAACGACTGCATCGAGTAATTGCCTGTCTGGCACTGTGCGCCCTGCTGGCGGGGACGGTTCCCCCGGCCTCCGCCGCGGACGGGTTCCAGGACGTGCCCGACTCCCATCCGGCGGCGGAGTCCATCCGGCGCTGTGTGGAGCTGGGCTTTTTCCAGGGGGAGAGCGCCGCGCGGTTCGGTGTGGGCCACTCCATCACCCGGGGCGCCTTTGTGGTTGCGGCCAGCCGCTTTTTCGGCTGGGACACAAAAAACGTGACCAAACCCCCCACCTACTCCGACGTTCCCGCCGACGCCTGGTGCTACGGCGCCGTGGAGGCCGCCGCGGCCTGCGGCGCGCTGTCCAGCCAGAGCGACACCTTCCGCCCCAACGACGCCATCACCCGGGAGGAGCTGGCGGTGCTGCTGGTGCGGGCGCTGGGGTACGAGACCATCGCCGCCCTGGCCCAGGACCTGGCCACCCCCTTCCGGGACGTGCGGACCAACCCGGGGTACATCGCCATGGCCTACGACTTCGGCCTGGTCAGCGGCGGCACCCGGACCCACTTCTCCCCCAATGAGCCCGCCGCCCGGGAGGACGCGGCCGTCATTCTCATGGAGCTCTATGACAAGCTCCACGCCCCCGCCGCCCGGAGCATCGGCATCACCGGCTCCGAAGAGGGCCTGCCGGACCTGGCGGGCTATGAGACGGTGGGCATCTCCGCCGGCCGGCTGATGTGCACCGGAAAGTCCGCGGTGCCCATTACCATGGAGGCAGGAAAGGCCGCCTCCCTGCGGGAGACGGTTCATCAGGCAGGCGCCAAGGCGCTTTTGCACGTGGTGGGCGGCCCCACCGCCCTGAACGGGGACACGGACGAGACCGTGGCGGTGCTGGCCGAGGCCGTGGAGAAGGGCGGCTACGACGGGCTGATGCTGGATCTGGAGAAGCTGAAAATCCCCCAGGAGGCCGCCATGAGCCGGCTGATGCGGGCGCTCCGGCCCGCTCTGGACGGAAAGCTCCTCTATGTGATCGCCGACGCCCCCGCCTGGGACGGCACGGTCTACGAGGGCTACGACTACGGCCTGATCGGCGAGAACGCGGACTGCCTGATCCTGCGCATCACCTCTCACAAGGGCTTCTCGGGCGCCTTCCCCACCGCTCCGGTGGAGCCGCTGGAGGAGGCGTACTACACCCTGGGTGAGCTGCGGGGCGTCATCGACGGCGACAAGCTGGCTCTGCTGGTAACCACCGAGGGCTTCTTGTATCTGGACGGCCGGGAGGCCGGCGGCATTTCCCAGGCGGAGATCCAAAATCTGCTGGCGGCAGACGAGGCCAAGTCCTACTACTCCACCCGCTATGACTGCGCCTACGCCACCTCCGTCTACGATAAGCAGGAGGCCCTGGTCTGGTATCTCAGCGACCGGAGCGTCGAGGCCCGTGCCCGGCTGGCGGGGCTGTTCGGCGTAACCCGGCTCTGCATGGGAGATCTGAACGACCTGCCGGCGGAGATGCCGGAAGCCTGAGGCAGAAAACACAGCGCCCCGGCGGGGATATGAGAACATATCCCGCCGGGGATTTTATGTACGCGGCACGGCCGTCTCACCGCCTTCGGGCGGAGGAGGAGGGAAGGCGCAGCTCCATGCGGTACTTGGCCACCGTGCGGCGGGCCACCCGGATGCCGTCCTCCGCCAGCAGCTCACACAGCCGCTGGTCGCTGAGGGGCCGGCGCGGGTCCTCAGCCCGCACCAGGGCCAGGAGCCTCTGCTTCACCGCCTGCCGGGAGGGTCCCTGCTCTCCCACGGCCCGACTGAAAAAGTACCGCAGGGGATAGGTGCCCTGGCGGCACTGGAGGTACTTGTCCCGGGCGGCCCGGGAGATGGTGGACGGATGCAGCTCCAGCGCCTCCGACAGGGAGAGGAGGCTCATGGGAGCCAGCTCACAGGTCTCCCCGGCGAAGAAGGGGCGCTGGGCCTCCAAAATGGCGGCGGCACACCGGCGGAGGGTGCCGCCCCGGCGGTCCAGGCTGGTGAGAAGCCACTTGGCCTGCTGCATCTTCTGGCGGAGGTAGTCCCGGGTCTCCTTCTCGTCGGAGTCCTTCAAAAGCCGGGTGTAGTAGGAGCTGATGGAGATTCTGGGCAGGTAGTACTCATTGAGAACCACGGTCAGCTCCCCGTCCAGCTCCACGACAAACACGTCGGGGCGCACGTAGACCGCCGGCTCTGCCGGCTGGAAGGCCCGCCCCGGGTAGGGGTCCAGGGCGGAGATCACCTTTTCCGCCTCCTGAATCTCCGGGATGGACAGTCCCAGCTCCCGGGCGATGGGGCCGTAGTGTTTCTTCCCCAGCTCCGGCAGGAAACGGGCGGCGATGTCCATCACCGCCGGGGAGACGTTCCCCCGCCGTGCCAGCTGCAGCAGCAGGCATTCGGAGAGATTTCGCCCCCCCACGCCGGCGGGATCCAGGGACTGGACGGTGTCCAGAGCCTGCCGGATCAGCGGCTCCGGGATCTTCAGCTCCCGCAGGCCCTCCAGGTCGGCATCGTCCAGATAGCCGTCCTCGTCCACCATCTCCGCGATGTACTTGGACAGGGCCAGCAGGGGCTTGGGCAGGCGCCTGCGCTCCAGCTGGTCCCGGAGGAAGGCCGCCAGACTCTCCAGGTTCCTGTCCGCCGCGCCCCGCTCCGGCGGGGCGTTTTCAGCGTGGGCGAAGGTCGCGCCGTATACGCCGCCGTCAATCCAGCTGGCCTTCTGCCGCAGCTCCTCGTAGGCGTCCCGGAGGGAGGGGGCGTCCTCCGGCTCCAGCAGAGGGTTCTCCTCGGTGAGGCGCCCCAGGTACTCCAGCAGCTCCTGGGAGTTCATCTGTAAAATCTCCATGGACTGGAGCAGCTGGGGAGACAGCTTGAGCTGCTGGCGCAGCTCGGCTTTTAACGACACCAGACTCATAAACGCGCCTCCTTTCCGGCGTATTTGGCAATCTTCCGGGCGGCGGTGGCCTGGGAGATCCCCAGCTCCTTTGCCACTGCCACCGTGGTGCCGCAGCGGCTGTAGGACTCCCGGATGATCTGGCCCTCGTAGGCCTCCATCCGCTCCGCCAGGGTGCCGGTCCAAGCGGGCGGGGGGACGGCGTGGGCCGGTTCTCCGGCGTACTCCGGCGGCAGATGGAGCAGGTCGATCACCGGGTCCTGGACGGTGATGGCCATGCGCTCCATCAGGTTTTCCAGCTGGCGGACGTTGCCGGGCCAGTGGTACTGCTCCAGAAAGGCCATAAGGCGGGGGCTGAGGGTCAGGGCGCCGCCGTACTCCTGGCAGAACCGGGAGAGAAACCGGTGGGCCAGGGGGAGCACGTCCTCCGGCCGCTGCCGCAGGGGCGGGATGTGCATCCGGATGACGTTGAGCCGGTAAAAGAGGTCGGAGCGGAAGGTGCCCCGGCGCACGGCGTCCTCCAGGTCCCGGTTGGTGGCCACCAGCAGCCGGAAGTCCAGCTCGATCTTCCGGGTGCCGGAGAGGCGCTCAATGGTCTTCTCCTGAATCAGCTGCAGGAGCTTGGACTGGATATGGGGCGGCAGCTCGCCGATCTCGTCCAGAAACAGCGTGCCGTGGTTGGCCAGCTCGATCTTACCGATCTTGCCGGTGGAGGCCGCCCCGGTGAAGGCCCCCTTCTCATAGCCAAAGAGCTCCGATTCGATGAGGTTCTCATGGAGCACCGCGCAGTTGACCTCGATGAAGGGTCCGGCGGCACGGCTGCTCATGGCGTGAATGGCCTTGGCCACGGCGCTCTTGCCCACGCCGGTCTCTCCGGTGATCAGAATATTGGCCTTGGTGTTGGCGGTGTTCTGCATCAGGGTCAGCAGCCGCTGCATGGGCTGGCTCTTGAAGACCAGGCTGGTCTCGGTGGCCCGGAGGCGCAGCTCCGCGATCTCCTGGGAGTATTGCAGCAGGGAGTCCTGCATACTGCGATAGTTCCGCTGGATGCTGTTGATCTGCTCCATGGACACCGTGTTGAAGCACATGACATACTTCAGCTCTCCAGCCGCGTCAAAGAGGGGGATGCCCACGGTCATCACATTTTTGTGGATGCGGTTGATGGTCTGGGTGGTGGTGATCTTCCGCTTCTGGCGGATGACGTCCGCCGTAATGCAGGGGACAAAGGTGCCGTCCGCCTCCAGGTCAAAGGCGGAGCGGCCCACAATGGAGTTGTGGGTGAAGCCGAAGTTCTTCTCGTAGGTCTCGCTGACCCGCAGGATGATGCCCTTGGCGTCGGAGAGCATCATGTCGTCCGCCAAAACCAGGTTGTTCTCCGGGCTGATGATGTCAAAGAGACTCTTGAGGTTGATGTCCTCTTCAAAGGCGTAGGGCAGGGAGGGAATCTGCGGCATGTCAGCCAGCTCCTTTCCGGTTGGATGCAGTGGGGGCGGTCTTCTATTCATTTTTGAGTATACCATATTCAAAAATGAATAGAAAGAGGAAACCGGTGGAAATCCGGTGGGCGGAATAGCCAAAATTTTTACCGGGATTTATGCTCTGCGGCAAAATTCGACGCCGGAGTACCAGAACGCAATGGGTCCCGGCCTTATTCAAAAATGAATAGTCCTGCCGCGGTCCGGCAGAGGATTGGAAAATGGAGGGAAAAACAGCGTGCCCCTCAGGGACAGCTGCTGTTTTCCTTCGTGGAATGTGACAGAAATGGCGGCCGGTTTCCAGCAAAATGGACTTGAATGATGGCACAGAAATTGCTATTATTCAAGGGCAGCAGACGTTGAGCCGCCCCGGCGGGCGGCGGGACATACCAAATATTTAAGGAGGAACCATCATGTATCAGACCGTTCGCTATGAGAAGAAGGAGAACATCGGCATTGCCACCATCAACCGTCCCGAGGCGCTGAACGCCCTCAACTCCACCGTCGTGGGAGAGCTGGAGCAGCTGATCTCCGAGGTGGAGAAGGACACGGAGCTGCGGGCCTTCATCCTCACCGGCGAGGGCCGTTCCTTCGTGGCCGGCGCGGACATCGGCGAGCAGAAGCCCATGGATGTGGCCCAGGGCCGCAAGTGGGGCCAGCGGGGCAGCGCCCTGTTCCGCCGCATCGAGAAGCTGGAAATCCCCACCATCGCCGCGGTGAACGGCTTTGCCCTGGGCGGCGGCTGTGAGATCGCCATGAGCTGCGACATCATCCTGGCCGCCGGTCCCAACGCCGAGGGCAAGGGCGGCGCCAAGTTCGGCCAGCCCGAGGTGGGCCTGGGCATCACCCCCGGCTTCTCCGGCACCCAGCGGCTGCCCCGCCGTGTGGGAATCGCCAAGGCCAAGGAGCTGATCTTCTCCGGCAAGGTCATCGACGCCGCCGAGGCAAAGGCCATCGGGCTGGTGAACGAGGTCTATCCTATGGAGCAGCTGATGGATGCCGCCATTGCCATGGCCCAGTCCTTCGCCGTCAACGCCCCCATTGCCGTGAAGTACTCCAAGGCCTGCATCGACCGCGGGCTCCAGATGGACATTGACAACGGCATTGCCCTGGAGAACGAGCTCTTCGCCATGTGCTTTGCCACCGAGGACCAGAAGGAGGGCATGGGCGCCTTCCTGGAAAAGCGCAAGGAGAAGCACTTCCAGAACAAATAAGAATCACTGCCCACAGCTTCCGAGAAAACACACCTATCATCAATCGAGGAGTGGAAAACCATGAAAAAAGTTCGTGTGATCTCCGCTGAGGAGGCCGCGCTGCTGGTCAACGACGGCGACACCATCTCCACCGGCGGCTTCGTCAGCTGCGCCTGCCCCGAGGCGCTGTCCACCGCGCTGGAAAAGCGTTTTGTGGAGACCGGCCACCCCCGGGATCTGACGCTGTTCTTCGCCGCGGGCCAGGGCCACCGGGACGGCACCGGCGGCGACCACTACGGCCATGAGGGCATGGTCAAGCGGGTGGTGGGCGGCCACTGGGACCGGGCCCCCAAGCTGGGCGATCTGGCCCTGGCCAACAAGATTGAGGCCTATAACCTGCCCCAGGGCGTCATCACCCACATGTACCGGGACATCGCCGCCCACAACATCGGCACCATCACCCACGTGGGCCTGTACACCTTTGCCGATCCCCGCAACGGCGGCGGCAAGCTGAACACCTGCACAAAAGAGGACCTGGTGAAGCTCATCGAGATCGAGGGGGAGGAGCGCCTGCTGTACAAGGGTTTCCCCATCAATGTCTGCTTCCTCCGGGGCAGCTACGCCGACGAGTACGGCAACTGCACCGTACATAGGGAGATCGGTCCCCTGGACGTCACCGCCCAGGCCCAGGCCACCAAGAACTCCGGCGGCAAGGTCATCGTCCAGGTGGAGAAGATCGTCCAGGGCGGCTCTCTGGACCCGAAGCTGGTGAAGATCCCCGGCATCTATGTGGACGCCATCGTGGTGGGCTCCATTGAGGACAATATGCAGTGCCTGGGAATGCCCTACGACGGAGCCCTCACCGGCGAGTTCCGCATCCCCGTGGACGCCATCCCCCCCATCCCCCTGGACGCCAAGAAGATCCTGGCCCGCCGGGCCGCCATGGAGCTGCCTCAGGACGCCATCGTAAACCTGGGCACCGGCGCGCCGGAGAAGATCGCCAACGTGGCGGCGGAGGAGGGCATCTCCGACAAGCTGACCCTCACGGTAGAGGCCGGTTCCATCGCCGGCGTGCCCTACGGCGGCACCCAGTTCGGCGCGGCGGCCAACTCCATGGCCATTCTGGACCACAACGTCCAGTTTGACTTCTACCAGGGCGGCGGATTGGACGTGGCCTTCCTGGGTCTGGCGGAGACGGCCCCCAACGGCGATTTGAACGTGTCAAAGTTCGGCACGCGCCTTGCCGGCGCCGGCGGCTTCATCGACATCACCCAGAACGCCAAGAAGGTGGTCTACTGCGGCACCTTCACCGCCAAGGGATTGAAAACCGAATGCCGGGACGGCAAGCTGGTGATCACCCAGGAGGGCTCCAAGAAGAAATTTGTCAATGAGGTGGAGCACATCACCTTCTCCGGCGTATACGCCAACAAGGTCCATCAGCCGGTCCTGTACGTCACGGAGCGGGCTGTCTTTGAGCTCCGTCCCGAGGGCGTGACGCTGATTGAGATCGCCCCCGGCATCGATCTCCAGACCCAGGTGCTGGACCAGATGGAGTTCATGCCCAAGATCGCCGAGGACCTGAAGCTCATGGACGAGCGCATCTTCAAAGATGAGCTGATGGGCCTTGCCAACGACTAAAGCATAAAAGTTTCGCGCAAGCCTTTTCAAAGGCTTGCGGGGTGCGGAACCCCAAAAAAGCGGAAAACATATATGTTTCTCACCAGCGCCTCTGCCGCCCAGCGGCAGACAGCATCCCCGACAGAAAAACCGAGGATACCCCCAAGAACAAAAAGGAGGACCAAACAAATGGCCTTAATGACCGCCAACGAGTACGTCGAGAGCCTGCGGAAGCTGAATACCCGGGTCTACATGTTCGGCGAGAAGATTGACAACTGGGTGGACCACCCCATGATCCGCCCCAGCATCAACTGCGTTGCCATGACCTACGCCCTGGCCCAGGACCCCCAGTACGCGGAGCTCATGACCGTACAGTCCAGCCTGACGGGCAAGACCGTCAACCGCTTCACCCACCTGCACCAGTCCACGGAGGACCTCGTCAACAAGGTGAAGATGCAGCGCCTGCTGGGCCAGAAGACCGCCAGCTGCTTCCAGCGCTGCGTGGGCATGGACGCCTTCAACGCCGTCTACTCCAGCACCTACGAGATCGACGAGAAGCACGGCACCCACTACCACGAGAACTTCAAGAAGTTCCTCACCTTCGTCCAGGACAACGACCTCACCGTGGACGGCGCCATGACCGACCCCAAGGGCGACCGGTCCAAGGCACCCAGCCAGCAGGCGGACCCGGACATGTACGTCCACGTGGTGGAGCGCCGGGAGGACGGCATCGTGGTCTCCGGCGCCAAGTGCCACCAGACCGGCTCCATCAACAGCCACTGGCACATCTTCATGCCCACCATCGCCATGGGCGAGGCGGACAGGGACTGGGCGGTGAGCTTCGCCTGCCCCACCGATGCCGAGGGCATGTACATGATCTACGGCCGCCAGTCCTGCGACACCCGGAAGCTGGAGGAGAGCGCGGACATCGACGTGGGCAACGCCAAGTTCGGCGGCCAGGAGGCCCTGGTGGTGCTGGACCACGTGTTCATCCCCAGCGAGTACATCTTCTTAAACGGCGAGTATGAGTTCGCGGGCATGATCGTGGAGCGTTTTGCCGGCTACCACCGCCAGAGTTACGGCGGGTGCAAGGTAGGCGTGGGCGACGTGGTGATCGGCGCCGCCGCCCTGGCCGCGGAGTACAACGGCGTGGAGAAGGCCTCCGCCGTGAAGGATAAGCTCATTGAAATGACCCACCTGAACGAGACGCTGTACTGCTGCGGCATCGCCTGCTCCAGCCAGGGCTTCAAGACCAAGGCCGGCAACTACCAGATCGACCTGCTGCTGGCCAACGTCTGCAAACAGAACGTGACCCGCTTCCCCTACGAGATCGTGCGCCTGGCGGAGGACATCGCCGGCGGACTGATGGTGACCATGCCCAGCCAGAAGGACTTTGACAGCGACACCGTGGTGGGCCGGAACGGCGAGACCATCGGGGAAATCTGCAGCAAGTTCTTCGCCGCCCGGGAGGGCGTCTCCACCGAGGACCGCCAGCGGATTATGCGCTTCCTGGAGAACATGTGCCTGGGCGCGGCGGCCGTGGGCTACCGGACGGAGTCCATGCACGGCGCGGGCTCTCCCCAGGCCCAGCGGATCATGATCGCCCGCCAGGGCAACATCCAGGGCAAGAAGCAGTTCGCCAAGGACATCGCGGGGATTCAGTAAGTCCGCCCTCCAGGGGACTTTCCGCCTCTGCGGCGGAGCCCGCTTCATAATCCCGGACCAACCCCCGGGACAGCACCCCGGGGGTTGTCCTTTTTACGCAAAAAATTCGGAAATCCCAGGCAGAATAGACAAAGTTTCAACAAAAATTTGTAACAAGGAGAGAACATCACATGGATTTCAATCTGAGCCGTGAGCACCAGCTGATCCGGAAGATGATGGCGGAATTCACTGAGAACGAAGTGAAGCCCATCGCCGCCGAGACCGACCTCAACAGCGAGTATCCCCGGGAGAACATCGAAAAGCTCTTTGACCTGGGCGTCATGGGCATGTGCGTGCCCAAGGAGTACGGCGGCACCGGCGCGGACCCCCTGGCCAGCGCCATCTGCATTGAGGAGCTGAGCAAGCAGTGCGCCTCCACCGGCGACATTGTGGCCACCCACAACGGCCTTTGCTGCGATCCCATCCTCACCCACGGCACCGAGGAGCAGAAGAAGAAGTATCTCCCCATGCTCACCACCGGCCACAAGGTGGGCGCCTTCGCCCTCACCGAGCCCAACGCCGGCTCCGACGCCTCCAAGGGCCAGACCGAGGCCCGGCTGGAGGGGGACCACTACGTGATGAACGGCTCCAAGATCTTCATCACCAACGGCTACGTGGCCGATGTGTTCGTGGTCTTCGCCATGACCGACAAGACCAAGGGCACCAAGGGCATCTCCGCCTTCATCGTGGAGTCCTCCTTCCCCGGCTTCTCCGTGGGCAAGCATGAGGTGAAGATGGGTCTCCACGGCTCCCCCACCGCCGAGATTGTGTTCACCGACTGCATCGTGCCCAAGGAGAACATGCTGGGCCGCGAGGGCAAGGGCTTCTCCATCGCCATGCAGACCCTGGACGGCGGCCGCATCGGCATCGCGGCCCAGGCTCTGGGCATCGCCGAGGGCGCGCTGAACGAGGCCAAGGAGTACACCAAGGGCCGTGTTCAGTTCGGCAAGCCCATCAGCAAGTTCCAGAACACCCAGTTCACCTTCGCCGACATGGAGATGGGCTGCGAGGCCGGCCGCCTGCTGACCTATCAGGCCGCGGTGCTCAAGGGCCAGGGCGTGCGCTACACCAAGGAGGCGGCCATGGCCAAGCTCTTCTGCTCCGAGCACGCCATGAAGACCACCACCAAGGCGCTGCAGATGTTCGGCGGCTACGGCTACACCAAGGACTATCCCATGGAGCGCATGATGCGTGACGCCAAGATCACCGAGATCTACGAGGGCACATCCGAGGTCCAGCGCATCGTCATCTCCGCGAATATGGGACTGTAAGAGGAGGAAACGACTGTTATGAAGATTATTGTTTGCGTCAAGCAGGTACCTGATACCTCCGGCAAGGTGGCCGTCAATCCTGACGGCACGCTGAACCGGGCGTCCATGCAGACCATCACCAACCCCGACGACATGAACGCCGTGGAGGCCGCCCTGAAATTGAAGGACGCCACCGGCTGCAAGGTCACCGTGGTCACCATGGGCCCGCCCCCCGCCGCCGGGATGCTGCGGGAGCTGATGGCCATGGGCGCCGACGAGGGTGTGCTGGTGTCCGCCCGGGAGTTCGGCGGCTCCGACACCTACGCCACCTCCCAGATTCTGGCCGCCGCCATTGACACCATCCGGG
>OFGH01001804.1_pt1 | contig 13132 bp, 13 predicted proteins | sample 1521721 | NCBI WGS metagenome assembly OFGH01 (sample SAMEA3504132, study PRJEB24116) | mouse gut metagenome | biome: mouse gut; feature: mouse-associated habitat; material: faeces | place: Denmark | collected 2011
GCCGGGAACTGGCAGCCTGGGTGAGGAAGCCGTTTTCAGGAAGAGAGGAGATGAAACCGGCAGTGGATTACGAAAGACAGGAAATCGAAGCAATGCAGGGAGAAGCCGGGAGGCAGCAGGATATGGAGGAGAGACGGGCAGCAGGTACAGAACCGGCCGTGTTCTCCGGGCAGAAGAAGCCAGGCGCCATAAAGCAGATTTGTACTGTCTTTGGAAGAGGTATAAAAAGACTCTGGAGCTGGATTGTCCGGCTCAGTATCTGGTGGATGCGGCTTTTGTGGAATCTCACATGGCTCTTTATGAGTGTATTCTGCGGATTCTTAGCCATGATCACACTGGCAGGCCTGGGGGCCGGGCTGATTCTGCTGCCACAGGGATATCCGCTGCTGGGAATACTCATTATCTGCCTGGGCGGGATGCTCTGCTTTGGAGCGCTTTCCTGCGGCGCCTACAGCCTGATGCTGCGCAGGAAAAAAGAAGTCATAGAACGATTTACAGACATAAGCAGTATGGCTGGAAATTGTTCTGTAAAAGGATGTGGTGAGGGGATACTGCGGAACTGGAATAGGAGAACCCAATATGACAATTTTTGTTTGTGTGGATGACAATAACGGCATGCTGTTCAACCGCAGGCGGCAGAGCAGAGACGAAGCAGTTCTGGAAGACATGGTGAGGACCGCCGGGCAGAAAATCTGGATGAATGAGTATTCCTCAAAGCTTTTTCAAACGGTTCCGGAAAAAATAATTGTCGAAGAGGACTTCCTGGCATGTGCAGGCAGGGACGGTTGCTGTTTCCTGGAAAACATTCCCTTGAAGCCCTATGAAGATAAGCTGGAGTCAGTAGTGGTTTATTACTGGAACCGGGTATACCCGGCGGATACATATCTGGATATAGACCTGAGTCAAAATTGGAAAGTGGAAGATACAAAAGAATTTGGAGGAACCTCGCATGAGAAAATTACACGAAAGCTATTCAAACGTAAAGAAGGCTAAAGTTTCTTTTCTGTTAATATTTATCTTAGTCATAGCTTTGTCCATTTCGGCATGTGGCAAATCTTCTGCTACAGATGCTACATCTGATTCAGAACCAGAAATAGAAGAGGTTCAAGAGCCGGAACAAGAGCAAGTGCAGGAAGCAGATCAGGAAGAGTCACCTACAGAGGAACAAATAGAGGAAATTCTCTCCATTGATGAAATTGTTACCAGCTTCGAACCGGAATCATCGGTTGATATTCCTGATTATTCTGGTGAAGCATGTGTTGTAATGAATAATAACATTCCGTTTTTTACAAAGGAGAATCTTCCAACAAAGTCCTTTGAATATTATTCAGAATTGGATGAACTGGGACGTTGTGGGGTCGCTTGCGCCAATGTAGGACAGGACATCATGCCCACGGAAGATCGAGGAAGTATTGGGCAGATAAAGCCTTCGGGATGGCAGACAGTTAAATATGATAATATTGACGGCAAATATTTGTATAATCGTTGTCATTTGATTGGATATCAGTTGTCAGCAGAAAATGCGAATGAGAAAAATTTGATTACTGGAACAAGATATTTGAATGTTACAGGGATGCTCCCATTCGAGAATATGATTGCAGATTATGTAAAAGAGACGAACAATCATGTTTTATATAGAGTGGCACCGATTTTTGATGGGGATGATCTTCTGGCCTATGGTGTTTTAATGGAAGCATGGTCTGTTGAGGATGAAGGGGATGGAATATGCTTCAATGTATTTGTGTATAACGTGCAGCCTGATATAGTAATAGATTATGCAAATGGAGAGAGCTATCAGGATGTACAAGCATTGGCAGCTAATGAAGCTGCTTCGGAAGATATTCAGAATGAAAGAGACCGTACACAGGAGGCAGGTGGAGCAAATGCTCCTGTGCCACAGGAGTCTATTGAACAGCCAGAGCCAGTACCTGTTGGGACTGATTATATATTAAATACAAACACTCATAAATTCCATTATCCAAGTTGTGGAAGTGTAAAACAGATGGCAGAAAAGAATAAGCAGGCTTATTCCGGAAGCAGAGATGATGTGATTGCTATGGGATATGATCCCTGTAAAAAGTGTGATCCGTAGGCAGTTACTTTTGCTCTTGTTTTGCCGAAAAATATAGCTTATTAGAGATACATATGTTAAAATAAGGGTGGATAGGAGGAAGGAGCTCGTTTGATGGAGATTGAAAATATATTGGCAAAAAATATTACGGCAGCAGGTGAAAAGGCCGCATATGATGCAGCTTGTAAACGGCTCCTGGCTAATAAGATTATCCTTGCTTGGATTATGAAAAGCTGTCTGGAAGAGTATACAGACTGTAATGTTAATGAAATAGCAGAAAAATATATAGAAGGAAATCCACAAATTGCGGAGGCTGTAGTCAATCCGGATGAGGGGACAAATGACAATGGCGAACAGATCCGAGGGGCGAAGAACGAGGATAGTACGATACAGGAAGGAACTATCACTTATGACATCCGTTTTCTGGCGCTCGCTCCGGGAACGGGAGAAACAATCCGTTTAATTATCAATGTAGAAGCACAAAATGATTTTTATCCGGGTTACCCAATCATAAAAAGGGCAATATATTATTGTAGCCGAATGCTCTCTTCACAATATGGATCAGAATTTACAGAAACTCATTATGAGAAGATAAAAAAAGTGTATTCCATATGGATATGTTCCAATCCACCAAAGAAAAGGGAGAATACCATTACCAGATATGGTATTCAAGAAGAGAATTTGGTAGGCCAGGCACTGGAACGGAAAGAGAACTATGATTTACTGACAGCAGTTATCATCTGCCTGGGGCATGCGGGAGATGAAAATTATGCAGGGATATTAAAGCTGCTTGAAGTGTTGCTGTCTTCGGAAAAAGAGGCAGAAGAGAAGAAAAAGATTTTGCAGGACGATTTTGATATTGCAATGACAAAGACATTGGAAAGTGAGGTGTCGGCTATGTGTAATTTGAGCAAAGGTGTAGAGGAAAGAGGAATTGCTCTTGGTCTGGAGCGAGGCATAGAGCAAGGCATAGAGCAAGGCATAGAGCAAGGCATAGGGCAAGGCATAGAGCGTGGCATGGAAACAGCAACATTAAATGCAATTCGAAATTTGATGGAGACTTTGAAGTTGACGGCAGAACAGGCGATGGAGGCATTGAAAGTGCCGGAAGGAGAAAAAGCGAGGTATGCTGGTATGCTGAGGCAATAATTTTTCAAGAGAATGTTTTGTAGAGAGTTGCTTTCCTGATATTGTTGTGAAAAAGATGCTGGAAATGAGGTTCCGTTATGTGTAATTTGAATAAAGGTATGGAGGAAAGAACGATTGCTCGTGGAATAGAGCGAGGTATAGAAGCAGCAACATTAAATGCAATCCGGAATATAATGGAGACATTGAGAATGACAGTAGAACAGGCAATGGAAGTTCTGAAAGTGCCAGAAGGAGAAAAGGCCAAGTATGCTGGGATGTTGAAATTATAGGGTTTTTAAAATGGATCTGCCTCAAGCTGGGGCAGATTTTGCTAACCTTGTTAGAAGCTTATTATGATAATAAAGATATTAGTGTGGAATAATTATGGAGACATTAGTTCCAAGTCAGATTTTACAATTTGAATGAGAAGTCAAAAGGTGTAGAGCATTAAAACGTAAAGCGATAGTAAACATGTAATAGAGTTTGGAATTTCCTAAATTATATCTAAATTGTTTAGCTGGGAAATATTGCTTTTTACATAGATGCTTAGTAGTAGAGGGAATGATACAATACCATCGTTGAGCATGTTGATTAATATAAAAATTGCTTTTCCAAAAGAAATACAATCTTTTATTAAGGCATTTGATATTTCGGCAAAGGATTTTAAAAGACTATTCGCTGAACCAACAAGTTACTAGATGACAGATATAGATGAAATATGCAAATTAACGTCAAGAAAAATTCGTCAAGAAAAGATATGTAATAGTTAATATATCATCTGCGGTATCTATAAAGAGAAATTAAAGAAGATGGCATGTATAAATATAATAGACAGAGGGTATTAAATTTGTTGGACTATTTGGTAACAAAAAAGCAGAAACCATTTATTGTATGGGATAGTTTTGTGATACCTAGTGAAAGAGGAAAACATGTTGAGGAATATATGAAGGAGATGCGTGACAATGATAGATTGCAAGGACTTAAAGATGGGGAAAGAATTATGTTGTCAGGAATGAAAGAGTGGGAGATTGTATGAGATAGGCTTGATGAGTGAATTACTTTAATTCATGTAATATGATAATAATGGATGTACGTTTGGGAGGAAATTATGAGAACAAAAGACGAATTTGCTACAACTATACAACTTTCCTATCTTTTAGCTTCAGATATAGGTGTGTTGGGTGATGAAGCTACTGTTATTGATGCGGTTCATCACGCCAAAGAGGGAGTAACAGAGGATAATGTACAACAGGTTATTGAAGAATTGTTCCATGTTAATATTCCTTCTGAAAATTTAAAAAGGACGATATCTTCTTTATATAAACAGAATAAACTGTGTAAGGCAGGGCAATGCTTAGTTATATCACCTCAGACATTGGAGGAAATAACAAAGGTGGCATTGGAGAATGAAAAGGTAGAGTCGGAATCTATTTATCAATGGCTTTTAGATTATGAAAATGTAATAGGCGAAAATTTATCGGATAAAGCAAAAGAGGATTTGGAAAGTAGTATACTTGTTTTTTTGCGGACTTTTTTTCTTACACATGGTGCTGATTGCTATGAACTTATTTCTGGTCAGAAACAGAGAGAATATAACGATATTTCTACTCTTGCAGATAAAGCAGTAGTAGGAAAAGAGTTAAAGAGGGAAAATGTAGTTGAATTTTTAGCTACGCTTTTTTCACGTGATTTGTCCGAGATACAAAAATTATTCTTATTGGCTTTGCTAAAAAAGGCAGTACATTATTTGTCAATGGTGGCTGAACATTCTACACAGGAAGTAATTGCCCGCCAGATAGCCGGGGTTTCCATTTATTTAGATACAACTATTTTATATCGATTATTTAATTTGCAAGGTGAAGAACGTTATCGTTCAATAAAGCAATTAGTAGGTTACTGTAAAAAGGCGAATGCAGAGATAAAAGTTTTTCGAACGAGTGTAGAAGAACTAAAAAGAAGAATTGCCTATGATAGCAAGGTGATTATGGAGCATCCGATTCCAGTGACTTTTGCTTCTATTGGTTATAAATGTCGGACTGAAGAAAACTATATTAGTACATTTTGGAAAGCAAAAGAAGAAACAGGAGTCTCTGCACAGGATTTTAATTTTCGGTTTAAAAATGTAAAGTTATTATTAGAAGAATATGAACTGGAAATTGATGAGACAGATTATATTGCTGAAAATAATTTAAATGAAAGTGTAGAGATATTAGAGAATAAAGTAAGTTGGTTTTGTAGATCGGATTCTAGTTATTCAAAATCCGATAATGCCATTACCCATGATGCAAAATGTTTGGCTATGATTTCTCATTTGCAAGAAAAAGAAGCAAATACAGTGATGGAGGCAAAAACATTCTTTTTGACTACAGATTGGAGTTTAATTCGGCTACAACGATTAGATAGTGATTATAAAAATAGGATAGATATGTCGGTGTTGCCGTCTCAACTTATGCAGCTATTTTGTATGACTTCACCTACAACGGATTATTTTGAGGCATTTTTGGGACTGTTTTCATCTTCAAAAACTTCTTTTGGTATGAATACCCTTAGTAATGAACAAATGCAAGAGATTTTGGGGAGAGTAGCTATGTATAAAGGAACAACTCCGACTTTTGCGGAGAAAGTTCTTTCAAATCAATTGATTCAGTCAACTTTTAGCAAACAAGAATCTGAAGAAGAAAAAAAGCAGTTGATCGATAATGCAATGATTTCGACTGCTGAAGGTATGGAACAAGAGATAAATCTTAAAGAACAGAAAATTTGCGAAAAAGAGGAAATGTTAAAACAATCGCAAGAGTCTTTGCAGATGGCTGATAAACAGTTACACATTAAAGAAACTGATATAGAAAGATTGTCAGAAGAAAAGGAAATTTTAACACAACAAAAAAATGTGTTGGAATCTCGTAATCAAGAGATGAATATTGAGTTGCAAAACACCTTAAAATACAAGGAAAGGTATGAGGCACAAATGTGTCGAAAAGCAGAAAATATAGCTATGCTTCGATGTGCTAGTGGCGTTATAATGTTTGGAATTGGAGTTATATTAATTTTAATTTCAGTCATGGCTCTTATTCCAGTAACTTCAAAAGTAGTACAACCAATATTTTTATATGTTACAAAAAGTATTTTGATAGAAAAAATTGATCTTGTGATTGATGTTATTGCAATATTTGTAGCGTTAGGTTTGGGGGCAGTTTCAGGGGGATATTTTTTATATAAACCAGGGTATGAAGGACTACGTAAGAAGTATTTAGAGCAGTATATTCAGGAGCTTAAAAAAGGATGGTAGAAATATATATTGGGAATTAAAATGTAATTTAATCATTAAGCGATAAAGTATTAACAGAAACTAAGCTAACTTAGAAGGAATAAAAATATACAAGATAAAATTGTAAGGAAGAAGATTGGAGGTGTTTATAATGATTGTAGTTCAAGGGGGATATGAAAATGGAAGGATTGAGTTAGCAGAAGATGCACCTATGGAAAAAGCAGATGTTATAGTTATATTTCCTGAAAAACAAACTTTGAAAAAGAGAAAAAATAGAGATTGCGCAAAAGAACTGTTTGATGAGTTTACCGGATGTATAACACGAGTAATAGATGAGAAGATAGAACGCTAGGGGATTAGAAATGAAAAATGTGCAAATCTTGGTTGATACTAATTTATTTTAGATTGGCGACGAACAGAGAATGATTAAAACTGATAAAGAAGAAAGGGATATGGTTGAAAGTTTTTTGACTAAAAATTTTATGCAGGATGTTGAAAGAACTATAATAAAAATGAAATAAAAGCTAGATGAATTGAAAGCTTGAAAAGATGGTGAAGAACATCTGTAAGGTTGTATAATACTTTGCAAATATCTGTGGAGGGTGTGAGCGAAAAATGTATTTAAAAAAACTTCTTATAAAAAATTTTAGGATTTTTGATGAAATGGGTATAGAACTTATTTTTAATAAGGGAGTAAATGCAATTATTGGTGAAAATAATTCTGGGAAATCTTCCATAATAGATGCGATTAGGCTTGTTTACTCAACAGTAACATATAGAAAAGATATATTTTTTTCCAAGTCGGATTTTCATGTTGGTGATGATGGAACAGTAGCAAATCATGCTCAATTTGATGTGTATTTAGAAGATGTTCCTCGTAGAATGGTAGAAATTTGGAATCCACAGAGTGAGAGTGGTATGGGAGGCGATTTTCATATTAAGTTTGAAAAGTATATCACTCCTAATGGAGGTGAAAAGGTTCGGTCAATTTATTGGGGATTTGGGACAGAAGGAAATCAGCTATCTTCGGATACATTTGAAGCAATAGAGGTAGTTTTCTTGGGAGCGTTGCGAGATTCGGAAAGTGAGATGAAGCCTTCAAGAAACAGCAAACTGGCACAATTACTTAGAAATTTGGTGCCAGGAGAGGATGTTAGGGAAGAATTAGTTCAGATTTTGAATGATGCTAATAATAACCTGCTAAAGAAAGAGCAGTTAAAAAAAACAAGAAATACAATAAATCAAAATCTTGCAAGAATTGAACAGGAGTTTTTGAATCAGCAGATAGACATTGGCTTGGTAGAACCGAGATTTGATTCAATTGCATCTTCTCTGCGTGCATGGGTTAAACCTAAGTGGATATTAATAAATAAGAAAGATCCTGTTTATGAAAAAGCATATACATATTTTCAAAGCCACATGGATTTAAAGAAAATACAGGATGATGCAAAAGGTATATACTTTGAAATCTCTATATTAGATAGTGACAATGAACTTAACAAGGAAGTTGCCAATAGAATTAGAGAAATAGCAAATAAATCATTTGAACTATATCAGAATGGCTTGGGATATAATAATTTGCTATTTATGTCAGCAGTGCTTGGAGATATGGCAATTGAGAAGGGTGGAGTTTATCAAAATCTTCTGTTAGTTGAGGAGCCAGAAGCTCATCTGCATCCGCAACTACAGGAATTGGTACATAATTTTTTGTCGGATGCAAATAAAAATTATGGCAATATCCAGATTATTTATACATCGCATTCCCCTACACTAGCATCTAAAATAGATATAGAAAATATTAATTTGTTATATGAGTATAGTCATAAAAAATATTGTTTACCTCTTTCACAAACAAAATTAACAGAGGAAAATAAAAAATATTTACAGAGGTATTTGGATGTCACAAAGTCTCAGATGTTTTTTGCAAGAGGGATTTTATTTGTAGAGGGAATCAGCGAAGCAATTTTACTTCCAGTAATGGCAAAGGCGTTGGATAGACCATTTGAAAAGTATGCAGTAGAATTGGTCAATGTAGATAGTGTTGCATTTGCGCCATTTGTCAATCTTTTATCATCTGATAGAGTAAAGACTTGTTTTTCAAAAGTGTCTATTATTACGGATGACGACAGGTGTGCTAAAAAGAATGAAGTAGACTATATTGACAAAAATTATGATTATAATGATATCAGCAGTGCGGTTGTTGCAAATCTACAAAATGGACAACCTTCAGATAGATGTAATGATTTAGTAGCACTATGCTCTGGTGTGGAGATAAATGTATTTAGGGCAATTAAGACATTAGAGTATGCATTATGTTGTAGTGAAAATAATGTTTATCATATGGTAGAAGCGTTGAAAACATGTTATACAGAACTGGGACCGAAGTTAGAAACAAAGGTTGGAGAGTTGTCTCAATTAAGTGAAAAAGCGGCATGTGTATGGTTGTTTATAAGGGCTAGAGATAAATGTAAAGGTGTAGTTGCACAATACATAAGTCAAATTATCAGCGACCAGCATGAACTGAGAAAAAAAGGAGAAGCGATTCAAAAAGAGTTTGTTATCCCGGATTATTTGAAAAATGCAATTTATAGTGTGACGGAGCAATAGCATGGTAGAGAAAATGACGGAAGAACAGAAAGAATTCTTAGCTGCAGAGGGAAACGTGGTTATAAAGGCTTGTCCAGGAAGCGGGAAGACATATACTGTCGCTCATAAATTATTGTCTTATGTGGATAATTGGAAGGATTACCATCGAGGCGTTGCAGTATTATCTTTTACAAATGTAGCAAGTAAAGAGATATATGAAAAAGCACAATCAATTCATGGTAGTTTGGGGAAACTGGGATATCCTCATTTTATTGGAACCGTAGATAGTTTTATTGATGAGTTTATTGTGCTGCGTTATGGTCATCTGCATACTGTTGGTAAAGTGCGACCAAGGATTGCATTGGCGGATAATTGGAAGATACCATATAAATATTGGCGGTCAGAATGTCATAAGAATGGGTGTGTAGATAATATAGAACAATTTTATTATGGAATTGATAATAAACTTTATAAAGGAAACGAACGGGTAATTTGTGACCGAAGAAAAGCTAAGATGCTTCCATGTCAGCAATATAAGAAGATGTTGTCAGACAGGGGGATAGTTTTTCAGAATGAGACGGCATTATTTGCATATCAGCTACTAAAGAAGTATCCAGAAGTGGCATCTGCTATAACGGAGAGGTTCCCAGTAATTATTATTGATGAAGTTCAAGACACATCGACAAATCAAATGGCAGTTTTTGAGTTATTAAGTGAATCGGGAATGAAATCAATGTTTTTGGTGGGAGATCCAGATCAGTCGATATATGAATGGAGAAATGCAAATCCAGAGTGTATGCTCCAGAAATTAGAAGATTCAAAATGGGAAACTATAGAGCTGACAGGGAACTTTAGAAGCTCACAGAATATCTGTAATGTTACTTCATTTTTTTCTGCCAGTTTACAGGGAAAAGGTAGTAATAGTGCATTAGGTGGTTGGAAGGATGAAATAGAAAAACCAGTTTTGTTACTGACAAAGAAAAATTCGGAGGATGAAATTATTAATTATTTTCTTGCTAAGTGCAGCAAGATGGGAATAGAGATATCTGCCAAGAATGTTGCGGTTTTAACCAGAGGGAGAATATATTCTGATACAGATATAATAGGTTTATGGAAAAGCAAAGAAATAAAATTATTTGCTAAAGCAGCATATGAATGGAAGTTTGGTTCAAGAAAAAAGGCATTTCAAGAAACATCAAAGGCATCATATAATATAATTTTTAATGAAGATGTTGATGAATATGTGATGAGAAAAAAAATTCGGGAATATACTAATGAAGATACATGGAAAGATTATGTAATAGACATTCTAATAGATATGCCTGATGCTGAAACGGAAATTGGAGAATGGGTAAAAAGCTTTTCGACTGTTTTTGGATCAGTATGTGTTAAATATGGTTATGAAATATCAAGAGATAAAAAATTAAAGGATATTTTTAAGATAAAGCAGAGTGATAAAAAAGCACCGGATTTCAAACAAATACCGCTAAGGAAATATTTTGAGAAAAAAATAGAAGATAACTATACTCGATCCTCAATTCATGGAGTAAAAGGGGAATCTTACGATGCTGTTTTAATTTATGTCAAAAGTCGTACAGGGAGCACGATTACTCCCAAATTACTTATGGAAGGGATGCTTGATCAGGAACTAATGCGCTTGGCATATGTGGCTATGACTAGACCGAGAAGATTGCTTATGCTTGCCATGCCAGATACTAAAGGGATAAAGGAATGTGGTAGGTTTTTGGAAAACTTATGGAGTTACGAGTTTTTAGGTTGATATGTTCCCATCTACAGTAACAATGCTAAAAACTGTGGTGGGTTAAGTGGAACGGAGTGAGTTTTGACATACTTCTTGTCTTTCCGTGTTAGCTTGTTGGTTAGTAGAGTAAATAGTTCTCCGATATATAATTGAAAAAAGTTTATATTTTTTGTTCAAAAAGGTTCGAATGGCAGAAAACTTCGCTTCTTTCTTCGGATATAGGAATAAACAGCTATTTTACCAACCATGAAAAGTGTTTTACCAATTTTTGAAATCACCTGATTTATTTAGAAAAAATGAGGGAAAAAGTCTTGGTTCATCAAATGTTTGATAAGAATAGGTTATGGAAGTCCTCTTAATGCCACAGAAATCCAACATTCTTGTCCAAAAGTTCGCAAAAAGATAAAATAATAGCTTCGAAGGGAATAGGAATTTGAGATTCTTTTGTCTTATTTTGCATTATTTTGCATTAGAAAAATCTGTATTGCTTTTTTTGAGTAGATTACATATAATAAAGGTGAAGATAGAATTGAATATGATAATAGCAATTTATGAGGAGGTGTTTTTATGGCAACGTCAAGCATTTTTGCAAATGTAAGGATTACAGATCCTCAAAAGGCAGAAGTTTTTGCCCAAGCGCTGGATCAATCTGCTAGAGAACCCAAGAGAATGCCATCTGCACCTGTGATTCCACTTGTGACCAATATAGAAGAGATACGGAAATTTATGACAGTGAGGGCAGGGAAAGATGAATGAATGCATAGCTGTTAATATTCAGGACATGTTGAAAGCAATCGGAGAGGAGGAACTGCAGAGGCTTCTCTCCGATTTTTCGTCTCCGTTGAACGAAGAAGTAGAAGATTTTGTCCGTAATAAATCAATTGAATTTGCTAAAAAGAAGCTGTCTATTACATATCTAGTTATAAAAAAGACTGATAGTGGTGAAAATGTGTTGGCAGGAATTTTTACGTTGGCTCATAAAGCAGTTGAAGTAACCAACACTAATATTAGTAATACGGCTCGCCGAAAATTGGAAAGATATGCAAAGCTAGATGAGGAGACAGATAGATACAATGTGTCAGCATTCTTGATTGCACAGTTTGGAAAAAATAGTGCAATATCTGAGAAATGGAAGATTAGCGGGAATGAACTGATGGACTTAACATTTGAGATATTGGAACATGTTCAGTATTATGTTGGGGGTGGAGTTGTATATTTGGATTGTGAGGATATTGATAAGGTGTTGCAGTTTTATCAGAGCAGTTATAATAGATTTAAGAGGTTTGGAGAAAGAAAGTCAGAAAGTGAAAGAAAAAGATATTTGCAATTGCTGAGATTTTTTTAGAAGGCAAGAATGAAATATAATTAGAAATGATTTATACAGAACATTTGAAAAGATTGATAACAGATATTTTGGGTTGGCAATACAGAAAAGGTTCAAAGCTGGTATCTCTTAGACATTAGAAAAATAATCGAAACATAAATATATTAGGAGATAAAATGTTTGCAGCGAGTACATATGAAGAAATTGTTCAACGAGAACAAGAAATTGAAAATATGGAAATTGTGGTGTTTTTATTTGTGAAACCAACAAATCAAGACGCTATTGATATCATCCATGAATTTGAGTACATACACTATAATTCTGATAAATATTGTTCTATTTATGCTATAGGTTATAGTAATGATCCTGTAAAACATTCAGATCATTCTTATAGAAAAGTAGAAAATATCATCGAAGGCGATTGGTATTTTAGCAATAAAGCATTTGTAGAATTTAAAAATAGTCTGGAACAACGTATAAAGTGGGAATATTCTGGAGAGACAGAGATTCTCATATTACAAAATAATCCTGGGGGTAGAGATTCCCTGAGCTTTGTCAACTATGTTGCCATTGATGTGAACAAAGGTTTAAGAGAGGGATACATTGATTCGTTTCAGAGGTTTATGGAATCACTTGTTCGTAGTGCGAGATCTAATGTAACAGCCAAGGAAGTGGTTTCTGATATACGAAAGAATCGTATAAGTATTAAAAATACTATTACAGGAGCAATTGAAGATTCTAAAAGGATTCCGACTTCTGCAAAAAAGATCTTGAAAGACAGATTGTTTTACCGTTGTGCAAATAATATTAATTTTAAATATTGAGTAAAAATAAAGACATAATCCAGTGAAAATAGGTCAAGAATCATTGCCAATATCATTCATAATAACATTCTTGCTATGTTAATGAAGACAGGGTATTTAACAGATGCCAGGAAGAAAAGTTCGCTTCTTTCTTCGTATATAGGAAGAAACAGCTATTTTACCAAGTATG
>OFGH01001831.1_pt1 | contig 12950 bp, 12 predicted proteins | sample 1521721 | NCBI WGS metagenome assembly OFGH01 (sample SAMEA3504132, study PRJEB24116) | mouse gut metagenome | biome: mouse gut; feature: mouse-associated habitat; material: faeces | place: Denmark | collected 2011
TCAAGATCTCTTTTCACAAGGCATAAAAAAGACTCACTATAATACAAAGCACTCAGTGCTGCTGAGTGAAGGAATGGCTGGCTGGCTGGCTGGTAAAAGCATACCTGAACGCCATTCCCTGTCAACCCCTTTCTGTGAAAAATTTGCAAAATATGACACGCCGGACTGCGGCGTATATTTTGACCTATGCCATTCTACCAAAACGGCCCGTTTTTTGTCCACTACCCAACTGGGTAGTTTCGGCACATTTTTTCAAATTATTTTTTCATCTCGTTAAAAAGTGATTCAAAATGCCACATTGACCACGTTTATCCCCTTCAATCGGGCATAATTGACGGTGTAATCCGTCCCGCCGCCCTCTTTGGTCAAGTAGCAGACACACGCGCTGCTGCTGTCTACAAGGTGGCGGTTGCGCTTGTGCATACAGCCGGGAGTGTACTCCTGGGAGGTATATACCACTTTGTCCGCCCAGGCTTTGATGCGCTCATGTTCCTCCACATCTTTGACATTCCAACCCTTGGTCTGCTCCCGGCATGGAAGGACCAGGATCAGCTTGATGGCCGGATTTCGGGCGCGGAGGTTGAGCACCGTTTGGGCGGCGAGGGCATCAAATCCTCTGGCACCCCCGGCCCCGAAGTAAAGATAGCCTTTGTCAATCAGGCCGGTAATGGTTTCCTCCAGCTTGGCGGCGATCCGCTTTCGGTCCTGTTTGGGTATCTCCCGGTGGCCTGTAAAACAGCAGGTCATTTGCCGCATTTCCTGCTTATCCCGCATTTCTGTCACTCCTATCTAAGCAGTATAAATACACGCTCTCATTATAACTATTTTAAGTAGATATTTCAAATCTTATCGCCAATTAAACCGAACGGAATTTATCTTGCCATATAGTAAAATCATATATGCGTGAGGTGAATACCAATGATGGAAAAAGAGAAGTTTATCAAAAGGCTGGTCGATTTGCGGATCGCAAAAGGGGTTTCCGCACGAGATATGAGCTTGTCCATCGGACAGAGCGCCGGATATATTAACAACATTGAAAATGGCATCAACCTCCCGTCCATGACGGCCTTTTTCTATATCTGCGACTATCTTGGGATCACGCCCAAAGATTTCTTTGATACAGAAGCGCCCAATCCTACAAAGGCCCATGATTTACTGACGGCGGCCCAGGGATTGAGCGATGAACAGATGGATAATCTCATCGCTATTGTAAAAGGATTGAGCAGATAAAGAAGGCCGCGCACTTCTGGAGGTGCGCGGCCTAAACTTGCCTCAAATTGAAGTTCGTTTTTATTTTGCCGCATGAGGAAAACTCCTGGTGGTCAATGGAACAAGAGATTTCGGATTCCCATAAAATCATCACATGGCCATAGCATACCATATTGCACATATATGTGCAATATTCAAAATCACTGGGCAACCCTATAATGGAACTGCCATTTATAGGGGGTGGTTAGGGTGGTTGATTATAGCCCGCTGTGGGAAACGATGAAGAAAAAGGGTGTAACGCAGTATGCCCTCATTCAAGCCGGAATTGACCGCCGCACTTTAGATTGGCTGAAAAAGAGCAAAAATGTTACCATGCTGACATTGGAAAAGCTATGTACCATATTGGATTGCACCCCCAACGATGTTGTGCGTTTTGAGCGGGAGAGCTCGGAACCGTTGGAAGAATGAATGAAAAGCATTAGCGCCATTGATATGGTTTCGGCAGATGGAAAAGGCCGCGCACTCCTGGGGGAGTACGCGGCCTAAACTAACCTCAAATTGAGGTAAGTTGTTTAACCCGTTCAAAAACCGTCCCAAATCAACCCTTCCTGACACAAAAATGCCCGCATATCACCGCAATCTTCGTTTGTCAAATCCCGTAATCGTTTTAGCGACTTGGACAGGTACAGCTTACTTTTCAGCGGCGGGCGAGCTTGGTGTGTTTCTGCCAGCTCGTCCACTCGGAGAGCACAGGCGTAACAGTTTGGCTCGTGCTCCCGGATATGCCGATAAAAGTAGTTGGTATGAAAGGGGCAGAACAGGCAGCAGCTTGCCATAGTAGCCAGTCCCCATGCGTTCTTGTTATAGTCAAAGCACCGGCTCCGCGTCCACCCCATTTTCACCAGCGGATAGCAGTTTGTGAACAGCTTTTGCTTACTCTCCTTTGCCCGGTGCTGTTCCTCCCACATGATACCCATATGGAGGTTATGGGCATGGACATCAAAGGACAATGTGCGCTCCCTGGGCCGATAACGCAGCAGTTCATAGCGCACAAACTTTTCTATCGCTTTGATTTTATAGTCATAGGTGCATTGCCGGGGCATACGGCCTTTTTTCCCATCCTCACTCAGCGTCCAGAATGGAATACAGGCGGTTCGGGCGCGGCCAAAATTGCGGGTGAAGTCTCCATATAGGTCTGAGTCCAGGCGATAGAACGGAATACCGGCTTGCGTACAGACGGCGGCGGTAAACTCCGCCTGCTTGTATACCCAGCTTGGCTCGCTGTGCAGGTCGCAGAAAATCACAGCGTCATAGACCGGCACTTCGGAATGTGGGTAGGGTTTGCCACACATAGCGTTCTCGCATGACATAAGCGCCAGCGTAGTGCTGGGCGTGCCCGCTCCATAGCTCAAAATATCGTAGTTCTTCCACATCAGCATTTCACATCACCCCTGTGGAAATGGTAACACTTTTTAAAAGAAGATGCAAAAAATCGGCCCTATACCTGCTAAAACAAGCTGGTATAGGGCTGATTTTAACTTACCTCAAATTGAGGTAAGTTATCCAGGCACAAGGGGCTGTCTGCCCACGTCGGTGAAGCCGGAGGCGGCAAACTCCGTTACCACCACATTGTTCATGCCATAGGAACAGTGACAGACCAGCAGTTTTCCCGCCTCGTTGCGGCCCACGATCATGCCTACATGAGAGGCGTCCGGGTACAGGGCAAAATCCCCCGGCAGGGCCTCCGCCTGTGATACCGCCGTCAGGTTGCGCCCAATGTACCAATGACCATCACTGTGCAGTCCGGCGTTACGCAGCGCCCAATCCAAAAAGCCGGAGCAATCCAGGCCGTAGGGCCGGTAGGTGCCGCTGGTGCTGCTGCCCGGCGAAGTCACCTTCTGGAGTGTCCCCCAGCGGGAGTCCCAGCCGATCACATAGCTTTTGCCGCCCCAAAAGTAATTGACCTTACCTACCAGGGACAGAACCTTTTCCACTACCGCCCGGCGTTCCGGGCTCAGATCGTTGGGGAGTGCCCGCAAGACCTCCAACACATCCGCGCTGGTGATGGACAGGCTCCCGGCCAGGGAGGACAGGGCGGCGCGATCCGCCAGCAGCTCGTCCAGGGCGCTGTTTTGGTAATCGGTGAAAGCGTAGGCCGCCCGCATATCGTCCACCCCTTTCGGTGTGATTGTGATATGAAGTATTTTTTCCGTCCACGCCTCGGCATCCTCCGTGGCCGGGTGGTCGATGGTTTCAACCCTGCTGGTAATGGCGGTCATATCCCAAAACACAGTAGTCAGCTTGTCCACCCGGCCAGCATCCAGCGTGGCCACGTCCATGCCGTCCACATCGGCCCCGGCCACCTTCACCGCGAACACCGCCAGCACGTCCGGCCAATCCGGGGCCGCGCCCTGGATATCAATGCTGTCATAGCCCCCGGCCTGCAACTGTTCCAGTTTGGCGTTATAGGCCGTGTTGACAGACCCCACCGCCTGGGAAACAGATACCGTGTCCGGGGCGTTGGGCTCCTGGGCGAAGAACAGGCCAAAGGGGGAATTGGCAACGGCGGCGATCACAATGATAACAACCAATGCCACCAGCAGCACACAGCCGCCAATGATGGCGGACACCGCCCCGGTAACAGCGGCGGCAGCTTTCGCCACGGCCTGAACCGCCCGCCGGAATGCGATCCAGATTCTTTTCACGGGCTTTGCCGCCTGGGTGAGCATTTGCCGCCGCATTTGCTTCTGCGCGGTCTTTGCCGCCCGCGTTGCCGGGGGTGCGGGCCGGACGCCGGGCCTTCCTGCGGATTTGAACACACCCCGCCGTGTTTTCAGCGTCGGGGCCGCCTTTGCCGAGGTGGGCGCTTTTCCCCCGGCTCCAGCGCCAGAACTGATAGAACGCCCCCGGCTGTGCAGCTCAAGCCGGGGACGCTCTTTGAATGATTTCTGCTTTCTGCTCCTGGACGAAACAGCCTCCGGGCGGCCGGCGTGCCCACGCCTGGGGGCGCCCCCGTCCCCGGTGCTGGGGGTGTCCCTGGGCATATGGGCGGCGGGCCGTTCCTTAATCGTGGGATGCTCCCGCAGGGGATAGGCGGCGTCGGGCCGCTGGCCCTGCCCGGTGCGCCGACCCTGGACGGCGCGGTATGGCCGGGACCGGCCCTGGCCGTCGGCGCGGGCCTCCACCGTCTGCCGGTCCTTGATGGGATTGCCCGTCCGATCCGCCTGGGGCCGCTGTTTGGGTGCGGTGGGGGAATGCCCCACCCCTTGGCGTTCACTGAGGGCGGCGGGAGGATGTTCCGGGGCAGATTGGCTCCCTGGTTTGCCCTCCATGGTCGGGGCTCCTTCCGGGGGGATGGGGTCAGATGCGGCCTGCGCCTCGCCCCGGCTGGCGGCAAACTTCCGTTTTGCCAAACCGCGGCCCTGCTCTATAGCGCGGCCTGTCAGCTCGTCGGCGGCCCAGCGTCCGGCGCGCTCCACCTGATCGGGGGCCTGCTGTTCGCCATTCTCCGCTCCCTTGGGCCGTTGGTCTAATTGTTTGATATATTTCTCCTTTATCATGCGGGTGGCCTGCCTGGGCATGGCGGCAGATTTGGGCTTATTGCCTTTTGCTTTGCCCGTTTTGGGCCTTTCCTTAAATTTGTTCATGGCCTGCTCCTTTGTGGAAAAAATAATCTGCCGAAATTCACCTCAAATTGAGGTTCATTCCGACAGAATAAAATAAGGTTGACAGCGGCATATTTTTACGGTATCTTTTATAAACAGCACAACGGCATAGGGTGTTCAATACCTTTACGAATAACTTACCTCAAATTGAGGTACATTGTTCGACAAGGGTTAATACCATTTTCAATGACGTTTCGGCTGTCTCGTCACTCATCCTCTGCTTCGTCGTCAAGCGAAAAATTGTTTAACTCGGCAAAATCCAAAAATTCGGAAACAGTCATGTTGAATGCTGTTGCGATTTTATGCAACGTCTTGATTCGAGGATTGAATGTTTTCCTGTTTATGAAATTATCCAATGTAGAGTGACTTACCCCACTCATTTTTGATAACTGATATATCGTCATCCCCCGACTTTTGCAAAGTTGCAGTATTCGGTTGATAAGGATTTGTGAATATAGATCGTTCATTACTGCTCACCCTGCTATCGCTGAACTATACCTGTGTATGGTATGGTTTCATGATAGCAGTAAAAAATACCCACTATGCCCGTATTCGGGCATAGTGGCTTTAACACGCGCCCCATAATTCATGGAATCAAAAAATCTTCTGGAGGAAAAAGTATGAAGCGTTTGACACTTGTTTTACTGGCATTGCTGCTGTTCTTCTCGACAGGGTGCAGGGCGGCGGAAAGCCCCGCTCAGGACGGTAATACGGAATATTTTCCCGACATACCAGCCGAGGACTGCTACCTGTGCGGAGATGGCCTTGAAAAACTTGATTTATCGTGTTGGGGGCAAAAAAATGTAGCGTTTGTCAGCCTGAATACATTTGAAACCATTCCATTTGAAATCAACCGTTACGACGAGATAGACGGACATCTGATTGAGGAATATACTGATACTACGTCCTTTAAGGGAGGTATCGGTGGAATTGCGGGCCATGCTCTCAAACACATAGCTGACGTGTTCACAGTCCAGTGTCAGAAAACGGGATTTGACCTGTTCGGCGGGCATATCCTCCCCGCCAATGCGGATCGTAGGGCGGGTGCCGCACAGCGTTTCCGTGATTAGCTCCACCAGCTCGTCCACGTCCTCCCGGTTGTGGCGGCAGCAGAGCGTTTCGTACTCAATGCGGTCCTTCACTTCCTCCCGCCGTTCGTATCTATCCATCCATCCGATCCCCATCGGCGGGCCGGAAGGTCCCGGCGGATAGATAGATGGATTGATATGGCTGGAATCAGTCTGATTTGATTTATTATAATTAGCTGCGGAAAAATCGCACTCTTGACCGCGGCTTCCCCGCACTCTTGACTGCGGTTTTTCCGCACTCTTAGCCGCGGCTTTTCCGCAGTCTTGACCGCTGAAAAGCCGCGGCCTGGGGTCAGGCTCCGGGCCAGGGTCGGGCGGCGGGGGAGGAACGGTACGGGTGGTGAACCGTTTGACATAGATTTTGGCAGGGCGGCCCAGGCCCTGACGGATGCGCTCAATCAGGCCGAAGCCGTGTTTCCCGCTGTCCAGTTCCACCAGCAGCTTGGTGGCCTTGTCGTGGCCGCAGTTCATGTCCTCCTGTATCTCGTCCAGGGTGTAATAGATATAGACGCGCCCCAGCTCGTCGTACCAGCCGTTCTTGGCGGACAATCCCATGCGGTCCAGCAAAAGGCCATACAGCAGCTTAGCGTCCGTGGACAGCCGTTTGAAATCGTCCCCGGTGATAAGCTGGCGAGGGATGCGGTAGAAGGAAAATTGATTGCTCTCATCGCCGTAGTAGTAATCGAATGCTGATTGTGCGGACATTGTGAACACTCCCTATTTCCAGGCATAAAAAAACGCCGCCCCAGGTGGACGGCGCTTTTTCATGCCTGTTATTCTTTGTCGAAAGTTTCCGTTCTCATTGGGTGGCTGTTCAAAAAGTGTGTGTTTTCAATGGGTTTTGGGTGGTTCTTTATGAATGTGTCCCTAATGGGTAATTGATAAATCTTTAATTGATTTTTCTGTATTTACTTATATCTTTATTTTATTGCGTCGGATTTACCTACATAGGATTTTCCGACAACGGTTTTCCCGATGCAGGTTAATCCAACGCCGGTAAAGCTGACGGCGCTTGCGGCTGTTCGTAGATGGTGTACTCCGCTCCCCGTAGCCGTCCCCGGCTGTCCCGTTCCCTCACCCGCACAATATATCCGGCCCGCTCCAGCTCGTGGACGGCCTGACGGATGGCGTCAATCTGCTCCCGGTTGATGTAGGCCAGCCCTTGCAGGGTGTAGTCCCATTCTTCCGGGAGTGACAACATTTGCGATAGGAGGCCCTTGGCTTTCAGGGACAGGGCTTTGTCCCGCAGATGGTGATTTGCCATAATTGTGTAATCTGTATTTTTCTTGACATGAAATACTGCCATTTTCGCTCCTTTCAGCGTATAAAGCGGCGTTCCCGGCCAGATTAGAGCAGAGAACGCCGCTTTTATGTTTCGTACATACCATGCTTGCCCGTCGCCCATACCCATTGATTTTCTTGTGTTCTTGGAAGTATCGTTATCTAACGCCGCCTTTTGAACGTCCAGAATTTCAACGTATGATGGATGACACCAAAGATGGCAAAATTAACTGCATTTTAACTAAGGACTTGTCTCGTTTTGGCCGCGAAGCATCCCAAATAGGTACTTATCTGGATTTTACATTTCCTAACATGGGGGTAATTTGCATTGCCGTCCATGAGGAATAAGATACCATTCATGGCCTTACATTCAAAGGCCAGATAATGAATATCTTTAATGAGACATATGCAAGAACTACAAGCGAAAAAGTAAAGATGGCTTTCAAGGCAAAGTATGGGAATGGCGAGCGGATTTGTGTTTATGCGCCCCTTGGTTACCTCAAAGACCCAGAGCGTCCGAACCATCTGATAATTGACCCAGACACCAAATGGATTATTGAAAAAATGTTCGATATGGCGGCGCATGGAGCGGGTGCCGCAAAAATCCAACGGCAGTTTGCGGCTGAACAGGTGCCGACCCCCTCATGGGTAAACTTTCAGCGCGACGAAACATTTGCCCACATTTTTCAAGGCCAGCCGGAGGCCAAGCGCTACCAATGGACGATTGCGCAGATAAAGCAGATGTTGAGCGATGAAACTTACATCGGGAACACTGTCCACAATAGGCAAGGAACTATTTCCTTCAAAAACAAGAAGTCAATTCGCAGGCCCAAGGATGAATGGATGATAGTTGAGGGGACACAGGAGCCTATCATTTCAAAAGATGTGTTTGACCTTGTGCAGCAACAAATCAAGCGGCGCAAAAGGCCGCAGAGCAATGAAGCGGTTCAGATTTTTGCCGGACTGGTTCGTTGTGCCGATTGCGGTTGGTCTATGCGGTTTGCTACAAATAGAACCGCAAAAAATCCATACAGCTATTTTAGTTGTACGAAATACACGCAAGAGGGAAAAACTGCTTGCTCCATCCACTATATCCGATATGATGTACTATACCCTTATGTCCTCTCTCGCTTACTGTCGTATTGCAGGCAGATCATCAGGAACTTCCCATGGGGATCGCCGGTGTCCGCGCCATCCACCAGGGGCGTGATGGCCGCCTTGACGGCCTGGGCGTCGTCCTGGTGGTAGTCGCACAGGTCGTCGTAGAACTGGCCGGCGAAGATGCAGCAGAACACCGCCATGGCGTCCCGCGCGCCGGCCATCTGCCGCCGGAGGGCGTTGGCCTGTACGGGTGTCAGACGGGCAAAGACCTCCGGACAGCACCGTTCAGCTGTCCGCCGGAGCACTTGGGCGAACTCCGCCGCTTCCTCCGCGAGGGCTTCCGGGGACGGGGCAGGGGTGGGATGGGCGGTGGGCCCCGCCCGAACCGGGGGAGCGTATTCCTCAACCGACCGGATCTCCCCGGCGGCCAGCAGGGCGGCGGCCTCCGCCTGGGGACCGGGTTCCAGCCGGGAGAGGGCCAGGGCCTCCTTCCGGGTGACCGGTGCCTCCGCTCCCCGGAGGATGTCTTTCGTCTCCGGGGTGAGCCGTTTGACAATCTGCACCTGGCGCTCCACTGTCCAACGGCCAACGCCCAGCTTTTCAGCGGTGTCCTGGGCGAAAGAGCTCACGGGAGCAGAACGACATTTTGACGTTCTGCTTTCTGCGCTACTGTGGTCGCCGCCATTTTTAGTCTCCGGGTGGAGGGCTTCATAAAGCTCCTTCCGCCGCAGGAGCAGCTCTCCGAACTCAAGGGGCGTCAGGTCACTGCGGACAAAGTTCTCGTCGATCTCCGCCAGCTCGGCCCGCAGGCCCTCCAACTCGCTGACAACGCACTCGATCTCTCTCCATCCCAGCAGCTTGGCGGCCTCCAGCCGGTGGAGCCCAGCGATGAGGGTGTGCCCCCGGTCCACAATGATGGGATTGAGCAGACCGATTTCGGCGATACTGTCCGCCAGTTCCCGGACGCTGTCCGGCGCAGTCTCTCGCCGCCCGGGATTTATCTTGATTTCATGGATTGGGATACGCACGGGGCCACCTCCAGGGCATAAGAAAAGCCTGACGCCGCAGCGCGGCGCCAAGCCTTCTTGAAAATATTTGGTTCAGCCGACCCGCTCCCGCAAGAACTCCAGGAACAGGGCCTCGATCTCTTTGTCGCTGTGTCCGTCCATGTAGGGGGCGAACTGCTTCCGATTAAAGGATATCTTCTTGGGCGGGGCGGCGAGCCGCTTCTCCGCTTGAGCCTGTGCCTCCCGCCACGCCGCGTACATATCTTGGCGATTGGCGGAAGGGGGCGGGCACTTGGAAGCGATGTGCTTCATAGCAACCTTATTGATCGGGCAGCCCTCAATGCGGCACATTTCGATGAACGCCTGCTGGGACTCCGGATCATAGTCCGCCATCATGTCAGCGCAGGCCAGGTTCAGCTGCTTGGGTGTGCGCTCCATGATGTCGGCCAATTCCGGGATCAGGTATGTCAGCTTGATGGCTTTGCGGATCTCATACTCGGTGACGCCGAAGAACTCGGCCACCAGCTTCCGTGCGTTATATCTTAGGCTGCCATCAGACTTCAAGTGTTCGTTCCCGTCAAACTTTTGGCGAGAATCGCCAAAAGTTTCATTGCCATCCGCATACCATTGCCCATGGCGGTTCTTGGCGTCCAGCAGCGCCTTATATGCCTTGCCCCGTTCAATAATGGACAGATTCTGCCGCTGGATCAGGTTGGTGGAGGTGGCGATGACGATTGCCCGCGCGTCATCCGCCTCCACGACCTCGGCGGGGATCTCAGTCCATCCGGCCAGCCGGGCGGCGGCGGAACGGTTATGTCCTGCCAGAATCTCATAGCGGTCTGTCCCTGTGATGGGCCGCACAATGATCCGCACCATCAGCCCTTCTTCCCTGAGCTGGTCGGCAAAGGCGCTGAGCTGGGCTTCGGTATAGGGCTTAAACCCGATATCCGCTGTGGAAAAAGCCGTGAGCTTGTCCAGTGGAAGGCTGCAAATGCGGACATTTACCGTGGGCGGGGCCTCCCGAAACAGCTTCACGTAGGCTTCGTCCGTAGCCTGGAGTTCAGATGCCTGCTGGGTGGCGGACATCCGGCGTTTCAGCAGATCATCCATGGATTTTTTAGCCAAGGGCCAGCACCCCCTCGGCCAAACTGCGGTAGGAATCTGCGGCGGCATTCTTCGGGGCGTACTCAAAAATGCTCTGTCCTGCCGCCGGGCACTCCGCTACCTTAATGGAGTATTCGATGGGCCGCTGGAACACATGGAAGGACTCGCCGTAGACTTCGCCCACACTGGTCTTGACACTTTGGCACAACTGGGGGCGTGACTGGTACATGGTCAGAAGGATACCGGCGATTTTTAGCTTGGGGTTGAATTTCTCCCGGACAGACTTCACCAGTTCCAGTGCGTCGGGGATGCCTTCGCTGGCCAAGAAATGAAGTGCACCCCGTCAAGAGGACAATGAAATAAATTTTTTGTTATATGCCATCTGGCCTTTTGGCTTGGACAATTTCTTGGTTTAACAGAAGATCATATACCAGTTTTATGCGCAAAATGGCTGATCCAATGCCGTGCTTTGATATTCTACTCCATATGCTCCTCGTTTTCATCCATCTCGATGCTGATTGTTAAATCGCATGATATATTATGAGAGTTTCTGATTTCTCTATCATCCAGTTTCCTTTGCACCGTAGCATTTTGCCCCCTCCATTTTCTTTTATGGAGTATATGCTCTCACTGTGTTCTCTATTTTATTACAGGATGAACCACTGCTTACCTACCCCATTTCTGCATATTGTGTAAGGTGATTATATAGCGGGGTAATATCGCGGGGGTAATAGGGTCCAACACTGTATCCCCCGATGTCCTCTGGGAGGTTATCGTGTTCGGGCCGCAAAGCTTGGTGCAATGAATCCAAGTCATCGTATCTTTTCTCTAGAAATGCCAATAGCAGTTGGGCTCTGGCATCCCTTTGGTTAGCCTGTTGTAGTGCGGCGATTGCCTTGTTAATGTCCGGTTCCACCTCCTGCCAGGCGATCAAACCCTGCAAGTAGTATTTCCAATTGGCCTTGTTCCCCGTGAACCCTTCAATCTCATGCAGAAAACGCTCAATGAGGATCAAATTTTCTTTGGACGGGATGGGACAGGCCTGATCCGGTACGACAATACAGTTACGGCCCAAGTCTTTCAGCCTATGGAGAGGAATGTACTTCAGGCGATCCTCCGGTATACCAACAATCTGTACCTTGTGATCGCCCAATAAATTGAGCATCTGGCGAAGACTGTACATACGGGGCAACCAATCCTCTCCTTCCTTGCGGGGGTCGAATACTGCGGCATAGTACAGCCAAAAAGCACACACCACAGGTGCTTCGCCTTGGAGAAGTTCCTGTCTAAAAGCAAGAAATTCTGGTTGCTCGCTGATTGCGGGATGCGGAGAAACCAAAAGCATAGCCAGCGTGTTACACGCATAGCGAAAGGGAACCCCCTGCCATGCACTACCTTCCAGTTTCTTCAGTGCTTCACTCAGGTTCAGATCGCCGCTGTTCCCACGATTCAAAAAATCTGTCAAGGTAATCTTAGCGTCGTTGAAGTCTACAACGTTCTTCATTGGGGATGAGCCATCGGAATTCTGATTTACAATATAGCTTGCAGCCCTGACAATCTCACGCGCTCGCTGATATTCCCGCCTGTCCCGGTAAATCTCACAGCATTTCATAAGTATTTCTATTAAATTCTGCAAAATACGACCAGTTACATAAAGAGTATTCCGGTGCCATTGCTCCTCATTACGTACATATTCCAAAATGGGTCTGAAAATACGAAGCGCGTCTTCCGCCAGGTTCTCTCCGCCATAGCTTATTCTCTCCAGGCCACACATATCCACCAATTGATAGACTGTAGTGTACCAGAGAATATGTCCAGGATATATGCCGCCCTGTTGGCTGAAATCAATGTCTCGATAGAATTCCCGTACAAAATTGGAGTCTTCGCCTGCCTGAGGGGGTTCGGAAAAGCCTACCGCCTGATAGATGAGGTGCATGATATCCGTGCCGTATGTATTCAGGCTGAGGCTATGCAACGTATCCGCTTCTTGCCATTGAGGGTCATCAGGCCTTTCCCACATATATTTCTTGCGCTGCAAAAAATACTTTGCAACTAAAAAGTCTCGGTAGTCCTGGTGGCAGGAAAAGCCCCAGTTGTTTACAGAATTCTCTTTGCTCTGTTCTAAATTGTCCTCGTTATTTGTGCGATTTTCATGTGCAATCAGCTGCGCCGTTTCGCTCAGATATTTGGCAATGGTATTTGGATTTCTTTTTAACTCATTGATCTGATCTAAAATATTCTCGTCATATGTGCCATTTTCATGTGCGATCATAGGAATCCAGCATTTGAATTCTTGAAAACTGCTACTAATAAATCCTTGAGTTCGCGACTGGCCCCTCCAATCCAAGTAAGCCATGATTGGCACAAGATACTTCATGATATACCGGATGCCGGGAATGGCCGTCTCATCAGCTATGTTGGCTTCCCCCTGCTCACACAATGTAGAGAGACAGGATATTTGAGAAATGCGGGATAACCCGGGACAGGGCGGGAAA
>OFGH01001832.1_pt1 | contig 12950 bp, 16 predicted proteins | sample 1521721 | NCBI WGS metagenome assembly OFGH01 (sample SAMEA3504132, study PRJEB24116) | mouse gut metagenome | biome: mouse gut; feature: mouse-associated habitat; material: faeces | place: Denmark | collected 2011
CCCGGAACGGGCCCCCGGAAAGACAGCAAGGAGAATTCTTATGAACGAGCGGGAAGTATTGATCCAGTCGCTTCTGGAGACTGTGGCGCGGCTTTCACCGGAGGAGCAGCGCACCCTGTGGAATATTCTGGCCCAGCGGGGCCTGATTCGAGGATAAACAATTATTTTTTGGAGGATTACATATGAACGAGTTACAGATTTTTCAAAATCCTCAGTTTGGGGCAATTCGCACAATCACGAAAGACGGTGAGCCCTGGTTTGTGGCGGCCGATGTGTGCAAGGCACTCGATATTGCTAATACAACGGATGCCCTGAATCGTCTTGACGATGATGAAAAGGCTAGGTTGAATCTAGGGTTATGCGGAGGCGCTACCAACTGCGTCAACGAGCCCGGCCTTTACTCCCTGGTGCTGGGAAGCCGGAAGCCTGAGGCGCGGGCCTTCAAGCGGTGGATCACTCATGATGTGGTCCCCTCCATCCGAAAGACCGGAGGCTACGCCCTGCCCAAGGACTACCCCTCCGCCCTGCGGGCGCTGGCTGACAGCGAGGAACAGCGGATGTCTCTTGCGGCAGAGAACGAGGCCCAGCGGCAGGAGATCGCGGACTTCCAGCCCCTGCGGCAGTATCTGGACCAGATCCTCTCCAGCCCGGGCCCCCTGGCCATCACGCAGATCGCCGCGGACTACGGGCTGAGCGCGAAACGGCTGAATCACATTCTCCATGAGGAGGGTATTCAGCACTGCGTGAACGGGCAGTGGATTTTGTACCGCAAGCACATGGGCCAGGGGTACACCAAGTCCGCCACCATCCCCATCACCCACGGGGACGGCTCCCCGGACGCCAAGGTTCACACTTACTGGACCCAGAAGGGCAGAATCTTTCTGCATCAGGTTCTGACGAAGCGGGGCATCCTGGCGGTGATGGACCGGGTGTGCTGATATGAGAACCGTTCCGGTCACGCTGGGAGGCGTGACATACCACCTGCTCCTCAACGGGGCGGCGCTGTTTGACCTCTATGACCGGTTCGGGGACACGGGGTCCCTGGCGGACCATCTCCAGGGGGGCGGGCGGAAGGCCTTTGAGAACACCTGCTTTTTCCTGGAACGATTGGCAGAGCAGGGGGAGCTGTGGCGGCGGTACCTAGGGTACGGCCACGGCCCCCTGCCCACGGCGGGACAGTTTTTGGTGAGCCTCTCCCCCATGGAGGCCGCCGCGGCAAAGGGGGCCGTGATGGAGGCCCTTGCGGCTGGATTTGCCCGGGAGGAGGCGGAGAAGCCCGGGATGGTGGACAAGGGCCTGCTGGCCCTGCAAAAAAAAACGGCAGCGGGCTAAAGCGCGGAGCGTACCTGCACATGGCGGTGCGGTTTCTAGGGCTGGGGCTTCGGGAGGCGCTTCTTCTGCCCGTCGGGCTGGTATTTGATTTGATGGATTTAGAGAGCCGGCGGATTTCCGGAAAGACAAAAAACTGACCGGGGCGTTCGCCCCGGCCACCCCGGAAAAACGTATCAGCCACCACCGGCGGTCTTGGCGGCGATGGCTGCATCCTCTACCGCACGCCGGAACTGCCGGGCTTTTTCCCTGGACTCCTGGTCTACCGCGAAGTATACCACGCACGCACGCGCATCCATGGTCCTGCCCATAAGGACATTCGAAAAATTCCCGGCTGTGACAAACTCCAGCCAGGGCGGGTCCGTTTTGGACAGCTGTACACACTGTACACCGATGATGTCCCGGAGAAAAATAGTCGTTACGGATTCCTGCCCCAAGTAGTTCTTTTCAATAACGATCCGGTCGTCCCGGAGCGTGACTGAGCTTTTGATTCCATGAAATGTTTCCATGCGGCACCGTCCTTTCCCGCTGTCAGAATAGCATGATTCTATATGAAAAGCAAGGTGAACTTTATTGGCTGTCAGAACAATTACAACCAGGCTGGCCATTGATGGTGAGACGAAATTCAAGCAAGCGATCTCCGCGGCCAACGCCTCTCTGAGCGCACTGCGCAGCGAACTGAAATTATCTGAGACCCAGTTTAAGGGGCAGGCCAATTCTCTGGAGGCCCTGACGGCCAAAGACAAGCTGCTGCGGCAGGAGATCGAACAGCAGACAGAGATCATCCGGGCATTAGAGCAGGCTATGAAGGACGCCGCCGAGGTCTACGGGGAGACCAGCGCCCAGGCGGACAGGTACCGGGCTCGCCTGGCCCGTGCCCGTACAGAGCTTGTGAACATGAACCAGGCGCTGGAGGACAACAGCAAATATATGCAGGAGGCTCAAGAGAGCTTTTACCATACCGCAAATTCCATGGATGATCTTGGCAGCGCTGCCAGTGCCGCTAATGATCCGGTAAACGCTCTGGCTTCCGTCCTGGCGGCGGCGGGGGTATCACGGGGGCTCCAGGAGATCGCTGCGGCGATCCAGGCCTGTGTGGATGCCTCGGTGGACTTCGAGAGCGCTATGGCGGGGGTACAGAAGGTCACCAAGATGTCCGACGGGGACCTCTCCGCCATGGGCGAGAGCATCAAGCAGTTATCCACGGAGATTCCCGCCACCACCGGGGAGATTGCGGCGGTGGCGGAGGCCGCGGCCAGACTTGGCATTGCGCAGGAGGACATTCTGTCCTTCACCCGGGTCATGCTGGACCTGGGCGAGAGCTCCAACCTCAGCGCGGACGAGGCCGCCACGGCTCTTGCCAGGTTTGCCAACATCGCCGGGACCTCGGCGGCGGATTACGAGCGGCTTGGCAGCACCATCGTGGCCCTGGGCAACAACTTCGCCACGTCTGAGGCGGAGATCACCGCCATGGCTTCCCGGCTGGCGTCTGCGGGCACCCTGGCGGGGCTGACGGAGGCGGAGATCATGGCCCTGGCGGCCGCCATGTCCTCTGTTGGCATTGAGGCGGAGGCCGGCGGAACCGCCATGACCCAGACCCTGACGGCCATGGAGAAGGCGGTGACGGAGGGCAGCGGGAAGCTGGAGGAGTTTGCCAGGATTGCCGGGATGTCCTCCGGAGAGTTTGCCGCCGCCTGGAAAGGGGACGCGGTTTCCGCCATTCAGGCCTTTATCGCGGGCCTGGGCGGCCTGGACGAGGCCGGAGAGAGCGCTACGGCGGTTCTGGACGAGCTAGGGCTCTCCGGCGTGCGGCAGAGCAACATGCTCAAATCACTGGGCCTTGCGTCGGAGACGCTGGCGGGGGCGGTGGAAACCGCGAACAGGGCGTGGGCTGAGAACATGGAGCTGGCAGCCACGGCGGCAGCGCGGTATGAAACCACAGAGGCAAAAATGCAGATGGCTGCCAATGCCGCCAACAATCTGAAAATCGCTGTCGGCGATGCGCTAACCCCCGCTCTGGGCGGGCTGGCGGACGTGGGGACAGGCGCATTTGGCTGGCTCACAGAAGTGGCGGAAAGACATCCGGGGTTTGTGGCGGGCGTCTCCGCAATGATCGGCGTGATTGGACTTTTTACCGGCGGCGTGACGGCCTATACGGTGGCGTCCAAGCTGGCTGCGGCAGCCAGCGCGGAGCTGGCCGCCGCCATGAATCTGATCCCAGGCATGGCAATTGTCACCGCTATCACGGGTATTGCTGTTGCGCTTGGAACTTTGGCGGTAAAAGCTGCGGAGGCCAAAACTGCTAACGAGGAGCTGCTGGAGAGTCTCGACGAAAGTCAGGCGGCTTTTGACGACACCATTGCCGCTGTACGCAGCCAGGGGAAGAGTCTGATGGAATCCGTATCGGCTTTAGAAGCTCTGGCTGCTGTGGAAAACAAGAGCGCATTTGAGAAAGAAACCATGCTGGCTCTTGTCAATTCTCTGAACGAGGCTGTCCCGGATTTAACTTTGGCGTATGATGCGCAGACTGACAGCTTGAATATGACCGGCGATGCTATCCGCAGAATCGCTCAAGCAGAATTGGACCGTGAGGAACGAGCCGAGGCTGTAAGCCGGATGAAAAAGCTGCTGGAGGAGGAAACTGACATCTCAGATCGGCTGGCCAATGAAAAAGAGCGGCTGGCGGACGCCGAAAAAGAGATGCAGCGCATTCAAGCTCAGATCGCAATTGGAAATTACAGTGAGACAATTACGGAATATGCCCTGGCCGCAGATGACGCGCAGGAGCAGATTGATCTGCTGACCGCAACTCTCGGCAAAAATCAAACGGCGCAGGCATCTTTGATCGCAGAGTATGGAGAGGCTTCTGCTTCTTTGGAGGAGGTTACAGATTTATTCAGCGGTTTGTCTGCTGAAATAGAACAATTAACTCAGTCTGTGGACATTTGCTCCGCTGCTTTGAAGGAGCAGGAGGCCCAGGGGCGGCTCAGTGCGGAAACGGCCCGGGCGCTGGAAGAGGCGGGCTACGCCGCCGCCCTGGCGATGGACGAGGAAACCGGGGCCGTGACGCTGAATCGAGCGGCCTACATCGAGCTGGCCACGGCAAAGATCAACGAGCAGATCGTCTCCCTGGAAACACAGCGGCAGAGCGCGGAAACGGCGGACCGCCTTTGGGAGAGGCGGAGGCCGCCCGCCACGCCGGCAGCGCCTACTGGGACATGGCCGGAGCCCAGGCGGCCGCGGCGGCTTTCTCCGGTGACAGCTCATCCTCCCTGGCGGAGCAGATCACAGCCCTCAAGCAAGCGCGGGCGGAACTCCAGCGATTTGCCGGTGCCTCGGAGCAGGCCTCCAGGGCGTCCTCCAGCCGGGCGAAGAAGGCCCAGACGGAGGCGGAACGGGATCTGGCGGCTTACAAGGAGCTGAAAGCTGAGCTGGACCACCAGAAGGCCATCGACCTGGTGACGGAGCGGGACTACTATGTCAAGCTCAAGGAGTACCGGGACCAGTACCTCACCGACGAGGAAAACCTCTCGGAGTACCGACGGGTGACGGAGCAGATCTACAAATACGACAAGGCTCTGGCAGACAGCGAGGCGGCCCTCTGGACGGAGCAGACCGAGACCCTGACGGATGAGCTGGAGGAGCGGGTCCGGGGCATCGAGAGCCAGCGGAAAAATATCGAAGACAAACTGTCCGGGTACGGGGAGCTTTTTACAAAAGATAGACGCGGCAATTACATTGTGGAAGACCTCCAGAAGCAAACCGAAGCTATGGAGGAATTTTACAACAGTATTGAGGATCTTCGGAATCGCGGTGTTTCCGGCGGACTCCTGAGCGATATTCTGGACATGAGTATTGACGATGCCCGCGGATATACGGACCAGCTCCTGGCCTTGGGACCGGAGGAGCTGGAAAAATACACGGAACAATATGAGACGAAACAAAAACTCGCGGCTGATATTGCTGAGCAAATTTACAAGGACCAGTTAAAAACGCTGGAGACGGAGTATAACGCCAGGCTGGGAGAGGCGCTGGAGCCACTCCAAGACACCGCAAAAAAAAGCGGTGAGGATACTGCCCAGGGTCTAATCGATGGACTTGCTTCTAAAGAAGATGCGCTGTACGCCAAGGCACGGGCCATGGAACAGGAGGTAGCGCGAATTTTGAAAGACGCCTGGAAGGACATCCCATCCAACGCGGAGATCGCCGTCAGCCTCAACCCCGAGGCCATACGGACGGAGCCGCCCGCCACCGCCACGGACGTGCGGGGCGCCGTGGCCGCCGGAGTCAACGGGATTCAGACGGCGCTTGCCGGCATCGGAGCGGAGAGCGCCGGCGTGACGGGGGCTGTGTATCTGGACGGCCAGCAGGTGGGGCGGGTCATGCTGCCCGGCCTTCGCGCGGAGGCAAGAGCAAATCCGGAGGTGGTGGACGACACATGAACCAGATCATCCTGAACGGAATCCTGCTGCCCCAGGCCAGCTTTGACAAGTACGCCTGCTGGGAGGAGGTGCTGACGAGGCAGCTTGACATGATCTCCGGGCGGCGGGTGCTGGAGCGGATCGGTAAGAAGTGGAAGGTCTGGCGGGTCCGGTGGGCCTACGACTATCTGGAGGACGAAACCTGTCGGCCGGTACTGGCCACGCTGCGGTCCGGCGGACCGTTTATCGCCTCTGTGCTGCCGGACAGCGCCGATGGGATGGTGACCTCGTCCTTTGTGGCGGAGTCCATCACGGAGCCCACATTCCTGATCGATGACAATGGTCGAGCTGTCTGGCACGGCCTTGGGTTTACATTGCGGGAGGAGTATCCCCATGCTTGAGCGGAGCGCGGCCTATGAGGCCGCTGTGGCAGGGTCGCCTCGTCACATCTTCCTGCGGGCTGTGGTGGACATCTCGGACCCGGACAAGGTGTGGCTGCCGGTGACCAGCTCCCCGGAGGCCCCCTGGAGCCGGGGGGAGGAGCTCCATGACCGGAGCTTCAGCGTTCCGCCCCGGCAGGCCACGCTGGAGCCCGGGCGGTGGCTGCTGGGCGGCGGGTTCGAAATCTTCCCGGACGGCTGCCGGGTCCCCGGGGACCTGCCGCAGGGCTGGGCGTCTAAGGCGCTCAGCGGGTTTGATGGGACCTTTGCAAGCCCCCAGTGGGCGGCTCTGAATTTTTCGGGGATGTCTATTCTCCAGGCATTCTCCGTGTTCTTCTCCACGGATCCCCTGGACGGGGTGCCAGCAGACTTTACCGTGGAGGTGCTGTACAACGACACCGCCTACTTTACCCAGGCGGTCACCGGAAACCGGGAGACGGAGATGCAGTTTGACGGTTTCACAGTCTACGACCCCACCTCCATCCGGGTGACGGTGACCCGCTGGAGCCTGCCAGGGCGGCGGGTGCGAATGGTGGAGATCGTGCCGGGGATTTATGAGGATTGGGACGCGGATCTGCTCTCCCGCTTCTCCGTGACCCAGCAAGGGCAGTTCTCCTGCCTCTCTCTGCCCTACGGCAGGGCGGAGAGAGGCATGGACAACCACACCCGGCGGTTTGACCCCCGGCGAAAGGACGGGCTCTTCCAGTCTATCGAGGAGCGGCAGGGTGTGGAGCTGTGCATCGGTGTGCTGCTTCCCGCCGGCGGCGTGGAGTATAAGGGGCTGGGCACCTACTACCAGGCCGGGGACGGCTGGAAAAGCGGCGAGAACGCCATGGAGCAGAAGTGGACCCTGGTGGACATCATCGGCCTTTTGGCGGAGCGGACCTTTTTGGTGCCGGAGACACTGCCGGAGACCCTGGAGGGGTGGCTCCAGGCGCTGGTTTTACAGTTGGGGAACGCTTTCCGGCGGCGGTACCGGGTAGATCCGGCCTATGCCCAGAATCCCATCGCGGCCAACGGCCGGGAGGATGTGACAAACAAAAAGTGCAAGGACATCCTGCGGTGGGCCTGCCAGGCCTCCGGGACATGGCCCCGGGCAGATCAGGCCACCGGCGCTCTGACGGCGGAGCCGCTGTGGAGCCAGGGGGCCAGGGTGGATTTGGACAACCTGGTGGGGTACCCGGTTATGCGGGCCAATGAGAGCCTGGCGGCCCTGATCTTCCAGCTGGCGGACGCCGATGGGACGGAGATCGTCATCCCGGGCAACGCCACCAGCGCGGAGAAGACGGTGACCATCATCAACCCCTTCGCTCTCCGCGCGGACCGTCTCGCCCACATAGAGCGGGTTCGGCATGGAGACCTCCTTCCACTCCAAATTCACGCCATTTTGGCTGATGTCGCTGACGCTCATGCCGGTCACCAGCGCCATCACAAAGGCGGGATTGACCTCCAAATCGCTACCGCCCCGTGCCTCCGCGTATGCTCTGTTGAAATACTGCTCGTTGGCGGACATGGAAATGGCGCTAAACCACAGGCTGTCCGCGTCAATCACCGTGCGCCCATATTGATGCTGATAGACATCGCCCACCGTAAAATCCTCCAGATAACGCCCGGACCAGGTCTCAAGTTTTCCCATATTATACCTTCTTTCCTTGCCGTTATTTGCTCAGAACCTTTGGCAGCCAGGTGGACAGCGCGGGCACATACATGATCACCAGCAGCGCCACAAAGGTTGCAATCGCCAGGGAAAGCAGCGGCCGGAATGTCTTGTTGAATTTGCAGTTCGCAATTTTGGATGTGATAAACAGATTCAGGCCGAAGGGCGGCGTAAACAGCCCCAGCGACAGATTGACCGAGATGATAATGCCCAAGTGCAGGAGATCGATCCCGTAGGCCCTGGCAATAGGAACCAGCAGTGGGGTCATGATGGTCAAAATGGTGCAGCCCTCCATCAACATACCGGCCAGGATCAAAATCACATTCAGCAGCAAAAACAGCACCGGGCTGGAGGAGATGTTCATCAGGCCGTCGGCAATGATCTGGGGGATCCTGGCAACCGCAAGCATTTTGCCCAGGGCATTGGCGGGCTCCATGATGACCATGATGGCCGCGGAAGTCATGCCGCCCTTTACAAAGCTCAGAAATACATCCCTGGGCTTCAGCTCCCTGTAGACGAACAGACCCACCACAATGCTGTAAAATACGGAGATCACGGCGGCCTCCGTCGGCGTGAAAACGCCTCCATAAATTCCGCCTAGCACCACCGCCGGCGCCATCAGCGCCCAGAAGGCGTCCTTGAACGCAGTCCAGATCTCCCTGCCCGTATACTTACTGTCGGGAAGCGGGTAGGCCGCCTTTTTGCACATGAAGTAGCTGGCAATGGCCAGACAGAGCGTCACCAGCAGGCCGGGGAGGATCCCACCCATAAAGAGCTTGCTGACGGAAACGCTGGCCATTACGCCATAGAGGATAAAAAAGGTGCTGGGCGGAATGATGGGCCCCAGAGCGCCGGCGCAGGCCACAATGGACGCGCTGTGCTCCGCCGTATACTCAATGTCATTAAATTAAGCCAATACGCCAAAAATACCCATCAAAAATGTTGTGCTTTTTGCTTGGTTTTGCGGTTTTTCCAAACTTTTGGAGTAGGATTTTTTGACCAAATCCCTTAATTTAATGACATTGGCCGTATACTTGTGCTCGATCATGATCGGGATGCAGATACCGCCGATGGCCGCCGCAGTAGCCGTGCCGGAACCGGAGATAGCCGCGAAAACCATGCAGGCAAGGATCACAACCATGCCGAATCCGCCCGTCTTGTTTCCCACCAGCGTTTCCGCAAATCCGATCAGCCTCTTTGCGATTCCGCCCGTGGCCATCAGCTCTCCCGCGATCATAAAGAACGAAACCGCCAGCAGCGAGAAGTTATCCGCCGTGCCATAAATCGTCTGGATCACAATGGTCTGCGAGGTAGTCTACGCGACGAAAATATAGGACGCGCAGGCCAATACACAGGAATACGCGACAGGGACGCCCAGCAGCATCGTGACTATGAACACCCCGAAAAGGATCATCATCGACAGAATTTCCAGGCTCATTCTTCCACCTCCCCGGTCTCATCCATGGGGGACTCCATAAACTCCCGGATCAGTTTGTACCAGTTGACGCAGAGCCGGACCGTCACCAAGCCAAAACCGACGGACAGCGAGGCGTACACATAGGCCAGCGGTAGCTTGGTAACCGTGGCCATTGCGTGGGTGGAAATGGTAAACCGCAGGTACAGGGCGGACTGATACACCAGGTACAAAACACTGGCGAGGAAAATGGCGTTGCCGATATTCTTATAGATGAAGCAGGCTTTTGGCTTCAATATCTGTTCAAACGCATCCACGCTGATATTCGCCCCCTCGCGGGTGGCATACGCGGCGCCGACCATCGTCGCCCAGATAAAAATGAAGCGGACCAGGAGAGGGAATTGCCGAACACATACCGCCCAATTACCTGGGCCAGCATAATCACCGACGCGGCAATACACAACAGGCCAACGATATAGGCCTCCAATGGAAGGCGGCTTTTTTATCGTTCTTTTCCAAAATTACCTCCTAACCGCTTGAAAGCGGGATGTCTGCAAGGATCACTGAAGGCCCAGATCCTGCTCGATGGCGGCGATCTCATCCATGCAGCGGCTGTAGAAATCCCTGCCGATGTCATCGATATTGGCCTCAGTAGCAGTCATGGCAGCATTGTACCAGGCGTCATAATCCAGCTCCTCAATGTGATCACCTCGATACCCTGCCCCTCCAGGAAGGTCACCGTATCGCTCTCTGCCTTGGAATAAAGGTCATACTCCGTATCCACCAGATACTTGCAGGCATCCTCAACCACCGCCTGCAGGTCGGCGGGCAGGCTGTTGAACCAAGGATCATTCATAAATATGCCGTACATGCACAGATAGTGGTTGGTCAGGGTCACGGTTACACTGCTCATAAAACAGATCTGCCTGCAGGTTCGGCGTAGAGGTCTGGACGGCATCCACAGTACCCTGAGTCATGGCGGTGTAAACCTCGCCGTACGCCATTGCCACACCGGTGGGACCGAAGGCCTCCAGCGTTTGCAGCATAATGGGGATCGAAGCCACACGGCATTTCAGCCCCGTGCCGTCGCCGGGCATCTTCAGGGCGCGCTTGTTGTTGGCTACAACGTTATAGCCGATGTCATACCAGCCCATAATCTTCAAATCCGTCTGCTCCTCCACAATGGCAGCCAGCTCACTCATGGTCTCGGACTCATTCATATATCTATATGCGGAATCACGATTCTTCCAGATATAGGGATAGCAGGTAAACATATAGCCGTAGGCATCGCTGATCTTTGTGGCCAGGCAGAACGTGGGATCAACGACCATCTCGCAGCCGCCGCTCATGCACATCTCAACGCTCAGCTCGTCAGACGCCGCCAGCGTACCGCCGGTATACAACTGGACATCAATCTGTCCACCGCTCTTCTCCTCCAGATACTCTTCAAACATATGGAGCCCTTGCGCGTTGGGGCTTGCATTGGCCAAGACAGAATTGACCTTCATAACGTACACCTGTTGGCTCCCGTTTCCAGAGCTGTCCGCCGGGGGACTGCCGGGGGTGCTGGTTTGACCGCCGCACGCAATCAGGGACAGAATCAGGGTCATCGCAAGAACCATCGACATCTTCTTTTTCCAATTACTCATTTTTCTACCTCCCAAATATGATTTCCTTGTGGTTGATGCGGACGCCTTCATATTGAGCAATTTATATGCCACTATATCTTTTTTTAAAAACGCTCTATTTTCGTACAAGACATTCAAGTATTTCCAGAAAATTTTACACTTTCATCTATTGACAAATAGTATGAGTCCCACATCCGCTTTTAAACCGCGCCTATCCGTGAAACTCCGGCGTAAAAAAGAAAATCTGATTGCAATTCTGCAATCAGATTTGTAAAAATACAATTATTATATCTTCAATTGTTAATTTGGTACATCTGGCATTTCCTTGTCAGCGTCGCGGGGTCGATCTGCAACTTCTGGGCCGCGTCCCGCATCGTCGGACATTCCTGAAGCGCCTCCCGGATCAGCGCGATCTCGTAGCTTTTCAGCCGCTCTTTCAGCGACAGGATCTCCAGTTTGGATTCAGTATTATCCCGCTCCTCCGTTACGCCGGATTCCAGAGACATATCAGCATAAGCGGAGACATCCTCAAACGAAACCTGATCCGACTTTGGGTTCTGGAGGAAAAACAGCCGCTCAACAATGTTTTTCAGCTCACGCACATTGCCCGGCCAGGAATACTGTTCAAAGAACTTCAGCGCCCGGGGCGAGAAAAACACATTCCTCGCATACCGCTCATTCAAATCAGCCAGCGTCATCTGAATCAGCGGTAAAATATCCTCTCTTCTCTGGCGGAGCGGCGGAACCAGTATATCAATGACGTTGATCCGGTAATACAGGTCGCTGCGAAACTTTCCCTGGCTGACCAGCGCCCTCAAATTCTCTTTTGTCTATCAGTAGGGCCTCTATCCCCGGAAAGTCCAGTGTTTTCAAGGCTTTAAGCCCTTTCCTGATTTCCCTTTTCCCTTGTTTTTTCCCTTACGAGAAAATTTAAGGGAAAACCGCGTCAGCCGCTGCTCACTACCTTGTCCAGAAGCCTTGCACTGGAACGCTTTGCCTCCCTGGTGGCGTGGGCGTAGATGTTCATTGTCGTGTTGACATCCGAGTGTCCCAGCAGCTCCTGCACATCCTTGGGGGCCGCGCCGTGGGAAAGAAGGTTGCTGGTGAAGGTGTGACGCAGCATGTGGAAGTGGAAGTCCTCCAGGCCAGGGACCTTTTTCTTTGCGCTCCGGCACATCAGGCTGACGGTGCTGGGGGATTCAATGGCCCCGTCAGGCCGGAGGCAGACAAAGGACAGGTGTTTATCCGCTTCCGGCGTGGCCTCCGTCCTGGACAGCATGTAGACCTCATAATAGGTGCGGTTCTTCTCCTTGACCGCCTTGCAGTAGTTGAGCCGGTAGAGCGCCCCATATTTCAGACTGTTCCGGGCCTGCTCCCGCTTTGCCTGCCGAAGAATCTCCGCCAGGGTGTCGCAGAAGTCCACGGTTCGGACTTTCTTTCGTTTGGTGGCCCCGATCTCCAGCTTATGCCTTGTCCCGTTGTAGCGCATACTGCGGCGGACCGTCAGACACTGTTCATTCAGATCAATGTCCTGCCATGTCAGAGCGCAGACCTCGCCAATCCGAAGCCCGGTGTAGTAGGCGATCTGGATAGGAAGGAGCGCGGGGTTGTTCTTGGCTTTCAGAAAATCGGTCAGGCTTTGATACTGCTCATAGGTGATGGTGGGGACCGCGCCCTCCGGGTCAGTCCCGCTCTCAAACAGGTCGTAATCATCGTCCTTGGAGCGGCGGACCACATACTGCATGGGGTTAAAGGTAATCAGGCGCTTTGGAAAGACCGCGAAGCGGAAGGAATTTTGCAGGACGGCAGAGTACAGACGCATATACCCAACGCTCAACGCTTTGGCCGGTGTGCCGTCAGGATTTGTGCCGCCGAAGCTCAACAGGTCCATGTAGGCTTGCAGATGGTCGGCGGTGACGGTTTTCAGCCTGCGCTTGCCGATGGGGTGCTGCTTGATGCGGCTGACGGTGGACTGATAAGCCATGACTGTTCCGTTGCTCAGAGAACCGGGCTTTAAGTCCTCCTCCACCCACATGTCCAGCATATCGCCCAGGGTGATGT
>OFGH01001833.1_pt1 | contig 12946 bp, 10 predicted proteins | sample 1521721 | NCBI WGS metagenome assembly OFGH01 (sample SAMEA3504132, study PRJEB24116) | mouse gut metagenome | biome: mouse gut; feature: mouse-associated habitat; material: faeces | place: Denmark | collected 2011
GTTTTTTCCACCAAGGGGATAGTTCGCCCAAAATTCAACTTATGGATTCACACTTCCATATAATTATCAATTATCTTTCTCGATATAATGCTGATTTTCTGTCAATTCTTTGCTTTTCTGCTTTTATTTCGTTTTACATGATTTCACATTGCCCGCAGATATCTGTCGCTTACCATTTTGCATTATTTATTATCATTAATTTCATATTTACAATCAAACCACCATATTATTTATATTTTTATGTTATTTTTGCAGGAAACTGTTGACGTTCCGTCAAAATATGGTAGAATATTGACATTGAGTCTAAGAATAGATATGGAGGTTATTTAACATGGCAGCATACAGCGAATTGTCGAAAGAGGAGTTATCAGAACTGAGGACAGAACTTGAAAAACAGTTTACGGAAGAGAAAGCTAAGGGGCTGTCCTTAGACATGTCCCGGGGCAAGCCGTCGGCAGAGCAGCTCAATCTTTCCATGGAGATGATGGACGTCCTGAAAAGCGACTCCGACCTTATCTGCGAAGAAGGCGTGGACTGCCGCAATTACGGCGTACTGGACGGCATCCGGGAGGCAAAGCAGCTTTTAGCCGACATGATGGAAGTTCCGAAGGACAATATCGTAATCTTTGGAAATTCCAGCCTGAACGTTATGTTTGATACCATTTCCCGCTGTATGACGCACGGAGTCTTAGGCAGCACTCCCTGGTGCAAGCTGGACAAAGTAAAATTTTTGTGCCCGGTTCCAGGTTATGACCGACACTTTGCCATTACGGAATATTTCGGAATCGAAATGGTGAACGTGCCTATGACTCATACCGGCCCCGACATGGACATTGTCGAACAGTTGGTAAGCTCCGACCCGTCCATCAAGGGGATCTGGTGCGTTCCGAAGTATTCCAATCCGCAGGGCATCACCTATTCCGATGAAACCGTCCACCGCTTTGCAGCTCTGAAACCGGCGGCAGAGGACTTCCGCATCTTCTGGGATAACGCATACGGAATCCATCACCTGTACGGCGACAAGCAGGACTATCTCATCGAGATATTGATGGAGTGCAAAAAAGAGGGGAATCCCAACATGGTCTACAAGTTTTCCTCCACCTCAAAAATCAGTTTCCCAGGTTCAGGAATCGCCGCAATCGCCGCATCGGACGACAACCTGGAGGAAATCCGCCGGCAGATGCGGATACAGACCATCGGCCATGACAAGGTGAACCAGTTAAGGCATGCCCGCTATTTCGGAGATATCTCCGGCATGGTAAACCATATGAAACGGCATGCAGACATTATGCGCCCCAAGTTTGACATCGTGCTCTCTTCCCTTGAGAGGGAGCTTGGAGGACTTGGCATCGGCTCCTGGCTCACTCCAAGAGGCGGTTATTTCATCTCTTTTGATTCCATGGAGGGATGCGCCAAGAAAATTGTCGCAAAGGCGAAAGAGGCAGGGCTTGTCATGACAGGGGCAGGCGCCACCTTCCCTTACGGAAAAGACCCGAGAGACAGCAATATCCGGATTGCCCCGTCTTACCCTACCGTGCAGGAGCTAAAACTGGCAGTGGAGATCTTCATCCTCTGTGTAAAGCTTGTAAGTGTAGAAAAATTACTGGGAAACAGATAGCCCCATAACATGATTTCAGCCATGCAGACACTGAAATGCCGCATGGCTGAATCATCCTGCCGGTATATATTCCCCAATAGACCCTCTATATCAGGCCGATTGCCTGATTCACTGATTTCACGCCGATTATCTCAATCCCGGCATCCTTATCTGCCCCTTTTACCGACACCTCCGGCATGATACATGTCTTAAAGCCAAGCTTTTTCGCTTCCGCTGCCCGCTGTTCCGGCATGGTCACGGCACGCACTTCCCCGCTTAAGCCCACTTCCCCGAATACAATGGTATCTTCAGGAAACGGCCTGTTCTTATAGCTGGAAACAATCGCCATCACAATCCCCAGATCAGCCGCCGGCTCGTTCATGCGGATGCCCCCGGCAATATTTACATACGCATCATAGTTAGAGAGCGGCAGCCCCAGCCTCTTTTCCAGGACAGCCATCAAAAGATTCACCCGGTTATAGTCCAGCCCAGCCGCCGTCCTTCTGGGCATCCCAAAGTTGCTTTTACAGATCAGCGCCTGGATCTCCATGAGCATCGGGCGGGTCCCTTCCATCGCGCAGGCTACAACCGAGCCGGACGCATGCTCCGGTTTCCCGCTAAGCATAAACTCCGACGGATTCTTCACTTCCTCCAGCCCGCTCTTTTGCATCTCGAACACGCCGATTTCATTGGTGGAGCCAAAACGGTTTTTCACACCCCGCAGAATTCTGTAAGATGCATGCCTGTCGCCCTCAAAGTAAAGAACCGTGTCTACCATATGCTCCAGCACTCTGGGGCCTGCCACCGTTCCTTCTTTTGTCACATGGCCTACGATGAAGACTGAGATATTAAGCCCCTTTGCAAGCTGCATCAGCACATTCGTAGACTCCCGCACCTGCGACACGCTTCCCGGCGCAGAACCCACTTCTTCATTGTACATCGTCTGGATAGAGTCTATAACAGCAATTTCTGGATTATATTTTTCAATCACATCCCGGATCACGCCAAGATTTGTCTCACAGAGCAGATACATGGATTCATCAAAATCACCCATGCGGTTCGCCCTCAGCTTGATCTGACGCAGCGACTCCTCCCCGGAAATGTACAGAACCTTCTTTTTCATGCCCGCAAGTTTCCGGCACACCTGCAGCAGCAGGGTTGACTTCCCGATTCCCGGATCGCCCCCTACCAGCACCATCGAGCCCGGCACGATTCCTCCTCCTAATACATGGTCAAGCTCTTCTATCCCTGTCCGGATCCTCTCATCCTCGCCGGCAGAAACATCTTTCAGGCTGACGGGTTCTGCCGACCGGCGTCCCTTTACATCATCCGTTTTAGCTGATGTCACTTTTTCTTCCACAAATGTATTCCACTCTTTGCACATGGGGCATTGCCCAAGCCACTTACGCTCCTCGTGCCCGCAATTCTGGCAGAAAAACACGCTTTTCTTTGCTTTCGCCATCTCATCTCTCCTCGTTTCCCCAGTACGTCTTTGCTGCGTTTCCAAAAAAGGGCTGCAGCAGCGCAGCCCTCTTTGAAAGTCTTATGGCATTTATTTTTTAATGATCCTGACTGTCACATTTCTGTCCGGCACAAGCTCCGCGCTCACGCTGAGCTTTCCGCTTAAGTTTGTAGAGATGTCTCCTACATTTACATCGTCCATATATACAACATACTGACTGTCCGCCTCCAGCTCAAGGGTAAACTGCGCGTCCTTGTCTCCCGATACCCCAAATGACACTTCTTTCTCAGATGCTTTAAAGTTCTCAACCGCCGTTCCCGGAACTGATTCGTATACGAACATCCCGTTCCTTTCAAGTTTCGTAATCTCAGAAAACGTCTTTACTTTGTATACGTTTCCCTGAAACTCAAAACCATCCAGTTTCGTCTTGCCGCCCAAGGTATAATCGCCAAAACTAAGTGTTCCGTCTGCCTCTGCCCTCAAAAGTTCTTTCACTGCTGCCACTTATTTATCCTCCTATATTTGTACATAATACACAGCGCAACGCTGCTTTGTCCTTTTGTACAGTATACCTTAAAACCACTTTATTTTGTAGTCTTTCGCACAAATTTTATTTCTTTTTTAGAGATTCCTGCCGCCACCTCACAGCCTCTTTCTATCTCCCCGGAAAGCACTGCTTCCGCAAGCTTATCTTCCAGGCAGGTCTGGATTGCCCGTCTCAAAGGACGCGCGCCATACTTTTTATCCATGCCCTTTTCCAAAATAAATTCCTTTACGGAATCCCTGACTGTAAAGCTGATATCAAGCTGCTCCTTTGCCCGCTTTACGACATCCCGGCACATTAAGGTCACGATTTTTTTCATCTCTGCCTTGCCAAGCGGGTGGAAGACGATGATTTCATCGATCCGGTTCAGGAATTCAGGCCGGAAGATAAGCTTGATCTCGTTCAAGACATTGCCCTTCATTCGCTTATAATCTCCTGCCGCGTCCTCCCTTGCATTAAAGCCCAGCTTTTTCGGATCTATAATCGCCTGCGCCCCCGCATTGGACGTCATGATAATGACCGTATTCCGGAAATCGACCTTCCGTCCCTGGGAATCCGTAATATGCCCGTCATCCAGAACCTGAAGCAGGATATTGAACACATCCGGGTGGGCTTTCTCTATCTCATCGAACAAAAGCACGGAATACGGATGCCTCCTGACACGCTCGCTCAGCTGCCCCCCGTCGTCATGCCCCACATATCCCGGAGGCGATCCGATCATTTTCGCAACGCTGTGTTTCTCCATATACTCGGACATATCAACGCGAATCATGGAATCCTCTTTTCCAAATAATGCCTCGGCAAGCGCTTTTGAAAGCTCCGTCTTCCCGACTCCGGTAGGTCCGAGGAACAGGAAAGAGCCGATCGGACGTTTCGGATCTTTAAGCCCGACCCTCCCGCGCCGCACTGCCCTGGCAACCGCAGTAACCGCCTCTTCCTGGCCAATAACTCTTTTGTGAAGCGTCTGCTCCAGCCTCTGGAGCCTTGCGCTCTCGGATTCCTGCAGCCGCTGCACCGGGATCTTCGTCCATTGAGATACAACATCCGCAATATCTTCCTCTTTTACCGCCATATTTCTTTTCTGGCATCTCTTCTCAAAACGTTTCCTTGACTGTACCAGCTTTTTCTCCGTCTTTTCTTTTTCCTGTTTCCACACAGATGCCTGAGCCATATCCCCCCTGCGGATTGAGGTTTCAATCTCCTCCCGCTGCTTTGAGAGCAATGTTTCCAGCTCCGAGAGGTTCTCCGGGGATTTAAAGCTCTTAAGGCTTACTTTTGAGCATGCCTCATCCAGCACATCCAATGCTTTGTCCGGCAGGAAACGGTCGTTAATGTAACGGCCGGAAAGATTCACCGCGGCTCTCAGGGCATCTTCTTCTATCTCCACATGATGATGCTCCTCATACTTTTCCCTCAGCCCCTGCAGGATGTCAAGGCATTCCTCCTGCGTCGGCTCCTCGACCGTCACCGGCTGAAACCTTCTCTCCAGCGCGGCGTCTTTCTCGATATACTTGCGGTACTCCGTGACTGTCGTCGCCCCGATGAGCTGCAGTTCCCCCCGCGCCAGGGATGGCTTTAGTATATTAGAGGCGTCAATGGCTCCCTCTGCTCCCCCGGCCCCGATGATAGTGTGCACTTCATCAAGGAAAAGGATGATATTTCCCAGCGCTTTTACCTCCCGGATAAGCCCCTTCATCCGTTCCTCAAACTCGCCTCTGTACTTGGAGCCTGCTACCATGCCTGCAAGATCCATCGTGTATACCTTTCGTTCTTTCATGCTGTCCGGCACTGCACCCGCCGCGATCTTCCGGGCAAGCCCCTCGATGACAGCCGTCTTTCCCACGCCCGGCTCGCCTACCAGGCAAGGATTGTTCTTCGTCCTTCTGCTTAAGATCTGCATCAGCCTGTTTATCTCAGCCTCACGCCCAATGACCGGGTCAAGCCCGCCCTCCGCTGCAAGTTCCGTCAAGTCGGTTCCGTACTGCTCTAAAATACCGCCCTTTCTTCCCGGGCCTGCCTGCTGCATCTCCTCCTGGTACTCCTTTGGGCTGATCCCGATTACCGCCAGAACTTCCTGGAACATCTTCTGCACATTTAAGTTAAGCGTAATAAGCATCCTTGTCGCGACACACTCCACATCACGCAAGAGAACAAGGAGCATGTGTTCTGTTCCTGTCTTTTCCGCACGCTCCTTCTGTGCCTCCTCCCGGCTCTCTTCCAGGATACATTCAAGCCGCGGGCTATACTTTGGGTTATGCACCACCGGCACCTCGCCCGAGGGCGATACAAGCTCATCAACAATCTTTCGTATGTTCTCCTCATCCACCCCATTTGCCGCCAGTATCTGCCCGGCGACGCCTGTGTATACTTTACGCAGCCCGATCAGAAGATGCTCGGTTCCCACATAAGGGTGGTTCAATTCCTTTGCAGCTGCCTGTGCAATCTGCAGCGCCTCTTTTGCCTGTTGTGTATATTCCATAGCATTAATCCTTTCTATACTCGTCAAATATTTCATCCACAAGAGAATGTACATCCTGCCGGGATATCTGCTTACAGAACCCCTTTGCCAGCATCACCCTGAGCTGCGCTTTCATCTTAAGGAGAGCCTCCGCCTTATCAATATCAAGAGCGATCACAGCTCCTCTGCGCCTGTCAAGCTGTATGAACCCTTCCTGTTTCAAAATGCTGTACGCCTTATTTACAGTATGCATGTTAATCCCCACAGTGTCCGCCAGCCGCCTCACCGACGGCAGGGCATCCCCCTCCCGCAGCAAATCCATGGCTATCCCCATGATGATCTGATTCTGCAATTGGACATATATCGCCTCGTCACTGTTAAAATCAATCTCTATGTACATTATACCCACCTTTTCTTCTGTTCTAATGTGCCAGATACACTATAACACAATCAAAAGAAGCTTACAACCTAAATTGTAAGCTCCTTTCGCAACTTTGAAGGAATTAAGTTAGGAAAACGTCTTAGTTAGCGATAGACTTGATATCTACATACTCATAGCAGTCGAAACTGTCAGCAACGTTCTTGCATGTGAGCTTTCCGTCATAAGTGTTGATTGCGGAGTAGATAACGTCATTATCTTTACAAGCCTGCTCCAGACCCTTATTAGCAATCTGAAGTCCATAGCTTAATGTAGCATTAGTAAGTGCGATGGTGGATGTTCTCGGAACTGCTCCAGGCATATTGCCTACGCAGTAGTGAACAACACCGTCAACTACGAAGATAGGATCATCATGGTAAGTAACCTTCGTCGTCTCACCGCATCCGCCCTGGTCAACTGCAACGTCAACGAATACAGCGCCCGGTTTCATCTCCTTGAGATATTTCTTCTTGAAAAGTTTCGGAGCTGCTTTTCCAGGAATCAGCACAGAACCGATTACAAGGTCAGCTTCCTTAACTGCTTTCTCTATATTAGCATCTGTAGAAACCAATGTCTGGATACGTGCTCCGAAGATGTCGTCAAGGTAAGCCAGCCTCGGAATGCTGATATCCATAATCGTTACGTTAGCGCCCATGCCTACAGCGATCTTACATGCGTTCGTTCCAACATTACCGCCGCCGAGGATTACGATATTAGCCTTCGGAGTTCCCGGAACGCCTGCAAGGAGAACGCCCTCTCCGCCGAATGTCTTCTCAAGGTACTTAGCACCCTCCTGAATGGAAAGACGTCCTGCGATCTGGCTCATCGGAGCAAGAAGCGGCAGCCCGCCGTTCCTTGGGTCAAACAATGTCTCGTAGGCAACGCCCTTTACTTTAGCGCCGAGAAGCGCGTCTGTCTGCGGCTTGTCTGCTGCGAGGTGAAGATATGTATAGAGGATGAGGCCTTCGTGGAACAATGGATACTCTTCCGGCAGCGGCTCTTTAACCTTAATCATCATCTCAACAGTATCCCATACTTCTTTTGCCGCGTCAATCATCTTTGCGCCTGCCGCTTCATATTCATCATCCATGAATCCGGAACCTACGCCCGCGCCCTTTTCGATATAAACTTCATGTCCTGCGCCCACATAGCTCTTTACGTTATCCGGCGTCATGCCTACACGGAATTCATTGTTCTTGATTTCTTTTACGCATCCTACTTTCACTGGAATCTACCTCCTAAATAATTATGAAATCGTCCACGGACCATCTTCAAACAGCCCTCTCCTTTTGATGAATAATATTTTTCATACAATTTTATTCATGAACAATATTATTCATTTGTCTCTAAAAAAATACTAACACACCTCTTTCTAATATGCAATAAAAGTTATTTTTTTCACAAAAATTTGAATTATTGCAATTTTGTTGCAATTGTATCTACAATTTACTTGCATATTAAGGTAATTCATGGTTAAATATGATTATATATGGAGGTGCCCTTATGAAAGAATTAAGAGAAGCCATCAACAACGCCACTTTGACAAAAACGCAGAAGATGATTGCCCGATACATACTGGACAATTCCGCGGACGCATGCTTTATGACTTCCACGGAAATCGCCGAACAGCTCGGCGTCAGCGAATCTTCCGTCATCCGTTTCAGCCGCTCCCTTGGCTACAGTGGGTTTATGGCGTTTCAGAAATCTCTGAGAAAAGATTATCAGGACAAAGTTTTAAGTATCTCCAGCTCAATCACGATTCCTTCTCAGAGAATAGCCCAGCAGACAAAACTCAGCAGCGATACCGACTACATTGAACGGCATTTTAAGATTGCCGCAAAGAACATGGAAACTGTGTTCGTCAACAATCCACTGGACTTATTTGAAGAAGCTGCCGATATCATTATATCCAGCAAGCGCAAGTACCTTGCCGCCTCCCGCGGCAACACCTGCCTGTGCGACTATTTTCTTTTATATTTAAAGCAAATGATTCCGCACGTCGTAATGACAAACACGACTGCCTTAAGCCCTATTGACCATATGTGCAACATCTCCAAAGAAGACTGCCTGGTAACGTTCAGTTTCCCGCGGTATTCCTCTGTCGATGAGATTACCGCCCAGATGGCCTATGATGCAGGGGCAAAGGTCATTGTCATCACCGACAAGCCGAGCGCGCTCCTGGCCTCCTATGCCACGGCATTGTTTACGGTCTCCGTGGACAGCAATTCCTTCTTCAACTCAATGGTGGGACCCCAGTTTATTGCGGAGGCGCTTCTTGAGACGATCAGCCACAAAGTAAGGGGAGTTGACAAGAGGCTGAGGCGCATTGACAAATATCTGGGAAAGCTCGGAAACTATTGATCACTGCATATTTACAGACTTTTAAGGCATAAGGTGGATTAATATGGAAGATTCCTATGTACTGCAATTAACAGACAGAAAATTCACAGATATATATCTGTGCTACTGCGGTTACGCCAGATGCGAGCCCGGCCACAGCTTTGGCCCTTCTGTCCGGCCGAATTACCTGATTCACTACGTTCTGGAGGGAAAAGGAATTTACCGGGTAGGAAAAAATGAATACCGGCTGAAATCCGGGTACGGTTTTCTGATTGAACCCCAGATACAGACTTTTTACAGAGCGGACGCAAAAGACCCCTGGACATATATATGGATTGGATTCGGCGGAAATAATGCTGAAAAATATCTGAAAGACATGGGTCTTGACCGACAGCACCCCGTATTTGGCTGTGCTTACGGGAAACATCTGGAGAGGATTGTCAGGGATATGTTAAAAAATAACATTTCAACAACTACCAACCGCTTTTTGCTCCAGAGCCTCCTGTATGAGTTCTTCTCCATCCTCACCCGGGATATCCACGTAAACCCCGCCGTCCTTCAGAATGGAGAGAACCCGTATGTCCTCCAGGCCGTAGAGTTTATACAGAACAACTATTCCTTCCCGATCCACGTATCGGACATTGCAAACTATGTCTGCATCAACCGGAGCTACCTGTATACCCTCTTCAAGTCCAGCCTTGGCGTATCCCCGCAGGATTACCTTGCCAATTACCGCATCTCCCGCGCAACAGAGCTGCTCACGGTAACGGAGCTGTCTATTGAGAGCATTGCCCTGTCCTGCGGATATACCGACCCTTTGATTTTTTCCAAAGTATTCAAGGCAAAAAAGGGGGAGGCACCCTCCCGGTACCGCAGAGAGATACTTAAAACAAATAAGGCAAGCCCTGATATCCCCAAAAGGCTGTAGGATTCTCCTATAGCCTTTTAACATTCTGACTGTTTTATCCAACATATGCTTCTATGATTTTATAACATTTTTCTCTATACTCAAATCAATTATTTTCTATTCGGAGGAATTTGCAATGAGCATTCTATTTAATGAAAAGACACGCACCTTTCACTTGTGCAATGATTCTGTCAGCTACATCATGGCCGTTCTTCCCAGAGGCCAGATGGCGCAGCTGTACTTCGGCAGGAAGATCCATCATTCAGAAGATTTTTCCCATCTCCTGGAATTCTCCTTCCGCCCTATGACCTCTTACCTCTATGAGAATGACGGCGATTATACGCTGGAACATATCAGCCAGGAATATGGCGTGTTCGGTTCCACGGATTACAGGGATCCGGCAGCTGAGATCATCCATAAAAACGGAAGCCGTATCTCTGATTTCCGGTATGACAGCTTTCTGATACAAAAAGGAAAGCCTTGCCTTCCCGGCCTTCCTGCAACCTACACCGAGGATGACAGCGAGGCCCAGACACTGACGCTGATTTTGAAAGATCCGGTAAACGGCCTTATGTTAAAGCTCTTTTACACCATTTTCTCAGAGGGCGGAATCATCGCGAGAAGCGCTGCTTTTATGAACGAAGGCCCAGAAGACCTGCATCTTGCAAGGGCCATGAGCCTTTGTATGGACCTGCCGGACCGCAATTATGAATTCGTCCATTTCTCCGGGGCATGGGGCAGGGAACGGCACATGAAGACGAGAGTTCTTGAACAGGGAATCCAGTCCGTAGGGAGCATGCGCGGACATTCCTCTCACAACCACAACCCCTTCGTCATATTAAAACGCCCGGACGCTACAGAATTCCAGGGAGAGGCTATCGGTTTCAGCCTTGTGTACAGCGGAAATTTCCTCGCCCAGGCAGAAGTGAGCACTCATGATGAGACGAGGGTCCTCCTCGGCATCCACCCGCACTGGTTCGACTGGAAATTAGAGCCGGGCGAAACATTCCAGACACCCGAGGCTGTCATGGTATATACCGACAAAGGATTAAACCATATGAGCCAGACTTTCCACAAGTTGTACCAGACAAGGCTTGCAAGAGGGTACTGGAAAGACAAGGCTCGTCCGATTCTTATCAACAACTGGGAGGCGACTTACTTTGATTTTACAGAAGAACGCCTTATGGAGATTGCCTCAAAAGCAAAGTCATGCGGGGTTGAGCTTTTTGTCCTGGATGACGGGTGGTTTGGCGGACGCCGCCATGAAAAAGCAGGGCTGGGCGATTGGGTCGCAAACCCAGATCTCCTGCCGGAAGGCATTACCGGGCTTGCTCAGAAAATCGAGGATATCGGTTTGAAGTTCGGCCTCTGGTTTGAGCCGGAAATGGTAAATAAAGATTCCGACCTTTATCGCAAACATCCTGACTGGATCTTAAAGGTTCCGGACAGATCCTCTTCCCACGGGCGTTTCCAGTATGTCCTGGATTTTTCCAGGACAGAGGTTGTAGACTGCATCTATGAGATGATGGAAAAGATATTGAGCGAGGCAAAAGTCTCTTACATAAAATGGGATATGAACCGCAGCATTACAGAATGTTACAGCGCCGCGCTCCCCGCCGACAGGCAGGGCGAAGTGTTCCATCGGTACATCCTGGGAGTCTACGACCTTTACGAAAGGCTGACTTCAAAATTCCCGAAAGTGCTTTTTGAATCCTGTGCAAGCGGCGGAGCGCGCTTTGACCCGGGCCTCCTCTACTATGCGCCGCAAGGATGGACAAGCGACGACACAGATGCAGCCGAACGGCTAAAAATCCAGTACGGCACCTCATACTGCTACCCGGTAAGCAGCATGGGAAGCCATGTGTCCGTAACGCCTAACCACCAGGTATTCCGATACACCCCCCTTCACACAAGGGCAAATGTTGCATACTTCGGAACATTTGGATATGAGCTGGATCTAAACAAACTGACAGAGGATGAGCAGGAGGAAGTTAAGGAACAGATAAAGTTCATGAAACAGTACCGCCGTCTGTTCCAGTTCGGCACATTTTACCGGCTAAAAAGCCCCTTTGAGGGGGATGGCACTACCGCGTGGATGGTTGTAAGCGATGATAAGAAAGAAGCAATTGTCGGTGTTTACAAGATTCTGAACGGAGCCAACATGCCGTTTTCCAGGCTTTTCCTTAAAGGCCTGAACCCTGATTTCCGTTACAGCAATTCCGTGGATGGCAGAACCCATTACGGAGACGAGCTTATGAACGCGGGGCTTATTACTACCAGCATCAACGCTGGGCAGGAAATCCCCGTATGTGACTTTGATTCCGGGCTGTTTTTATTAAAGGCGGAAAACGAATTGTCAATTTAATTCTATTCGGCAGGAGCATAAGATTATGGATTCAACAAGCAAAAACTATATGAAACGGATTATTATGATGCTCGTCGGCATTTTGTTCATCGGAATCTGCGTCGGCAGTTTCCGGCTGAGCGAATTCGGCGTCGATGCCTTCACCTGCATGAATCTTGGCATCAGCGGCTTTATCCGAATGTCCTTCGGCACATGGCAGCTTATTATGAACGCGGTTATATTGGTCGTTATTTTCTTCACCGTGCGCCGCTGCATCGGCCTTGGAACTATCGTCAACATGGTATGCGTCGGATATCTTGCCGACTTTATCTGCTGGCTGTTCCAGGATATTTTAAAAGTTGAGATGTCTTTGCCCTTACGCATCGTGGCGCTCATTATCGGCATGCTCTTCGCAGGCTTTGGCGTAGCGCTGTACATGGTGGCAGATATGGGCATCGCCCCCTATGACGCAGTGGGGATCATTATCGAAGAGCTGACGCACAGCAAGCTTAAATATGACAAAGCCCGCGTGATCAGCGATGTGACCGTCGTCATCGTCGGCGTGGCATTCTGCCTGATGTCCGGCGGAAAGCTGGGGCTGATCATCGGGATCGGAACTGTGTGCAACGCACTGTTTAACGGGCCGTTGATACAGTTTTTCAAGACCCATGTAACAGAAAAGATGATATAATAATACCGTTATAATTTTTAACAAGGGGGCTGTCGCACTAAGTAATTAGTGCGTAGCCTCTTTTCTTTGCAAAAAAAATTACAGCCAGACTTCGAAAAGTCTGGCTATTAGTGTAAAATATAAGTATGCAAAAACCTATATATTTACATCAAGATTATACTTTGAATGAGGAAGGATATCAACTA
>OFGH01001843.1_pt1 | contig 12899 bp, 10 predicted proteins | sample 1521721 | NCBI WGS metagenome assembly OFGH01 (sample SAMEA3504132, study PRJEB24116) | mouse gut metagenome | biome: mouse gut; feature: mouse-associated habitat; material: faeces | place: Denmark | collected 2011
CGGATATGGCAGCTCCCGCAAAAATATAACTGAAGAATACCTCATTCTCATCGGAGAAATAGGACAGCGCAACCTGAAGAGTTCGTATCTCTTCCTTTCTTGCCGCCAACAAAGGCCAGAAGAAATTATTCCATTCGTTTACAAACACCATCAAACCGGCCGTAATAGTAACCGGGACAGACAACGGCAGTACAATACGCCAAAATATCTGCAGCCAGTTCGCGCCGTCGATACGTGCCGCTTCCAGCAGGCTTTTTGGAATCTCCTTAAAGAACTGGGTAAATAAAAACATTGCCAGCCCACTCGCCGCACTCGGAAAGATCATACCCCAATAGGTATTTACCAGTTTCATATCGGAAACCAGATCATACAGCGGCAGCGCGATCGCATCCGTAGGAATCATAAAAGAGATCAGACACAGGGAAAACAGCAATTTTTTTCCCTTAAAGTCGAAAAATGCAAAGACAAATCCGCCTAACGCTGATATAGTCAAAACAAAAGGTACTAAAACAACCACAACAACCAAAGTATTCTTAAGAGCCAAGCCATAGTTAAATCCCTTAAAAATAGCGATATAATTATCAAATGTCCATTCCTGGGGAATCAGTGTTTTCCAGGTAAACGGAAGCGCATATTCAAATATCTCCATATTTGTCCGAAAGGACGCCATCAATATATAAAAAAACGGAAATATTGCTACAATGGCAATACCTGCCAGTACAATATACAACAGTACTTTTTTCAATCTTTCATATTTGTGCATAAACCCTGCTCCCCCTAATCATTATCTTTTTCATTTAACATGCGGAACTGTATGATTACAACCGCCAGAACGATCAGCAGTAAAATGGATGTAATGGCGCCCGCCCTGGAAGCATTGCCGTTTCGAAATGCCGATTTGTAAATTTCATACATCAGCACATTTGTACTGTTCTGAGGCCCGCCTTCCGTGATCAGTTTCATCGGAGCAAACAACAGCATATTGGCAGAGGTATTTGCCACCACAACAAACAGCATTGTCCTTTTGATCAGCGGGAGTGTAATACTGAACAATGTACGGAAATATCCTGCTCCATCCAGCTTTGCAGATTCATAAATAGAAGTATCCACCCCTTTTAGTCCTGCCAGAATATACATCATCCACATACCGCATCCCTTCCAGGTTGCCATAATCACAATAAACCACAATGCCTGTCCGGCATCCGTAAACAATCCCTGCTTTTCAAACCCCAAAAAAGAAATAATACTGTTAAACACGCCGCTGTTATAGTTTGCCATCAGATCCCACGTGATCGCCGCGACTGAAATTGCCATGGTGACCGGCAAATAGTAAATACTTCTGAAAATGCCGACTCCTTTGATCATATTGTTTACCAGCAGGGCAAGAATGAAAGATAAAATAATCTGTAACGGTATCATAACCAGATTCATCTTCAGTGTTGTCCAAAGAGCCTGCCAGAAGGTTCTGTCCCCAAACAAAATCTCATATGTGCGAAAGGTAAACTCGCCGTCACGCATGAAGGATTCCCCTATAACAGACACCATCGGCAACAGCTTAAATATAAAAATAACAACAATCGCCGGTACCAGCATCAGATAGGGCGCCATCTTTCTAAGCGCCGGGCTTCCATTCAGTTTTTTGGAATTGGATTTCATAGACACTTTTCTTTTATCTCCTTGTAATAAGATGGCTGCACCATCTCATTGATATGTTTCGATGCAGCCCTCTTTCCTTATACTTTATTCGTATTCTTTGAAAGCCGTCGTAAGTTCGGCAATACAGTTATCAACAGATTCTTTGATATCAGCGCCATTTCTGACATTATCCCACATGGCATCCATCGCTGTGTTGTACTCATTATATGCAGGAGTGACCGCTCTTACAAGAGAAGTATTCAAAGCTTCATATTCCGCCATCTCCATAAACGGTTTCTCTGCCTTTAACTCATCCGTAAACTGTCTGCTCAGCGCCGGCACCATACCGGATGCGTCAATATAAACATCGGCGCCGTCATAGAGCGTCAGATATTTGATGAATTCTGCAGCTGCCTCCTGCTTTTCAGAATACACGTTCATACCGATTGTCCAGCTTCCGCAGGAAGTTCTTACATCGCTCTCATGTCCTTCAAAACAGGGAACATAGGTGTAGCTATAATCTGCAAACCCGTTTTTCTCAAATGTTGCCGGAAGGGCGGTTGTCCCGAGATAAAACAGTATTTTTCCGGACTGGAAATAATTGGAAGTATCTGTTGCGCCGATACCCCTTGTAAAAATACCGTTTTCAACGTTTGTCTGATAGAACTCCAGCGCTTCGTACCAGGGATCCGTGTTAATGACGCCGTCCACACTAAGTCCATTCTCACTGATCTGTGCCCCTCCGAGGGAATTTGCCAGCACATTCATCTGATATACACGTCCTACCTGCTGGAACTCAATACCATAGATCCCGTTATTTCCATCCGGATCCAACACGGCAAGAGCCTGTTTTGCATATTCTGTAAGTTCCTCCCATGTCAGACGGTTATCCGGTGTAACAGAATCAAAATCAATCTCAATTCCGGCCTCCTCCAGCAGTTTGGTATTATAATACATCACAAGGGAAGAGTCCCCCATCGGCGCACCGTAAAACTGCCCATTCACTGTCCCTTCCGTAATCATGGAATCCGTAAACATGGCAATCTCATCATCGCTGATCCACTCATTCAGAGGCTGCAGATATCCGCGGTTTACATAGGCGGATACATTGGGGCCATCTGCCGCAAAGATATCATATTCCGTGGACTGGTTGCTCATAAGAACTTCCAGCGTTTCAAATACGTCATTAAAGGAAATATAATCCGCTTCACATCTGATCTTTCCGGCATATGCTTCGTTGAATGCCTCAACAGCGGCGCTCACGCCTATCTCCTGAGAATTACTCATCATCAGATGGATGACCGTTTCCCCGTCTTCCTTATCTTCCGTACTATCTTCTGATGCTTCGGAATCTGGTTCCTTCGCAACTTCCGCCTCACTTCCGCATGCTGTCAGACTCATGCACATTGCTGCAATAAGCAGTCCTGATAATAATTTTTTTACTTTCATAAAATACCCTCCTTTGTTATTTTTTATATCAGCTTTGCTGATTATCAGGCTTTTGTAATAAATTTACGGAACATATCTTCAAATAAAATGTCCCGGTTGATATGGTATACATATTTGATAAAATGTCTGTTGTGGTCTATGCCATAGTGAAGGTCATACTCAAAAACCGGACTGTGTTCATAACGGTCTTCCATAAACTCCGAATCCAGCAGCCATGCCACAACCGCCACATCCCACAAAGGTTTGGACCAGTTGTATATGGGTGTATCCTTCATAATATTCAGAGAACAATCCAAAAGGTAATCGCAGAGGCTATTTTTACCTTTCAGGTAGTATTCCAGTTCAATTCTGGAAATACGAAACTCAGCTACAACTCCATTCAGCGGAAGCTGTACCACCGCCGCACCGCATCCAAAGAGCACGGGCCGCCGCAATATCCTGTGATGCATTAAAATCCGTACAGGTAAGCCAGTCCAACCCATGCCCGCCGAGCCACACAACCACAATTCTGTCTACAATGGACTGATCCAGTAAAATAGCGGACGCGATATCCGTAAGGGCGGCTATGGCAATCACATAGAGGGGCTTTTCCGGAGTATATTCCTTTGCCAGGCGGACCAGTTCCCGCGCCGCATCGGATTCTACCGGGGTGGCTTCATCTTTTAAATTTTCCTCTGAACCATAAAAAGTGATCTCTTTCAGATCCTCTCTTTTCATTACATCAAGCAGTTCCATAATAGCATCATAACTTTGATGCATGCCCTCGCCCGGACTGCTGTTCTGGCGTATCCTCCCCATACTTGGCGGGCTGTAAAACGGTGCGGCAAATATCCCTTTTAATTTTAATTTTTCATCCGAGAGCAACAGATACGCTAAAGCATACAAGTCATCTACCTGATTGTAAGCATCCGTATCAATGACCACATCGACAGCTGAAGCGGGTTTCTGCAGTCGGTGAATGTAGTTTAAATCTTTTGGCTTCATCCTTCTTTTCCTTTAGCATTATTATGATAGTCCCTTTTAAAACACAAAAAAGGACAGAATCCTACTAAAAGTAAGATTTTGTCCTATCACATTTTTACACCGGAACTTATCTTGTCCTCATTATAGCACATAGTTGAATGTATTGCAATTATGCAAAAACTATAAAAATAAAAACTGTATTTATGCACTTTATACAAGAAACCCCACATCTCCTTTCAGAAATGTGGGGTAGCGTAAAAATTTATCTGCGATAAATTTTTACTTTATTCAGCTTCTTCTGCGGGTTCTGCTGCTCCGTCTGTAATATCAGCATACATGAAGTACCAGTAACCATATGCGGAATGCCACATACCTGTGATCTTGCTGCTCTGCAGCCAGAAGTCATTGTAATAAGCAACCGGTATGCAACCAGCCTCATTCATCAGAATATCTTCCGCTTTGTGCAGTGCTTCGGAACGCTCCGCAGCATCCAAAGTTGTTCTGGAGATATCCATTGCCGCATCGTAATCTTTATTGTTGAACTTACCGTCGTTGTTACCGTTTGTGGAGTAAAGCAGATCCAGCATGTTGGAAGGATCGGAGTAGTCTCCTACCCAGCCGTTACGGGATGCTTCATAGTCACCGTTACGTCTCATCGGTGTGAAGCTTGCCCACTCAACGATATCTACGTCAAGAGTGATACCAAGCTCAGCCCATGCCTGCTGCAGATACTCAGCAACTACTTTGTGATAACCTGCATCGTTTGTGCTGTAAGTGATAGCCGGGAAACCTTCGCCGTCAGGATAACCTGCTTCTGCAAGAAGTCTCTTTGCCTCTTCTACATTTGCTTCATGATTTGTAATATCAATGTAGGGCTGTCCGCCGTTTGCATTGTCCATGAACTGAGAACCGTCCGTATCAATCCAGCCCGGACCCATGAAGTTGGATGCTGCGGAATAAGTTCCCTGCATCAGAGTACCGGCAACATATTCACGATCGATCGCAAGGCTTAATGCTTTACGAACATTAGCATCATCAAAAGGTGCTTTCTGAGTATTCAGGCTCAGGTAGTAAGTTCCGATAATAGGATCAACATAGAACTCAGGGTTGCCTTCCAGAGAAGGAATCTCTTCTGTCGGAACGTCTTTGATAAACAGAACTTCGCCTGTCTGGTATGCGCTGTAGGAAGCGTTTGCATCCTCGATCAGGTTAAACTTGATCGCATCCAGCTTTACGGCATCCGCATTCCAGTAGTTGGGGTTCTTTGTACACATAATGTAAGAACCGGGAACCCACTCGGAAATGTAGAAGGAACCGTTGGAGATATAAGTGCTGGCATCTACTGCCCAGGCATCACCGTTTGCTTCAATTGTAGCCTGCTGTACGGGGCTTAAGGTAGCAAATGCTGCCAGAGAACCAAAGTAAGAACATGCGGAAGTCAGATGTACTTCCAGTGTGGTATCATCTACCGCTACCACGTTTAGCTTTGTGATATCGCCTGCGATTGCTTCTTCATAACCCTCTACCATGCTGAGAACTGTCTCCGCATAGGGAGCTGCCGTATTGGGATCGCAGACACGCTGCCAGCTGTATACGAAATCGTTAGCTGTCAGGTCGGAACCGTCAGACCATTTCAGGCCATCTCTTAAATGGAATGTCCATGTCAGGCCATCCTCGGATACTTCCCAGCTCTCAGCCTGTCCGGGAGCCAGTTTGCCTTCCTCATCAACTGTCAGAAGACACTCAAAAGTATGAAGGATCATGTTGCCGCCGTCAACTGCGCTGTTCAGTGCGGGATCAAGTGTCTCGGGGTTAGGTCCGATCTGTACGGAAAGAACCTTTTCACCTGTGGAAGCTGCCCCCCCGTCAGTTTCTGCATCTGCTGCAGGTTCTTCACCAGTTTCTGCTGCTTCTTCTGTGCTTTCAGCCGGTGCTGCAGGTTCTTCTGTTGAAGTATTACCGCAGGCTGTTACACCGACAACCATAACTGCTGCCAGAAAAAGAGCTGCTACTCTTTTTTTCATAATGTTTCCTCCTTATATTATATTATTAAAAAAGTGTATCACTTTTCAGTGTTACCATATTTCATCGCATTTGTCAATAATCAATTTTACAAACGATTCAAATTCAGTTTATTTTATCCAGATTATGACATGCTGCAAAATGATTGTTTTCTATTTCTCTCCACTCCGGCACCTTCTCCGCACATTCTGCGGTGGCATAAGGACACCTGGTACGGAATGTACAACCGGAAGGAGGATTTAACGGACTCGGCACATCGCCTTCCAAAACGATACGATTGCTCTTTCTCGCCTGCTTGGGATCAGCGATCGGAATCGCTGAGATCAGGCTTTTCGTATAAGGATGGAGCGGTCTGTCGATCAGCTTATAGCTGTCCGCAAGTTCTACCATCCTGCCCAGATACATCACACCGATACGGTTTGATATATGTTTTACGGCCGAGAGGTCATGGGCGATAAACAGATATGTCAGCCCCATCTGCTCCTGCAGATCCTCAAACATATTGATAACCTGTGCCTGAATCGAAACGTCGAGCGCAGAGATCGGTTCATCACAGACAATAAACTCCGGATTTACCGCAAGCGCCCTGGCAATGCCGACACGCTGCCTCTGTCCGCCGGAAAACTCATGGGGATAACGGTTTGCATGTTCGGAGTTGAGCCCTACCCTTTCCAGCATGTGAATGATCATGTCATAACGCTCTTTCTCATCCTTTGCGAGTTTATGCACATCGATCGCTTCCCCAACGATATCACCCACCGTCATACGGGGATCAAGGCTTGCATAAGGATCCTGAAATACGATCTGCATCCGTTTCCGAAAAGGCAGCATATTCGGAAATTCCTTTTTATCCACATCAAAGACCGTTTCACCGTCAAATGTAAATTTTCCGCCCGTGGGATCGTAGAGCCGCAGCATCGTACGTCCCGTAGTTGTCTTTCCGCAGCCGGATTCTCCCACCAGTCCCAGGGTTTCCCCTTTATTGATAAAAAAGGAAACATCATCTACCGCGCGCACATATTTTTTTCTGCTGCCGAAACCGCCCGCAGGAAAATACTGACGAAGATGTTCTACTTCAATAAAATGTTCACTCATGGGATGCTCCTTTCTCCATTTCTTCTTTCTGGTTCAGCCAGCACTGTGTATAATGCACTTCCCCGAATTCCGTAACAGGCGGCATCTCACGAAGACAGATCTTCATCGCTTCATCACATCTCGGCGCGAAGGGACAGCCCTTCGGCGGATTCAGCATATCCACAGGCGTTCCCTCGATGGGTACAAGCCTCTCATGTTCTTTTGTATCCAGTCTCGGAATGGAACGGATCAAGCCCTTTGTATACTGATGCTTCGGATGATAGAAGATATCGTCAGCCGTACCATACTCTATGATCTTTCCGGCATACATAACCGCAATTCTCTCGCACATGCTTGCAACCACGCCCAGGTCATGGGTAATCATAATGATTGCCATGCCGAGTTTTTCTTTCAGTTCCATCATCAGTTCCAGAATCTGCGCCTGAATCGTCACATCCAGCGCCGTTGTCGGCTCATCCGCGATCAGGAGCTTCGGTTCACATGCAAGTGCGATGGCGATCATCACACGCTGCCGCATACCGCCGGATAATTCATGGGGATACTGTTTCAGACGTTTTTCAGGTTCATTGATGCCTACCAGCTCAAGCAGTTCCTTTGCCCGCTCTTTTGCCTCCTGTTTTGACTTATCCGTATGAAGACGGATCACTTCCATGATCTGATTACCAACCGTATAAACCGGATTTAAGCTTGTCATAGGATCCTGAAAGATAATGGATATCTCATTACCCCGGATCTTACGCATCTCTTTCTCCGTCATATTTTCAATCTGATGTCCGTTGAAGTTCAGGTTGCCTCCCAGAAGTTTTCCGGGATGCGCCGTCAGTCCCATCAGAGAATATGCGGTAACGGACTTACCCGATCCGCTCTCTCCTACAATACCCAGCACTTCTCCTTCTTTCAGATGGATGGAAACATCATTTAATGCCTTTACTTCTCCCGCAGGAGTAAAGAAAGAAAGCCGTTCATTTTTTATATCAACAAGATATTCCGCCATTTTTCACTTTCCTCCTTTTAATTTTTCAGCTTCGGATCGAATGCATCACGCAGGCCGTCACCAAACAGGTTAAAGCTCAGAATGATCAAACTGATCAGAATTGCCGGAATAAACAACAGATGCGGATAGGTACCCATACCGTTGATCGCATCGGATGCCAGGGAACCAAGGGAAGGAAGCGGCACCGCCACACCCATACCGAGGAAACTTAAGAAACTCTCCGTAAAAATAGAAGACGGAATCTGCAGAGTCGTCGTCACGATCAAGGTACCGATACAGTTAGTCAGCAGATGCTTTTTAATGATTCTGCCGTTGCCCACACCCAGCGCCCTTGCCGCTGTGACATACTCACTCTCTTTTAATGTCAGTATCTGACTTCGCACCATTCTCGCCATACCAACCCAGTAGAGCAGTGCAAACACCAGGAAAATGCTGATCAGGTTACTTCCCACCACATTGATCCAGCTAAAGCCCGGCACCGTCGCAAGCCGGGTAAGAGGATCATCCAGCGCAAATTTTAACAGAACAATCAGCAGAATATCCGGAATCGTATAGATAATATCCACGATACGCATCATGATAAGATCCACCCAGCCGCCGAAAAACGCCGCTACGGAACCATAGATGGAACCGATGATCAGAATAATCCCCGTTGCGATCAGTCCTACCAGCAGGGAAATACGGCTTCCCATCATCACACGGATCGCATAGTCACGTCCCATTTTGTCCGTCCCGAAAATATGGGGAAATACTTTTTCGCCGGCATCGATCCTTGCCTGTTCATCCGCCGAATATTCCATTGGTCCCAGATTATTTGCCTTTTTGATCTGTTCCTTATAGCTGTAAGGATAAAACATCGGAACAATAAAAGAAAAAATCATAACCAAAATAATAACGACCAAAGATACCATTGCCACTTTATTTTTGCGCAGACGCCGCAGGCCGTCTTTCCAGAAGCTCACGCTCTCACGCATGATAACCTGACTTTGTTTTTCTTCCTCCGTAGCCGGAATAAAATCTTCAGGTTTTAGTTTTAACTGAAAACTTAAAGGATTCTCTTTCATTTTATCATAATGCCTTTCTAGTGATATATTGCTTCAACTTTATACGGAATTTTTCCTTATTTGAGCTTGATCCGGGGATCGACAATCTTATACGCGATATCCACAAACACATTCATAATGATCACGAGGGTAGCAAGGAAGATCGTTGTACCCATGATCATCGTATAATCACGCCCGTTAATCGCCTTGATAAACTCTCCGCCAAGTCCCGGAATAACGAAAATTTTCTCCACCACAAAACTACCGGTGATCGTGTAGGCGAGCATCGGTCCCACATAAGTGATAACCGGAAGAATCGCATTCCGCAGTGCATGCTTAAACAGAATTACACCGCCTGCAAGTCCTTTTGCCCGTGCCGTCCGCATATAATCCTGCCCCAGCACGTCCAGCATGGAGGAGCGCATCAGCCTCATAATATAAGCCGTAGGATAAAAAGAAAGCGCTGTTACCGGCATAACGTAATGTTTTATGCTGTCAAGTCCGATGGTCGGCAAAATAGCCAGTTTTACACCCAAAAAGTACATAAGTACCGTACAGATTACAAAACTCGGCACCGCAATACCGCAGGTAGCCACCACGCTGATTAGCGAATCCGCAAATTTACCTCTCTTTAATGCTGCAATACACCCAAGCGGAATACCGAGAATCATAGAAACCAGAACGCAGGAACCACCAAGCCTTGCGGATACCGGAAATCTTGAAGTAATAATAGATGCAACCGTACGCCCCCTCTGTTTTAAACTGTCACCGAAATCACCCTGCATCGCATCGGTCATATAAGTAAAATACCTTTGTGACATCGGTTTATCCAGACCATACTTTGCTTCCAATGCAGCAGTTGCCTGGGGACTTATCGCTTTCTCCGACAAAAACGGACCGCCCGGCACCATATTCATCAGAAAGAACGTGAGTGTTGCGACCGCCCAGATCGTCACGATCCCCAGAATAATTCTTTTAACGATGTACTTAAACATAGTTAAAACTCCTTTACTCTTACTAGTTTTTTGCTATATACGCCACACTGTATATTTGATACCGAATAAAAATTTATCCTGATTTAAAACGTTATAATTATGACGTACCTATACTTTATCACACTAATTTACGATAGCACAAAATTCAAGTGATGTCCAATGTTTCATGGGTTTTCCAGAAATTTTCTGCAAATTTTTACTATAACACAGAAAGTGACAGGATATTTTTTATGTAAATTTATGCAGATTTTTGTGGAATATTAACAGGATCAGGCCAGGGACAGTTGACCGGACTTTTAAAATTGTGTTATTTTATAGGGACATGATAAAATGACAGATCAGGAAAAAAAGTAATTTTTACGGAAAGGTATTCGTGATTTATATGAAAAATATTCTGATAATAGAAGATGACTCTGCTTTAACGGCAGGGCTTTGCAGGGCTCTTGCATCGGATGAGTGCCGCAGCGCGGGATGTCACTGCTTAAGAGAGGCAAGGAAATTGCTCCAAAGCAATTTCTATGACCTTGTTGTTCTCGATGTCAATCTGCCGGACGGAAACGGATTTGATTTTTTACAGGAAATAAAACGCAGTTATACCACCCCCGTTATTTTGCTGACAGCCAACGATCTTGAAACGGATATTGTTACTGGCTTAGAACTGGGAGCGGAAGATTATATTACAAAACCCTTTTCCCTCGCTGTCCTGCGCGCCAGGGTTAATGCCGCGCTGCGCAGAAAAAATACGGAAAGGGCGGCGTCCTCCTACCTGTCGGAGCATTACTTTTTTGATTTTGATAAAATGGAATTTTTCTGTGACAATGAAAGAGCAGAACTTAGTAAAACCGAACAAAAACTTCTTCGCCTTTTAGTTGAAAATGCTGAAATTACGTTGAGCCGTGACAGGCTGATCGATTCCATATGGACAGACGGTGCGGAATATGTAGATGAAAATGCCCTTTCCGTCACAATAAAACGGCTGCGGGATAAACTGAAAGCGCAGGAGCACATCAAAACTGTCTATGGCATCGGATATGTCTGGAAAAAGGACGCAAATAAATAATTTTTATACACAAAAAATAAAATTCCTATGATATGATGTAAATACGATACGGCTTTGACTTAAAATATGCCGTCCGAAAAATCCTGATCCTTTACACAGAGGAATAAGTAATTTATGAAACTGCAGAAGATAAAAAAAAAGTTTTCCATATATATGCTGTCCGTTTTTATGTCCGTTTCCGTCCTGGTACAGGCTTCTTTTCCTGTCCTTGCGGAACCGGAAGAGCCTCTCAATGAGGCGCAGACCGCGGCACAGGAGCGCCTTATGCTCCCTGTTCAGACAAACGATCTCTCCTACTGGCCCACCGGTCCTGCCATCACTGCTCAATCCGCTATTTTGATGGAAGCCGACACCGGCACGATTTTATATGCCAAAAATATCCATGAAGAACTTTACCCTGCCAGCACCACAAAAATGCTGACCTGTCTGATTGCCGTAGAACAGTGCGCCATGAATGAAACCGTAAATTTTTCGTATGAAGCCGTAAGTGCAGTCCCCACCGATGGTTCCAACATGGGAATGGATGCCGGAGAATACCTGTCCATGGAAGAATGCCTCTATGGTATTATGGTGGCCTCCGCCAATGAAGTGGCTAATGCCGTCGCAGAACATGTGGCAGGTTCCTTAGATGATTTTGCCGAACTGATGAATTTGAAAGCCGCGGAACTTGGCTGTCTGAATACCCATTTCGTCAATTCAAACGGGCTTCATGCACAGGACCATTATACCAGCGCCTACGATCTGGCGTTGATCGCAAGGGCATACTTTCAAAATGACGTCCTCCGGCGTATCGGCAATACGCCTTCCTACCACTTTTTACCCTCTCCCGGGCAGTCCGAAGACTTTTATAAAACAAACAAGCACAGCCTGATCACCGGCGAAATTCCCTACGAAGGGATTATCGGCGGCAAGACCGGCTACACCAATCCGGCAGGACAGACTCTTGTCACCGGCTGTGAACAGGCGGGGATGCGCCTGATCTGCGTTGTCATGAAAGAAGACTCCCCGGCTCAGTTTGAAGATACCGCCGCGTTATTTGACTACGGCTATCAGAACTTTATGAAGGCCAATATCGCAGACAATGACAACCGGCATATTATCAGCAACTCCAACTTTTTTTACACCGGAAATGATATATTCGGAGATTCCTCCCCGATCCTTTCCATTGCACCTGACGGCTTTGTGGTACTGCCCAATATGTCCGATTTCAACGACCTTGCTTCCAAAATCGACTACAGCGCGGCTGACCTGCAAAAAAATGAAATAGCGCAGATTGATTATTACTATCATGACACGCTGATCGGCTCCGGTAAAATTATTTTCTCTTCCCAGAATACACATACTTACGAATTTGACAGTGATGATGAACCTGTGACCGGCAAGCCCGACAATGTAATTTTCATCAATATCAAAGTGCTGGTGATCTTTATCTCTTCCATAGCCGCCGTTATCATTTTGATTCTGATCCTGCACTCCATTTTCCACAACCGGCAGGATTACATGCACGGACGGGAAAGAAAAAGGCAGCTTCGCCGGGATAAACGCCTGAAACGCAGGGAGCGCAGGCTGGCTAAGCGGAGAAGACGGCGCTAGTACTGCATTGCGGAAATAACGGTGAAAATCAGTGCCCGATATTTGTGTCA
>OFGH01001845.1_pt1 | contig 12891 bp, 12 predicted proteins | sample 1521721 | NCBI WGS metagenome assembly OFGH01 (sample SAMEA3504132, study PRJEB24116) | mouse gut metagenome | biome: mouse gut; feature: mouse-associated habitat; material: faeces | place: Denmark | collected 2011
TCCTAAAAGACATAAAGCGTTCCTTCCTTTACGGCTTCGTAAAGTTAGGAACGCTTTAAAATATAGACGTGGGACTGGCTTTGAAAAAATGGCAGAGAATGGCCAGGGAAAGCTATCACTATACATACACTCTTAAAACAACTCACTAGCTTTACTCCGGCCATTCGTGACTCGACGCAATGCGGTCCCACTCGCTCGGTACTTATTCAGTTTTGCGTACAATGGAATTTCCATTTTTTTCCATTGATAGCATAAGTATGCCCATAAAAAGAACGCTTTAATCCGTAAAAGCAAAGACAGCAGGATATCCTCCCGCCGTTCTTTTTATCTATGTATACTTTTTCTTCTCCTTTGGTTTCCAGTACACCCGTACCACTTCGCCGCAGTGCGGGCATTTCAGTTCTACTATGATCCTGAACCGTGTTATGCCGATATCAAAAATCCGTCTCTCACACTTATGGTTCGGGCACTTAATTTTCTGGATGATGACCACCTCCTCTCCTAAAAATGCGGAGGCGCATATTGGTATCTCCCAATAAACGCCTCTCCCTTCATGCCGCACTGCCATTTCATATGTTACTAAGTTGATGATATCAGTATTTGATACGAAATCCCCAATCCTCTGTTACCCATTTATTCATAATCAGCACCTCTCGATAACTCTCCAACTTTATATTTCCCGATTTCTTTACTCCTCCATATCTAAAACGATCTTTACAAACGACTTAATAATCCGATAAGAACTATCCCCCCTGAAATCTAATTGGGGAATGAGAAGAGTTCCAACAAAAAATGGATGATCTTTCAATTCGAATCCTCTCAAATATCCATTTTTCGTTTCAACTATGGATGTAATCATATCACTGTTTTGAAATACACTACGATACGCTTCATGAAACCCATAATTGCAACGGTATTCTCCAATTAATTCGTCCCCTCCTACCGTTCGAGCCAGAATTGAATGGGAATCAGATATCTCCAGTCGTTCCTTTCTATTCATTAATGTGCATGACAATTTTGCGATCACATCGTCTGCGCATTCTGTATCATTTTCTTCACTATCTGCACTATATAAACCTAACACATTACGTGCGAACTCAATAACCATATGTTGAAAACCAGCGCACGTACCCAGTGCAGGCACCCCATTCTTCCTTGCATATTGAATTGCCGACAAAACATTCTTTGCATCCTTATAAGGACTTCCTGGCGAAAACCAAAATCCATCAAATAATTTTAAATGTTCCTCGGATACATTCAATGCATCGCTTATAATCCACTGAGCTTCTAGTTCACCTTGTATTTCTTCTGCCACTTCTTTTATGGATTCCATTATGAGACGATGACTTTCTTCATTTTGATTATAGTCACCTATAATAGCTATTTTTTTCACTCCGCACCTCCAAAAATCATAAATAACGGCATTTCAGATTGAGAAAACATTCCGCAATCATCGACGCATTCACAATGGAACCCGCATTTTTCATAATATATAATACTGATCAACAAATCTGCTGCATCAAATTTGTTATTCGTTCCGTGCAGTCCGCTATTCTGTACTCCTGTTTCCGCCATGAATCGGACAGCGGGAAATATACGCCATCTTTCGCACCCGCGCCCAAATCCCATTGACCGTGCGCATCCTTATGGGAATCAAGCCACTTAGCAACAAACCCCAATTTTCCCCGTGCCTGTCCATATCCTGCCAGCAATTCTATTGCCGCCAGATATTGACTCGTCTTTTTCGAAGCAAAAACATTGGGCGGCGCATTAAGGCATTTATCATAAATATAATAAATACCGTCCGGCTTCGCGAGATAATATTGGAGCAAAAGATTTTCCGTTGCAGGAGACAAGATTCCCTTTAACAGCGCCGCATGATAGAACATACCAAAGCCAGTTTCAAATCCGCTTTTGGGCTTTCTGCCAAATTGCGAAGTGAATGCGGCTATATCATCATCCCTGCTATACTGTCCGCTGCTAAACGACTTCTGGGCGATCTCTCCCCATTGTTTGGCAACGCCCATAGCAATTTCATTTTCCGGTTCAAATATCCTGATCCATGCGGAAAGCATAAGCTTTTCAAATAAAACCCAGTCATGCGTTTTTTCATAATAATTGTCTATCTTTTTTCTTCCGCTGACACACAAACACATTCTGTCCAGCACAAGTTGAATCGGTTTGTCCTCTTTTGTAAATCCCAGTATTCGCAATCTGCGTATCGCCTGCTCCGTAGTAATTGCTTTATTCCCGACAGGCTCACTTAACGTGTGGAAATTCCCCCACATTCCTTCACAATCTCTGCTGTCAAGGATCTGTTTTGCCCATTTACCGGTTTTATGATCTGACATGAATCACCTTTCCTCCCATTGACCGCTCGTTTCGCTATAAACCAAACTATTTTTTCATGACACGTAAATATAAATAGCAAAATTTATGATTGTTTTTTGACGGATTAAAATAACCGTAGTATCCTCCTCTTTTGACGCTTTAACCCAACAGTCCAGCATCTGACAAAATGGTTTCAAATATCCGTTCTCTGTTGTATGAAGTATCAAAATAAGGTAAATCATATGTTCCGCAAAGTTGTTTCAACCTTTTGCTTACCATTACAATGTCTGCGCAATCCCTTTGGTTCTCTTCTGCGGATTTATAATAGGTATAATCCTTTGGCGTGTCGTACTTTCTTAAAATCCTGTATCGTTCCTCTGGCGCGACTTCTGATGTGCCAAGATAATAAACATCACAAACAGAAGCGTCTATATATTGAATATAATGCTGTGGCAGCAATTGGAAGATATCAATTGCCATCCCATAATCACATTCATTATATTCACCACTGTCAGTCATCGCACTTATGAACAATGCCATCTTAGAGCTTATATACTGAATATTTTCCCAAAGGTCAGCATCTGCGTCAGAATTGATGCCTGTTTCCGGAAAAGTTTTTTCAATTCCTGCAATGATGGAGTCCATGCTGATATGCTGGTAACCAAAATCTTTCGATATTCTCTGGCAAAGCCTGCTTTTCCCTGACCGTGGCACGCCCGCAATAATAATATGTTTTTTCACGCTTCCTCCCCCTTAACATATCCTGACAATTTTTTCATCAATCTGTAATTTCCATGCAATGCTGTTTTGTATCGGGCATGTCTGCATTCCTTATCCTCTGTTATCTTCCTTCCTATCATACTCAATAATCTTTACTTCCGTTAGCCTTGTGCTACATATATCCATAAACTTTCCTTTCTCCTCAAAATAAAATCAGCCAATTTTGTTCTTATTTTCTGCACCCTGTACAGCATTCACCACAGGCTGTGATTGTCATGAAATCTATATTTGTTTTCTTTATCAGAAGTGCGTTGCTCATTACACAAAATTTTCTCCCGATTCTCATATTCCATCATCCCACTACATATCTCGCCAGTTCCAATGCAATATCGAAATGCCCCGCATCATGCTGAGTGCCTTTGGTCTGCCCTTCCTTTCGTCTGGCATCCCATTTAGGGGCATCAAGCAAATCGCCGCTTGTGAAAAATGTGTACAGACTCAGTCTTCTGAAATCGCACATTGCCTGTAAGGCGGCGCATTCCATCTCTACCGAAATGCAGCCGTCCGCCTTATGCTTCTCAAAGTTATTGACGGTTTCCCTGTAGAAAGAATCAGTAGTCCAGGTTTTCCCTTTCACATAGGGAATCCCGTTTTCCTCCATAAAAACGGCAACAATGTCCGCATTTCCTACAGTAACATAATCCGATGCCGGCGCATAATGATAAGAAGTGCCTTCATCCCGGTAGGCTTGTGTCGGTATCATGACTTTTCCACGGGCAATTTCCTTATTCAGACAGCCCGCAGCGCCAAATACAACATACTTATCCGTCATTATTTCCGACAGCGTATCCTCCACCGTGCCGACACAGGCAGGCGCACCCACATAGGTTTTATAAAAGGCAAATTTTTTCCCTTTATACTTCAATTCATAAATTGGCGTATTGCCCGTTGCGAACCAAAACGAGGCAATCTGCCTGCAGTCATAATTTTCCAGGACAAATTTCTCAATCACATGGGAAAAAGTCAGAATACACGCATCAACCTGCGGTGCGTCCTCCTTCATCTGTGGATTGATGATTGCCGGGGACTGGTTGTCAAAAGCTTCTGTTATCATGTTACTTCTCCTCTCACTCAACGTTCACCCATTGAAGATATATTTTCAATAACTTCTTACTGCTTCGCCGGATTCGGGCATGTAATAATCCATGTATAACCAAACCGGTCTTTAGTCAGAGAACCGCAGCCGCCGTCATCCGGTTCCGGGTGCGGCTTTAAGGGCGAAAGGATGGTTCCGCTCTCCGCCAGTACCGATATGGCACGCAACGCCTCCGCTTCGGAATCCATGTGAATCATCAGACTGATATCCGTCTTCACTTCGCCGCCGTCAACGCTGTCTCCTCCCGCCATGCGCGTGCTGCCAAGATTAAACTCCACATGCATGACCTTACCAATCTGCGCTGGCGTTTCATAGTTTTTTTCAGTCCAATGTGACATCCAGATAATCTCTCCGCCAAAAGCATTTATATAAACACTGACTGCTTCTTCACAGTTCCCCTTAAACGACAGATATGGTATCACTTCAATATTTTTATTCATTTTTTCCTCTCTCTCCATTCTGTAGGTGAAGCCTACAGAATATGCCAATATGTATTTGAAATTTCTTTTATCAATCATCAGTTCAAATATGTGCCCCTTTGCAACTATCCGTCTATTTCCCCTTTCGCCGATTCCCAGTCTATAAACAGGCTATAACGCTGTGTCGTAAAGCGAATTACACAGAGATTGGGATCATCGGGACCGGAAAAATGGTTTGATAAGCCCTCATACCACATCTCCCGGCAGGTTTCTGGGTCGGTACAGACCTGTGCCGTTCCGGTGAGGGAAATATGATAGGTTGGAGAATTCAGGCACACGGCAGCCTTGTTGTTCTGGTCAAGGCGTACAGGGCTTGGAGCGCCTCTGCCTGTGCAGAAAGTAATCCAACGTATTCCATCGCTGCGGGAAGGACTGATGGTAGTAGGTACAGGAGAACCGTCCGGATCAATAGTGATCAAGGTGCCGAAGCCGTCCTTGTCCTGACGCACGGTACGCTGAGCGATAATCTCAGCAGCGCGGGCTAAAATGGTTTCTTTTGTGTTCATGTAAATGCCTCCTTTGAGTAATAAAAATCCGAAAATGCGGTGTGCCGTTTTTTCTTAAACGGTGAAAACGCACTTTAATCTTTTCTATTATACAGCATATATGAACGGTTGTATTGTATATTTCCGACACCTCTATACCCTCAACAGTTATTTTCTCTTTTGGGAGTGTTTCTGTCCATAAAAATGTGAAAGTTTCTATTCTTACCGTAAAGCCATTTCCAGAGCGCTCCGGATATTCATGGAATGATAGCGTTCAAATTCCCGTATCAAATGTGACGCATCCGTATATCCATATCTTTGGACAGCATCCATCATATTAAAATGACTTTCGTATACAATATCTCTCCATAAGCATTGGTAGCGCACCAGATTACTCAGTTTTTTGGGCGTCATTCCAATATATTCATGAAACAGCCGTTCCATCTGTCTGCTGCTTATAAGATTTTCTTTTGATAACTGGCTGATCCCCAACCCGCCGCGATACCGGAGAATGTCCTGCATTACCTTGTCTACTATCACGTTCTCCCTCGCTGTTTCCAGCTTTTTCAAAAGCAGCGTTTCTGCCAATCGAATCCAATCCGCCAGATTCCCCGGTTCCGACAAACGGCTGCGCAGTTCCCTGTCCAGCCAGCCAAATCTTTCCCGGACATCATATCTCCCGTTCACTGTTCCAATAAACGAATCCTCTGAGAAAGCATAGGCTCCCCAGGCATAAAACCGAATGGCAAACACCGAAATCCTGTGTCCGCTTTTTTCATTGCCCTGGGCACAAAAACTTCTGTCATTTATCCCCATAAAATCAGATGTAATGATATTGCCCGCATCATCTATACGGTAAATAATATCAACACAGGTATCTGGAATCACTATTTCAGAATACCCATCCGTCTCTGTATCAGGGCAGTCATATTCCCCACCCCAAAAGCATCTGACATAAGACTGCAACATCCTGCATGGCTCTGTTTCATTATAGGTGGGATTATATTTGAAAGGTGTCGCCGTCAGCGGTCTATATATCATTTTAGTCTCCATAAGTATATTTTCTCCGTATTCCACATCGTCTTTACAAACAATCTGATTATAGCATTTTCATTTTTTATTTTCCACTATAACAACACCATTCCCCGTGAGAGAAATTTTTAATATAGCATATATCTGATATAGAGAAACGCAAACCGCCGTGTAAGCATATTAACTCTGATTTCCCCGCTTTCCAACTTATTATTTTCTGAACCACTATAAAAATATCTGTGAAATTTGAAATGCAAAGAAATGAATTGTGAAAACTTAGGACATGAGAAAAAGGACTACGCAAGCAGCCCTTCTCCTTTTTATCATTTATTAATTTGTTTTTTATCGTTTTACCAATATACTATCACGAAAACTGCTTATACAATCACGGAAACCCTTATATTATCACGAAAACTCATCGGCAGTTTCCGTGTTCGTATAAGGGTTTTGCCTGATAGTATCGACTTTTGCCTGATAGTACAGAGGTTTCCGTGTGAGTATCCGAGTTTCCGTGATAATATCCGAGTTTTGCCTACGAGTATAAACTATCAGGCAAAAGGACCCCAGAACAACTGTTCGTACTCTCACTAATGTAAAAATGCCCCTAAAAGCACACAAAAATAATGTAACTTTCAAAGCTATGTAGTGCTGAAAGTGGCGGATTTACGGGCTTTCTCGGCTTTCCGTGTTCGTATCTGCCGGAAACTAAGACACCATTGGGTACTAGAGTTATTGCTCCAATTCATCCCACCCCTCTTTACAAAAATACCAGAAAATTGTGTTTATGACATCTGTATATAGGAAAAATAATTTTGCCACCAACATACTATTTATATCCCTGTCCCTTAAACCAATCCAATGAGCAAGATTATTTCGATAATTCATTCCTATTTTCTTATCTCCCACAGTACAAAAGAAGAAAGAAAGACTTTTTAAATGATCTTTACCAAAAATATTTACCATCTCTTGGTTATCAGGAGATAGTAATGTTCCCAAAGTAGCAAATGTCAGCGGAACATACACTCTATCCCTCATCAAATAAATATAAAACGTCCGAAGTAGTTTTTCAGTTAATGCACATAAAAACATTGCTGCACCATAACACAAAGGAGCAATATCCCTTTTATCAATCTCATCACTCAAAATAACTGGCTGAAGCATAATATATAAAGTTTCCAAATCCTCTGATAACTCTATCCCTCCACCAATCTGTTCGCTGATAATTGCAAGAAATGCATTATACCATTGTAAGCAATCTGGAAACAGTTCTTTATCGTGCCATATTGCAAAAACTGTTGCTGCTCCTAAAGATGCCGTAATATTCAATTCTCTCTGATGCGAATGCGTAAAATAATTATCGCTAGATATGTTACTGCTTACCATATCGACAATACCTTGTTTTCCTTTAGATGGATGTGAAAAACGACTCACAAACTCTGCCACATTATTTTCATTTTTACAATCATGCGTCAAAGAAAGCATCTGAACATTCCAATTTGGCAATCCTTTTATGTAATTTACTATTTCTTCTACTGGTAACTCATGCGTAAAACTTTGTCCATGTTTCTTGATATCTTCTTCTAACCTTGCTTCGATATCAGTCTCATAACTGCGAAAAGTATTTGCCTTTGGATGTTTAATCTTCATCAGAAACTCATATACATATCTGAAATGTTTTTCAAGTATCATTATGTTCCGATAGTCGCATAAATCCTTACTTTTAACAAGTTCTTCCATATCAGCTATAACAGTCTCTATAATTGGAGAAATAATTTTTTTTAATTGTGCATTAGAGCCATTCCATATTGAAGCGAAAACAGGAAGGACAGTATCGAATCTCAGTGATTGTATCTCCTCCAAGTTCTTTTTATGAAATAACATCTCAAACAGTTCTGGCTCTTTTTCAAATTTTTTTTGAAAATCTTGAAATCTATATATTAACAGATAATTATAGTTCCGTGCCAAATATCTAAAAACCTCTCTATTTATCCCACCTTGAAATTTTATAATCAGTTCTATTGTAATTTGGGACAATGAAAATTCATGATATTTTTCTGCAAAAATTTCTTCGTAACTTTTATTGATAAATTGTATAATTAAGCCATTTCCAATACAATCGCACTGTTCCTTTGCAATGTTAGAAATGGCTTGAAACGCCTGCTTGTCCTCATCACTCTTTATAGCCGGAATCATTTCTTGAAGCATAACACACTTTTTTAAACATAAATAATCTAAATAATCACAGATTGATTCAAAACTCTGAATCTTGTATGTACTAAATCTATCTTGAAAATATTCTCTATTCTCTAAAATAGACTTTATATCCCAAAATGTACCATAATCTTCTTTTCCATAATACATCAAAGAAAAATGAATATTTTTTGCCTTTAATTCATCAACTATGCTTTGCATAAGTTTTACCTCAATTAAAATATTTTATTTATTTCTTAGAATGCCCAAATCCAATGTCATCTCTTAAGCATCCCGTATCCCTTTTATCTATTCACATATACTACATCTATCGCCTAATTTCAACAGCATTTTAAAAAAACAGGCGAAACTCCAAATAAACACAGAAACCCCTATACTATCACGCAAAACTCGGATACTTTCACGGAAACTGCCGACTTTTGCCTGATAGTACGATTTTTTCCCCTATCGCCATCCTATCAGCGGCATCAAAAAACAAAAAATAGGGGTCCACCAACCACCATGATGAACCCCACCAAGCCTAAAAAACCTTGATTCATGACAATAGAAAGCTTGCTTTCTATTGTATTAAGCCATTCTTCCATACTTTTGCCTGCGAGTACCCAAAATCCTATGGCATTATTTCTGAATAGCCGCCTGTGCCGCTGTTAGATTATGATGACTTTTACCCCGGGGTAAAAATGTTTACCCCTTTTACCCCACCTGTGCGGAATTTACCCCACCCAATTCGACATTCGACAAATCGACAAATTAAGCCCTTGCCTTTGTACGGAATCCGGTATAGAATGATTTAAGCGGAACGCTCCGTAGCATTTGACAATTCCGCATAAATCTGCTAAGATATACTTACATAAAGGTACTGCCGATAGACGGCTAGTCCGGTTTTATATTAGCAAAAATGGCCGCTAAGTTTTCCAAGACCTGGGCGGCTATTTTTGTGGTTTATTATTATCCTTGCTTCCTATCGCATATCCGAGTCCGAAAGCTGTCAGGCATAAGCTGATGACCGCAATCAGACCTTCCATTGTCAACATTGGCAAAGCCCTCCTTTCCCAGATTCCTGCAAGCAGGTTTCTATGTAATCGGAGGGTCACAGTCCCTCCGTAGAAGAACTAGCCGCCTACCGTTATGGCAGTACCCGTATGAATATTTTATCAGAAAATGTCGGACGCTACAAGATGGTTTTCCGGCTTTTTTCTTTTTCCGCTTGCAATCCCGCCAAAACAGAGGTAAGCTACGACACCACAGAGAGGAGGGATTGAATTGGAAAACTCATATTGTTTTAATCATTTTGTTTTACCGTCATTGTTGATCAATTCTGATATTGATGAACTCATTATTGATTTATTAACCCCTTCTGCTATTCTTTCATTTGCTGACAATTTGTTAACTACTCCCATAATCTCTGACTGCGGCCTGATTAATTCTGCTACCCTTGTGCTTGCCGGCAGTGCTTCGGTTACTCCCGCTGCCTTGAACAGTGGACTGGTCATCTCCGCTATCTTTGCACCACCTGCCGAGAATGCACCAGACACTCCTACAACCTCTGACTGCGGCCTGATTAATTCTGCTATCCTTGTGCTTACCGGCAGTGCTTCAGTTACTCCCGCTGCCTTGAACAGTGGACTGGTTAACTCTGCTATCCTCGCGCTTGTCGACAATGCTTCGGTCACTCCCGCAATACCAGATATTGATTGTGTTAATTCCGCAGCCCTCATGTTAGTTGAAAACGAATCTATTTCATCTTGGTATTTCAGCATTTCTTTACTGGAAGAAATAATTTCTCTACATGAATGCTTTCGGCTGTCCTTTTTCAATATGTTCCAAACTTTTGGTTTTATATGAAGTTTATCCACTATCTCTATCTCAACACTTTCCAATTCATTTTCCGCTGAGTATTCTTCTGTCAAAAGTCTTAATTTGCCGTCCAACGCAATTGCCACTTTCCCGTCAGGTCTTTGGTTCTCGTCATCTATAAAATCTGCAAGAACACTAATATCTAAATCTATATAGTATATTATTTTTTTATCTTCTTTATCAACGGATACATCCCTAATACCCCAATAAATTTCCTCATTCTCTACGTTCAGCAACCACTCCCCTAATGACTCCTGTATATCCACTGCTCCAAAGAACTTTTCAATGTTTTTCTCTATTTCTTTCTCATATTGCTCCAATTGATTATCAATATACTCCTTGGCTGACAATTGCAATGCACTTTTAGATTGTCCTATCTTCAATTCTTCTGCTAAATAAGAAAAAAACTTTTCCAAGGTCAAAAAATGAATATCCAATAATGGATTATATTCCTTAAACTCACTTAGCAGTTCTTTTCTTAATTCAATGGGAGATTCTTTATCTTTTTCCCACCAATCTTCTTTAATATCATTACAAATAAACAGAATATTTGCACTTTTTTCTTTCGCTACTGTAATAATACTTTTCCAAACAAATAAATCTCCGTATTTATCCGCACCTCCTTTCGCATAATCCATATATCCAGGCGGAATTAAATTATCAAAACGAAGTCGTCCTTCTTGCAAAATTTGCATTTTTTGAGAAAATAGAAGTTCTCCTTCCACACAGCCCTGCTTTACTAACAAATCAACGAAATCTTTTACTCTATCATTTTGTAGAAAATCCATATTTAGTTGGATTTCTGTTTTATGCTTATTTTCAAAATCCTTTATAATTCTCTGTATATCCCCTATTTTTTCGTCTAAATCACTCTGCAATTTTGATATATCCGTATAATTATGTTTCCTATATTCACTCGTTTTCGTATTTATGTCCTCTTGAAGCCTTCTTACAGCTTCAGACAACTCTTTACTGACTTTTTGATACTTCTTTCTCTCACTTCCACATATTGCCTGATAATTTCTTAAATATTCCTCATAAACTTGTCTTGGTATATAAACATCATCTTTAACCCGCTTTAAAGCTTCTATTATATCCAGGCTAATATTTGCTGGTTGTCTGTATAATTCCAATAAAATATTTGTGTCTAAAACCATTATATGTCTTTTTCCTCTAATGTCCCTAAATGACTCTATACTTATCATATCCTCTCTTCACTTTCTTTTACTCTTAATCCGCTTTAAATTCTCATTTTCCGTGCGTGTAGTTCATTATCCAAAATTTCTCATCCTGGAAATTCTTATTTTTCAAGCCTTTTTCATACATTTAATTCTCGACTGTTTACATCAATACCTACACACTCAGCGCGGATAAATTGGGATTGCTATTTTAAGTATAACGGAGCCACTATCAAAAGTGAACACCTTCTTTGCCGCCCGCCGCAGATTTTCCCATCACACATATTGCCCCTCACAAAAAGTCCCGCCGCTATTTCTCACTATCCTGAATCCGTGAAATTGGTTGTTTTATGAAGCCAATCCTAAATCTGATTGGCTTACTCTTGATAAATTGTCCTTCAAAGACAGTATTTTAATGAATGATGATTGATTTTGGCTCTAAATGACAGTTAGGAATACTGGAAAACCTTAAAAAATGGCATACTTTCCCCTTGGTTTTTCATATGGTTACCTGGTAGGACGATTTTACAATTGGAAATCTGCGAAAGCTGTATATACCTCCGCAAAAGCATGCCGCCATATATTACTTCGGCCAAGACCTATCAACAACTGACGGGCATGCTCTGTAACGTGGCTTGCCATCATGATCATGTTTCCGATTACCGTGCGCAGCCTCCTGCGTCTGACTTTATGCTTTGTCTCGGTTCCCTTCCTGCCGATGCTTTCCTGTCCGATCATTCGCAGGATGTTATAGGCTAGGATTGTCAGTTCCAGTACCAGTTCGTTGGTCTCAAATTTGCCGGATGGCAGCCGCTCCACATCCATATCAGTCTTGATCTCGCTGTGGAACTGTTCACATTCGCCGTGGGCATGATACAGGCCTATGACTTCGCGGTCCGTCATCCCAAGGTTTGTCCACCAGGTATTGACCTCTGTGTCGCCTTCCAAAAGGAATTGCCCATATTTATCAATGGTACGGTTTATGATCTCATAACCGGTACGCAGGGTGATGTTTTTTTCCTCACCATCCTCTGATTTATACGAAACTGGTTTCCAGTCGCTTCCAATATAAACGGTCTTTCCATCCCGGGGAGTTTCCACATCCTTACTGTGTTCCCGAGCCATCTTCAGCCAGTCCTCTTTGCTTTCCTTGCGGAGGTTGCGCTTTATGATGAAATGACAGCCCGCTTCCACCAGGATACCGATATTCTCTGCGGCATCGTTTCCTGAATCCAGGCGGACCAGAAGCGGCTCATCCGTAATCTCCCTGCACATACGGATGGTTTCCCGTAAAAATTCAGGGGTATGCTTCTGGCAGTGCTGTTTTCCTTCCCGGAGCTCACAGTTGACCAGATAACCTTCCGTTCCAATATATGCCATGATCGGCGCGTAGCCGTCATATCCTTTATAAGTTCTGGAGACACCCTGCTTTTTCGTCTTGG
>OFGH01001847.1_pt1 | contig 12884 bp, 10 predicted proteins | sample 1521721 | NCBI WGS metagenome assembly OFGH01 (sample SAMEA3504132, study PRJEB24116) | mouse gut metagenome | biome: mouse gut; feature: mouse-associated habitat; material: faeces | place: Denmark | collected 2011
CCTTATCCTGCTCTCATCTTCTCGGAATCCTATGTCCAGCACCCAATGCAGGCTGTTCTCTACTCCCCAGTGCGCCCTTTTACACTTTCCATATTCCTCAGCTCCCATCCCGCTTCGGCTGTATATGGAGTAAGAAATGCTTTGCGTTGCAACTCCTTTTTCTGTCACGGTTGATACACATGCCCCTATCCCGCTCAGCCCTTTCCATTCCGAATGGTCTGCTTTAAGCCAGCCGATTTCGTTTTCTACATAATATTCCCTTGTTTCCTGCCTTCCATGGTCAAAGCTATATCTTTGTAGTACCGTCCTTCTTCTGCAAGCTCGTTCTTCTTGCAGGGGAATACATCCTTTTCAAAATACAGGGCGATGTCCTCCATAAGGCGCTCCTGGTTCCCTTTCACTTGCAGGATATAGTCCGCTTCCTTATCTATGATTTTTTCCGCTATCTCCTTCTGGGTCCCCATGGCATCTATTGTCACCACACAGCCTTTCAGGCACAGAATGTCCAGCAGTTCCGGGATGGCCTTAATCTCGTTTGTTTTCTCATCCACCTTCAGCTGCCCCAGCACAAGGGACGCCTCACAGGCCCATGCGCTCACCACATGTGCCGGACGGTTCCCTTTTGCATCATCCCTGCTCCTGCGGACGGTTTTCCCGTCAATGGCGACAACGCCTTCTATTTTCCCGGCAACGGCTCCCGTCCACCGGAAAAAGGCATCATGGAGCTTTTCGGGGGCTATCATCTGGAACACCCTGTTTACTGTGTCATGGGAGGGTATCCCTCCAGGCAGTTTCAGGAACGACCCAAGCCATTCCCTTTTAGATTTTGCCCAGTCTTCTATCTCGTTCCAGGTATCCATGCCGCAGAGGATTGCGGTAACTGTAATCACAACCAATCATTTCCTTTCATGAAGTATAGAAATAATTGTACACGATTGTGCGGGGATTGTCAGTTGCTGAATTTAATATATCAGATTTTTTCTTTGGTGGATAGACATAAAATCGTGCGTTTACCGTGTGCTGTTTTCCAGGGTTCTTTCCATAAGAGTACATTGAAATAACAGGATTTCTGTGCTATGATAGCTTCAACAAAGCGGGATTTTGTGGAGGAATATCAAATGGAAATTATACTCAAGCCATATGACAGCACAAGCGAAAAAACAATGATTCACTCCATTATCGCGTTTTTCCGTGTGCATCATTCGCAGATCAGTGATACGGCGGCTCGGGAAAATCTTGCTGTATGGACCAAAGAAGATCATGAGCTTTATGACATTCTCGGTGATGGAGTACCGGTAGGATTTCTCCACCTCAATTGGCGAGGGTCAACGGTCTGCTGGATTGAGGACATCTTTGTGGAAGAAGGTTTGCGAAGGCAGGGTATCGCATCCAAAGCCATTGGGCTAGTGGAAGAAGTATTGCAAAAGCGCGGCGTGGAGGGAATCTGTATGGACGTGATTCCTGACAGGAACCGGCACACTGTGATAGGGTGGTGCGTGGGTTACAGTTGCGCTTTTATCATTCAGGGAGACTGTAATGTTTCAAATCTCAATCAAAAATTTCATCGCAATCTATTTCTTTTGGATAGACAAAATTATCATAAGAACGGCTCCCCTGTCCAATCGCAAGGATTGCCCCAACCGATTTTCCTGTAATATTTCTACCCGCGCTCGTGATGTCACAATCCCGCAAAATAATATTATAGATATGAGCATTTGTGGCAACACCAAATAGCCCTATAATCTCTGCATCCGGATCGGTCATGGTAAGGCCCGCAATTATTTTTTACTATAGCAAGCGTCATCGTACATCGGCTCAATCACGATATTCCCGTTTTTATCCATGTACCCATACAGCCCGTCAGCACTGAAATACGCAAGCCCTTCCGAATACATTGCCCACTCGATCTCTTCCCCGTTTGGAAAACTTGCACATTACCATAAATGTCAACGGCAAAACACAACAAAAAATAAAAAACAAGCCTTATATTGACTGTTGTTTATTCCGGAGGGTATATTATCAAAAACTCACCAGAAACAGCAAAATCCTCTCCCTTATGCCTTGCGCTCCCAGCGTCATAACGCCCCATTTTTCCGCCTTTTTACCAAAAGCTTTCAGATTCCCGTTAGGCGTTATGCGCCATGCATCATCCGTATAGTCCAGCAGATCCTGATCAACCGAAGATGCCATTCTCCTTGCCGCATGGTCGCAATTATTGGTATAAATCCGATATAAGGGCAGGCTTTCATCCTCTCCCATCTGCTCTAACGCCTGATAATACTTCTCTTTTTCTGCTTTATCCTCCTCCGTCGCCCACTTCTGATACAAAGCGGTAAACCCCTCCTCCGCCTCTCTATACGGCTCAGCCTGCGATAAAACAATCCGGTAATCCTCCTGTGTGATCGGTCTGTACAACGCCATATCATAATGATCCGCAAGCTGATCACCATCCAGACCCAGATCGCCGGAGAGCAGAAAAGCTTCCGTCTCCTCCGCATCCATTGCCCCCACGCTCAGTTTCCCGATGCCGCTCTTCCCCATAAGACTCTCCGTCAGCGACCTTTGCATCCCGTTAAAACTGAGCACCGTTCCACAGCCCTCACCATCCACGACCATCAATATACTATGTCCCAATCCCTTCATACCGTCCGTATTCACCATATAATACAACATGCATTCCTCTTTGGCATACGAAGTCTCACGTACGGTAAGGCGCATGGAAAAACACAGGCATACATAAAACACTGCCAGGAGAAACATACCGTATTTCATGACATAAAGTACGGACTTTATAAATCGATCCCTCACCGCATGGCAATCCGCCACTGCCCCCTGCTCCTCATCGGCCTCCCTCATCCCCTGCTCCTTCGCTTTTTTGTAACAATCCATACACCTTCTCCTGCGAAATACTCTCCTGTGCAGCGTATGTCAGAATCTCCCCGAACTTCTCCTCCACATAGCGCTCCGGTTCCTCTTTTGTGATGCCCACTATAACCCTGAACTTCCTGTATTCTTCCGGAAATTTCTCAGGAAATTCCCGTATAAACTGATCCATCGGGGTTTCCGTTATAAAGACTTCGCCAGCGCGTGCCTGAATCAGAGCATCCCGGAACGCTGCTTTTTCCATCGGTGTAGCACCCTTTGGTACACATACGGCTATTGCCGGTCTTTTTCTGAAAAACGACCTTTTCCCAAGTGCTTTTGTGAGCAGGTAGGAAAGCAGTACTTCAGCAACGGTATAATCCGCTATCATCCCCTGTCGAAATGGAGAAATCACCATCACATCCTCTGACTCTCTCCACACCGCCGTACCCGCCTCGGTTCCAATTGCTACGATCTTATTGTCCCTTTTTCGATATGCCAGAAAAGATTTTTCTTTTACCACTATCCCCTCCCCCTGCACATAGATAATAATATCCGCAGGCTCATATAATGTATTATCACACATACTTTTCCTCCTTCAATCTTTTCTCAGCCCTATGCTCTTTTGTCAAACGATGGTACATGGATATGATCCGTCATATCCATAAACGGATAGTTGTCATTATGCGGAAACAGCAGTTCCATATACAGATTTCCCAGCAGGTCCTTCACCCTCTCAGCGTCTATATCCACAACAGGAAAATCCTGCATTTCCAGATGTCTGAGATTTTCCAGGACTTTTTCTATGTCCTGCCAGTCAGAGGCATCCTGTTCGGGCTTCGATTTCTGACCGCCTTCCTTTATAGGTAATAATCCCGTATCTGTCTCTGCCCAGCCCTTTTGCCCTGATCCCGGATTCGGATTTTGCTTACCCGTCCGCAATGATTCCTGATTCGCATTCTGACCTTCCGCCTGTATAGCCTTTGGAGTATCCGGCGTCATGATCGGCTTTGTCTCAGGGATGTTATAGACAACATTTTTACATGTTTTTTGAAAACATTCCGGATCATACTGCGCCAGATAGTTCAGGTCACTGATGGTCAGCGATCTTTTGTGATGAATCTTCAGATAAATATTGATAAGACGGGTATCCTTCTCCATCTGCCCATTTACCTCTGCTTTCTCTGATCCTTCTTCTGCAACAGGGCGGAAGTATCCAGTGTCTGCATCTCTTCCTTCCGGTCGGCCTTTTTCGGTTTCCTTAGTTTTTTGTTTTTCCTGTTTTCCGCCCGTATGGGAGTCCCTTCAGGCAGATCCGCCGCATCTCCGGCAGCCCTTCCGTTACCGGCTTTGCCGGATTTATCCGTTTCGCCGGATGCCGTCTCATCCCATCCTGCTTTTCCTTCTCCTTCCATCTGACCGATCAAAAGTTCGGCCGGGGAGCCCTGAGCCTTTCCCTTTCTCCTCATTCGATACCGTACAATACGCTGATACCATTTCATATCCTTTGGCTGAATATAAAGCCTGCGCAGCGCGATATCCATCATAAACCAGAAGATCAGCAGAAGAAGCAGCCATTTTGTCAGCTCATAGCGCTCCTTTATCCCGCTCTTTCTCTGCTCCCAGAAATTCTGCTCCTGATCCAGCATCGCCCCGCAGCGCTCCACAAAGCCGGTAAAAATCCCCTTATCCACATCAAATTTATATTCATCCGAATACTGCACTGCCACCGCGCCAGTCACGGCGTTTGCGATTTCTCCCTCCTCCATCCGCCGCACACTGAGGTTATAAATGCCTGTGACATCCGTATCCAGCTTTGTCTCAAAGCGCCCCGGCGCCACAGCCTGCAAAGGCACCGTCCGGGTATTCCCCTCCGGATCGGTGTACACCGCCTCCACTTTTGTCTGCCTGTCATAATCCCGGGCGTGATAGACAACATCGGTATAACCGCCCTCTGCCTTCACATCCAACGAATCCTCACCGATGCCCCCATTGCCCACACTGTAATCCACAATGCGCTTCCAGAGCTGCACATAATCGCTCTTGCCCGCATACCCGGCCGTCCATTCGTTAGTCACATCCGTATTCCATGCAACGGTATGTCCCAGGCCGTACTGCATAACGGTAAGCACCGGATCGTCCTTCTCCGAAGCGATCAGCACACTCGCGGCTCCCTTGGGCGTAGCGCTGACATAACCGTAAATGTCCGGCCATCCGTCCTCAAACAACCCTTTCGTGATCTCATTGCCGCCATCCACCGCCAGATGGAACAACCCGTTCTGCAGGTAGGTATCTCCGCTTAAAAAGACTTCCTGCGCGAAAATCTTCGGAATGTCAGACGCCATATCCGAATAATAATAGCGGCCGCCGCAGTTGTCCGCAAGCTGTTCAAGAAGTCTGGCATCCGAATCGCCTCCCACTGCCACCGTCGAGAGAGTGACGCCCGCATTTGTATATTCTCTGATAATATCTTTATAGTTTCTGCTCTCCCCCTGTCCGTCCGTCAGAAGGATCACATGGCGGATACCGGCCTCACAATCTTCCACCCCCTTAAGCGCCGCCCACAGCGCAGGCTGAATGGTCGTTCCTCCCCCCTCCGCGATGGTCTCAATCTGCGTCTTGATCTTTTCTTTATCATCGGCGGGCGTCGGCTCTACCACCCACTCAAAGGTATCGTCAAAGGTAATGACGCCCACCTGATCTGTGCTCCGCATCTGATCCACAGCCGTCTTTGCGGCGGTGACGGCCAGATCCAGGCTTGTTGCGCCGCCCATCTCCATGCTCATACTGCCGGAGTGATCGATCACCATGATCATCGCCGTGGTGGGTATCTCATTTACGCCCCGCAGCTCCATGTCCACCGGAAGCACGGTCTCCAAAACACTTTCCCGATAACCGCCCAGGGCAAAACTGTCATCGCCGCCGATGCAGACAAGGCCGCAGCCATAGTCCTTCACATAGGTCTCCAGATTTGCCAAAAATCCCTCCGGCAGATTGGACAGATATACATTCTGGAGCAGAACGCTCCGGTATTCCAGCAGTTCTTTCAGAGAATCCGGCGCCCCCGCCGCAGATACCACATCAAAATCGCAGCCTGCCGTCTGCAGCAGATTCTGAAACTGGCCGTTATCCTCCCCCATACCGGATATCATCAATACTTTGGGCACGGCATCCACAACGGAATAGGCGTGATAACTGTTGTTCTCCTCACAGGTATCCCCGGCGGCAGCCACTCTGACCTCAAAACTCTCCACATTTTTTCCTGTCACCTTCTGCTGAAACCGGAACTGATTGCTCCCCCTGTTTAAATGAACCTCGTATGCAGCCGTCTGTTTCCCGCCCGTCAGAATCTGAATCCGGGCGTCCGTCTCATAGTTGCTTTCCACCGTCACCGTCATGGAATACAGATCGCCCTGATACAGATATCCCGGCAGTTCCACATCTTCCACATAGGCATCTGGCCCCTGATCGGACTCATAGACATAAGCGAGAAGCTCCACCTGCCTCGAAAGAAGCGCCGATGCCATGCGCCCAAGTTCCCCCTTTGTCTCCTTTCCGTCCGTTAAGATGACTATCCTTCCGGCTCCCTCCGCGGGAATCATGGCAAGGGCTCGTGAGAGGGCATCCTCAAAATTTGTGGCTGTCTTATCGGGCAGTGACATCACCTGTGAAAAATGGTCCTCCTTTGTCAAAAACTGCTCCACAAGCGCATTTTTCCCAAAGGTCACAATGCCGTACTGATTATTCTCCGGCATCTGATCCAGTACTTTTTTCAGATAAGTTTCCATGGCCGGAAGGTTCTGCTCATTGCTGTCCGATATATCCATCAGAAAGACGGTCGTATTGACAGCGCCCCTTAAGTTTACGGACACGCCAAAAAGCGCCAGCAGAAGAAAACATACGCCGGCTGCGCGCACGGCCAGATAAAATCTGCCCCGATACCGCATCTGCCGCACATACAGTATCCATTCTGCCGCCATAAGGAGCAGTGCCAGTACCAACAGTATGTTGCGCAGCCGCACCTTTACGGGACGGCTGCCATAACCGGTATCGGAGGTAATTCCCTCCGCCGTGATCCGTCCGTCCGCCTCTTCCTCCGCGGCAAAACGCACCACATACCGCTCCGTCATATCCCCTGCCGTCACCTCATACAGTCCGGCTTTTTTTGTCTGAGCATTCAGCGTATTTACATCAAAATCCGCCTGGGGATGAAACAGCAATGTATCCCCCGCCTCATAAATATTTTCCGCCAGAAGCGAAGTATCCCCCAGAAAACCAACGGCGTTTGCCATAAACACCGGAAACTCCGCCTTAAGCGGAAAATCCGATTCCCTGATATCAAAGCCGACCACTACCGTTTTGATGCCGTCATGTTCGCCATAATACCCGGCGCTCTGTCCGCCTGCCCATAAAAACCCGGTTCCCCAGGAAGGAACCTCATACACATTTGCCGCATTAACCCCAATCGAAAAAGAGGAAAGTCCCGCCGTCAGCTCACAGTCAGTGACCGCAAGCATCACCTTCTCCACAGTCCCTGCCTTATGGCGCTCATCCTGAAACACCATGGAATTTCCCTCATCCCGCAGGCTGCTCTCCGCACCGGCATCATAGATACGCACGATCTGCGGCGCGTTTGACAGCGTACTTTCTTCCTTCCCCTTTGTAAGACTCTTCCCAAAGGCCGCCGCATAGGCTTTTTCCACATAAGTATTGCCCTCTCCGATCAGCGCTGCCTCCACGCTGCCCGTCTGCTCTTCGATGGCATATGCCGTATTATCACCCGCCAGAGAATCCTTATCATCCCTTCCGGCAAACTGCACGGAACTGATCTCACTGCGCAGTGCCTCGCCCTGCCAGGAAAAATCCTCAAAAAAACACAGCGCCGTCTCCTCTGCGCCAAGTGTCATTTTCTTTATCTCGACCAGTCTCTCACCCGCATACAGGCTGACCTCCATGGAAGCCTCCGCATCACTGTAATTCGTAAGGCCGCAGGCACAGGTGATCACCCGGGTATTCTCCGCCTGATCCGTCTGCCCGTTATCCGCCGATGCCTCTTTATCTTCCCCTCGATCCGCTTCCGCATAGGTAAGGAACTGATTCGATACATTGCTCACCGACTCACCCATCACAAGCACCCGGGCATCAAAATACTCGGAAAAACTCCTGGCTTCCTCCGCTCCGCTGCCGTCCGTATATACGATCACTTCCGTCCCCGGCGAGCCTTTTTCCGCCTCCCCGGCAGCATCCCGAAAGGTCTCCACCATACTCTGTGCATCCGGCAGATTTCCCGGTCCGTCACAGCATTCGATCCCATCTATCGCCGTAAGAAGAGTAGTCTTGTCTTTCACGCCCACCGCCAGCGGATCAGTGCCCGTGCGGTCACAGGTGATAATGGAAAAAGCAGTGTCCTCCGAAGAAGCTATCAGGCTTTTCGCCTGATCAAGCGCCTCCTCAAGGCGCATCCTGCCATCCCCCGCATCGTGCTGCATACTCGCGCTGGTATCAAAGACAAGGATTACATTCCCCTTGCTTTTTCCCGCCTTCTGAAGATAGGGCGACATCAGCGCCAGAACAAGGAGCGCCAGAATCAGAATCTGGAGATACATCAGAATATTGTGAATAAACTTCTCCAAAAACGTCTTGGACTGCTGATTGCGAAACAGCTTTTCCCACAGCAGCGTCGAAGAGATCCTGTAATCTTTTCCACGGGGCCTTAACAAATATAATATGATCACTGCCGGCACCGCCGAAAACAGTGCCAGTGGCCACAAACTCTCAAATATCATAGATCACCCTTAAATCCTGAAACACAAGCTGTTTTCTGTCCCTTCCCGTATCACAGAGCACATAGACTCCCCTGCCGGAAGCACAGCCTTTTTTCATGCGCTCCATAAACCGTGCCAGTTCCCGCTCGTAACTGTCTATGGCTTTTGCATCCACCAAAAGCCGTCTCTTCAGGTCCGTCTCCGCATCAATCAGATTCAGCACGCCCTCCAGCGTAACATGCAGCTCCTCCGATGCCATCGTATGAAGGATCACCGGCCGCTGCCCGCAGTAATCCAGATACCGCAGCAGCTTCTCATAAGACGATGCCGCCCTCTCATCCACCATATCCGGATGCAGAAAATCGCTGATCATCACCGTCACACCGCCTCCTGCGCACCGCATCTTCCTGACCGCCGAGAGCATGTTGATCTCGCCGGAAAATTCCATCTGTTCCAGCCAGTGAAGCACTTTGGCAAAGGCGCCTCTTCCGCCGCCCACGGAAAGTGCCCGCCCCATATCCTTCATATCGTATAACAGTACCCGGTCCATATTGTTGAGCGCCAGAAAACTCACCACTGCCGCCAGATCTTTCGCCAGTTCCGCCTTGCTGGCGGCGCCGTAATCCATGGACGCACTGGTATCGATCAGTACCCGGACCTGCGCCTCCTTTTCTTCCATATATTCCCGAATATATAATTTATCCAGTCTGGCATATATGTTCCAGTCCATGCGGCGCAGATCATCTCCCGGCATATACTCCCTGAAATCCGAAAATTCCGTTGAACTTCCCTTTCTTAGAGACCTGTGGCTGCCGGAGCTGTTTAAGCTGCTCTTATGCGACATTTTAAGCTGCAGACGGGACAATCCGTCAAAAAATGTGTGATCAAGCATACGGATTTTTTCCCTTTGTCTCCATGATTTGGCGGATCACGGTATCTTCGCTGACGCCCTCCGAGACCGCATCAAAATTCAGCAGCACACGATGGCGCAGTACCGGATATGCCATCTTCTGCACATCCTCAAAAGAAACGTTCAGCCTTCCCTCCATAAAAGCCCGGGCCCTGGCGGAACGGATCAGAGACTGTGCCGCACGGGGGCTGGCGCCTTCCCTGATATACGGATTCGCCTCATGTGTTGCCATCACAAGTTCCAGAATATAGTCCATAACCGCATCCGCAATGGGCATCCCGGATATCAGCCTGCGGACTTCCAAAAGTTCCTCCCCGCTGATAAGGCTGCGGATTTCCGGCCTCTTCAGCCCTTCCGTCATCTCCACAATGCCCCGCAGTTCTTCCTTCCCCGGAAACATCACCAGCACCTTAAACATAAACCGATCGAGCTGCGCCTCGGGCAGGGGATAGGTTCCCTCCTGCTCAATGGGGTTCTGGGTGGCAAGCACAAAAAACGGCTCCTCCAGCCGATGGCTCTCATTCCCCACCGTCACCGTATGCTCCTGCATCGCTTCAAGCAGGGCGGACTGCGTTTTGGGCGTCGCCCGGTTGATCTCATCCGCCAGCACCAGATTGGCAAAAACAGGTCCCCTCTCAAAACGGAAACTGCTGTTTCCTTCCTCTTTTACCATAATATTCGTGCCGGTCACATCACCCGGCATCAAATCCGGCGTAAACTGAATCCGTTTAAAGGACAGCCGAAACACCTGGGCGATCGTGCGCACCAGCATCGTCTTCCCAAGCCCCGGCATCCCCTCCAGCAGCACATTTCCCCCGGAGAGCAGCGCCAGCATCACCTGCCGGATCACCTCCCTCTGCCCGATGATCCCCTTCCCTATCTCCTGCTCACATTCCATTATTTTTTTCTGGTACAATTCGATATCCGCCATCATATTTTTCATTCCCGCTTTCAAACTGATTCCTGCTTTCCATATCCTTCAATCCATATACCGGACTCTCCGCCCAAATCAAAGCCGCAGCCTTTATTTGTTCAGATTTTCAAAATAGTCCCTGATAACCGTCTCCATCCCGCTCGGATATTTCCCGTTTGCAATACCCTCGTAGGCGCTGTCCGTATACTCGCCGATCACAGAACCATAATCCACATGATCGCCTTCCCAGGCAAGGCCGTTTTGCTGACGATAATAATCCGACTCCTGATCTCCGCTTTTATTTCCCGTCAAAGAAGTATCATCCGCCGTCTCACCCGGAATGCTGACATAATCATGGGGAGTGTCACTGCTTCCGGTACCGCGTCCGCCGCCGCTTCCGCTGCCCAAGCCTCCGTCTTCGCCAAAACCGCCTTCTCCCTCTCCGTTTCCACCGCCCTGTCTACCTCCGTCCCCGGAAGAATTTCCACCGTTTTGGCCGTTATCACCATCTGTGCCGTTTCCACCGCCGGCGCCATTTTCCTCACCGGAACCGTTTCCACTGCTCCCGGCATCTTCACCGCCGGAATTCTCATCTCCGCTTCCGGTATTTTCACCGCCGGGGCCATCCCCGCTGTCGGGGGTTCCGGATGCTGTGCCCCCGGAGGCCAACTGCTGTCCGTTTTGTTCCGCTCCCTTTGACAATGCCTTAGCCAGAGCCTCCGCCCCGGCAAGGCCTGCCGCATCCGGATTCTCAAGCTGCCCCGCAATTTCTTCCAGACTCCGGGCTGCCTGCTGATACTTATAATCCAGCCGTCCCGTGGCGGCAGAAAGGCTCTCCCAGGAATCCGCCCCGGCAAGTTCCTCCCGGGACAGTTCCATAGTTTCCAAAAGTTCCTGAAGTTCCGCCTTCTGAGCCTCCGTCAGGCTTTCCATATCCACTCCCTCGAGTGTCTCCAAAAGTTCTTCCAGTTCTTCTTTATGGTAAACATACCCCGGGTCGTCGTAAAACTTTGCCCCCGTCGGGCATTTTTTCACACAGGCACAGCATTTGATACAGATTCCGGTAAACTCCGCAGGGTTTTCCCTGCTGATGGAGCCCATGGGGCAGACCTCTGCGCAAAGCCCGCACCCACAGCAGGCGTCGCTTGTTTTCGGCTTCACCTTGCGAATGTCAATCGCGGCGTTGTGTCTGTCCCGCGGGGTAAAATACGGGCGGATCGGCGTTTCACCTCTTACCGTTACCGGCTCGGTATATGTCCAGCCGCTTTGCAGTTTTTCCGCAATCCCTCTGCCAAAGGCGCGCATTTTTTCCAGATCCGCCGCGTCCGGCCTTCCCGCGCCCAATGTGCGTGAAAAAGAATGTTCACTGATAAACGCGCCTCCAGCCGCTGTGCGGAAACCATCGTCCTCCAGTATGTTGCGCAATTCTATCAGCGCATCATCAAAATTCCGGTTGCCAAAGGAAACCACAGGCGCGGCAAGCGCGCCGCCGCCTTTTACCTTTTCTTTCAAATACGGAAGCAGTACGTTCGGCACACGCCCCGCAATGACTGGCGTACCAAATACCACGAAATCCCCTTCGGCAAACGCAAGTTCATCCTCCCTGTTCTGCGGCAGTGTAAAGTCGTATGCTTCCAGCGGCACGCCAAGCCCCGCCGCCGTTTCTTCTGCAACCGTCCGCACTGCTTTCTCCGTACCGCCTGTCGGGCTGAAATATACCGCCCAGACCTTACTGATATTCATGTATTCTCCTCCTTTGGCAAACGTTTCTTCTCTTTATTATTCCGCCTTGCCGTCCCGCGTCATCAGTTCCAGCACAGCGTCCTCTACATTTTTCCCATGGAACAGCACCGCGTTGATTGCCTCCGTTATCGGCATGGATACGCCGTATTTCTCTGCCATGTGGCATGCCGCCTGTACCGTATTTACGCCCTCGACCACCATCTGCACCGTTTCCAGCGTTTCCGCAAGGCTCTTTCCCTGCCCCAGCAGGATACCTGCGCGCCTGTTCCGCGAATGCATACTTGTACAGGTTACAATCAGATCGCCGATGCCGGAAAGCCCGGAAAACGTTTCCGCCTTGCCACCCATTGCCATACCCAGCCGCTGCATCTCCGCCATACCGCGCGTCATCAGCGCCGCCTTTGTATTATCACCATACCCAAGGCCGTCCGCAATTCCTGCTGCCAGGGCAATCACGTTCTTCAGCGCTCCACCCAGCTCAATTCCCAGCATATCCGGGCTGGTATAGACACGGAACACCTGGTTCATAAACAGGTTCTGGATATACTCGGCGGTCTCCCTGCTTCCGGCTCCCACCACAATGGTTGTGGGCAGACTGCGCCCCACTTCCTCCGCGTGGGAGGGGCCGGACATCACCGCCACATCCGCCCCGGGGATCTCCTCTTCTATGATCTGGGCCAGGGCCATCAGA
>OFGH01001854.1_pt1 | contig 12802 bp, 12 predicted proteins | sample 1521721 | NCBI WGS metagenome assembly OFGH01 (sample SAMEA3504132, study PRJEB24116) | mouse gut metagenome | biome: mouse gut; feature: mouse-associated habitat; material: faeces | place: Denmark | collected 2011
TAACCTCATGGCTACCATGAATCTTCATTTCCATAATCCCTTCAAGCGAAGCTTTAGCAGCAGCAATATTTGTCATATATGGAATTCTCATCTTAATAGCTGATTTACGAATATAACTATCATCATGTGCACTTTGTTTACCATTAGGTGTATTAATAATCATTGCCAAATCTCCATTAGTTAATGCATCAGTTATATTTGGACGACCTTCATGAATTTTTTTAATCTTTTCAACAGGTATTCCGTTTTCCTTAATTAATTCATATGTCTTACCAGTTGCAACAATTGTAAACCCTGCATCATAATACCCTTGCGCAAGTGCAACAACTTCTGGTTTATCCAAATCACTAACACTCATTAATACTTTACCTTCAGTTGGTAAAATAGATTTAGCACCTTCTTCAGCCTTATATAGGGCTGCTCCATATGAACTTGCAAGTCCTAACACTTCACCAGTTGAACGCATTTCTGGTCCTAAAATTGGATCAACTTCAGGGAACATATTGAATGGGAACACTGCTTGTTTTACCCCAATATGCGGAATTTTCTTTTCTGTTAAAGATAATACTGGTGAAGGACGTCCTGTCAAATCACTAGTAATAATATCTGTAGCAATTTTAACCATATTAATATTACATACTTTTGATACTAGAGGTACCGTTCTTGAAGCTCTTGGATTAGCTTCTAATACATATACTTTATTATCAGCAATCGCATATTGCATATTCATTAAACCACGAACATTCATTTCTTTCGCAATTTTCTTTGTATATTCTTTAATTGTTTCTAAATGACGAATTGGAATATGTTTAGAAGGTAAGATACAAGCTGAATCACCTGAATGAATACCTGCTAATTCAATATGTTCCATAACAGCAGGAACAAATACATTTTCACCATCACTAATTGCATCAGCTTCACATTCCATTGCATTATTTAAGAAACGATCAATTAAAATTGGACGATCAGGAGTAACACCAACCGCAGCATTCATATATTGTTTAAGACTTTCATCATCATAAACAACTTCCATTCCACGTCCCCCTAATACATAAGAAGGTCTTACCATTAATGGATAACCAATTCTCTTAGCAATATCTAATGCTTCTTCAACATTTACTGCCATTCCTGATTCAGGCATTGGAATTTCTAATTTTTCCATCATTTCATTAAACAAATCACGATCTTCTGCCATATCAATTGTTTCTGGAGTTGTTCCTAAAATATTCACACCATTTTTCTTTAATTGTGCTGCCAGATTCAATGGTGTTTGTCCACCAAATTGAGCAATAACCCCAACTGGTTTTTCTTTTTCATGGATACTTAAAACATCTTCTAAAGTCAATGGTTCAAAATATAATTTATCAGAAGTATCATAGTCAGTAGACACTGTTTCTGGATTACAGTTAACGATAATTGTTTCAAACCCTAATTTCTTTAATGCTAGAGCAGCATGAACACAGCAATAATCAAATTCAATCCCTTGACCAATACGGTTAGGTCCACCACCTAAAATCATGATTTTCTTTTTATCATGATGGATATCACTATTATCTTTAGCATTATATGTTGAATAATAATAAGCTCTATCTTTTGTTCCACTTACATGTACTGGTTCCCATACTTGATTAATATCATTAGCTAGTCTTTCTTCTCTAATAATACTTTCTTCAACATTTAAGATCTGGCTTAAATATTTATCTGAAAAACCATTTTGTTTTGCTTGTTTTAATACATCAACTGGTAAATCTTTACCCTGATATGTTTTAATATTTTCTTCTTCTTCAACCAACTCTTTCATTTGTTCAATGAAATAATGTTTAATTTGTGTTAATTCAAATAATTCATCTATTGTTGCACCTTTTCTTAATGCTTCATACATAATAAATTGTCTTTCACTTGTTGGATCAGATAATTTTTGTAATAATTCTTCTTTTGTTAAATCATTAAAATTCTTAGCATAACCTAATCCATATCTACCAATTTCAAGTGAACGAATAGCCTTTTGGAAAGCTTCTTTATAAGTTTTACCAATACTCATGACTTCCCCAACAGCCTTCATTTGTGTTCCAAGTTTATCTTGTGCTCCTTTAAACTTCTCAAAAGCCCATCTTGCAAACTTAATAACAACATATTCACCATCTGGTACATATTTATCTAATGTCCCATATTTTCCACACTCAATCTCATCTAATGTTAAACCTGCAGCCAACATTGCTGAAACCAAAGCAATTGGGAAACCTGTTGCCTTTGATGCTAATGCCGAAGAACGAGATGTTCTTGGATTTATTTCAATAACAACAATTCTATCAGTATGAGGATCATGTGCAAATTGTACATTTGTTCCCCCAATAACACCTATTGATTCAACAATTCTAAATGCTTGATCTTTTAAACGATCTTGAACTTCTTGAGAAATAGTTAACATTGGTGCACTACAGAACGAATCGCCTGTATGAACACCCAAAGGATCTATATTTTCAATGAAACATACAGTAATCATATTATTCTTAGCATCTCTTACAACTTCAACTTCTAATTCTTCCCAACCAAGAATAGATTCTTCTATCAAACATTGATGAACTAAGCTTGCTTGTAAGCCACGAGTTACAACTGTTTTCAACTCTTCAACATTGTAAACAAGTCCTCCTCCAGCCCCTCCCATAGTATAAGCAGGTCTTACAACAACTGGATATCCTAATCGTTCAGCAATTTGTAGAGCTTCATCAACTGTATTCGCAATCTCACTTCTTGCCATTTCTATTCCTAAATCATTCATTGCTTTTTTAAATTCAAGACGATCTTCTCCTCTTTCAATAGCATCTACTTGTACACCTAGTACTTGCACATTATATTTTTCTAAAACTCCTGCATTAGCAAGTTCTGCACATAAATTTAATGCTGATTGTCCTCCTAAATTAGGGAGTAAAGCATCAGGTCTTTCCTTAGCAATAATTTGTGTTAATCTTTCTAAATTCAAAGGTTCGATATAAGTAATATCAGCTGTTTCTGGATCAGTCATAATTGTAGCTGGATTTGAATTAACCAATACAATTTCATAACCTAGGCTTTTTAAAGCCTTGCATGCCTGTGTACCAGAATAGTCAAATTCACATGCCTGTCCAATTACGATAGGACCGGATCCAATAATCAATACCTTATGGATATCTTTTCTTTGAGACATTTTTGTTCCTCCTGTCGCTAGCAATAATTTTTATGTATTTTTATCATTATACTGGAAAATTGTCTGCCAGGCAATGTTTTTCTTATTTTACAATTTCTTAGAACAGATCAAGGAGCCTCCCCATTTTGTAATCTCGTAGTGCCAAAAGGTCTTGAGGCTTTCGCACTAGTACATTCAAAATGATTTTTGCACAAAATATTTGGTAAAATAGCAGAAAACAAAAACTTGCGTATGATGTTCGAAAATATCGTATCATACGCAAGCTATATTTAAAACGTCGCAGGTATAGCGTAAACTTTTGAAGTTGCTTTGCCGCTGTTTTGGGTTGTTGAAATCCAGACAATGCTTCCATTGTATAAAATGGGCTGGGAATCACCGTCAAACGCCATATTGGAATATTTTTTGGAATAAATCTTTTTTCCAGTATCGCTGTATACAGCGTAATTTAGCGTAGACGTTCCTTTTTTCGTAGTGGAATATAAAATTACAAAACGGTTGTCTGTCAATTTAATCATTCGGGTTTCCCCTACCGTGACAGAGGTAGTCTTTGGGTTATGGGTAGTCAGCCATTTAAAAGTTACTTTGCCAGAGTTGCGGTTGGAAAGTATCAGGAACGCATTATACTTCATATCATAACCAAAGCCAGAAATACAATAGGCATTTCACTCCGTCCCATCTGCACTGCTGCGGCAGAGACCCAAAAAATCTATTGACTTTTAGAACGATGTTTTTTGTTGTGTTACTCTCCGACAAATCTGAATTTGAAGTCTAAACCACATTTTCACCTAAAATTATTTTAGGCATTGTGGTTAAACAGCGATTCCAACGTTTATAGAATTTCTCTACACCAAGTTTTGAAATTCTTGCATGTGCTTCTTCATTTTCCAGCACCCAATACAAGACATATGTTACCTTACCTACATTTCTTGTAAGACGAACAGGTAATTCTCCCTCTTTAACTGCATTGAAATCTTTTTGCCGGTGAGTACGTTTTATATAGCGTACATCAATAACGCCATCTTGCTCCAAGTAAAATTCCGCTACTTCCCTCATCAGTTCTTCAATTTCATCTAACTTGGTCAGTTTTGCCTCATATATGCATATTTCATTAAACATAAAATACCTCTACAAATTCCGATTTGTTGAGCCGATTATCACATAAGGCCCCTGCTATATCAATGCGCTTTTGTAGAAATTACCGAAGTTATATCCCGACAGCGCTTTCCTGAAAAGGGACCCTGTTTCTACATGCTTCCCTTTTGGCCGTCTTTGTGTTATACTGGCCTTAAGACCTGTATTCACAGGCCCTGCAGCTGAGCCATGACCTCTCCGATCGGCTCGGTGATGGTCAGATCGGCCCCCGTGCCCAGGGCGGATTTGTTGATGACCGCCAGTTTGTTCCCCCGGTAGTACCGTACCAGCCCTGCCGCTGGGTACACTGTCAGGGACGTGCCCCCGATGATGAGCACGTCTGCCTGCCGGATGGCGGAGACGGACCTTGCCAGCACGTCCTCGCTGAGGCCCTCCTCGTAGAGGACCACGTCCGGCTTGATGATCCCGCCGCACCGGCACCGAGGCACGCCGGCGCTGTTTACGATGTCCTCCACCCCGTGGAATGCGCCGCACCTGGCGCAGTAATTGCGCAGGACGCTGCCGTGGAGCTCCAGGACATTTCGGCTCCCCGCCTTCTGATGGAGGCCGTCGATGTTCTGGGTGATGACCGCTTTCAGCTTTCCCGCCGCCTCCCACTCCGCCAGCTTTTTATGGGCGGCGTTGGGTTGCGCGTCCAGATAAAGCATTTTGTTGCGGTAAAAGCGGAAAAATTCCTCCGGATTCACCTCATAGAAGCTGTGGCTCAGGATGGTTTCCGGGGGGTAGTCATATTCCTGGTTGTAGAGGCCGTCGGTGCTACGGAAATCGGGGATGCCGCTCTCCGTGCTGACCCCGGCCCCGCCGAAAAAGACGATGTTTTCGCTGTGGTCGATCCAGTCCTTCAATGTTTTGACCGCTTCCGTCATAGCGATTCCTCCATGGTATGTCTGTACATCCGGCTGGGCTCGCTCTCGCCGTCCCCCAGGGCTGGGCAGAAAAATTCCCAGCCGTACCGCTCATAAAAGGTCGTGTGGTCCGTCAGCAGGTAGAGCGTCCTGACTCCCAAGTCCGCCATGTCCCGGCAGACATGGTTCAATAACGCCCCCGCGATGCCCCGGCGCCGATACGCCTCCTCCACATAGACGGCGCACACGTTGGGCGTCAGGTCCTTCCGGTCATGGAAGTCGTTTTCGATCACGCCCAGACCGCCGACGATCCATCTGTCCGCTACAGCCATATACCACTGGGGGGCCGGGCTCCCGCCCGTCAGGCACTGGTCCATGCTCTCCCGGTATGCCTCCAGAGGATAGCCCCACTTCTCATGGAACCACGCTGCGGCCTCGTCCTTCCTCTCCGGACGCTCCCGGAGCCTCACGATCTCATAGTCCAAGGAAATCCCTCCCGTCCCCTTTTCTACAGTGAAAACATCAAATACCTGTCATCGGGTGTGTCCACAAATTCCGGCACGACTTCCTCCGCATCCCCGCACCCCATGGCGAAGTAGAACGCCACAGTTTCCTCTGTGGGCACTGCGGAGAGAAACACCGTCTCCGCCCCCATGCGCCGCGCCCGTTCCATCCCCGCAGTAAAGAGCCGCCGGCCCACGCCCTGCCGCTGGTACCGGCCGTCCACAAAAAGCATGGCGAGATTCAGCGTCCGCCCCTTTGCGCCTCCAAAACAGCCGTCCAGCGCCAGGAAACCTATGAGAGCATTCTCCGTAAAGCAGCCAAGGACACAGCCTCCCTTTGAGAGGATATCCCGCAGGTACTCCGGGACCCAGAGCCGCTTTTCAGCGCTCCATCTGCGGACGGCCGGGGGCTCGACTGCCTCCAGACGCCACTGACCATCCCGTTTTTTCCACACGCGGCCATAGACCTGCTCATGGGCGAAGGCCCTCACAAAATCACTCTTTAAGTCCTTATGGCCCAATTCCCTAATCGTCATGCCCTCGTTCTCCTATCAAATCTTACGAAAGGAAGCATCCCATGAATATCCAGATTTTCGGTTCCTCCAAGTGCTTCGACACCAAGAAGGCGGAGCGGTGGTTCAAGGAGCGGCGCATCAAATACCAGTACATCGACCTGCCCAAAAAGGGCTTCTCCCTGGGAGAGTACCGCTCCATCCGGCAGAAGCTGGCCTACCAGCAGCTGGTGAACACGAAGTGCAAAGCCTATCAGGATTTATACATGGCGTATATCACCCCCGACGCGGCGGAGGATAAGCTCTTTGAGAATCCCCAGCTCTTCCTCACCCCCATCGTCCGCAACGGAAAGCTTGTTACCGTGGGCTACTGCCCGGAGGTGTGGGAGACATGGGAATGACATTGGAAGCGCTGCTGCCCAGGCTGGAATTTGCCTGCGGCATAGAGGACGCCATACGCCGGGAAATCCACCGGGACCCGGAGCGAATCCGCGCCCTGGCGGCGGAAGCGTACCAGGGGGAGGCGTTCGATTTTCGCCTCCGCGCCTCCGGACCGCTGACGCGGCTGGCCGTGGTCGCCTGGCTCCTGACGGAAAAATATGACGCCTACAGGGCGAAGGGGATGTCCGACGCCGCTGTTTTCGAGACATTCAAGGACGTCTCCCTGCGGGCCGGGCTGTACCGGAACAGGAACAGCGAGGCCGGACTGTCCGAAGATGACGTGGTATGGTTCCGCCACATTATGAACGCAGGCATTTTCAAATTTGGCGCGCTGCAGTTCCAGCCCCTGGAAATGATATATCTGGACGAGGAAACCATCGGCGAACCGTATATGACGTTCACGCGGGAGCAGAAGGAACGCCTGCCTGCGGGGAGCCCGGTGATCAACTGCCACATACAGCGGGGCGCAGACCTAAACGCCCCGCTGGTCAGCCGGTCGCTGGAGGAGGCGGAGCGTTTCTTCGCGGAAGGTTTTCCTGACGCCCCGTTCAGGGCCTTCTTCTGCGCCAGCTGGATGCTGTACCCGCCCATGGTAACGCGGCTTCCCGCAGATTCCCGCATCCGGCAGTTTGCGGAGCGGTTTACGGTCATTGGATACTGCGCCGATGCCGAACAGGCCCTGGAGAATCTTTTTGACGGCGGACGGGAGCCGCCTGCTGGCGGGACCTCCCTGCAGAGAATGGCTCTGGAACATCCGGAGCGGTTCGGCTTCGCCTGCGGCGTGATCGAACTGTGAGGGCGTTTACTCTATGTGATGGGTATGGTTGAAGATATGCTCCTCACAGAAGCAGTGGTACCCCGTACACTTGGAACAGTAGCGGAACTGGAGGTCCGGGAAATCCGTGTCCGTGCGGCCGCAGACCTCGCACTTGTGGTTGTAGCCCTTCTGCCGCTTCTGCTCCTTCACCGCCTTGCGGAACTGGACCGCCTCGGAGCGGTGTCGGGCCTGGAACCGATCCACCCGCCGGGAGAAGTCGGGGGAGAAAAAGACGAACAGGTTCAGCATGGCGATGACGGGCATCAGAGCCATGCCCCACTGCCGCGCGGCCAGATGCTGGAGGATCTGGATCACGTACAGCGCGCCCTCCAGAACGGCCAGCCACTTCATCTTGATGGGCAGGATGAAATAGATGCGCACCATGGCGTCCGGGTAGGTCAGGGCGTAGGCCATGAACAGGGCGGTATTGACATAGCTGGCGCCGAAGAGCGCGATGGGCTGGCGGTCGACGGCGTACACCAAAAGCGCCGCCAGGGCGGACAGCAGCGTCCCGCTGAGATAGTAGATCGTAAACTTCGCGCTCCCCCACAGCCGCTCCAGGGCGTCCCCCAGCCAGTAGTAGAACATCAGCGAGACGACCAGCCAGAACCCGCCGCTGGTGGGAATCAGCACATAGGTCGCCAGCCGCCAGACCTGCCCGTGGAGCACCGCTTCGGGGGACATGGCCAGGGCGGACAGCAGCAGGCCGGATTTGTCAAAAATGCTGACCACGTAGATCAGCGCGTTGGCGATCACGATATACCGCATGAGCCCGGAGATCCCCAGCCGGGGATGGAGGGCGCAGAAGCGGTCGATGGCGTCGTTCAGCTTTCTCAAGAGAGGTTCCTCCTGTGTTTCGTAGTCTGGTAAATGGTATTGTACTCCATTTGCCGGGAAAAGTCATTACAAATTTGTGACCAACCGGGGGAAAGCGAAAATTTTCTCCCGCTGGCCGCCGCCCGCCGGGCGGCAGAAAGGAAGCGCTTATGTCCGCTTTATTCGATCTTCACTGCGACACCCTGACCCGCAGCGGCTGGCCCCCCTACGAGGATGTGACGGAAACCCTGGACACCCCCGCCTTCCAGCTGGCCCTCAGCAAGGTCCCTGCGGGGACCAGGTGGGTCCAGTGCTTCGCCATCTTCGTCCCCGACGAGGTCCGGGGGGAGGACGCCGTAGCCTTCTTCGAACGCCACGCCGCCAGCTTCCGCCGCCAGGCGGAGCGCCACCGGGACCGCATGGTCCCCTGCCGCTCCATGGCCGACATGGAGGTGGCGGGGAAGGCCGGGAAGTGCGCGGGCTTGCTCACCGTGGAGGGCGGCGCGGCCCTGGCGGGAAGGCTGGAGCGGGTGCAGGATCTCTATGACGCCGGGGTGCGGATGATGACCCTCACCTGGAACGGCCCCAACGAGCTGGCCTCCGGCCACGACACCGGGAACGGCTTCTCCCCCTTCGGCCGGGAGGCCGTGGCGGAAATGGAGCGGCAGGGCATCGTGGTGGATGTGTCCCACCTCAACGACCGGGGCTTCGAGGAGCTGCTGGGCTTCGCCAAGAAGCCCTTCGCGGCCTCCCACTCCAACGCCCGGGCGGTCTGCGGCCACCGCCGGAACCTGCCGGACGAGTTCATCCGGGAGATGGTCCGCCGGGAGGGGCTCATCGGCCTGACCTACTGCCGGTCCTTCCTCTCCGACGACGGCCGGGGCAGCCTGGACGACCTCTACCGCCACGTGTGCCATTTCCTGGAGCTGGGGGCGGAGAAGTGCATCGCCCTGGGGTCCGACTACGACGGCGCGGAGGTCCACGAGGATCTGGACTCGGTGGAGAAGAGCCTGCGCATCGGGGAGTACCTCACTGCCCACGGGATTTCCCAGGGCGTCGCGGACGGCCTGTGCTTTGAAAACGCCTGGCGGTTCTTCGGAAAGCGGATGGGGTAGCCCGCCGGACGGAGGCCGCCCCGGCTTGCCAAAAACAGGAACAACTCGGAAAAAAGTACCTGCCCCTATCCGGAACATAATCCCGAGAAACCGTGCGCAAGCCCCTTTGCACCAGGGTTTTACACATTATCCACAGAGTTTTCCACATCATTATGTCAACGCCACGCCGCCGGAAAAGTTGGGGAATGGCAAATCTGACGGAAAAGGGAGGCGGAATGGCGGTTGACAATCTGCTCTGGAACAGGTAAAGTAGTGCGTACAACCCATTGCGAAGGAGGTTTCCATGAACGAGAAATTAACCGGCAGGACGCCGGAGCAGGCGCTGCCCGCGCCCGCCTCCGAGGAGCTGGAGGGCCTGTGCACCGCCCTGCCCCCGGCGGTGGAGCGCACCAGGGAGGCGCTGGAAAAGCGGTACTATGAGCGGCTGGCGGAGGAGGCCATGGGCCCGAAGTGGGAAAACGGCGACCCCGGCGAGGAGGGCCGGCTGCTGCTGGCGGAGGTGCGGGAGGATATGACCTGCCTCCACCGGACGGCCCGGGCGCTGGCCCAGTCCTACCAGTCCGTGGTGGAGCTGGAGGACGAGATGGGCGCGCGGCTGCGGGACCTGCGCAAGAGCCGGGACCGGAAGTGGTACGCCCTCAACCCGCCCGCCAACGCGGGCATCGACCTGGCGGAGAAGCGGCTGAACCACTTTGCCCAGGGGCTGAATATCTACAAAATCCTGCTGGTGTGCATCGCGGGCAGCTTCGCCGGAGTGGTGGTGGAGATGCTGTGGGCCTTCGCCCGGTACGGCATCATCGAGAGCCGCCGGGGCCTGGTCTACGGGCCCTTCAACCTGCTCTACGGCGCGGGGGCGGTGTTCCTGACGCTGTTTTTGTACAAGTACCGGAACCGGGGGAGGCTGTGGTCCTTTTGCGGCGGCTTTCTCGTGGGCAGCGTGCTGGAGTACGTCTGCTCCTGGGGACAGGAGGTCCTGCTGGGGTCCCGGTCCTGGGACTACAGCAACCTGCCGCTGAACCTCAACGGACGGATCTGCTTTACCTATTCGGTATTCTGGGGGCTGCTGGGGATTCTGTGGATCAAGGACCTGTACCCCCGGATGGCGAAATGGATTCTGAAGATTCCCAACCGCGCGGGCAGGCCCCTGACCTGGGCGCTGACGGCCTTTATGATCGTCAACATCATCGTCTCCTGCGTCACCGTAGCCCGCTGGGCCGAACGCCGGGAGGGCGAGCCCCCCGCCGGCGCTTTCTGGGAGTTTGTGGACCAGCGGTTCCCCGATGAGCGGATGGAGCGGATCTTCGCCAACATGAGCTTCGGAAGCTGAGGCGGAGGGAGGAACTATGCTGGAAACACAGAGGCTTGTCCTCACGCACTGGGAGGAGGCGGACGCCGCCGCCTTTTTCCGCATCGTCCGGAATCCCCGCATCCTGCCCGCCGCAGGCTGTCCCGCCATTACGGACGAGGCGGACGCCCTGCGGGAGCTGCGGGAAGGCTATCTGGCGGAGGAGGAGTACAAGCTCGTGCGGAAGGCGGACGGCGCGGTTATCGGAAGCATCGGCCTGCGCTTCGGCGAGGACGCCTGCTCCGGGCTCCCTGCGGAGCCGGAGGTGGGCTTCTGGCTTGACGAGCCCTTCCAGGGCCAGGGCTACGCGGGCGAGGCCCTGGAGGCCCTTTTGGGCCGCGCCAGGGAGGCGCTGGGCTGTCCGGCGGTCTGGGGATGCTATTACGAGGGAAACGCCCGGTCGGCCCGCCTGCTGGAGCGGTTCGGCTTTTCCCTGGTGCGCGTCAACCCCTGCGGGGATACCCGTCTGGGCTATACGATGCCGGAGGCGGAGCTGCGGCTGGTTTTCTGACGCCGGGCGGCATTCCCGGCTATGGAATGACATCCGGGCGGATGGACATCCTATCCAGTATGCCGGCTATACTCGAAGCGGCCGAAAAGGAAGCGGCGGCGTTCTGCGCCTTTTCATCCGCATTGGCTGCATCGGATCAAATTTAGAACAGGAGGAGCGGCGGTTTATGATCAAACACATTGTCATGTGGAAATTCAGGCCCGGCACGGAGGCGGAGGCGCGGGCCTTTCTGGACGGCCTGCGGGGGCTGTACGGGGTGATCCCCCAGATCAGGGAACAGGAGGTGTGCGCCAACTGCGTCCCCGGCAACTATGACGCGGCGCTGATTTCCGTTTTCGATTCCCTGGCGGACCTGGAGGCGTACAAGACCGATCCCCGGCACGTGAAGGTGTCCGCCCTGTGCAAGGCCATCCGCACCGACCGGGTGGCTGTAGACTGCGAGGTGTAGGGCCATGGCGATGCGACTGGACAGCTTTGGCCTGACGGAGCTTGCCGCCAAGCCGGAGGACGCCTTCCGCCTGGCCGGGCTGGCGATGGCCGAGGGGCGGCGGATTCCCGGCTACGGCGGGGATTACTACTATTACCGCATGGGCGACGCGGCGGCGGTTATCCGCACCCGCCTGGACCCGGAAACCGGCGAGGAGGAGCTGCTGGGCATGGACACCCACGCCGGTACGGACTGCCAGTGGACCTGCCAGGTGGTGAAGGACATCACGCCGGAGGACGCCGGCCCCCTCAGCCGCCGGGTCCTGGTGGGCCTGGCGGGGCGGGACGACCTGGCGGCGGTGGACCTGCTCTGCGCGGACGTGCTGCCGGACCTCCGGGAGGGGGACGAGCTGCGCCTGGGCATGGCGGGCTTTCCGCTGCGGATCTCCTACGACGAGGGGGAGAGCGGCGGCGTGGTGGAGGCCCAGCAGAACGCCACCCTGCTCCAGGGCGTGGTGAAGGACGCCAAGGTGGGGGAGAGCTACCTGGGGCTGGAGCCCCTGACCAGGTTCGTCAGCGTCACCGTCTCCACCCCCCTGGGGGACGTGGAGCTGTGCCACCCTATGGAATTGGTGGCGGAGGGGCAGCGGGACCTGGTGAAGCCGGGCTCCGTGGTATCCGCCCTGTGCGAGCTGTCCGGAAACTGCGCGGCGGGGGAGTACGCCGGCGGCATCGTCTTTGACGAGGACCGGGACTGGGCAGCGCTGTCCGCCTTCTTCCGGGAGGGCGGCGGGGCGCGGCTGCGGCCCCTGCTGCGGAGCGACTGCGCGTGTACCTTTCTGGAAAACCGGCAGGAGGGGCAGGAAAACGCCCTGGCCCTGCTGATGATGGTCCGGGAGGACCTGGCGGCGGCGGGACTGAACCGCTGCGCCATGGGCCGGCTCACCGGCGAGGGCATCCGGGGCAGGCGGTGCCTGCTTCTGGGCAATGGGGAGGGCTTCGCCTTCCTGTGCCTGGCGGAGCTGGACAGCCTGGGCCGGGTGCGGGAGCTGACCATTACCAACGACCCCGCCCTCGAATTTGAGCCGGAGGCGGGCCGGTGAAATAACGATACGCCGTGGACGGCCGCAGAAAG
>OFGH01001855.1_pt1 | contig 12800 bp, 10 predicted proteins | sample 1521721 | NCBI WGS metagenome assembly OFGH01 (sample SAMEA3504132, study PRJEB24116) | mouse gut metagenome | biome: mouse gut; feature: mouse-associated habitat; material: faeces | place: Denmark | collected 2011
AGGAAAGCAGGAGCCTGCGTGGGACATACCCTTTTCCAGATGCCTACTGCCCTGGGCAAGGGGGTTCTGGTGACGCCCACCGTCCACGGCAACCTCCTCACAGGGCCCACGGCGGCGGATGTGGAGGACCGGGAGTCCCTGGCCGACGCCTGCCGGAGAGCGGGGATCAGCCTGTGCCTGGACTTCGTCATGAACCACACCAGCGAGGACCATCCGTGGGCGAAAAAGGCCCGGGCCGGCGAGCCGGGATACCGGGAGCGGTACTTTTTCTATGACAGCTGGGATGTTCCCCGGGAGTTTGAGAAAACCGTGCCCCAGGTGTTCCCCACCACCGCGCCGGGGAGCTTCACCATGCTGGAAAACGGGCAGATCGTCATGACCAATTTCTACCCCTACCAGTGGGATCTGAACTACGCCAATCCGGCGGTGTTCAACGATATGGCGGAGAACCTGCTGTATCTGGCCAACCGGGGGGTGGACGTGGTCCGCCTGGACGCGGTGCCCTATATCTGGAAGGAGCTGGGCACCTCCTGCCGGAACCTGCCCCAGGTACATACCCTGACCAGGATGATCCGCCTGGCGGTGGAGATCGTGTGCCCCGGCGTGCTGCTGCTGGGGGAGGTGGTCATGGAGCCGGCCAAGGTGGCCCCCTACTTCGGCACGACCGAGAAGCCGGAGTGCCATATGCTCTACAACGTCACCACTATGGCGACCACCTGGCACACCCTGGCCGTGGGGGACGCGTCCCTCCTCCGGCGGCAGATGGAAATCCTCTGCTCCCTGCCCAGGGATTTCCTGTTTTTGAACTACCTCCGCTGCCACGACGACATCGGGTGGGGGCTGGACTACCCCTGGCTGGGCCAGCGCTTCGGGACGGACGAGGTGGCCCACAAAAAATACCTCAACGACTGGTTTACCGGCAAATTCCCCGGCAGCAACAGCCGGGGCGAGCTGTACAACGATGACCCGCGCCTGGGCGACGCCCGGCTGTGCGGCGCCACCGCGTCCCTGTGCGGGGTGGAGGCGGCGGAGGCCGAGGGGGACCCCTTCCGGCTGGAGCAGGCCCTGTCCTGCGACCTGACCCTTCACGCCTGGATGCTGTCCCAGAGCGGCATTCCCGTGATCTACAGCGGCGACGAGGTGGGGCAGCTCAACGATTGGCGCTACAGGGAGGACCCGGAGAAGCGGGAGGACAGCCGCTACATCCATCGGGGCGATTTCCAGTGGGACCTGGCGGAACGCCGGAAGGACCCGGAGACGAGGCAGGGAAAGCTGTTCCAGCTCCTGCGGCGCATGGAGCGGCTGCGGGCCCAGGAGCCCTGCTTCGACGGGGATGCGGAGGTCTGGGTGGAGGACGGCGGCGACAGCCGGGTACTGGCCCTCTGCCGCAGGAAGGGGGACCGGGAGCTGGTGTGCCTGTTCAACTTCAGCCGGGATTTCGTCCGGGCGGGCGTGGACCGGGAGGGCGGGTACGCCGAGCTGATGTACGGCAACCGCTATGATAACATCTGCAGCGTGGAGCTGTATCCTACCGGGTTTGCCTGGCTGCTGCGGGAGCAGGGGTGAGCGGTTTTATATATGAAGTTTTGAAACCCCCTCGCACAGGAATGTGGTCCTGGGTGAGGGGGGTTTTGCGCGTCAAAGAGTATATCCGCATGTCTCCTGCGCCGCCTGTGTTTTCTGTCTGGGATATCCGGCTGTCAGGCGTGCTGCCTCTGGCATGAGGCGGCCTGCCTGGACGCCCGCGGCAACGGTTCGCTTCAATTCGCGTTTTTCTGCCATTGGGTGGGAGAAACGCCGAAGCGGTTGATAAAGCACCGGTTAAAAGAGGAAATACTGTTGTAACCGGAGCGGGTGGCCACCTCCGTGATCGGAATGCTCTTATCCTGGAGAAGGACTGCGGCATGGCTGGTGCGCAGCCGCTGGACGTATTGCAGCGGAGAATATCCGATGCCGGCGGTCATTTTTCGCTGCAAGGTGGATTTGCTCATGTTCGATACGCCGCACAGGTCCTCGATGGTGATATCCTCGGTGTAGTGACGGCTGATATAGCTGAGGAGCTCGGAGAGCTCGGAGAGAAGGAACGTCTTTTCCGCCGTTCCGGCCCTGGAGTGGGGATGCTGCATGTAGCGGCCGTGGTGTACCAGTACGGCAAAGACCAGCCCGCGGACAACCGCGAGATAATTCTCCTGACAGGCGGCGCACTCGGCCATAACCTCGCTGACCATGTGGTACAGGGCGGGGTCGTCCTGATAGTGAATGATATTGGGGAAGGTATAGAACGCATATTGTGTGCATTTCAGAGCCTTAAGCTCCACCGGGTCCACCTTGTAAAAAAGCTTTTCCAGGTCAATATATAAAAAGTGCCACAGGCTCTTTTCCGGAGCGATGCTTTTGGCAATATGAATCTGGCCCTCGTAGATGATGGAAACGCACTTCCCGTTGAACGGGATAATCTCTCCGTCCACAATGAAAAGGCCGGCGCCGCTTTCACAATAGCCGATTTCCAAAAAGTTATGGTAGTGTACGTTGGAGGGATTTTCGTTGGGATAATAGGTAAACAGAAACCCTTCGGGAGAAAAGGGATGCTTTACGGACATTTCGGTCGTATCGAAGATTTTCGCTAATGATTCAATTTGCATAACATCTGGTCCTTTTTGCGTTTTGCTTTATGTGCATTTTCTATATCATATAAGCGGACACATAAAATGTCAAGATCAGAAGCGGAAGAAAACCTGCGTTGGTCCGGAGCGGTCCGCCAAGCCGCCTGCCTCCCGTTTCGCCGGTCTTGATGGCGGCGCGGCAAACGGTGCGGCTGTGTCCGATGCTGCAAATATGTTGACAAGGAGTGATTCCCATGAAAAAGAAGACTTTCGGCATCCGTTTTTCCGTGTTTCTGCTCCTGGGGCTTGTCGCGGCGGCGCTCCTGGCGGGCTGCAGCGACGCTGCCGGCGGAGCGCCCGGCCCCGCGGCTCCCGCAGAATCGGAGCAGGCGGAAGTCCCGGCGGTGCAGACGGCCGGCATCGTCCGGGGAAAGGTCACGGACAGCAACAGCAATATGCTGGTTGCCGGCATCGTCGTGACAGATGAGGCGGGAAGCACGGTGCGGGAAACGACCAACGCGTTCGGCGGCTATGAGCTGAAACTGCCGCCGGGAAAGTATACGCTTACGTTCAACAAGGGCGCGGAGTACAGCGAGGAGGTCAAAGAGGTGGAGGTTTCATCGCTGAAGACCCTCTATCTGCCGGATGCCCGCCTGGTTCAGCTCTTCGACAGCTACGGAAAAGGGTGGATTGCCGGAGACTGCCACCAGCACAGCTATTACTCCGACGGGGTGGACAGCGTCTCCGGCCTGTTCAACGGCAACGCCAGCATGGGGCTGTACTGGGGCTTCCTCACCGACCACAACACCTCCCGCGGGGTGCCTGAGTGGGTAAGCAGGACCAGCGTCAACGTCATGACGGACGGACAGGGGAATGGCCGTCCCTTTGTGGGCTTCGACGGCGTGGAGGTCACCACGGAGTTCGGACACTTCAATTCCCTGGGGTCCGGGCTTACGCTGGAGACTTACGACTTGAATCTGCGGGAGTCTGAGCGGGCCTCGCAGGATAAGATGGACATGATCCGGGATAAGCTGGTCTATATCATCGACTCCATCAAGCGGGTGGGGGGCGTGGCGCAAATGAACCACCCCTACTCCTCGACCACCATGGGGGCCGCCAACTGGGTGGACCTGGATGATTATGAACTTCTGGATACCATCGACACGGTGGAGATATGGAACGGATATTTTGTTCCGCCCGATGGGATTTATACGGACTCCAACGCGATGAATCAGAACTATGACGCCAAGCTGCTGTGGTATGGCCTCCTCAACGCCATGAAGGACGGACATCCCTTCCATGCGGCCGTTGGAGGCTCGGACAACCACGACTCCCTGAGCCGGCAGGCCGGCGCCTCCGATCCGGAGCAGATCGGCGATATCAGCGCCTATTATGACTATATCCGCTCCTGCGGAAAATATCCCGGCATGCCGGCCACCTACGTCCATCTTGCCCCCGAGGAGCTTACGATGGAGAACGTCCAGAATGCGCTGGTGTCCGGACACAGCTTTATCTCCAACGGGCCGGTGGTCCTCTGCGACATGGATGGAGCCGGCTATGGAGAGACGCTGACCCCCGCAGGCCGGGAGGCAACCCTTCACACAGACATTTTTAACCGGGACGGCATCCGGGAGATTCGGGTGGTGCGCAACGGCAGCATCCTGCAGACGGTCGCTTTGGACGGAACGGAGGACCGATACAATGAACCGATTGCGCTCAGCGCCGACTGGCAGGCCGGGGACTGGGTCCTGATCGAGGTTCTGGGCCCCGTCAGCCAGTATGCGATTACGAACCCTATTTTGATCGGGTAATCCTATTCACAAAATATATAATCAAAACAGGAGGAGACAGGAAATGAGGAAATTTGTATCTGTGCTGCTGGCCGTTCTGACGGCGCTGACGCTTGCCGCGTGCGGCGGAGACGGCGGCGGGAAGCCCCAGGTCCCCTTCGAGGTGGGGACCGACACCGCCGAGTATACCGTAGACGGCGCCGCCGGCTGGACGGTACAGACAACCAATGTGAAAATTGCGGCGGGAGACGATGTGCTCTATAACGGTACGGTGACGCTGACCTCCGATAATCAATTTGTCTCCGAGGTGATCTACGCCGCCATCACGGAGGCGGGCATCAGCCAGGACGGGGTGCTCTCGGGCTTTGTCAACTCCATCGGCGACTATGCCGCCGGCACCGATGCCGAGGGCCGCTATACCTATTGGGGCTATACGGTAAACGGGAAATACGTCCCCCTGGCATGCAACCAGATGCGCGTGCTGGAGGGAGACTACATCCTGTGGGAATTCCAGAGCTACAATGAGGATGCTGCAGCCCCGGAGCCCTCCGCGACCGGAATTGCCGCTCCCTTCGAGGTGGGCGGCGACACCGCCGAATATACCGTGGAGGGTTCGGCCGGATGGACCACCGAGACGGTGAACATCAAAATTTCCGCGGGAGACGACGTGCTCTACAACGGCACGGTAACCCTTACTTCGGACAACATTCTGGCCTCTGAAGTCACCTATGCCGCCATTGTGGAGGCGGGGATCAGTCAGGACGGGGTGCTCTCAGGCTTCATTAACTCCATCGGCGACTATACTGCCGGCACCGATGCCGAGGGCAGCTATATGTTCTGGGGTTACGAGGTGAACGGGAAGTACGTCCCCTTTGCCTGCAACCAGATGCCCGTGCTGGATGGAGACTATATTGAGTGGACGTTCCAGCGTTATACGGAGGAATGATATTGCCGGAGCGATTGGCTGTACACAACAAAGTAAGTAAAGGAGAGTAAAAACGTGAAAAACAAGACAAAACAGCGGTTGGCGCTTCTTCTGACCGTACTGATGCTGCTCAGCCTGGCCGCCTGCGGCGGGAAGCCTGCCGGTGGAGACGGCGGGAAGGATCCCGGCGTGCCGCCGGCCTCCGACGCCAAAAACGACGTGGCCGCTATTGACGACGGCACTACAAAGATCGCCCTGCTGATCAGCGGGGACCTGGGCGATATGTCCTTCTGGGATTCCGCCAATGCCGGCATGACCAAATTTGCTGCGGACCATCCTGACGTAACGGTAGATATTATGGAGCTGGGTTCCAGCGATGCGACGAAGTACGAGTCCACCCTGACGCAGACAGCCAATAAGGACTATGACCTGATCATTGTGGGCACCTCCGACATGCGGGAAGCGCTCCAGCGGCTGGTGAAAAAGGATAAATACGCGGACCGCCGGTTCATCATTTTCGATACGGAAATCAAGGACAATGCGGCGGCCGATTATCCCACGGTTCACTCCATCATGTTCAACCAGAACGAGGGCGGCTATCTGGCCGGCGTGCTGGCCGCCATGATGAGCCAGTCCTCGGGCGCGGAAAACACCGCGTTCATTGGGGGCACCAAAAACGACATTATCAACGATTTCGGCTATGGCTTCATGCAGGGGGTAGACGCCGTCAACCGGGAGAAGGGGTCCGCCATAGGCGCCTACAACAGCTATATCGGCGACTTCACCAACAGCCCGAAGGGCTCTTCCCTGGCTGCCGGGTTCTATGAGGCCGGAGTGGAGGTCCTCTTCGCGGCGGCCTCTCAGGCGGGGCTGGGATGTATCGACGCAGCCAAGTCCTGCGGCAAGCAGCTCATCGGCGTGGACTCCGACCAGTATGCGTTTTATGCCGATACGGACCCGGAAAAGGCGGCATGCATTATTACTTCCGTACTCAAACGAGTGGATTTGGCCCTCTACGACTGCTGTGAGCGGTTTTTGGAAGGAACTCTGACCTATGGGGACCTGCAGGTAGCCGGTTTGAAGGAGGGCATGGTGGGCCTGGTGAAAAACGAGCGGTATACAGCCGCTGTTCCGCAGGAAATACGGAACCATATCGACAGCGTGGAGGCGCAGATCGTGGACGGGACGCTTCAAGTGGAGTCCGGCCTGAAGCGGTATACGTCTCAGGATACGCTCAACGCCCTCATCGACAGCCTGGACCCCACAAAGTAAGTATGGCGGAGTTATTGCAGATGCGGAACATCACCATGCGCTATGCCAATGGTGTTCTTGCCAACGACAATGTGAATTTTTCCCTGGAAGAAGGGGAGATCCACGCAATCGCGGGGGAAAACGGCGCAGGGAAATCGACCGTTATGAAGATCCTCTGCGGCGCGCAGAGCCCCACGTCCGGGGAAATCCGGTTCTGCGGGGAACCGGTGCAGGTATCCTCCCCCAAGGCGGCCGCCGCCCTGGGAATCGGGATGGTCTACCAGCACTTCATGCTGGTCAACGAATTTCCGGTCTATCAGAATATTTTTCTGGGGGCCGAGCTCTGCGATAAGCGGGGCGTTCTGGACAAAAAGCGGATGATTCAAAAAACCCGGGAGCTCTCGGAGAAGTACGATATGGCGGTGGACCCGGAGGCGCTGTGCGGCGCGCTGCCCGTGGGCGTGGCCCAGAAGGTGGAAATCCTGAAGGCGCTGGCCCGGGGCTCCCGGCTGCTGATTCTGGACGAACCCACCGCCGTGCTGACGCCCCAGGAGACGGAGCAGCTCTTTGCGCAGCTCCGTAAGATGCGGGAGGACAAGCGCTCCATCGTCATCATCACCCATAAGCTGAAGGAGATCGCCGCCCTGTGCGACAGGGTGACGATCATGCGCCAGGGGAAGGACATGGGGACTTATCGCGTCTCCGATGTAACCGAGGAGGATATTTCCCGGCTGATGGTGGGCAGCGGCGTTTCCCTTACCCTGGACAAGCCCGCCGCCCGGCCGGGCGAGGTCCTGGTCAGAGTGAAGGATCTGACGGTTCCGGGGGCGGGCGGGAAAAATCGGGTCGACCATGTGAGCTTCCAGGCCAGACGGGGGGAAATCCTCTGCCTGGCCGGCGTGGAGGGCAACGGCCAGCAGCAGGTGGTGGAGTGCCTTACCGCCATCAGCAAGCGGTATTCCGGGGAGATCCAGGTCATGGGCCGGGATATCCGCCAGGCACGGACCTGGGACGTCCGGGCCATGGGGGTATCCCATATCCCGGAGGACCGGATGGCCATGGGGACGGACCAGAACGCCTCCATCCTGGAGAACCTGATCGCCGTTTGCGCGGAGAAGGAGAGCCGGCTGGGCCTGGTTCCCTATGGGGCCCTGGCCAGGCGCGGGGAACGGCAGATGCGGGCGTATGCCGTCAAGGGCAGTCTGCGGGACGGCATTTCCAGCCTCTCCGGAGGGAATATGCAGAAGGTGGTTATTGCCCGCGAGCTGGAAGGGGACCCCGCCGTGGTGGTGGCCGACCAGCCTACCCGGGGCGTGGACGTGGGGGCCATCGCCTTTATCCACAGGCAGCTGGTCCGCATACGGGACCAGGGGAGCGCGGTCATCCTTGTTTCCGCCGATATGGCGGAGGTTTTCAATCTGGCCGACCGCATTCTGGTGTTTCATGAAGGGGAGATCGCCGCCGAGATCACCGATGTGAAGCGTGCGACAGAGGAGCAGCTGGGACGGTACATGCTGGGATTAGAAAGATCGGAGGTGTCCGCAATTGAACCGTAAGCTGATGGACGGAGTCCTGCGCCGCCGCCTCCGGCGCTCCCTGCTGCGCACCGGGATGCCCGGGGCCGCCGCCCTTTTGATTGCCATGGGGATTCTGGCCCTTTCCTGCGCGGCGGCGGGATATGATGCCGCCGGGACCTTCCGGCAGTTCTTCCTGGGGCCTGTGGAGTCCTCTTATGAGATAGGAGAGGTCCTGCTGGAATGCGTTCCGCTCCTTTTTACCGGCACGGCGGTATGCATTATGAACCGGTGCGGACAGTTTAACATGTTTGTAGAGGGCGGATTTTTCCTGGGGGCCTTTGTGGCCGGCGTCCTGGCGCCGGCGCTTCCGGCCGGTATGCCGATGATCCCCGTCCTGTGCCTGCTGGCGGCGGCGCTGGTTTGCGGCGCGCTGGGGTATATTCCCGCCAAGATGAAGGCGTCCCTGGGGGTGGACGAGTTTGTCTCCTCCCTGATGCTCAATTATATCGTTTTCTGGGTTGTCATGTATCTCCTCCACGAAGTCTTTGGCGATCCGGATGCCGTGAACAAGACCCGGTACCTGGAGGATTACATGAAGCTCCCCTTTCTGGACGAGTCGATCCGGCTGTCCGGCAATCTGCTGATTGCGGCGGGCGCATGCCTGCTGGGCGGGCTGTTCCTCTTCCGCACCAAATGGGGCTATACCATCCGCATGACCGGCGACAATCCCCGGTTCGCCGGATACAGCGGCCTTCGCAGCGGGCAGGCTGTCGTCTATTCTCAGGTCATCGGAGCCATGACCGCCGGCTTCGGTGGGGCCGCGTTCCTGCTGGGCAGCTATTACCGCTTTGAGTGGACCGCCCTCCCCAATTATGGCTTCGACGGGTTCGTGGTGGCCATCATTGCCGGGAACAATCCGTTCTATGTGCCCTTTGCCGCGCTGTTTCTGTCCTATCTGCGGGTGGGCGCCCTTCAGACTGCCCGGATGGGTTCCGTGCCCAATGAGCTCATTTATGTGATCCAGGCGGTCATGATTATCCTGTTTGGTGCAAAAACCTTCGGAGACATGCTGAAGCGGCGGGGAGGGAAAAAGGTATGATGCAGTTTGTTTTTTCACAGCAGTTTCTGGCTTCCTCCATTTCCTATGCCCTGCCGATCGCCTTTGCGGCCCTGGCCGCCCTGATTTCCAAGAAGGCCGGCATCGTCAGCATCAATATTGAAGGGGCGATGTCTGTGTCCGCGCTGACCGGAGCGCTGGTATCCAGCTTTTCGGGCAGCTGGGCCCTGGGACTTGCCTGCGCCGTTCTGGCGGGCGTGATGATGAGCATGCTCTTGGCGTTTTCGGCCCTGAAGCTGGGAACCGACAGCTTTCTCTCCGGTATTGCGCTCAATACGCTGGCCTCAGGCGCGTGCGTGCTGATAATGTACATTGTATTGGGGGTGAAGGGGGATACCTCGGCGGCGCCATCGGCGATGCTTCCCGTCATTCGAATTCCCGTGCTTTCCAAAATCCCAATACTCGGGGTCCTGTTTGAGCAGAATATCCTCTTTTATGCCGCGCTTCTCAGCCTTGGGGCGGTTACGTTCCTGCTGGGCCGCACAAAACTGGGGGTGGACATCCGGGCTACCGGCTTCCACGCGGAGGCGGCGGAATCGGTGGGGATCAAAACCGGGCGGGTCAAGACGGCCGCCCTTGCATTCTGCGGCATATTCTGCGGCTTGGGCGGAGCGTATCTCTCCATGGCCAGCCTGGGCTATTTCTCGGCGGGGATGGTTTCGGGCCGGGGCTTTATCGGCATTGCCGCCGAGGCAATGGGCATGGGCATTCCCTGGCTGTGTATGGCGTTCAGCTTCCTTTTTGGCGCGGTGGATTATTTTGCCGTTGGCAGCCAGACGGTTTTGTCCGCGCCCTATGAACTTTTGAACACCCTCCCCTATGTTATGACGATGGCTGCCCTTGCCGTTTATGCGGCCGCTGCCAAGAATCGTGCCGGCAGGCAGAAGGAGTGATGAAATTCCATGAGTAAGAAAAAAGCGTGGGAGTTTGAGCTTGAGGTCATGAACGGCTCCATGCCCGTGATCCTTTCGGAGGAGGAGCAGACCTGGAGCGAGGAATTTGATGTCGAGGCCATTGAAAAACGGAATATCCGTTTGAGATGGGAGAGCCATGTGCCCGGTTCGGGAGCGGAGGAGCATGTGATTGTAGCGGCCATGCAGGCTATGCACAACATGGGGTACGACGTGTCCCAGGCGGAGGAGCTGATCGACAGCGGACTGCAGGCGTTCCGGGATGACGATGTAGCGGAAATGTCCCGGCTCTATTCTAGGGTGCTCCACCTCCTCTCCCGGGCCCCCAAGGACCCCGGCCATCCCTACTGGAGCTACCGGATCTACGACAGCTACGAACAGTACCGCCGGGCGGTAAGCTTCCGGACGTACGCCTGCGACATCGATTCTTCCGATTACTGGGAGCGGACCCATCTGGGGTGGGTGGCGCAGATCTGCGCGGGAGCTCTGGGCACCGCCATTGAGGGCTATAAGACCGACAATATCCGCAGGGTATTCGGGGAGATCCGGGATTACCCCCGGGCCCCGAATACGTTCAATGACGATATCACCTATGAGATCGCCTTTCTGAAGGCGCTGGAAAAGCGGGGCGGGGCGCTGTCCAGCGCCGATATCGCCGAGCAGTGGATCGCGCTTATTCCCACAGGCTGGACGGCGGAGGAGATTGCGCTGAAAAACATCCGCCTGGGCGTATATCCGCCGGAGAGCGGCTATCGGAGCAATCCGTACCGCGAGTGGATCGGGGCGCAGATGCGGGGCGCGGTCTGCGGCATGGTAGCGCCCGGGAACCCGGAGCTGGCCGCCCGCCTGGCCTATATGGACGGGGTGGTTTCCCACCACAATAACGGCGTTATGGGGGAAATCTTCAACGCTGTGCTGGTTTCCCTCGCCTATGTGAAAAGCGATATCCGGGAGCTGGTCCAGGAAACCTTCCAGGCCATCCCGAAGGACTGCGAGTACTACAGCGTGATCGACTACGCGATGGGGCTGTGCAGGTCCTGCGGGGACTGGGAGGCTGCCTGGCGGCAGTGCGAGGAGCGGTTCAAGACCTATAACTGGATTCACGCCTACCCCAACGCGGCGGCGCAGGTGATTGCGCTCTGGTATGGAAGCAGCTTTGACGAGATGCTCCATATCATCGCCATGGAGGGCTACGACGTGGACTGTAATGCCGCCCAGATTGCCACCGCCTACGCCATTCTGGAAGGAAAGCTCCTCGCCCCCCGGTGGACGGACCCGATTGGGGACAGGCTGGAAACCTATATGCGGGGCATCCGGGAAACCAGCATTCGGGAGCTGGCGGCGTACACCTGCCGCATGGCGCGAAAGGCGCGGGAGATCAAATGATGAAGAAAGTGTTCGTATTTGGCAGCCTCAATATGGATCTGGTCGTCAACAGCCCCTGCCTTCCCCAGGCGGGAGAAACCATGTATGGGACCGGCTTTTTCACCAATCCCGGCGGAAAGGGTGCAAATCAGGCCGTTGCCTGCGGCAGACTGGGAGCCGAAACCTACATGGGTGGGGCCGTGGGCGCGGACAGCTTTGGCGAAGCCCTTGTGGAGGGGCTGAAGGGCTGCGGCGTGAACACCGGCGCGATTCGGGCGGTTCCGGATTGTTCCAGCGGCATCGCCGTCATTCTTGTGACGGAGGGCGATAACCGCATCATTCTGGACGGAGGGGCCAACGGCCAGGTAACGGCCGAGGACGCCGACCGGCTTTTGGAACAGGCCGGGGAGGGGGATCTTTTCCTGTGCCAGCTGGAAAACCCTGTTGAGGCCGTCGGGTACGCCATGAAAGCGGCCCGGCGCCGGGGGATGTATGTGATTTTGAATCCCGCCCCCATGAATGTGATGGTCAGGGAATACCTGCCCTGCTGCGATATGCTGGTACTCAATGAGACGGAGTTTTCCATGCTGGGCAGGGACTCCCTGGCGGCGGGGAGCAGGCGGCTGCTGGATATGGGAATCAAGGACGTCGTTCTCACGCTGGGCGCGAAGGGATACTGCCATACGACCAGGGGAGAGATCGTCTGTACGGAGGGCGTTCCGGTAAAGGCGGTGGATACGACCGCCGCGGGGGACACGTTCTGCGGCGCTTTGGCGGCCGGCCTGGCGGGGGGAAAAACCGTCGGGGAGGCGCTGCAGTTCGCAAACAAAGCGGCCGCGATCACGGTTACCCGCAGGGGCGCGCAATGCTCCATTCCTACATTCCAGGAAGTATTTGACCGATACGGAGGCTGACCAAACGGACGGCGGGACCGCCGGAGGGGTGTGCGGCGGAAGCGGCTGCCGGGGCGGATTCCGCGTCCGGTATGCGCCAATTTTGATTCGGCGCGCGGAAACGCGTGGATTTCCTCAACTTCCCCCTTGACAACCAGGGGAGAATCCTGTAAAATACTCGCAAGTGAATAAGAAAAGCGATGACGAAGACGGACGGGGCCCTCTGTCCACAGAGAGCCGGGTATCGGTGGAAGCCCGGCGGCGGAACGCCCCAATGTCCCATCCCTTCCGAGCTGGAGGTCCGAACCCCTGGAAACAGGCAAGTAGACGCCTCCCGTGACTGCCGCGTCAGTGCATAGGGCTTGCTGGAGCCTGAAGGGGCGTCCTTTTGGGGGCGCAATTTGAGTGGTACCGCGGGTACATAGCAT
>OFGH01001858.1_pt1 | contig 12759 bp, 13 predicted proteins | sample 1521721 | NCBI WGS metagenome assembly OFGH01 (sample SAMEA3504132, study PRJEB24116) | mouse gut metagenome | biome: mouse gut; feature: mouse-associated habitat; material: faeces | place: Denmark | collected 2011
GGGCCAACCGCTACATGGTGGACAACAGCGACTTTCTGATCGCCTACGCATGGCATCCCGGCAACGCCCGTGAGCTGGTAGAGTACGCCCAGCGGCGGGAGTGGCGGGGCCTGCTGCGGGTGGAAGTGCTGGGCCAACCGTAAGCTGTGATGACCTACTGATAAAGATAAGCGCACAAGAATAAGAGCCGTTGACTTTGAAATCAACAGCTCTTACTCTTTCTGATATTGTTATCCATGGCCAGACCCAGGACAGGGCGGCTTTTTTCATTCCTCAAGCAGCTTTGAAACGGGAACTTCGAGCGCATCCGCAATTCTGAACAGCGTCTTCATCGACACGCCAAAAGTCTGTGTCTTTGACGCTGCCTTGATGCTTTCCAATACATAAATTTATTGACACTCCTGATGTTCAACTATATAATGCAGATTTGTCCAGTCTTTTACTTGATTGGACACACAAAATGTTATTGGCAAAGGGGTACTCTTTGCCAGAATAGGAGGAAAATATGAATAAGCAGGAATTGATCGAACGTATGGCGGGCAAGACCGGGATGGCAAAAAAGGACTGTGGTATTGCCTTGGATGGTATGCTGTCTGCAATCACAGAGGCTTTGCAAAAGGATGACAAAATAAAGCTGACTGGCTTTGGCACTTTTGAGGTGAAGCACCGGGCCGCCAGAACAGGCCGCAATCCGCAAACCAAGGAGACTGTGGAAATTCCGGCGCAGAGCGTTCCGGTGTTTAAGGCGGGAAAGGTCTTGAAAGAAAGCATTCTTGGTAGCAGCGAGAAAAGAGTATTGTCAAAAGCTGCGCTTTAGTATATAATTCCTCTGTGAATAGGTGACAGGAGAAGTGGTTATTGCAGGGGGGAAGTGATTACACTGGATGACACCAAGACCCGGATCATCGTTGCCGCAATCAAGGCTGTACGGCAGTATGGCCTGGAAGGGGTGCGCATCCAGAACGTCAGCGAGCTGGCGGGGATTTCATCAGGAGCGATTTACCGCCACTTTGACGGCAAGGATCAACTGCTGGTGGAGTGCTTCACTTATGTGGACAAGCAGGCGGCGGCAATCTTTGAACATTTGAAATTCAACCCGCTGCTTATGCTCACTGACCCTATGGGTGCGGTAAAGGCGCTGTGGGTGCCCTATTTTCGGTTTTGGACATCCCGCCCGGACGAAACAGTTTTTTATCACCGCTTTCGGGACAGTACGTTTTTCCCCCAGTATGACAAGAGCCGGGATGTGACCTATTTCAAGACGTTTATTGGAATGGTTGACGTTTTCAAAAAGGTATTTCCAAGCCTGGACAAAATCAATCAGGATTTATTGTGGCTCCACGTCCTCACATCCACTGTTATGTACGCAAAGTATGTGGTGGAAGGGACGCTTCCAGACAATCAGGAAACCGAGGACACTGTGTTTCAGTTGTTAACCACTGGACTGAGCGGCTATTTGAAACCGGAGAAGCCTAAAAAATCAAGACGAAAATGAAAATGTGCCGCTGGAGGCGGTTCATTTTTAGTAGTTTGATAATGAACGTTCACTATCATACCGGTTAAAGGCACGCTCGGTTCTCAAATTTTTTTGGCGCTAAGGGGGGTGAACATTCACTAACTTTGGAATAACCTTCTTTCTATTCGGAAAACTATCTGCATCGAATACAAAGGAGATTATTGCCATGTTCAGCCAGGAAGCAGCTTTCACAATTACCGCCGACCACATTTCCCAATATGCGGCGCACCTCCAGGAACAAGAGCGAGCCAAGAACACTGTAAAGAAATATGTTCATGACCTTAACGATTTCATGTTGTTTCTGAATGGGAAAGCCGTCACAAAGGTGGCCGTGATTGCGTGGAAAGAGCATCTGGCTGATACCTATACCCCAGCCACAGTCAATTCCATGCTGGCAGCGGTCAACAGTTTTTTCCAGTTCATGGACTGGCCGAAGCTGTCTGTCAGGCCGCTGAAAGTACAGCGTCCCCTTTTCTGTGATGAAAGCCGGGAAATGACCCGCGCTGAATATGTCCGTTTGGTGAACGCGGCCCAGCGGCAGGGAAATGAACGGCTGTCCCTGCTCCTTCAAACAATTTGCGCCACAGGCATCCGGGTATCAGAACTCCGATTTATCACCGTGGACGCTGTGACCCTGGGCCGTACAGTGGTCACGAACAAGGGAAAACGGCGAACTGTCTTTCTGCCTGGGAAGCTGTGCGGGCTGCTGAAAAAGTATCTGAAAAAACAAAAAATCACCGACGGATCGGTGTTTGTGACGCGGACGGGCAAACCCCTTGACCGCTCCAATATCTGGCGGGATATGAAGGCTCTGTGTGAAAGCGCCGGGGTTGAGCCAGACAAGGTGTTCCCCCACAACCTGCGGCATCTGTTCGCCCGGACGTATTACTCGCTGGAAAAGGATTTGTCCCGGCTGGCGGATATTCTGGGCCATTCCAATGTCAGCACCACCCGCATTTATACCGCAGAGAGCGGTTTTGTTCACGCCCGACAGATGGAGCGGCTGGGTCTGATCCTTACAACATAATTTTTGTTATGTTGTTGTTTAGACCGCAACAGGTCAATATACATATCGCATTATACAGGAAAAACGGCTTTCTGACAAGTCCTTTTACAACTTAGGCATGAAGAAACTGACGGGATGCTCTCTATATTTATCTCGCCTGTCTTTTTTGCGCCTTTTTTTAGATTCTCTGCGTCCTTACAGTGAAATTGGGGCAGTTGGGCTTCACTCTAATACAACATAACAAAAATTAAGTTGTAAGTCGCTTATTTTGGATGGTGCAGCGGCTATATTCCCTCTGCACCTTGAAAAGTTCATAGTCAGTATGCAAGTAGAACTCTGCTGTGGCACAAGCATTGGACGCGAAGACTGCCCGCAAGACAGTGAACAAGGGTGAAAGCATTGTCTTTCAAACCTATCAAAGCGATTTTTCAAAGGCATGAGCGGAATCCCAATGTTTCTAAGCCAGTACAGCAGGGCAAACGCAACTTCCCGTACCGCAGGGTCAAAGGGGGTACTATGGGATTGGTCTGGGCAGCTTCGTCACCTGCCGCCGCCATCTGGTTAGTACGCGCCGTCAGTGGGCTTGCATACTCCCGCCGGGGGCGAGCAGTAGGGTGGTCCCGCCACCTGAGAATACGGTACAACAAAAAGCACAAAAAGTGCGGACAGGCCATAGCCTAACCACAATTACTCCAGTAAGCTGGGACACGAAATTGGGTTGAGCCTGTCCGCATTTTTATACCATGAAGTCTATCGGATATAACAGGAGATTAAAGCATATGGATCATGTTGAAGTTAAAGACCTTCCCATTACTCTTACGGTTACCGAGGTCGCTACGATACTCCGTGTCGGTCGCAACACCGCTTATCACTTGGTGCAGGAAGGTGAGATCCGTTATATTCGCTGTGGTCGAAAAATTATTATACCCAGAGATGCTTTAGCGGAATTCTTATCTAAAGGCAATTAGCTTCTACTTTACCTGTTGAAAAAGATGGCCATCCATGATATACTCACCGCATGACAAGGCACCCCTAAATCAAGTTCAAAAATGAGGAGGTTCGTGCGGCTTGTGTATTGATTTATAAGGAGTGCTATATGAAACCAAGAAAAAAAGGTCAACAATGGGAGATTTCTTACCGTTGTCCTGGTTATTCTAAGCCAATTTCTGAACGTTTTACCAGCTTTGAAGCTGCTAAACTTCGTATTGCTGAAATTGAGTACGAGAAATCCATCGGCAAACTACGCCCACCCAAAGCCACGATTTGTAAAGGCGAAGATTTGCAAAAGAAATTCATTACCGTAAGTGAGCTGATGGATGAATATGTTCAGCTTTATGGTCTAAACCACTGGGGCGACTCTTTCCTCTCTTACAGCCGACACCGTATCGAGCATTACATCAAACCCTACCTGGGGACTGCGTTGGTATCTGACCTCACCACCCACGCATTAGATCGTTTCTATGATTCTCTCCGGGATAAGCCTGCTGTCGTTTTAAAAGGTCACAAAAATGATAATAAAACAGTTTCATTACAGGTAATTGAAAAAGTTCATGCTCTTTTGCGAAGCGCCCTCAATCAAGCAGTGACTTGGGGTTACATCACTACAAACCCTGCTTTAAATGTGACTTTACCGAAATACAAACCCCAATCACGCGCTGTTTGGTCTGCGGAAGAAGCCCAGCATGCAATTAGCTTATGCGATGATCCGATTCTGCACCTCGCCATGCTTTTAGCTCTCGGTTGTTCCATGCGGATTGGTGAAATTCTTGGCTTAACTTGGGACTGCGTTGATATTTCTGAGGTAAGCATACAAAACGGAACTGCTTGCGCATGCGTAAATAAAGAACTAAAGCGATGCGATAAGTCTAGCCTTGCCGACCTGGAGCGAAGGGGGCGATCCAATGTCCTTTTTGTTTTTCCAGAACGGAAAAAAGCTTCTTCGACCACATCACTTGTTCTGAAAGATCCCAAAACAGCCAGCAGTGTTCGGACGGTCTTTCTTCCTAAAACTGTAGCAGACGCTTTATTGAGCATGAAGGCACAGCAGGATGATTTGAAAGCTACCCTGTGCAATGCCTACACAGACTTCAATATGGTGCTCGCCCATGCGGATGGGCGTCCCTTTGAGGAACGTCAGATTGCTGACCGCCTGCGCAACTTTATCAAAAAGAATAATTTGCCACCTGTCGTTTTTCACAGTCTGCGGCATTGTAGTACCTCTGTGAAGCTCCAAATCAGCGGCGGTAATATCAAAGCGGTACAGGGTGACACGGGTCATGCGCAGGCACGTATGGTAACTGATCTTTATGCCCATGCAAACACCGAAGATCGACGGCTTTTGGCGCAAAAGGTTGAGCAAGATTTTTTCCAGAAGCAAGGCAGGGCAGAAACGTCCATCGGTCAAAGTGCAACCACCGGGAGTGATGAAGATACGGCTACGGCTCTCCAGCTCCTGCAAAGTAACCCTGATATGGTGAAATTTATTATTGCAGCCTTAGGGCGGACATCTGGTGTCTAAAAATTGTTTGTTGGAAGATCTGTTGGAAGTTCCAACAAATCTAACATTTTCCAAGAAAAGGAAAAACCCGCTATCCCTTGCGGGACAACGGGTTTCAGTGGAGCTGCTATCCAGATTTGAACTGGAGACCTCATCCTTGCCAATTCTTCCCAGGTTGTTTTCCTTTACCGTTCCTTGTCCTATCTTATTGCCCGGAGCCGTTGCAGCGCAATGGTTCCGGGCGCATCCATCATTTAGCTTGACGCACCTTGCTGTACTTCTTTGCATACCCATTTTTGGTGCCCGTATGGGTTTTGTATGGGTTTCAAGTTTGTTTTAAACTGGCACAGTTTAGAATATTCTCAAATAGAACATTACTCCCCAATGTAGCGTGCTATGGGCTTTAACTGCTCCGCCGATAGGTCACTATATGCCGTAGATAACAATTTTATCTCACTCTGGTCTACCGTCTTAACATAGGGCTTGATTATTTCAATCTCTTCAAAAGATAGGCCATATCGCAACATCCATATTTCCTTCTCATCATCTGTTCCGTATTTGAAAAATTGTGCAAGGCGAATGGCCCGGCTATCACCAGTTTTCTTATAGCATTGCTCAAATACTGCATAAAATATGTCGCTCAACTTGAAACTTATGAGTTTGTCAAGATAATCATATGTATCAAACACAATCATATCATAGTCGATCTCTCTCGCTTTTGTTCCTTGAGGATACAGAGAAAAGTTTCGCAATTCCCTGTCAGGTATTTCAGCATAGCCACGGACAAACCTTGCCATCAGTCGATTTGCTTGTGCCCGGATGGACTGACGCATGGATTCCGAGCCCGCCATCCTATACCGTTTAGCCAAGTCTCGTCTCTCAGGTATTCTCGCGATGTAGGCATATCGATACCAGCATATGTTTTTAAAACTTCGTCCATGGATCTTCCACAGCAAAATTTTAATTGCTGTGTTTAAAACACTTTCTTCCCCATCTGAAAGCGATCTCCCAAGATGGCATCTATAAAGTATCCTAAAATATCCATATAGCTGTAGCTTATAGTCTAAATCTGCATTTATCTCTCTCAGTGAAACCAACCTGTCTCCACGAAACAATGCATCCAGTGTTTTTACTGCCAGCTCTGTTATAGCGGAGCTATTCAGCTTCTCAACCTCATTAAGCGTAAGATTATACTCATCAGAAAACGAGTTTGAATTAATCGCCGTTTTAAAATCATTATAGTCAGAATCCTTGTCCTCTGGAGTATCCAGCAGTGAAACATCATCAAGTACTTCTTTATGCATCATAACATCCCGGAAGTCGCTCATATTGCTATATTTAATAATTACACTCCCATAATCAAATTTTGTATGCAGTGTTGACCGCCCGGCTCTTCCTATTAAATTTTTCATAGATAGTGGTTTGCTGGCCTGGAACGTATTAAGATAGACTACGTCAAATGGCATATTAATACCCTGCTCTAAAGTCGAGGTCGCGAAGCAAATCCTACAAAACCCTTTTTGGGTAAAATGCTCAAGAATCAACCTGGCCTGCAGTGGCAAGGAACCATGGTGGGTAACAATTCCCCGTCTCATATTTTCAAGCATTTCAGAGCGATAATATCCTTCTCCTTTGTCATTGGCACCTATGTATTGTTTAAATTGTTCGATTAGCTGTAATGCCTCAGGATCTTTAATGAGTCTGCATTCATTAATGTATACTCGAAATTGTTCAAATACTTTTTTACTATAAATACTGGCCTTCGTCGTATACACTAAAACCGACCCTCCACGACGCAAAGCGTTCAAGACGGGATCAAAGTCACTTTTAATTTTCCTGGTTCCCATTACTGCCGCATCTAATCCAAAATGAAAATAGTCTCCTTTGTCAACCGCAAAGAAAATTTGCCCAACATTTTTTTGATTGTAGGAGATTGAAGCTGAGCATTCCTGGTCAAACCCATTCTTCACTAATTGCGCTTCCGGGTTTACAACAAATGGATGTGCAAATACATACTTAGCGTCAGGAAACGCCTTTTGCGCTCGACGCACAATACTGTCAAAAAAGAGGCCTCGAACACTTTCCTCATCACTCAGCTGCGCTTCGTCAAATAGAAACAGCTCAATATTTAGTTGTTTTTTGTGTTTAAAAAGATCTTTTGCTCTCTCAGGAGTTAAAATGAACACACTTCTTCGAGCTCGTTTTGTATTAATAATGTCAACAAATGTTAGCACATTTACAGATTTGTCAGGAATCAGGCTACAAACTCGGTCATAATACTCATTTATTAAGGCGCGAGAAGGAACAATCATGGCAACATCTTTTTCTGACGACTCAATTAAGTTTCTAAATACAAAAGATTTCCCAGTGCTTGTTGGCGCAGAAAAACTAAAGTTTTTTGACTCATTGATTTGTCGAATTATGCTTGCCTGTACAGGTGTATATTTTTTGTCATATGTTTCAAAAAGGTATTCACCATAGGCATTTAATAGGTGTCCCTTTAATGTCGTTGATGATGGGTTTTTATAGAAAACTCCCATCAATGATAGAACCTCCTCTTGTATTGTAGAAAAAAATTCTGGAGCAAACAGCTTTAAATATGACAAAATTTCAAGCGTTGTTGAAGAAATCGGTCCCTCACTAAATAATGATTCTTGAGCAAATTTATATATCTCCTCAAGATTCTCATGGGCGATTATTTGCTGAATGACATTCTTCATATATTCACCGCCACCAATAACAACTCTTGATATTTGATAAGTTCTTTATAATGTTCATTTCCTTGGATATGTTTGATGATGTCATCTGAAGCTGTACGCTTTGCCGAGAACGCCGCCGCAAAGCCTTTTCTGCCTCTATATGCTGCATTTAGCGCCGTGTCACTGCAAAAATACTCCAAATCTAAGATATCTTTAATGTCTTTTCCTACTTCAACGAAATTTACTATCTGTGCAAGACTGTTTCCAAAAGCATTTCTATCCTTTAGGTATTTTGCTTCGCCAAATATAATAACGTCATCTGTAGTTTGGCTGTGAAAGTCAAAACCTGGATTTCCAGATTTCTTTTTGTTGTATAATTCCGCCAATGGAATGTCCAAATAGTCCAGTTGCTGAATAATGGCTTCTCTTGCAAGTTCAGACACCACATACTCTCCCGCGTCTTGCGAAATAGAGTCCGGATTAGCCGCTAAAAGCTTCTGCTCAATATCGGCAAGCGTTGGTTCAGCCCTCCGCAAAAAGCTCTCACGTGTATAGGCCCTGTCAAATTTACTGATCCATGAACAGTCAAATAGTACGTCAAGTATCTGCCGCAACGTTATTTTTATATCTTCTGGATCAACACGTATGAAAAGAACCCTATTATTTTCAGGTTCACATATTTTTTTGCACTCAAGAATATTCACAAACATCCCTTCCATTCTCGGCATGGTTAACTTAAATCCGCAACATCCACAAGCCTTTATCCGATAGCGTTTCTTAATTTACCTAATATGAACTATATTGGCCTATCACTCTTTTCATATTGACTTTTCTGCTTCCTTAGTGTATCATAAGAATAGAGGGGTTTGCATATTTGTCTTCCCTTCGCCATACAATATGTCAGAAGCGTCCTGCCTTTCTCGAAGCCTTGCGTTCCTACGTGGGGTATTGATGTAGAGAGGGTGGGACGTTTTCTTTTTACCTGGGGACAAACCTCCAATGGCTATAAGGCAACTCCCAGGTTGCGTTCTGATACTCACGCGCTCCTGTAGAAATCCCAATATTGAAATGAGGCAGTATCTCACAAATTCTTTTATTGATGTGTTTATAGAGTTTTTCCTTTGCTATCGTCCGTTTCCCTCTGCACCCGCTCCCCGCCGGCTTTTCCAGGTGCAAGTCGTTTAGGCGAAAATACATCGCCCCCAAAACAATATCTGTGCATTGCAGCAAAACGTGATCATGGGAACACACATCCGCCACATCGCCTTTTCGGATGTGCAGCTTTCCCCCTGTACGTCCACTATTCCAGGTCGATGGCAATCCCCGGACAAACTTCTTAAATTCTTCGCACTTTTCGCGAGTATCCGGCAACTGATCCAAGTAAATCCTTATAAAAATGTCTTCTTCTGCCGCAGGGATATCTTTTATCCCAAAAGCGTGCTTCAAAAACTGATAGTACAGCTTGAAATACTTATCGTCACTATGGCGCACGGCCGAGCTGGTCGGCTGATCCGCATTGTTCCGAAACATGATGCGAACCTTGAGCTTCCCGTCCCGGACAAAATCAAAAAATAAATCCACAATTTCTATGTACCGTTCCAAATACTGCGCGGTCACTTTCGTCCACTTCAATTCACCAAACAGATTCAATTCCTTCTTTTTAGCTTCCAGCGCATCTTCCACAAAGTGCCAGTCTTTTCCGCTTACAATGCAGCCACCGAAAAAGTCGCTAAACTTAGTCCCATTACTGTTTGACTCATCACAATATACAATATATTCCATATGAGCTCCTAACATGGTGTAAACCCGTTTCTGATGCATTTATTTTATACTGTATTGGTTCAGTATGCAAGATGCAATTTGCTCTTGTACACGCCGCCCCTAATTATAGTCAGGGATGACCGTTTGACCCTTGCCACACAGCAATACGCAGATTTAGACAGTCCACTTTAGCGAACCGCCTAAACCTGCGTTTGCCACAGTATCACTCCGCTGCGTTTTTTCTGCTTCTTTTCCTATCCTCTTAGCCGAGGGTAACGCTTTCAGCGAGCTCCGCTCTGTCTATCGTTAAATGCGGAAGCAATGGATGCACTTAATCATTGTCATGCACAATTCCTGATAGAGATCCTCATCGAAGAAACCGTCGCAGATGGAGTGCTTGACCAACAACGGCCTATAACGGGCCAGAATTTCCCCTAATGCTGCTTCGCTGCCACACTGGGCCTGGGTCAAAAGCTCCTCAAAATTCACTTGCTCTCGCCTCGCAGTTCTTTCCGCAATTTCTTTATAATGCGGTGATAGGCCGAGACAACCCCGTTGTACCGCAGGCCCAGGGCCTCGGCAAGCTCATCGTACCCGCGGTCATTCAGCACACGCTCAAACAGGATGAAACGTTCCGGCCCGTCAGGCCGGACAGGGCCTGTAAAAGCGCGCTGTCTTCCATCTGCGACAGGTCCCGGCAGGTTCCGCCAAAATCGGAATTGGACCCATCCGCAAATGCAGTCTCTTGAAAGTCCGTCAGAACTTCATGGACGTTTTGCCGGAGCCGTTTTTGAATGTAGTCGCGCCTTTTGCGCCTCAAAGCAATTTGAAGATAGGCTGTAAAGCGGTTTTGCAGGGCACGATTCCTGCTTTGGTTTTCATATTGCTGTCCCATGGGACAACCTCCTTCATCTGATTTTTTGCAGTCAGATGAAGGAGGCGGCCCCCGGCAGTGTAGGAACGCAAAAAAGCAGCCGGCCTCATACCGAAGTACAAGGCTGGCTGCTGATAGAGCATTGGAAACCATTGGTGCAAGTTTTTATCTTATACGCTTTTATTTTGCCCGCAGATTTGGTCAATCCACTGTGGCCGCCAGAGTATAGAGAATGTCCTCCAAACACCAGCAGCGGTGCTTTTCATCATATGTCCACTTGTCCCGGCAGTCCGCCAGCTCCATGTTTTTGTTCAAAATTGGGATTTACTCCATAGAAATCTTCTCTTTTCAACACAATCTGAAGCAGTTCTTCACAGGCAGCAATAATCTCCGCCAGCTGCTCCCTTGTGGCCGCTTCGTAGTGGATCCCACAGGTAGCGCATACCGTGCCGCCTGCCTTTTTTGACAGGGCTTCCGCAAAGCGGTCGCCCACCACGTCATCCCGGTGCCCCTGCCCCACCCATTTGCTCACGATTTTGCCGTTCCGGGCCACGGTGACACTGCCCACGTGGGGCGCGTCACCGCCCCGGATGGTCACGGACAAATCGGCTCTGCAAGGCAGAACGCTCACCCGGAGGGGCCGTCCCAGCACCTCCCGTTCCAGTTCAAGCGCACCCATGCTCAACCCTCCCAGCGGCGGAAACCGGGGCAGTCCAGTCCGAACTGATCCAGCAGCTTGCCCACGATATGCCGCGTCATGTCCTCCACGCTTTCCGGCCGCTGATAATAGGTAAGCACAGGCGGCAGGATCACCGCCCCCATCCGGCCCAGCTCATAGAGGTTTCGCAGATGGATAGTGGATAGCGGCGCTTCCCGGGCGCACAGCACCAGTTTCCGCCGCTCCTTGAGGCACACATCGGCGGCGCGCAGCAGCAGGTTGTCCGAGTAGCCGGACGCGATGCCCGCCACAGTTTTCATGCTGCACGGCACGATTACCATGCCCATGATTTGAAAACTTCCGCTGGCGATGGACGCGCCGATTTCGTCGTTCTTATGGAACACCCCGGCCAGCGCTCGCAGCTCCTCCACGTCCATGCCGCACTCCTGCCGGAGGGTCAGTTCCGCTCCCCGGCTCACCACCAGGTGCGTCTCAATGCCGGGATGGTGTTCCCGGAGCTGGCGCAGCAGCTCCACGGCGATAGGCGCGCCGCTGGCGCCGCTGACGCCCACGATCAGCCGCTTAGCCATGGAGCCACCTCTCCGGGTCCACGTCCAGAAACGGCACCCGCTGGAAGCGCTCCTTCAAATGGAAGGGCACGGTGCAGTCGAAAATAGTCTTGCAGGACACCCCAATGTCCGAGATAGAGGGTGAATAATCCGGGTTAGAGCTGGGATCCAGGGGGTGGCAGCGCACGCCGGGGATAGTGATGATGTCCCGATCCCCCTGGAAGCGGGTGTTCATGGCCCACAGCACGTCGTTGGGATCGAAAATGTCCACGTCCTCATCCACCAGGATCACGTGCTTCAGCTCCGGGAAAGCGGAGAAAGCCAGCAGCGCCGCCTGCCGCTGTTTCCCCTCGTCGGTGTGGACGGTTTTGCGGCATTGGAGCACCGCCATATACTTGCCGCCGCCCGAGCGGTGGGCGTAGCAGTTGACCACCTTGCCGGGGAGGGCTTTGTCGATCATGCCCAGGATGCTGGCCTCGGTGGGGATGCCCGCCATGTTGACGTGCTCCTCGCTGGGGCCGATGCAGGTCTGCATAATGGGGCTTCTGCGGTGGGTGACAGCCTTCACCTTCAGCAACCAGCACTCGTGGGAAGCCGCGCCGTTGTAGCCAGGGAATTCCGGCATGGCGTAGCCGGTGTGGGAGTTCTGATCCTCCACCACATGGTTGCTCCCCGGCAGAATCTCGCCCTCGATGACATACTCGGCGTTGGCGATGGCGTGCTCGTGGACGGCCACACACTTCACCAGCTCCACGGGCCGTTGGCGCAGTGCCCCGGCGATGGACAGCTCGTTAAAGCCCAGGGGCGTCGTAGGCGGCTCGAAGCAGGACAATACCTCGATGGCCGGATCCACCCCGATGGACACCGAGATGGGCAGGGGCTGGCCAAGTTCCGTGGCCCGCTCGGCCATGGCCCCGATGTGCCGGGAGCCGGGCTGAAGGAAGATGGACAGCTCGTCCTTGCCCTGGACGCACATGCGGTGGATGGTCACGTCGGACAGGCCGGTGTCCGGGTGGGTGGCATAGCACATCCCCAGGGTGATGTAGGGCCCAGCGTCCACGGGGGTATTCGTCGGGGCGGGAATCAGCTTGAACAGATTGAAGTCCGGCTCCTCCGCCCGGTGGACCACCTCCTGGCAGGGGGCGGGGCCGTCTACCACGATGGGCTGGATGGGGTTGG
>OFGH01001859.1_pt1 | contig 12755 bp, 15 predicted proteins | sample 1521721 | NCBI WGS metagenome assembly OFGH01 (sample SAMEA3504132, study PRJEB24116) | mouse gut metagenome | biome: mouse gut; feature: mouse-associated habitat; material: faeces | place: Denmark | collected 2011
GATCCGCTACCCCCAGCGGGGCGTCTGCCTCTACAAGTGCGGCAATGAGCGGTATTTGCTGGAGGTCCATGCCCCGCCCCATAAAGCGGAGCTGTTTGGAAAGGTAGGTGGGCGCTGATGGCAAAGGGCGTCTCCATTAAAGTGGACGAAGAACTCCTGCGGGATATCCATGTCCGAGCTGCGGAAAAGGGGCTGTCCATCCAGCAGTATGTCACCGGGCTGATTGAAAGGGATCTGTTCCCGGAACGGTTTCCCCAACTGACCGATGACCAACTGAGCCAGCTCAGGAGCGCGATGGAATTGGTGGATCAGGCCCTCGGAGATGTGGCAGAGATTCTGTGGGGCAGCTCAGAGCAGACTGCGGGCGGGATGACTATGGCTCCGTAATTTGGATGTCCAGAATATCCTCGATTACAATCCGCTCTCCGCTCAGCAAAATCAGTACACCCGCAAAATCATCAAGTTTCTTTAATTGGCCGGTGGTGGTGACGTATGCGCCCCCGGTTTTCTTTTGGTCCGGACGAAACCAGGTCACAGTGATCTGCGGCTTGGAGGAAATCCTGTCTGCCAGGCTTTGCAGCTTCCTATCCAGAATGGACTTCTCATCCTCCGTCAGTTCTACACGATCCTCTGTCAATCGGGATGTCTCCTGAACGGCGTCCTCATAGCCAGTCAATGCGCGAAAAGACTGAAACTGGGCGGCACGTTCCAGCATAGACATGCGGTGCCGCATGGTGGAAACGTGGTGCGGCAGGTTGATGATGTCGTCATATTTCCCCATTAGGCATGATGTCCTCCAATTGTGTTGTTGCGATTCTTGGCCGTTGCGCCTTCCTCCAGATTTATGCCTTTGAGAATGGCGTTTTTTCCGAACTTCTTCTTGATATCCAGCATAGCCTGCTGCATCTTCCTCTCTTTTTCCAACTCTGCTGACACCTGACGGTCCCGATCCTGTTTGGCGGTGTAGTCGGTAAAGAGGTCCAGCTGTTCAAAGGCTTTTTTATCCGGGGCAGACGCTTCATCCGCCACGCGGGCAGCGGTGAGGTAGAACCGGCGCACCAGGAGATCACGGTTCATAACCTGGTCGAACAGCTCCAGAGCGGCGGCGACAATGCGGCGGGTGGAAGCGGTGTACTCCTCCAGATTGGCGGTACCATGGGCATGTTTCGGAACTGCCCGGCCATAGCGGTCTGTGGTGACCTCTCCCTGATAGGCTTTTCTGCGCTTTGGATCACTCAGATTATCCCGGTCATACCCCACCGTGAGTACCAGCTGGTCGGTGACCAGACCCTTGTCCACCAGGTCCAGCGCCAGCTGGTCCGCCATTTCCTTCACCACCAGCCGGGACTCATCATAATTGTAGGGACGCGGGAGGACCTGACCGGAGCCGGTGCTTTTTGACTCTGGCTGATATGCTTTGACGTCCGCAATAGTACACGGCTCCCAGCCCCAGGCGTGATCAATCAATAATTCGGCGTTCACACCAAACAACTTATAAAGCAGTTCTTCATTTTCCAAAGAACATCTGGCAATGTCCCCCATAGTGTACAGGCCACACCACTCCAGCTTTCTGGCATATCCAGGACCCACCCGCCAGAAGTCGGTGAGGGGGCGGTGTTCCCACAGCAGACGGCGGTAAGACATCTCTGTCAGCTTGGCAATGCGGACACCGTTGGTGTCGGGCCGGATATGCTTGGCCATAATATCCATGGCCACCTTGCAGAGATATAAATTGGGACCAATGCCCGCTGTGGCCGTGATGCCGGTGGTTTCCAGCACATCCAGCAGTATTTTCCGAGCCAGCTCACGGGCATTGAGCTTATAGGTGTCCAGGTAGTTGGTCACATCCATGAACACCTCATCAATTGAGTATGAGATAATGTCTTCTGGGGCGACGTATTTCAGATAAACGCCGTAGACCCTTGTGCTCCAGTCAATATAATGGGCCATCCGGGGCGGGGCTACGATATAGTCCAGCTCTAGGCCAGGGTCCGTTTTCAGAGCGGTATCATCGGAGGAGGAGCCGGTAAACTGCCGTCCCGGTGCGGAACGCAGCCGCCGGGTGTTGACCTCCTTAACCTTCTGCACCACCTCGAACAGCCGTGCCCGGCCGGAGATGCCCCACGCCTTCAGGCTGGGAGTAACCGCCAGACAGATCGTTTTCTCTGTCCGGCTCAGATCCGCTACCACAAGGTTGGTGGTCAGAGGGTCAAGGCCGCGCTCGATACACTCGACCGAGGCGTAAAAACTTTTCAGATCCGCCGCGATGTACATTTTCTCTTTCACAGCTTTCCCCCCTTTCCTATCCCAATTCTATCATACCCCGCCCCGACTGGACAAGTCGGGGTTTTAATATTTTACAGGAGGAAAATGACAATCTATGGAATATCAACTTGAATTATCGTTCCAGCGTCCGGAACAGCCCACACTTCGAGGACAACCTGACGATGAAGCTATACGAATGATCCGGGAGTTTGAACCATTGGCTCTGAGGAATGATCCCAGGGGATACTGCGTCTGCACCAGCGAGGGGAAGGACAGCCGCGTGCTTGGCCACCTGATGCGCAGAGCGGGTGTACGGCACTTTTATATCCATAATATCACCGGTATCGATCCGCCTGAGCTGGTATATTTCCAGCGCCGGAACTTTCAAGAATATCGGGATATGGGCCTGACCACTTACGATATTATGTACGACAAATCTATGTGGCAGCTCATGATTGAAAAGAAGTTTCCACCTCTGCGTCAAATGCGCTGGTGCTGTGCTCACCTAAAAGAATACCGCACTGCAGAGTATGGCAGCGCCATTTTGTCTTTAGGTGTTCGGAAATATGAGAGTGTCCGCCGTGCCAAAAGCCGGGATGAACTGGAAATCGCTGCCCATGGGAGGAATAACAACGGGATCATCATGAGATGCGAAAACCATGAAAGCCGGAGGATTTTTGAGAATTGCTACACCAAGTCCGAGAAGCGGCTCAACCCTTTGGCCTACTGGCCAGACAACTATATTTGGGACTATTCCCATGAGGCAGGGCTGGAACAGTGTTGTTTATATCAGGAAGGTTTTCAGCGATTGGGCTGCATTGGGTGCCCTTTGGCAAAAGAAGCAGCACGGCGCCTGGAGTTTGAACGCTGGCCCAAATTTCAGGCACAGTGGATACGAATTTTTGACAAGGTGATCCGGCTTCGGGAGCAGGAGGGCAGAGTCAATGAGTATGCCAGCGGCCAGGAGTGGTTTGAATGGTGGCTGGGGGATCGGGCACAGGAAATCCCAATTGATACAGACCAAATGATGTTAGAAGATTATTAGGAGAACAGAGAATATGAATGTAATTGAACTGGAGCGTTGGAAGCCCTCAGAGACGGACCCCCGCAAGCTGGAGTACGTTGGCCAGCCCATGGCACAGGAGGTATTCGAGGAGCTGAAGCACCGGCTGGAGAGTATGGGATACCTGCCTGACGAGTATTTCCTCATGGACAGCCATTGGGAAGATGGCCGGGAGATTCCCAGGGACGCCGACATCTTCTGCACCACTGACTACGGTGGCTGCGAGGGTGTGTATCTGGACGTGTACCTCAAATGGTATGAGGACGGGAAGCCCATCACGAAAAGCTTTATTACCGGTAAGACGCTGGGTGAAAACGGCAACGATCTGGACAGGATGTTCCTCATCTCCTCTGCTATCACCAAGGCGTTCCATGGCGACCACGCCACCCACGCCCGGCACATGCAGATTGGAGGTGTGGAGGAGGACACTGGAGGAGCGGTCGTACATCTGAGCCAGCAAGAGCAGAAGGTGATCATCGAGGCGCTGGTGGAGCAGCGGGAACGGCAGGAGCAGGCCATGTCTCAGACCGAACAGCTCCTGCGCCGTATGACCGGGAGCATCACGGAGTATGTCAACACGGTGGGGATGCGTCCCCTGCGGATGAGTGATTTTGACAAAGCGGTGCTGGCGATCCAGGACGGCGAACTGGAATCCTTCAGGAAGTACGCCGCCAAGGTTCCATATCAGCAGGAGGAACCCCTGCTGGTAGAGGCGGCTGGCCGTCCGGGAGCCGTGGGACGGAAGATGACTGAACTGCTGATGCAGGACAGATGCAATATCGACCACGAGGCATACTGTAACGCCTGCAAAAGAGCCATCAACATCAACGACCCGGATAAAGTGCTGTTTATGATAGCACGGGCCCAGGCCAGTGTGCCGCAGCTGGAACCGTCCTTCTATGGGGAGATGGCCTCCTACGCCCACTCAGACCACCGCTTCATTGCCAGGGAGATTATCAAGTGGTGCGATGAGGGGCAGATCGCTGCCGCGCCGTCCCATCTCCTGGAGCAATTCGCTGCGGATAAAGACTTTCGCACATTATCCGAACTGGTGGAGAAAGGAATCTCTGGAGGCGGCAGCTCAGCAAGGACGCTGCACATGCTGACCTATGAGGGCCATGACAGCTGGATCGCGGAAGAACTTCTGGAAAAGCGGATGTGGGTGGATGCCAACGACTACAGTGCGCTCCATGTCTGTGTCCAAAATGATGCGGTGGAGGTGTGTAAGCTGCTGCTGGACAGCGGCATGGACTTCGAGCAGTATCGGCAGTGGGCGCAGACACGGCCCTGCGCCGGTCATGCGGAGACGCTCCAAGCATTGGAGGACCACTGGTCTGAGATGCGGGCAGCAATGGATCAGACACCTGCCCAGGAGAACGGAGGGATGACCCTTGGCTAATCCTGCTCTGATAGCGAGAGCCGCCGCCATCATCCTGACTGATGAAAAGGCGCGGAAAGCGGTGGGCTGGGCGCTGGTGGCAATCCTATCTCCTCTCATCCTGCTCATCGCCTTTTTATGCTCTCTGGGCTCCGGCTCCGCTGAACACAATATCACCACTGTGGAACTGTGCTTTTACGATACCGTTGCTATCCCAGCGGATATCCCGGAGGAGTACCGTCAGTACGTCGAGACCATGCGCACCAGCTTTGCTCAGCTGGATACTGCCATCGCCGCTATTCAAGAGAATATGGAGGAAGGAATCAGCCTGAACAATATTCGTGTCAAGGCTATTTTTTATGCTCTGTACTTCGGCGCCGAACATCACGGGGACGCCCAGGCCTTTGTGGACTGCTTTGTTACCTGGGAAGATCGTACCCGCATGGTTCCTGTAGAGGGGAGCGATCCGCCGGTGGAGACAGAGGAGGCCTATGTTGCCGCTATACCCATCGAGGACCTTGGAACCATCTGGCAGAATATTGCCTCAGTTATGGGCGTGATGCCCACCACAGAACAGAAAGCCAATGCTAACAGCGTCTACTCCCTGATCAAATATGGCTGGGGTGGGAACGGCACCGGAGGGGCTTGGTCCGGCGACATCGGAGAACCTGTTCTAAGCGTGGACGGCTTCTGTTCCCCTCTTGGAGCCAGATGGCAAAGCATGGTCACATCTGAGTATGGTTGGCGAACCTGTCCCTATCATGGATGGGAACTGCACTCCGGGCTGGATATGTCTGCCGCGACGGGCACTCCCATCCGTGCTGCACTCTCAGGTACAGTGACCAAAAGCTGTCGAACCAGCTCCTATGGCAACTATACCGTCATTGACCACGGAAACGGAATGACCACTGCCTATGCCCATCAGTCGGAGCGGCTGGTCAAGGTGGGGGATGTCGTGAACGTGGGACAAGTAATCGGTCTGGTAGGTTCCACCGGCAACTCCACTGGCTCTCATCTGCACCTGGAGGTGAGGGTCAACAGCTCCCTCGTTAATCCACGCAGTTATTTGCCATAAACGCAGAGGAGGAAATGTGCTATGAAATTCAAAGCAAATTTTGTGGAAAAGCCGGGTAATTTTCAGATGGATGACTGCCAGATTGAAAAGGTGGTAGAGCTGTCCCATGATGATTTTTGCCGGCTGAAAATCATCCCCTTGGCGGATCATCCGTTTATACGGGAGAACCTGGACTGTATGTTCAGCAGAAATGGTGTGATCCATTGCCTGCTGGCGCTGGGTCAGGACAGCAATGACGGGGTACTCATTGACGCAGAGCAGTATAACTATCCCCGTCTTGCATCCTACATCCCCGGAATGCGGGACATCGTCAACGCGCAGATGGATCGGGCGGCAGATTTTATTATCCGGTGGGGGACAGAGAGCACCACCAGTGGAAGCTGGTGTGTCTATTTCGAGGATCTGGAGGAGCATCTGGGTCTGACCGTCCGGGAAGGCAATGGAATGGACTCTATGCTCAGAGCCGCGCTGAAGCAGCGCCCCGAGGTCGCGGCGGTGGATATGCACGACGGCTGCATCGAGGTGGAGTACCACCCGGAATACTGCCGGCAGCTCAAGGAGAATAAAGCGCCTGAGCTTCTCCTGAAGGATCTGCTCCCCCTTCTGAAAGGAAGCGGGCTGATGTTCCTGTGCCATGAGGAAGCGGAGCAGTCTGTGCTGGTGGAAAATCTGTGCGAGCTGACCGACGCCGGGCAGGAGAATCACGCCGCCCTGCTGAGTGCCCGTGTGTCCGAGATCTGCGATACCCCGGAGGGAACAGAGATCGTACTCACCGGCGTAGCCCCGGAGGAGCTGGTGAGGTTCAACGAAGCCCACGACGCTTTTATGGAGGCGGAGCAGGCCATGGGCCCCACCATGGGATAGGGGGGCGCTATGGACCGATTTGATATTCACCGTGTTGCCATGGGTCTCACCGCCTATGCCGTCGAGCGGCAGAATGGTTGTGAACGCCACCAGCTGGAGGACGCTCCTGCCTGGCAGGAACAACGCCGGCTCTGGACGGACGCCATTCTCCAAGGTATGGCGAGGCTGGATGGGCTGACGCCCGACCCAAAACTGATGGAGCAGTTCGACCGTGAGCTGGAACAGGCCCGCGGCTGTTATTTTTTCACCCCGGCAACCAGTCAGATGCAGAAGGACACCATCCGAGAGCTGCGGCGCTTCGTCGCCACACTGGAGGCCACCGGGGATGACCGCCGCCGCCAGGTCAATGTGGTGCGGGAACTGCTGGAGGATATGTCTCTCCACCCCCACTGGTGGAACGGGAAGAACAACAGCATTGATCTCGCCCGTGATGAGGCGGATCGGGCGCTGGTACGCATGACCGCTCAGATGCCTATCCGCTTTACCTACATCGCGCTGGGCGGCGACGCCGGGCCGCACTGGGCAAGCGGTTTTGCCTCCGGCTCCGTTACGGATGAGGAGGCGGTCAAGAAAACGACTGTGTACCAGGAGGCGATCCGAAAGTATCCGGAGGTGGCGGAGTGGCCTGCCCTCTGCACCGTCTACGCCGGACGATGTCTCTCCACCGCACTGGGTACAGTGGACGCCTCCGACTTTGACCTGGAGATCATGAACCGGATCGGGGACAGGTTTCTCTATGAGCGCGGCGTCCGTTGGCTGGGCGGTCCCTATCAGATGGCCGTACAGACAACAGGCCAGAAAGCAGTACAGTATCCGTTCCTTCAGGGCAGCCGTCCACTGACAGCCGGGGATCTGGATGTCCAGGAGCGGACCGGCACAGAGAACGGCTGGATCACGTTCTGCCTGGATGTCCTTGCCTGTGAAGAAGCCGTATTCGGCAGACAACTGTCCTGTGAAGAGGATGACTCCTACATCCAGGCGTACACATCCTACAATGAACACACAGGCCAGGTCGATGACACTCTGGATGTTGTGGTGAGATCGCCCGGCGGCGATGAGTGGTTTTCCTGTACCCTCACAGATGAAACCAGGGAATCCCTAAAGCGGAAGATGGACATTTTCTGTGTGGCGCTGTATGGCGAACATTTGCCGGAACCGCCAGCACAGCGTCGTAATGGACCTGCTACGTTCCAAACGGGACCCACTATGTAGAGCAGAGGAGGGAAAGCAGTATGGAGAAAAATGAAATCACGCTGTCCTTCGACGGCGAGAAGATGGATGCGCTGGTGTTTTATTTGAAAAAGGAGAACACCACAGTGCAGAAGAAGATGGACGAGGCTCTGCGCCTGCTCTATGAGCAGACGGTGCCGGAGCCTCTGCGGGAGTATCTGGACGCCAAGACCGCGCCCGCCCGTCCCAGGCGTCCGACTCGTCCCAGCCCATCCAGGGCGGTGTCCAAACCGGCAGCTGGCCCCGCAGAGCAGGTGAAGGAGGGCAGTGTATGAGCGGCGATGTGCATCTGGATTTGTGGCTCCATGAATACAAGATGGATGCGCTCTCCTCTGTACTGGCGGAACAGGGCGCTACCGTCGAGGAACGGATGAATGATATGCTCCTTCGTCTGTACGAGGAGCAGGTGCCTTCGGAAATTCAGCAGAGGGTTCGTGCATCTATCCAAGCGGAATATACCTTGTGGGAAGAAGGAACGACAGCACTGGAATTAGAGCAAGCGGAAGATCCGCACACAGCATTTCATGTCCGTGAGAATGGGGCGGACAGATTTTTTGTGCTGGAACGCAGTGAAAATCTTCTCTGTGTTGCCAACATGCTGCGCGGCTTCTATGAAAACCGGAGCAGAGCACCGGCCCTCACCGAAGTCCCAAAGCTGTTTTACAGTTCAAAGCCAATCGGTGCGGAGTTGTATGAGCGGATGCTGGCAATCCATATGGCAGCCCCCAACAAGGCCACAGCGGTATTTGATCTGGACTTTGACAAGCAGGAGCTGTCCACAATTGATCCCGCACACGGCTGGAGGAGCTATTCCATAAGGGACATTTTTGTTGCAGTCAACCAAACCTACCAGAGTGAGGGAAAGAAGCTGGGGCGGAGTATAGATCGCTTCATGAGCAGCCTGGAGGGCCGGCAGCGTCCCTCCGCGGGCCGCCTCTCCGCAAGTGAAATCTTCTTCGCGGAGGAAATTGCAGTGGCAGACGGTTTGCTGAATTTCTATATGGAAACCAGCTTCGATGTGGGCGAAGTATTGGGCGTCCTGGTCTGCGCCAACGAGAATGATGACGCCCTGAACGTCTGCGCCAATTACGACATGGCCTCCGGGCTGGTCTGCGATGAGTTGGAGGTCAATCTGTACCGGGCGGATGGACGCGAGGAGTCCGTGACATACCGGCTCAACACGGTTGAGAAAGCGATCATGCTGCGGAAGATGGACGCCTACTGCCAAGGGCAGACCGGGAGGACATTGAAAGACTACAGCGCCCAGCTGATGACGAAGGAGATGACGCCGCCCACCCAGCTCATGATGTGATTGTGTGGAAAGCATCTGCCGGAGGTGCTGGCACAGCGTCGGGAGGGACCCACTCCAAATAGAACAAACGATGTAAGAGATAGGAGGAACACGCACGATGGAGAAAAACAGGATTATACTGTCCTTCAACCTGGAGGCCAAGTCCGCGCCCATCCGTCCCAGCCCGCCCAGGGCGATGTCCAAACTGGCAGCTGTCCCCGCAGAGCAGGAGACGGAGGGCGGCGTATGAGCGGTGATATGCAGCTGGAGCTGTGGCTCCATGAATACAAGATGGATGCGCTCTCCTCTGTACTCGAGGAGCAGGGCTCCTCTGTTGAGAAACGGATGCAGGAGATGCTGATCGATCTGTATGCGGAGCTGGTGCCCCATGAGGTGCAGCAGGAGATCCGCACCCGTATCGACGCGGAGTACGCTGCGGAACAGGCGGAGAAGGAAGCGGCCCGGAAGTACACCGCGTTCTGTGTGCGGGAGAATGGAGAGAAGCTATTCTTCCAGCTGGACAGAACGGAGGATATTCTGGAGGTCGGCAAATTCCTGCGCCGGTATCTGCGTGAGGATCAGGGTAATGGTATCGCCGCGCTCCAGACGAGCGCCTTCGCCAGAATGGAGCCGGTCACCGCCGAACGGTATGACCAACTGCTGGCACTGCGGGTGGAGGCTCCCAATAAGGTTACGGGCGTATTCGATTTGGATTTCGACAGGCAGGAACTCTCCACCGCAGATGCCGCGGATGGCTGGAAGACTTGGTCCATGCAGGACGTCTCCACCGCTGTCTACCACGCATACCGGAAGAGCTGTCTCAGGCCGGAGCAGTATGTGTCCCGGTTCCTGGAGAAGCTGGAGAGCAAAGAGCTCACTTCACCGGGTCACCTCTCCGCGCGGGATATCTCTTTCGCGGAGGAGATCACCGAGATAGATGGTCTGCTGGATTTCTACACGGAAGCCAGTTTTGATGTGGATGCGTTGTTCGGCACACATGTCTGCACATACGAAAACGATGACACCCTGAACGTCTACGCCAACTACGACATGGCCTCCGGGCAGGTCTGCGATGAGCTGGAGGTAGACCTGCACCGTGCGGACGGACATGAGGAGTCGGTGGAGTACCGGCTCAACCCTGTCGAGAAGGCGGTGCTGCTGCGCAAGATGGACGCCTACTGCCAGGAGCAGACCGGGCAGACGTTGAAAGACTACAGCGCCCAGCTGATGGCGGAGGAGATGGAGCCGCCCACCCAGCCCACGATGTGACATGAATTTTCTGCGTCTTTGCCAATTTGACAGCCCGATTTTTCGTTGGCTTTGATGAATAGCTTTCCCGATGAAAGTGTGCCATTGTGTTTCCGCACCCTAAAATAAAACACAGAAAGAAGGAAACAGAATATGAAAACAGCAGACAGAACCACGCTCACCCCTCTCGACCTGTGCATCCTCATCGCCCACGAAACGGTATCCCTCCTGAATACGGATGCGGAGGCGCTGGACGCCGCCCTCCAGCTCCGGACGGGGCTGGAGGTTTACGCGGCGCCCAGTGGACTGAGCAGAGATGTCATGCCGCTTCTGATGTGGATCGACCAGGAGATGGAGAGCGCCCGCCAGTTTACTGCCACAAAGCAGGACACGCCGCACCTGATCAACCCGGACCGCCTGCTCCCTGTGCCGGACGCGGCCGCCCAGCTGAACGCAGTGTGGATGCTCTTTCAGATCGCCGTCAAATCCACATGGGATTATCGCCATACGCTTCTGAAAACGGCCAGGACACTTACAGAGATGGGTGGGCTGGAAGATATGCTCCTGACCACCAAAATCCCCGCCGCAGGATTTCTGAGGGTAGAGGATCTCCGGGCGGAGCTGGAAGAGGTGCGCATGGCGCTCCAGCCCCAGGAGGCAGAGGACCATATCGCCGTACAGCCTGCACTGGAGTGAGGTGCGGAATGACAAAAGAGCAGATCACTGTGCTGGCTGAGATCGAGAACATCCGCGGGGAGTGCCATCAGCTGATCGACAGCAAATTTGATGCGCTGGCCAGCCGTGTACTGGAGGAAGGCGGGTCCGAGCTGAAGGAGGATGAGCGCGTCCTCACCCTGGCGGCAATGCCATCCGCATTCAAGGGCAAAAAGCCCGTGTCACTGATTCTGCCGGGTGGAGCCGAGGTGAACACGCCGAGCTGGAAGAAAGCTGTGACCGCTATCCTCCAGGACTGCAACAGCGATCCCAGGCGCCACAGATGGATGCTGGAACTCAGAGGCCGGGTGTTCGGAAACTTTCGTCCCCTGCTGGCAAAGACGCCGGAAGGGATGGCCGCGCCGCTGAAAATAGACGAAGGGCTGTACTGGGAAAGCAAATTCGATACAGAGGCACTGCTGAGAAACCTGACGGATAAGCTGTTGCGCAAAGTCGGCTATGACTACCAGGGGATCGTGATCCGGTATCTTGATCCACAGCTGGTGTCCACAACTGTAGAGGAGACTCAGGAAAATACGGTGCAGATGGATCAGACGCTCTCGCTCTGATCTCCAAACCACACACCAACAGCAGAGGGGCGCTCATAGCAGGAGCGCCCCTCTCAGACAGAAAGGAGGATGCCCAATGACGAAAGAAGATTTTGAGCGGCAGATCAACGCATTGATACCGCAGCCTGATCCGGAAACTACCTCCGCCCTCTTTGCGTTCGGGCAGGAGCTGGGCCAGGAAGACGTCTGCAGCGGAGTGCAGGAACTGCTCTACAGCATGAGTTTTATCTCCCGGCACTTCTCTCCCGCAACGGCGCAGGGAGCCTACGAGATCATCCGACACGGTTCGGCGGCTCTGCCTGGTGAAATGGTGGCAGCGGCTGTGTATCTGGAGAACGGCAGCACACTTCAGGACATCGCTAAGATGGCAGACCTGGGAATGCTCATGTGCTTCCACTGCCCACGGAATATGGAGGAACTCAGCCCGCTGGCCCTCTGCGTTGTGACAGAGGGCGGGCACAGCCGGTACTTCCACACTCTGCACTTCGGCGCGTTCGATCCTGATACTGCTATGCGGTCTGCACAGCAGTACGCCCATGACCGGCAGATCTCCGTCACAAAGGCTCTGCTCTCGCTCACCACAGACATGGCGCTGGACTCCCAAACAGGCGCGAAGGATCTCCTGGTGAGCAATGACTCTGAGATGGCCCTGGCGTTGTACAGCATCTTCTTCCGCTGCCCTGCGATGGCTGCGTGTCTCACCTTTGACGCCGACTGCAATCAGACCATAGTGGAGTACAACCCGCTGTGGCTGGAACTGCGCCAGAAGCAGGAACCCGTTCAGGACGGGATACAGCTGACGGTGTAACGGATTACATCAAGGGCCGTTCCCAACGCGGAACGACCCTCGCTCTTGTTCCCCCGCTGTGCGCCACAGCAAGGCCCCTGTGTGCCGTCCGGTCCGACGGAGCGGCATCCCTGCCCCTCCCAACTGATACGCCGCCCTGCGCAGCTGTGTGGCGGAGGAGGCAAAACCGGCGTCCCCAAACTGTGCAGGTGAACCGGGGGGTCGAAAAATGTGCAGGATAAAAGCGGGTGGTCGCTTTCGCTCCCACCCG
>OFGH01001864.1_pt1 | contig 12742 bp, 10 predicted proteins | sample 1521721 | NCBI WGS metagenome assembly OFGH01 (sample SAMEA3504132, study PRJEB24116) | mouse gut metagenome | biome: mouse gut; feature: mouse-associated habitat; material: faeces | place: Denmark | collected 2011
TATAAAAAATAAAAAAAGTGTTTGACAAAGTAAAATAAGTTCTATATAAAGAACAAACGTTGCCTGGGTAGCTCAGTTGGTAGAGCAGAGGACTGAAAATCCTCGTGTGGGCAGTTCAATCCTGTCCCCAGGCACCACAAATTTCAAGCTCGGTTTATCCGAGCTTTTTTGTGCTTAAGCGACAAAGAAAAAAGCAAACCGAAACATACACCGGTTTGCTTTAACTTTCTATAATAAATATATTATACGCTGACAAAATATCGCAACGTCAGCACGCATATTTATTTGTCATTTTGGTTATCGACAGGTTTGCTTTCTGTATTTTGTTCTTTTTCTTCACTATGAGCAACTGCATTTTCATGCTTCACATGAATTTTATCCTTATCATCAACTATACCCTTACTCAAAAGGTTAGCAGGCATCCACATTACACACATAATCTTTATCCTTGTTAGAGGTTAATCTTAAATAAGAATGTATACTAATAAGGAAAAATTGGCAAGTTAAAATTATACATTTATGAGGCAGTTGCTTTATTATTATATTTTTTTCAATTTTGTGCATGGAGTGTATCGATTTTATTTGGATAATCAAAAGGATAAAAGAGCGTATCATAGAGTGTATTGAAAAAAAAACACAAAAAAAGGGGCAAGCAAGCCCCCATTTCGTTTATTATTATTTCAAACTTGTTTATCTCGTCAATTTTCTAAACTTCATACGATGAGGAGTATCAGCGCTTTTGCCTAATCGTTTACGTCTGTCTTCTTCGTATTCCGTATAGTTTCCGTCAAAGAAATTGACAACTCCTTCATCTTCAAAGGCAAGGATATGGGTGGCAATACGGTCTAAGAACCAGCGGTCGTGACTGATAACAAGCACACAGCCTGCAAAGTTTTCAAGTGCATCTTCCAAGGCGCGCATGGTATTGACATCTAAATCATTGGTAGGTTCGTCAAGAAGAAGAACGTTAGAGCCGGATTTAAGCATTTGCGCAAGATGCAGACGCCCGCGTTCTCCGCCGGATAAAAGGCTGACGTCTTTTTGCTGGTCACTTCCATTGAAATTGAACCGGGAACAATAAGCACGGGCATTGATATCACGATTGCCAAGCTTGATAAATTCAGATCCGGCACTGATAATATCATACACACTTTTACCTGCCTGCAAACTTTCGCGTCCCTGATCAACATAGGCAAGTTTAACAGTTTCACCCAGTTTCATGGTTCCGCTGTCAGGCTTTTCCTGACCGGTAATCATTTTGAAAAGGGTTGACTTCCCTGCTCCGTTTGGTCCGATAATACCAACAATAGCACCGGGTTGGATAATAAAGTTCATGTTTTCCATTAACTCTTTATCCCCCATGCTTTTGCAGATATTCTCTGCCTGAATAACCATATTGCCAAGCCGTGGTCCCGGCGGAATGTAAATTTCCAGTTCGTCCGCAAGACGTTCGCTTTCATGGCTGACCATGGCTTCATAGGCGTTGATACGGGCTTTACTTTTTGCATGTCTGCCCTTTGGAGCCATTCTAATCCATTCCAGCTCACGGGCTAATGTTTTTTGCCGTTCTTTGTCGGAACGCTCCTCTAAGGCAAGACGTTTTTCTTTTTGCTCAAGCCATGAGGAATAATTCCCTTTCCATGGAATACCTTTGCCTCTGTCCAGTTCTAAAATCCAGCCGGCAACGTTATCGAGGAAGTAACGGTCGTGGGTAACAGCAATAACAGTTCCCGGAAATGTATGTAAAAAACGTTCCAGCCATGCAACAGATTCTGCATCGAGGTGGTTGGTAGGTTCGTCAAGAAGCAGAACATCGGGATTTTGCAAAAGCAAACGGCAAAGTGCAACACGGCGTTTTTCCCCGCCGGAAATTTCAGAAACTTTTGCATCGGCAGGTGGACAACGCAGGGCATCCATAGCCATTTCAAGACGGGAATCAATATCCCATGCATTGGCGGAGTCCATTTTTTCCTGAACTTTTGCCTGACGGTCAATCAAAGCTTCCATTTCCTCCGGTTCCATGGGGTCAGCAAATTTGGCATTGATTTCATTAAATTCATTGACAAGGTCAATAATGTTTTTAACCCCTTCTTCAACTACTTCCCGTACTGTTCTTGTCTCATCAACAAGGGGTTCCTGTTCAAGATAGCCAATGCTAAAACCGGGGGCAATGACAATATCCCCTTCAAAATTTTTATCAACACCTGCTAAAATTTTAAGCAGTGAGGATTTTCCTGCACCATTCAAACCAAGCACACCAATTTTTGCACCATAAAAATAGCCGAGACTGATATCTTTTAAAACTTCTTTTTGACCGTGACGTTTTGTCACGCGGTGCATAGAATAAATAACTTTTTCCTGTTCGTTGCTCATAGTTCCTCATTATGATTATAATATTTCTTTTAAAAATGCTCTTGTCCGTTCATGCTGCGGATTGGTAAAGAAAACATCAGGGCTTGCTTTTTCAAGCGGTACACCATGATCCATAAAAATAATCCTGTCAGCAACTTCTTTTGCAAATGCCATTTCGTGGGTAACGCACATCATGGTCATGCCGTCAGAGGCAAGGTCTTTCATAACATTTAATACTTCGTTAACCATTTCCGGATCAAGTGCAGATGTTGGTTCATCAAAAAGCATAACTTTCGGCTGCATGGCAAGGGCTCTCGCAATGGCAACGCGCTGCTGCTGTCCGCCTGATAATTGGATGGGATATTTATGTGCCTGATTTAAAATCCCCACACGTTCAAGAAGTTCCATTGCTTTGGAAACAGCCTGATGTTTGGGAAGTCTGCGAACTTTAATCGGAGCTAAGGTGATGTTATCAAGTACGCTTAGATGTGGATAAAGATTGAATTGCTGAAAAACCATGCCCACTTCACTGCGTAATTTATTCACATCGAGACATTTATCGTAAATATCCACCCCTTCCAGCAAAATTTGTCCTTTTTGGATAGCTTCCAATCTGTTTAAACAACGTATAAATGTACTTTTCCCGGAACCTGAAGGTCCGCAGATAAAAACAACTTCGCCTTTTTCAACAGTTTCACTAATTCCATTTAATACATGAAAATCGCCATACCATTTATGAATGTCACGAATTTCAAGAATAGGCATATCTCCTCCAAATATCTGCTGCGTGCCAGCATCATAAACGTGTATAATATGTATGAATTATACAATTTGTCAAGTTTAACCTTGAGTTATAAAAAAATACCGATGCGGCAGCAGAGCTTCCGCCAAACGGCGGCAAAGCCGTTTGCATTTGTGAAGAATAAGTACTTACGCAACCGGACGGCAGTGCTCATTATTTCCCTCATAAAAAAGACTGACTGAAATTTTATTATTAAATTCGCTTGTTATAAAATTAACCGTAAATTATACCTAAGCATAAAAATTTTAAAAGAAAAATAAAATTTTCTCTGTCAGAGTATTGACACTTTTTATTTTTGTACTAAAATAATTACAGAAATTAATTTTACTCCTATGGAGAGAAACATGTCCCAAAAAGGTTTGGGGATAATCGGCGAAGATACTTCTCTGACAGAAGTATTTAGAATACTTCGGAAAGTTGCCCCTACAGACAGTACAGTCCTTGTGACCGGTGAATCAGGAACAGGCAAAGAAGTTTTGGTCCGGACTTTGCATAAAGAAAGTAAACGGGCAAATGCTCCTTTTATTCCTGTTAACTGCGGCGCTATTCCCAAAGAGCTTTTGGAATCAGAACTTTTTGGACATGAAAAAGGTGCGTTTACCCATGCAATACGCACGAAACCGGGGCGTTTTGAACTGGCGGAAGGCGGAACAATTTTCCTTGATGAAATCGGGGAAATGGACACTTCTTTGCAGGTAAAAATTTTACGTGTCTTGCAGGAAAAAGAAATTGAACGTGTGGGAGGCAACGGACCCAAAAAAATTGATGTCCGTATTGTGGCAGCAACAAACAGAGATTTGGAACAGGAAGTTGCCCTTGGTAATTTTAGAGAAGATTTATATTATCGGTTAAATGTCATTCCTTTGCATCTGCCTCCGTTACGGGAGCGGGGAAATGACATTATCACCTTGGCAGAAACTTTTTTAAAACATTTTTGTGAAAAAAAAGAACGGGAACAATTAACCCTTTCTGAAGAAGTGGCAAAAGTTTTTCTCAACTATGCATGGCCGGGCAATGTGCGGGAACTTGAAAACTTTACAGAACGGCTCAGTATTTTGGCAGATGGACCGCAAGTTTTATTATCCGATTTGTCTTCCAAAATTTTAAACGGCGTGGGAGATGTGAATACTCTTCCTCCCCTTCCCGAAGAAATTACAATTCAAAGCGTCAAACAAAAAGAAAAACAAATATCCTTAGAATCCAGTGTAACACAAGAAGAAAAAAAATCTCTTACGTCCATATTGACGCAAGGTTTTTCAGACTTTTCAGCCCCGGCACAAGCACATGCTTTTCCAACACTTGCTGATATGAAAAACAATAATATGAATTTAAAAGAATTTTTAGACATGATTGAAGATAACATTATTAATGAAGCATTAGAACAAGTTGAGGGTGTAAAAAATCAGGCAGCTGAAATCCTTGGTATAAAACGGACAACCCTTATTGAAAAATTAAAAAAACGAAATATTGAATAAAAAATGAAAATAAAATTTATTCTTTTTGCCCTGAGTTTATGTGTAGCCAAAGTCCCCTTTGCCTATGCTCTTTCTTGGTCTTTTAATCAGGATAAAAATATTGACCAAATCCTTATTGACAGCAATGGAGCAAACGAGAATATTCAGACTATCCGAACAGATACCAATAAAATTTTTATTCAGGGCAATGGTTTTTCAAAAAATTTACAAGCTGTCAAAGGGAATGTTATCGCTGACGTTATTCCCGGTGAATATGGATTAACCATTGTTTTAAATGATAATGCTTTTGGTTTTGTACAGCATCCTGATGACAAAGGAAATATTGTTATCGGTGTTTACAAAGACCCTCTCGGCGCACGCTGGAAACCAACAGAACGAAGCATTAATTTAAATAGGGAAATCATACAAAAAGAAAATAATGCTCAAGCAAAACTTGAAGGAGCAAACAGACAACAAGAAAGAACAGGAACAAATACCGTACAAAATACTGTTACACCCCAAAACGGTGATACCCCCCAAGCGGGAACAACACCGCAGGCAGGCGGAACAGCCCAGCGTACTGCATCTGTCACACAGGCAGGAGAAATTCCGCAAACCTCCGGAACCGAACGTGCTGCTGTAAATCCAAATCCAGCAGGAACAACACCGCAAATTACAGGACAGGCAAACAGTGCACTTCCTGCCCAAAGAAATATTACTGCACAAAACACAGCTGTTTCCAGACAAACTCAGCAGCCTGTAATTTCAGGACAAAAACAAAATACTCTTGTTGGTACCAATCAGCAGCCAATGTTAATCGAACCAAAACAAGAAGCCGTATTATCTGCTGCCGGACAAACAAATTCCAATAACGTTAATTCCTTTGTTACGGAACAAGTGAATACCAATATAATAAATTCTTCTGCAGCAGGACAGTCTGATACCGACAAAACCAATTTCTCTTCTGCAATAAAAACAAATTCCGCCTTGGTAAGCTCCAATAACACAATGCCTGATACCGTGAATTCCTCTGCTGCGGTGCAAACAAATACCGGCAAAACAAATTCTACTGCTGCAGGGCAAACCGAACAGCAAGCCCCGCGTACCCGAGAAGAAAACATACAAAATTCCATGAGTCCCCAAACTGAACCATCTTCTAATCCTTCATTATTAAATTTTATTAATGAAAAAAAAGATCAACTGGTACTTGTTGCAGAAGCAGCAGAAGCAAATACTTCTCCATTGTTCGAACAAGCTGAAACGATAAAACCTGAAGAATTGACGCCTCCTCAGCAAAATCAAACAGCCAATAACGCTAATTCTATTCCTTCCGTTACCTTAAAATTAAATGCAGGTTCTCCTGCTGACACGCATACTATTACCCAAGATGAAATAAAAACACATGAATTGGAAGATGCCGTAATCCAAAAAGATACTGCGGAACAAGTTTCAACGCCCCATTTAATTGAAAAGGAAGAAAAAGTATTACCTCTTGTTATTGAAGATAAAAGACACGATACTATTATCCCGCAGACCGAGGAAGAATTATCTCAACAAAGCGAACCTGTCATTCAGCAGCAGGAAATCCCTAAGGAAGAACCTGCTCAGATACCCGGTGAAATCATCTACGTTGATGAAGAGGGAAATCCCGTCCCTGCCCCATTAGATATTCCTGCCACCATCCAAAATATGCGTAAAGCTTATAATTTAGGTGTTTATGAAACAGTTTTTGAAGAATCAGAAAAATTAAAATCACTGAATTTACCGAAAAACCTGCTGGAAGAAATTTTTTATAACAGAGCAAAAGCATTTTTTGTTATGAATAACGGAAACCTGAAAAATGTAGGAGAATCTTTTATTTCTTATGCACAGGAAGCGTTAAACGTCAATGATGAATCCTCCAGAAAACCGGAATTACTGGCGAATTTGGTTGCAACTTATCTTGAACTGGACAGACCGGAAGAAGCAAGAGCATATACGGATATTCTTTATAAAACCTATCCCTACAGTGTGGATACACCCAATGCAATTTTGCTTTTGAGTGATTACCTTTTGCAGCATCATGAATATACGCTTGCTACACAATATTTACAAATTTTAATTGATAAATATCCTGATAATACCTATGCAAAAAATGCTGCAATGCTGCAAATAAAGACATTGCATAAATTAGGCAATCTTGACCGTACCCTTTCAATGATTAACTTTATCGATCGCCGCTGGCCTAAGGTTTATTTGGAATTTCCCGATTACTTGGTCATTAAGGCACATGTTTTAGAGGAACAAGGGCAAATAGCCGATGCTATTGCAGCCTATTGGCAAATTTTCAACCTCAATCCACAAGATGAAGGCGCCGGGGATATTTTATTTAAAATTGCTAACCTTTACTATGACTTACACCAAAATGATACAGCTAAAAAAGTATTGGAACAGCTGTACCAGCAATTCCCCGAACATAAAAACGTTCCAAGGGCATTATTGTATATGGGGGAAAACGGTCGTTTTGACGACAGGACAAACATTGATGATATTATTGCTATTTTTAATGAGCATAACCCAGAATACCCTGCTACCTATTATAATAAAATCATTAATGAATATCCAAAAAGCGAAGAAGCTTTAATTGCGACCTTACGTCTTGCCACATTAAAATATCTTGAACAGGATTATTTTGATGCAGCAAAATTAGCGCAATCCGTATTTGATAATAATATCGATAAATTTGAAAGCGAAAGCGCTTCCGAACTCTTATTCAGAGCCTTTGACCCGCTTTTAACGCTCAGTTTATCAGAACAAAACACTGAAAGAACCTTAATGCTGTGGGAAAGTTTCCCTGCTGTACACCGTTATTATGAACCCATAAATTCTGCAATGCGTCTTGCCATGGCAAAAGCGTATATTAATAGAGATAATACGCCTGAAGCAGAAAAACTGCTTACCTATTTTCTTGATAAAGTTCCTACCAATGAAACAGAATATCAGGAAGGGATTTATGCTTATGATATTTTTCTTGCCCATGCTCTCAATAAACAAGAATGGAGCCGTGTCTTAGAAACGAATAAAAAAATTGATTCTTGGGCTTTGCCTGTTGAAAAAGAAAATAATAAAAAATATACCACTGCTATTGCTGCGGAAAATTTAGGGCTTGAAGCAAGAGCCCTGCCCATTTGGCAGGAACTTGCCGCCAATGAAAGCATACCCCTTTATCAACGTGCCTATGCACAGTATTTCCTCGCTCGTGATGCGGAAAGAAAACAAAATATCCGCGGTGCATATCAGGCTAATTTAGACGCCTTAGCCATGTTTGAAGATTTGCGGAATGTGCAGTCACCCTATGCAAGTCCGGAACGGGAACGGGAAAGTATTGCAGCTCTCATGGATATTACTGAAATTGCAGGCAGATTTACCGAATCTTTGGAATGGCTCAATCGGTATCGCAATTATATTGCCGAAAATTCAGCGGATTATGCGGGATTGCAGCTTCGTGAAGCTCGTTTACACAGGAAAATGGGTGATACTTTAAGATGGAAGAGTATTTTAGAAGATGTCAGACGCCGTGAACCGGAATCCATTTATGGAAAAATGGCAAGTTCCGAACTCAATACGTATGAAATGGCACGAGATTTAACACGCTTTACAGGAAATAATTAATATGGAAATCGGCGGTATTCTTGTCGGACTGGGCAATCCCGGCATTCAATATGCTGCAACAAGACATAATATCGGTTTTTTGACGTTGGAAGCCTTTTTAAAAGATATGGCAAAAGACTACAGGGTTGAGCAAATTTCAACTTCAAAATTTAATGGCATAACATTTAAACTTGCCTATAAAAATGCTGACTGGATTTGTGCTTTTCCGCAGACGTTTATGAATTTAAGCGGGGATTGCGTCCAGCCGCTTCTGGCATGGTATAAACAAAGCCCGGAAAAACTTTTCGTTATTCATGACGATTTGGATTTAATCCCGGGAAGAATACAATTAAAAAAGAACGGCGGAAACGCCGGGCATAATGGATTAAAATCCATAAGCACTCGCCTTGGAACTCAAGATTATTTTCGCCTGCGCATTGGAATTGGCAGACCAAAAGAATCTTCACAAGTCAGTTCCTATGTTTTAAATGGATTTGGACAGGATAGGGAAGCAATTGAAAATGCTGTTTCAGCAAGTGTTTTTGCATTAAAAGATATTGTGGAAATGGGACCGGTCAAAGCCATGAACAAAATTAATATGAAAAAGAAAGATTAATCTTGTCAAAGCAAAAAAAAATCGCTATAAAACATTTGTCTTTTCAAATTATCTCTCTTTTTTCCCTTACAATTAAAATTAATTACCTATCACGGACGGATATTTTATGTCTGAAATTGTTGCAAAAACAAGAAAAAGAAAAATTGTGGCTGATACCGCAGCGGCCGTTGAAGAAAAACCTGTAAAATCAACTCGCGGAAGAAAACCCAAAAAAGCTCTTTTTGAAGAGAATTTGCAGGAAGAAAATCCTTCTTCGGAAAATTTTTTTGAACAGGAAGAAACTGTTTCCGAACCACATTTTTTTGGTACTTCTTCCTATGATTTTGCCGAAGAAACAAGCCCTAAAAGACCTCACAAAAGAAAATTCATCCATAACCGAAAAAATACCCCTGTTTTACAAGAAGAAAATGAAGAACCTGCTCCCTCCCGTGATGCATTTTTAAGTTTATCAGAATTAAAAACCCGCAGTATGAACGAGTTAATGGATTTAGCGGAAAAATACCAACTCGATAATGCCAGCAGTTTACGCAAACAAGACCTTATTTTTGCGTTACTGCAGTCTTGTATTTCCCAAAACGGGACAATAATTGCAGACGGTGTTCTTGAAGTTTTGCCTGACGGCTATGGATTTTTACGCTCACCACTCAGCAGTTATATGCCCGGTGCCGATGATGTGTATGTTTCCCCTTCCCAAATCAGACGCTATCATTTAAGAAAAGGTGATATTGTCAAAGGGCAAATCCGTCCTCCTAAGGAAGGTGAACGGTATTTTGCGTTGGTAAAAGTAAATGAAGTAGGCTTTGAAGACCCTGAAAAAGCAAAACATTTAGTTTTATTTGATAACTTGACACCTATTTTTCCTGATCAACAGCTCTGTATCGAAACAGATGAAAAAAATTTGTCCGGACGCGTTATTGATATGATGTCCCCCATTGGACGCGGACAGCGCGGACTTATTGTTGCGCCCCCACGAACAGGAAAAACAACGCTATTGCAAAATATTGCCAATGCCATCAGTGCCAAATACCCTGATGTTTATCTTATTGTTCTTCTTATTGATGAAAGACCGGAAGAAGTCACGGACATGGAAAGAACAGTAAAAAATGCTGAAGTTATCAGCTCAACCTTTGATGAACCGCCGCAGCGCCATGTGCAAGTTACTGAAATGGTTTTGGAAAAAGCAAAACGTCTTGTGGAAAGAAAAAAAGATGTTGTCATTTTACTTGATTCCATTACCCGTTTAGGAAGAGCATACAATGCTGTTACCCCTTCATCAGGAAAAGTTTTATCCGGCGGTTTGGATGCCAATGCATTGCAGCGTCCAAAACGATTTTTTGGGGCAGCCAGAAATATTGAGGGAGGCGGGAGCCTTACAATCATTGCCTCAGCCCTTATTGATACCGGTTCACGTATGGACGAAGTTATTTTTGAAGAGTTCAAAGGAACCGGCAATTTGGATTTATACCTTGACCGTCATTTGGCTGAAAAACGCATTTTTCCTGCTATTGATATTAACAAAACAGGTACACGTAAAGAAGATCTCCTTCTTTCTGAGGAAAATTTAAACAGAATTTGGATACTTAGAAAAATTCTTGCCCCCATGTCCTCTATTGACAGCATGGAATTTCTCTTGGATAAAATGCGCGGAACAAAGAACAATAAAGAATTTTTAAACGGAATGAGTAAATAGAATAATGAGCAATACACCGGAAAAACAAAATAATTCTTCTCCTGCAAATTCTTCATCCAAAATTAATGGAGCTGATGTTGATATTTTGTTTGAAGATGTAAAACTGGAACAGTCAGGTTTTATCGGCAAAAAATTAAAAGCTCTGCTTGCACGTTTTTCGTTTTTACGGAAAAAAGCAGTTTGGATACCGCTGCTCGTTCTTTTTGCATTCTTTGTGTTGGGAGGAGGCGGTTTTTCCTATTATGAAATGACAAAAACCAATCGTCCCGGTTATGTATTGTCAACTTTGGAAAATTCACTTATCAGCAAAGATGCTGCTTCGTTTAGCTCCATTATTGACTTGCCGGCATTTTCTGACAATTTTATCAACGATTTTATTAATTCAATTCAAAAGTATCATTTTGTCAATAGCCTCTTGGGTGAAATTCCCCCTACTGAAATCATCGTTGATAATATTTCTTTTTTATTTCTGAATATTTTTAAAGGGACAGAATACGAGAACGAATTTAATAATAAAACCCTTTTTATTCCTAAACATATCAGTGACCTTTTAACACAGGCAAAATTTGAAATAAAGGAACAGACCGGAACTGACAATTATATTATTTCTACAAAATTTTATGATGATTTTTGGGAAAATATCCCTTTAAAACTGGAAGTTCAGCACACAAACACAGGATTAAAAATCGTTAAATTAGCAAATCTTGAAGAAATTTTACAAATTTATAATATGAAACTTTCAAAGCGGCATTTGCAGGAGCAAAAATATAAAAGCAGAAAAAATAAACAAGATTTATATGAAATGGCGATTTATTTGCCTAATTCCTCTTGTTCTCCCCATTTGGCACAATCCGGTGATAGGAAAATTCTTTATGTTAATTATACTGCAGACCCTCATTATCAAAAGGACCATATCGTTGCGTTTGCTGTAAACATAACAATCTCAAATGAAGATGGTATCCAAATTTTAGAAGATACAATCAGAAGCAACACTATTGTTCTTCCTACAAGCGGAGTGAATATGTCAACACCCTTTTCTCTTACGGAAAATCAGGTGAAATTATTGACAGAAAACGGTTCTCTTTTTTGTAAAGCAACGCCAACTATGTTAAATACCAGCAGCGGCAGTTATTTTGACACCAGAAAAAAATAATTGCCAGTTTTCCAATTTAACCGTATACTCATATATGATTTTTCTAAGGAGCTATTATGTCACGTTCAATACACTTAGCACTGCATATTCATAAAGACCCTGCTGCTATGGCAGAACGCGTAGCGCACCATTTGGTGCAAATTTGTGAAGAAGCAATAGAAGAAAGAGGTGTCTTCACTCTTGCGCTTGCCGGCGGTACAACCCCTATTCCCCTTTTTCATCTCTTAGCGGAAAAAGACTGGGCTGAACGCTTGCCATGGGAAAAAATCATGATTTATTGGAGTGATGAAATTTGTGTTCATCCGGATGATCCCAACAGCAGTTACGGTATTGCCAGACGTGAACTCTTATCAAAAGTTCCTGCAACCCGCTATTACAGAATAAAAGGGGAAGCAAATCCGGTTGACGCAGCGCTTGCCTATGAGAAAACTATCCGGGAACATTTCCGTTTAGAACCGGGAGAATTTCCTAAATTTGACTGTATTTTATTAGGGCTTGGTTCCGACGGGCATACTGCCTCTCTCTTCCCCAATGAATACGCAATGCACGAAAGAGAACGTATTGTTATTGACCAATATGTCCGCAGCAAAAGTTCTGACAGAATAACCTTGACCTTGCCGGTTCTCAATAATGCCCGCTGCTGTTTATTTATGGTAACAGGCAAAGAAAAACATGACGCTTTGAGCAAATCCCTCAATTTATTAAGTGAGCCAGTTCTTCCAGCCCAGTTTGTGCGTCCTTCCGGCGGTGATTTGATATGGGTTGTAGACGAAGGCGCCGCCCTTGGTATTGATAAATAATGATAAGTAATTATATTTAAATGAATGAGAAAAAAGCCCTTTCTATGCGGGGCTTTTTTTATTTAATAAGGCTTTGTTATGGAAAGAGGCTGATAAACAAATAAATTCTTTCAATTACAAAAAGCAATCTTGTTTCTATGAAATACAAAAAGCAATGAGAGGTATTAGAGCATTTCCAATAAATCTTGCAACTTTTCTATGCAGGGGAAAAACTTTTGAAAAAGTTTCTTCCCCTGCACCCCTTT
>OFGH01001880.1_pt1 | contig 12662 bp, 13 predicted proteins | sample 1521721 | NCBI WGS metagenome assembly OFGH01 (sample SAMEA3504132, study PRJEB24116) | mouse gut metagenome | biome: mouse gut; feature: mouse-associated habitat; material: faeces | place: Denmark | collected 2011
TTGCGGTTCTTGTCGAGCTCCAGGATCTTGGCCTTGATCTTCTGGCCAATGTACGGCGACAGATCGCGGACGCGACGCATCTCGACGAGCGAGGCCGGCAGGAAGCCACGCAGACCGATGTCGACGATGAGGCCACCCTTGACGGCTTCGATGACGGTGCCTTCGACAACGCCATCCTCTTCCTTGATCTTCTCGATGTCGCCCCAAGCGCGCTCGTACTGTGCACGCTTCTTGGACAGGATCAGACGTCCTTCCTTGTCTTCCTTGGTGACGACAAGGGCTTCGATGGTGTCGCCGACCTTGACGACCTCATCCGGATCAACGTCCTTCTTGATGGAAAGCTCACGAGGGGGAATGACACCCTCGGTCTTGTAGCCGATGTCCAGGAGGACTTCGTCGCGATCGACCTTAACGACGGTGCCTTCAACCAGATCACCATCGCTGAAGTTCTTGATGGTGGAATCGACTGCCTTGATGAAGTCGTCGACGGTGCCGATGTCGTTGATGGCGACCTTTTCGACTTCTGTATTGTTCTGTGCCATTAATGTGGTTCTTACAAATAGTTGGATGGATAGGTTCGTTCTTCAGTTATGCGTCAGGCCGGCCTTTCAGTCAGCCAATCACCTATACTAACCGCAACCATGCCCAAATCATTCCATGGATTTCGGGCGTGTCGCGGGTGCTTCAGGCAAGCCCGGCCCAGCGCTCCGCGGCCTCGACCACGTTGCGCAGCAGCATGGCCCGGGTCATCGGCCCCACCCCGCCTGGATTGGGGGTGTATGCGCCGGCCACATCGTAACAGCCGTGATCCACGTCACCCCTGATGCGCATGCGGCCCGTCTGGTCGTCATAAACCCGCGAGACACCCACATCGACGAGCACCGCACCGGGCTTGACGTCTTCGGGTGCGACAAACCCCGCCTTGCCCACCGCCGCGACCACCACATCCGCCGAACGGATGTGGGAGGCCACGTCCCGCGTACCGGTATGGCACAACGTGACAGTGGCATCCACTTCGCGCCGCGTGAGCATCAGGCCGATGGTACGGCCGATCGTGATGCCACGCCCCAGCACGCACACCTCCTTGCCATGCAGGTCCACGCCGTAATGGTCGAGCAGCTCAATCACACCACGGGGCGTGCACGGCAGTGGCGTGGTCAAGGGTCCGCTCGTATGCAGCACGAGTTCGCCGAGATTGAACGGGTGCATGCCATCGGCGTCCTTGGCCGGGTCGATCGCATCGATGACGGCATTGGCGTCAATGCCCTGCGGTAGCGGCAACTGCACAATATACCCAGTGCATGCGGGATCGGCGTTGAGCGCGTCAACGACGTCGAGCAGCTCCTCCTGCGTGGTGTCCGCCGGCAAATCGTGCCTGATCGAGGCGATGCCGATTTCCTCGCAATCCTTGTGCTTGCCGGCAACGTATTTGACCGATCCCGCGTCTTCGCCCACAAGCACCGTGCCGAGCCCGGGAACCACGCCATGGGCGCGCAGCCGCTGTACACGCTCAGCCAAATCGGCCTTCACTTGCGCCGCCACCGCTTTGCCGTCGAGTATGATTGCCATGAGAAAAGCACCTTTCCTGTTCGATTCGCTTCGCCATATCGTAGGACGTGGGGAGCCCGCACCGCCGCGCCGTCTCATGATGGTGCGGCATACGGGATGCATCGCATCAACGGAGGACAAACACCATGACGCACACACGATTCCATTCACGCATCCGCATGGCCATGGGAGCACTGTGCGCCATGACCATGGTGCTGGCGACAGCCGCCTGCAGCTTCAACCCGCAGCCCCCGCGAGTACGTCGAAGCCCCCCACAGGCCCTATCACGCTCGTCGCCTCCCTCAACCAATGGGGGTCACTTGCCGCCGCGATCGGCGGTGATGACGTGAAGGTGACGTCGATCCTCTCCTCGACCACGGTCGACGCCCATGACTTCGAACCCACGGCGCAGGATGTGAAGGTGTTGCACAACGCCGATGTGGTGCTCGTCAACGGCGCCGGCTACGACACCTGGGCGAGCAAGAACATGGCGTCGTCCACAACGTGCATCTCCGTGAGCGACATCGTGGGCGCCATGGATGGCGACAACCCCCACCTGTGGTTCTCACGCGACGCCCGCTTCGCCATCGCGAGCGAACTGGCCGACACGTTCAGCCGCCTGCGTCCGGGCGAGAAGAAGACGTTCTCGAAGAACCTCAAAGCATGGCAGACGTGTGAAGACACGTTGGAACGCCACATCCACGAGTTCAGCAAGGCGCATCCGGACACGACGTACGCCGCCACCGAGGACGTGGCGTATTACCTCATGAGCGACATGGGGTTCGAGGACCGCACACCGCAGGGGTACACGCAGGCGATGATGAACGACGCCGAACCCACCGCCGCGGACATGCGCGATTTCAAGGCATTGCTCGCCGACGATGGTGTGGACCTGTTCATCAACGGCGCACAGACCGCCACCGAACTGACCGACGGCCTTGTCAAGGACGCCCGGAACGCGAAGATTCCGGTGCAGACCGTCACCGAGCAGATGCCCAGCAACTACAAGACCCTTACCGACTGGATCGAGGTGCTCTTCACACAGATCACCGAAAAAGTCGATCCGTCGTTCGTCCCCTCGGCTGAGGACGATGAGTCCGCATCGAGCGAGAGCCCCAGCCCGCAGGCGAGCACGGACACCAGTTCACCTGCGGACGCCGACTGAGCGGCGTCGAGACGTACACACTGCACGCAAAGGAGCACTAATGGAACAGACGCGCACGTGCGTCACTGCGGACGATCCGTGCATCGTCTGCACCGACGCCGCGATCCGCCGCGGTGACACCACCATATGGAGCCATGGCACCTTCGCCATCCCCCGCGGCACCGTGACCGCGGTCGTCGGCACGAACGGCGCCGGCAAGACGACGCTGCTCAACGCCGAACTGGGGTTGATTCCACTGTCGCATGGCAACATGCGCGTGCTTGGCGGCGCGCCGGGCACGAACAACGCGCGCATCGGCTATGTGCCGCAAAGCTATACGTCAGACATCGACTCGAGCCTGACCGCCGAGCAATCCGTGCTTTTGGGGTTGACCGGCACCCGGTTCGGCATCCATCCTGTCACGCGGGCGCAGCGGGCGAAGACGCGTGAGGCCATGGAGTTCACCGGCATCGCCGACAAAGCGAAACTGCGCCTGTCCGAACTGTCGGGCGGCCTGCGCCAACGCGTCGCCATCGCCCAGGCCCTCGTGAGCGATCCCGAACTGTTGATGCTCGACGAACCGCTCGCCAACCTCGATCTGGCGAGCCAACGCGCCACGGTGCGCATCCTCGCGCAGCTCAACTCCGAGCTCGGCATGACAATCCAGATCGTGGCCCATGACCTCAACATGCTGCTTCCCATCCTGGATGGCGCAGTGTACCTGCTCGACGGGCATCCGCATTACGCCCGCCTCGACCAGGTGCTCGACTCCGATCTGCTCACCCACCTGTACGGCACGACGGTGCAGGTCGTGACCACCCCGCAGGGCGACATGTTCGTGACCCCGGCGCTCACCAGGCCGGATGCTTCCGCCGACACGCACCGCACCGATGAAGTCGCGCAATTCCATCACCATGAATACGACCACGACCGCGCACAGTAGACGGTAGAAAGACCTTGTGCACATGAATTCACTCACCTACGACCCGCAGTGGGTCTCGACCATCACATCCCCCTTCATGCTCAACGCGTTCATCGCCGGGCTGTGCATCGCACTCGCCGCCGGCGTGGTGGGGTATTTCACCATCGCACGCAATTCGACGTTCGCGGCGCATGCCCTGGCACACATCGGCCTGCCCGGCGCCACGGGGGCGATACTGCTGGGACTTCCCGTCTCGTTCGGCATGGGCGCGTTCGCGCTTGGCGGCGCCTTGGTGATAGCGGCCTTGGGCAAACACGCCTCGCAACGCGAGATCGCCACAGGGACCGTGCTCGCCTTCGCCACCGGCCTTGGCCTGTTCTTCGCCCGTATGTCCAGCTCCGCCTCACAGCAGTTCCAATCGATCCTGTTCGGATCCATCCTCACGGTCACCCCAGGTCAGATCATCGGATTCGCGGTATTCGATGTGGTGCTGCTGGCCGTGCTTGCCGTCACGTACCGCCCTCTGCTGTTCAGTTCGCTTGACGAGCAGGTGGCCCAGGCGAAGGGCGTGCCGATCGGACTGATGAATGTGCTGTTCATGGCGGTGCTTGCCGGGGTGATCACGATCGCCGTGCCGGCTGTGGGCACGTTGCTTATCTTCGCGCTTGTGGTGACCCCCGCCGCCACCGCCACGATGGTCACGACCACGCCGATGCGCGCGATTGTCGTCTCCACCGCCCTGTGCCTCGTGTCGATCTGGGGTGGACTGGTGCTGTCGGCGATGTTCCCCGCTCCCCCGAGCTTCATCATCGTCGCGCTCTCCACACTGTTCTGGGGCATTGCGAAAGGCATCGAGGCGGCGCGCCACCGCACGGCGTGAGTTACAGGCGCGTCTCTACCGCACTTCGACGAGCGCGGTGGCCGTGGCGGCGATGCCTTCGCCACGGCCGGTGAAGCCCATGCCATCGGTCGTAGTGGCGGTCAGTGAGACCTGACATCCGCAGATCGCGGACAGCTGTGCTTCGGCTTGGGCACGCCGGGGTCCGAGTTTTGGCCGGTTGCCGATGACACACACGGCGATGCTGCACGGGTCGCACCGATGGTCGTGTAGATGTTCCATCGTACGGGTGAGCATCGCGGTACCGCTCATGCCGGCGCCTTGAGACGATTCGCCTACACCGAACAATGTGCCGATGTCACCCAGATGGGCCGCAGAGAGCAACGCGTCGATCATGGCGTGCACCACCACGTCGCCATCGGAATCACCTTCGATTCCGTTACCGCTCCATGCAAGGGTTGCGAGCATAAGGGGACGGGGATCACGCTCGTCGGCGAACCGATGCGCGTCGAACCCCTGCCCTATGCGCAACGATTCGTTCACTTCTTCTTCGACTTCTTGTTTTCGGACTCCAGACGGGCCAGCGTGTCGGCGGCGGCCTCTTCAGGGTCCTCGTCACCTGGCTGCGGCTCGGAGTAGCCGAGGTTGACGTCGAGCAGACGCTGCGCCTCTTCCTCCTCGAGTTTCTCCGACAGGGCGATTTCGGACGTCAGGATGCTGCGGGCCTTGGTGAGCATACGCTTTTCGCCCGCGGAAAGACCATGTTCGTCCACGTCGCGCTGTGCGAGGTCACGCACGACCTCGGCGATCTTGTTCACGTCGCCGGTCGAGATCTTCTCGACGTTCAGCTTGTAGCGACGCGACCAGTTCATCTCTTTCTCGATGATCGGTGTGCGCAGGATTTCGAAGACTTTCGCCACCTCGTCACCGTCGACGATGTCGCGCACGCCGACCTTCTTGACGTTGTCTACGGGCACGAAGATCTCCAGATCGTCGCTCGACAAGACGGAAAGCTTGAGGTACTCACGGGTCACACCCTTGACCGTTCGTTCGGTCACGGCTTGGACCTTCGCCGCACCGTGACGTGGATACACGACCATGTCGCCGACCTTGTAACCCATGAATCCTCCGTGAGAATAACCATAAAACCCGAACAATTATGGCACTTTCGGTGGACTTGTGAAGTTTTGTTGAAAAACAGGCATAATTTACGCAAAACGCGCTCCGTGAGCGCCGCGACTGGCTTATTCTCGTTACATGACTAACAATACATTTGATATTCAGGCCATCGTCCCAGTCAATAACGATCAGCTGGACGCAGTGAGCCATGCTGCCTTCTACAACCCCCACGAAATCCTCGGCGGACATCTCGGCTCCGGCCAGTACGAGGGCACGTGCACTATCCGTGTATTGCGCCCGAAGGCCCAGTCGGTGACGATCGTCACCAAGGACGGTGAGACACAGTCCCAGCCGGAGCACAACGGTGTCTTCGTCGCCGTTGTGCCGGCCGTGAAGACCGACAACGGCTACAGTGTTCCCGACTACCGCATCCGCACCGTCGCAGAAGATGGTACAACGAGCACGCAGGACGACCCTTACCGCTATCTGCCCACAGTGGGCGACATGGACCTCTACCTGTTCGGCGAGGGCCGCCATGAACGTCTGTGGGAGGCGATGGGCGCACACGTGAAGCGCTACGACGACGCCATGGGTTCCGCGGATGGCACCGAGGGCGGCCAGGTCGTCGGCACCGCATTCACCGTCTGGGCGCCGAACGCCCATGCCGTGCGTGTGGTCGGCGATTTCAACAATTGGGACGGCACCGCCCACGCCATGCGAGAGCTCGGTTCCTCGGGCGTCTGGGAGCTCTTCGTGCCGGGCGTGCAGTCCGGCGAGATCTACAAGTACCACATCCTCAACGCTTACAACAATTGGGAGATGAAGGCCGATCCGATGGAACGCTCGCATGAGATTCCGCCGCGCACCGGCTCGATCGTGGTGGAATCGTCGCATACCTGGGATGATGACGAGTGGATGTCCAAGCGCGCGGCCACTGATCCGCACGAGGGTCCGATGAGCATCTACGAGGTGCATGCCAACAGCTGGCGTTCCGACGTGCATGACTACCGTCAGCTCGCCGACGAACTCGTGCCGTACGTGCTCAAGCTCGGGTACACCCATGTGGAGTTCATGCCGCTTGAGGAATACCCGTACTCCGGATCGTGGGGCTATCAGGTCACCGGCTATTATGCGGTGGATTCCCGTCTCGGCGGCCCTGACGACTTCAAGTACCTGGTGGACAAGTTCCATCAGGCGGGCATCGGCATCATCATGGACTGGGTGCCGGCGCACTTCCCCAAGGACGCCTTCGCACTCGGCCGTTTCGATGGCACCCCGCTGTATGAGGACCCGGACCCGACGCGTGGCGAGCACCCGGACTGGGGCACCTACATCTTCAACTTCGGCCGCCGTGAGGTGCGCAACTTCCTCGTGGCGGACGCGTGCTTCTGGCTCGACGAATACCACATCGATGGCCTGCGCGTGGATGCGGTGTCGTCCATGCTGTACCTCGACTACAGCCGCGAACCGGGCCAATGGCACCCGAACAAGTTCGGTGGCCGCGAGAATCTCGAGGCGATCGACTTCATCAAGGAGGCCAATGCCACAGCGTACAAGAACAACCCCGGCATCGTCATGATCGCCGAGGAATCGACCGCGTACCCGGGCGTGACGGCCCCGACCGACCAAGGCGGTCTGGGCTATGGCCTCAAGTGGAACATGGGCTGGATGCACGACACGCTCGAATACCTGCATGAACAGCCGATCAACCGCAAGTGGCACCACGACGAGATCACGTTCTCGATGGTCTACGCCTATTCGGAGCATTATGTGCTGCCGATCAGCCATGATGAAGTCGTCTACGGCAAGGGATCGCTCTTCGGCAAGATGCCGGGCGATGATTGGCAGCGGTACGCCGGCGTGCGCGCATTGTTCGCGTACCAGTGGGCACACCCGGGCAAGAACCTGTCGTTTATGGGCAATGAACTGGCACAGTACGGCGAATGGGACTACAACAGCCAGCTGGATTGGAACTGCCTGAACTGGCCGGACCACCGTGGCGTACAGGATCTGGTCTGCGACCTCAACAAGCTGTATGTGCAGTCGCCAGCCCTGTGGAGCCAGGACTTCACCACCGACGGCTTCCAGTGGCTCACGAGTGACGACAGCGACCACAATGTGCTGAGCTTCATGCGCATCGGCAAGAACGGCGAGCAGATGGTGGTCGTGGTGAACTTCTCGGGAACCGCCTGGCAGGAATACCAGGTGCCGCTGCCGCAGGGCGGCCGTTGGCGTGAGGTACTCACCACGGATGACAAGAAATACGGCGGTTCCGATATCCACAATACCGACATCGAAGCCAACGCGGGCGCGTACCACTCACGTGATTGGTCCACTCGTATCACTGTTCCGGCGCTGGGAGCCGTATTCCTGGTTCCGGACAACCAATGAGAGTAAGGACCAGAAGTCATGGCTTCCAAAAATGACAAACCTTCGCATACCGTCCTGGTCGTCGAGGACGAGCCGACACTCGCCTCGTCGATCGCTCAGCGGCTTTCGTCTGAAGGATGGGATGTGCGTGTGGCACAGGATGGCATCAGCGCCATTCGCGCGGCGGCGCAGGTGCACCCCGACCTCGTCATCATGGATGTGATGCTCCCAGGCATCGACGGCGTCGAGGCCACCAAGCGCATCGTGTCGCACCGTCCGGTGCCTGTGCTCATGCTCACCGCGCGTGACGAGGAGACCGATGTCATCATCGGCCTGAGCGCCGGTGCGGACGATTACATGACCAAGCCGTTTTCGATGCGTGAACTGCTGGCGCGCTGCAAGGCGCTGTTGCGCCGTGTGGAACGCGCCAAGGTGATCGCCAAGAACAGCGAGGACGCGAAAATCCTCGATTTCGGCTCGATTGTAATCGACCCGGCCACACGCCGTGTGACGCTCAACGACGAAGCCGTGCATCTGACCCCGACCGAATTCGACCTGCTCACGACCTTGGCGCGCAAACCGAAGTCCGTGTTGACGCGCGAGCAGCTGCTCGAAGAGGTCTGGGACTGGGTCGACGCCTCCGGTACCCGCACCGTCGACTCGCATGTCAAGGCCCTGCGCCACAAGCTGGGGTCCAGCACGATCAGGACCGTGCATGGGGTCGGCTACGCGTTTGAACCGCCGGAGTAGTGATGCCGACCATCAAGTCCGAGATGGGGCGTGACGACGCACAGCGCGACACCAAACGCCCCATCTCATTACGCGCAGAACTGACCATCCTGATCGTCGTTTCGAGCGTTTTGGCGTTCGTGCTCGCATGGATCGCCACGATGCTTGGATTGAACGGATGGATCGCACTGCCAATCGCCATCGCCGCGACGCTGGTGTTCACGTACGTCACCTCCCGGCATCTGCCCCGTCCCCTGGCCCAGATGATTGACGCTGCGCAGGCCATGGCCGAAGGCGACTATTCCGCCCGCGTGCACATCAAGAAGAACAGCCGTGACGAAGTGGGCGAACTCGCCGACGCGTTCAACATCATGGCGGATGAACTCGAACATGCCGACCAGATGCGGCGCGACATGATCGCCAACGTCAGCCACGAACTGCGCACGCCGGTATCGGCGCTGCAGGCGATGGTCGAGAACATGGCGGATGGCATCGTGGAACCGACCCCTGCGAACCTGGAGAGCATCCTCACGCAGACCCACCGGCTTTCAGACCTCATCTCGTTCCTGCTGGACCTGTCACGCCTGGAAGCGGGCGCCGCAAGCCTGGAGATCGTGCCGATCAACCTCGCCGAGTTCATCAGCGAGACCACCGGGCCGCTCGAATACGCGGACGCCGTCCATGGGCACACGATCGAACAGCGGATTCCCGACGACCTCAACCTGGAGGGCGACGAGGCACGGCTGCACCAGCTCTTCACCAACATCATCGCCAACGCGCTGAAGCATTCGCCTGACAACACGGCGATCCTGATCGAGGCCCACGGTGACGGCACGAACGACACCGTCGTGGTCAATGTGGTCAACTTCGGGTCGCATATCCCCGAATCGGTCCGCAACGACATCTTCCGCCGCTTCGTCGAAGGCAAGTCCGGCCCGGGAACCGAATCGGGCGGCACTGGCCTCGGCCTGTCCATCGCGCGTTGGGCGGCACAACTCCATGGCGGCACCGTGCAGGTCATTGACGACCCCCGCGGCGTCAACTTCGAAATCGTGTTGCCCCGCTATCCGCAGATCGCCGAACAGGGCGACAACGACTCATGATCGTTCCGGTGCCCGCGGCGGCGTATGGGCGAGGGCCAGCGCAGCGAGCACCGGATTGCCTTGTGCGCGTAGGACATCGATGCATTCGCGCATCGTGGCTCCCGACGTGACGATGTCATCGATGACGATGACCGGCATGCCTGCAGGCAAACGCACACCATTGCGGCAACGGATATGGCCGGTGACACGTTCCCGCCTCCCCCGCGCGGACGCCGTCTGCACCGATTTGGCGCGTATGTGCCTGACCTCAAGTGCACGCTGCACGCGCGCTTCCACTCCCCACGCGCACAACCGCTCGGCCAACGCCCCGGCGATCGGGTCAAGCTGACTACGCCCCCGCGTGCAGATGGATCGCCACGACGATGGCGCGGGCACAACGGCCACAGCGCCCACTTGGTCGAGCGTGCTGCGCAACGGCTCGGCCTGCAACAACGCCACCATGGCGTCACTGAACGGACCATCGCATTCGGCGTCGCCATGGTCTTTCCATGCGAGCACCGCACGCCGCAACGGACCGTGATAGCTCCCGCACGCCATGCCGATCCCACACACCGTAGCCGGCAGATCGAAGCACACCGGCTGTACCAGACCGCGCATGCATGTGCCGCAGAGCACTTCATCCAGCGCGCCGCACCCTGCGCAGCCACGGGAGAACAGCACATCCCGTACAGCACGCACGGCGCCTGTCAGTGCGCCGGCCGCGCCCGCCATGCCGTTCATGCCATGCGCGGCCGGTGTGTGCCGTACCAGTCGATGATCGCGGTGCACAGGCGCAGCGTCTCCTCTGGGCCGGCGACCCGAATGGCCATCGTGCCCGCTTTCGCCGCAGGATAGTCGTTGCCGTCGGGGTCCAGTCTGTTACCGACGAACATCATCGACCCCACCGGCACATCGAGGATGCGCGCGAGCTCGTGTACGGCATAGGATTTGTCGATGCCACGGCCGGACACATCCACGCTTGTGGAGCCGCCGGAACGCACCAGAAGATGTGGTACGTCTCGCTGCACCGCCTGCGCGAGCCTGTTCTTCTTCTCATTGGTGGGATCCCAAGCCTCTTTGGCGTCCACGGGCGCTTGTTGGCCCAACGCGGAAAACGTGATCTGGCTGCCGCGGTCCTCGATGCGGTCGCCCCATGTGTGTTCCTCCCACAATCCCATGGCGCGGGCATGGTGTTCCAGCGATGCGATGGCCGCCCGACGGTCTTCTGAGTCGAGGTCACGCTGGTAGATGGGGGTCCATTCCCCTCCGGACCACCGGAAATAGCGGGTGCCGGTCGTGGGCATGAGATGGAGGTGCGTGCGGTCGGCATCGTCGGTGAGCACGTCGGTGACCTGGCTTTCCAGCAGCGGCATGGCGCCACCCGAGATGATGGCCACCGGCATCAGGGTCGTCAGCGTGGACAGCGCCTGCGCCATGTCCGGATGCATCGGCTTCTTGGAACGGGCGAGGGTGCCGTCCAGGTCGAAGGCGGCCACACGCATCTTATCGCATAGCGCATTGATGTCCACCTGCGCGCAATCCACGCTCACCGGTTCGCTCATGTTGCCTCCTTGTGTGACGGCAGGTCTTCCGTACAGTAGCTGTCTATCGTAGCATTGCCGTGCCGATGGCTTACAGTTGGAGACATGCTACAACCTCCGTGGAACGCCAAAGTCTACCGCAACCGTCATGGACGTGGGCTGCGCCGGCCGATGTTCGGTACGCGCCTGCCACGGTACCGCACCAGAAGCGGCATGTTCGACGACATGGTGGTGGCCCAGATCCGCCGGCTGTCCGAAGCGTGGCCGGATCTGGTGGCACCGCTGCAGTTCGCCGTCGAGGATGTGCCGCCATCTGAGCCGGCGCCGTGGGAATCGGAGCCGATGTTGTTCTCGCAGGGGTTCCCCGCCGAGCATGGCATACCGGCGCGCGTGGTGCTGTACCGCATGCCGTTGCAGGCCCACTCCCCCAACCGCATGGATCTGCAGTTCGCCATCCGCGATGAGCTTGTGGTGCGCATCGCTGAGCTCTACGGGCGTAGGCCTGACGAGATCGACCCCGATTTCGGTGCCTGACGTCTGGTTCAGCGCACGATGGATGCGTCGTTTCGGGCGGTGACGGTCTGGCGTTGCACTTCCAACGATGCGGCGGGCAGGTATGCGATGCCGGCCAGACCGCTTTCGTCGATGGAGTCGTTCGCGAGGAACGCCCCCCATACCAACGATCCGGACTTCCCGGTCGTCTCCACCGCCACGACGCCTTTGCCGATGTCACCAGGGGTCAGTGTGACGGCCGAATTGGCGTCGACCTCCACCTCATGATCCCCTACCCGTTTGCCGGAGGCATCGTACCCCACGAAGGTCGCCGTGGCCTGCGACTCCTCCATGTTGGCGACCACCATATTCGCCGAGACATCTGCAGGAATCGCCAGTGCGGCTTGTTGTGTGGCCGGTTCGGCGTTCACCACCGCATAATCCCGCTGTCCCTCGTCGCCGGAAGCCGTCACGCGCATCGCCAGCATGCAATCGCCATCGCTCTGCGCATAGACGGCAACCGCGCCCTTCGGTGCCTTCCCCACATCGTGGGTGGCCACCACGCCGGCGGCGATGGCGAACGAATCCATTGCCACAAGACCATGGTCGGTGATCCACGACAAGGTGACCTTCGTGTCGTGGCGCGCAAACGCATACACCGTGGCGCCGTCCCACTTCTCCCCGATGGGCATGGTCTGCTCCGTCGAGGCGCCCCGCAACGGCATGATGAAATCATTGCCCTTCGGTGTCAGCCCATCCATCGCCACTGACCGGATCACCGCTCCGATCGGCGTGTTCTGGCTCGTGACCGTGACGTACAACGCCTGCTGCCCGGGGGCCGCGGCATTGAGCATGACGGTGCTGCGCCCATTGGCTG
>OFGH01001881.1_pt1 | contig 12661 bp, 9 predicted proteins | sample 1521721 | NCBI WGS metagenome assembly OFGH01 (sample SAMEA3504132, study PRJEB24116) | mouse gut metagenome | biome: mouse gut; feature: mouse-associated habitat; material: faeces | place: Denmark | collected 2011
CCCGCAGTCACAGCGGGCGGAAGCGGATGGTTTTGATCTCAAAGGCACGGAAGGAGAGCGCCAGCCGCCCCTCCTCTACCGAGAGTTCCTCCTGAACGTTTTCCAGCATATCGCAGGCGTAGGCGCGGAACGGCCCCAGGTTCAGCCGGACCTGGGCGGTGACCGCCGCCTTTTTTGCCTCGTACAGCCGCAGGATGAGGTCTCCGCTGCCGTCCTCGGCGGGCTTCAGGGTGTCGGCAAAAATATTTTCCCGATCGATGGAGAGCAGGCTGAAGTCCCGGGTGCCGGGGGCCGTCACCGGCTCCACATTCAGCTCATAGCCCTGCCGCACCACGTCACAGTCCGCGAAGCTCCCCTCCCAAGCGGTGAAGGCGTAGGTGAACCGATGCGTCCGGTTGTCCGCCCGCATCTCCGGCGACGCGGAGGCGGTGAGCAGGGTCAGCTCCAGGCTGTTTTCGTTCATGGAGACGCCGTATTTGCAGTCGTTGAGCACCGCCGCGCCGTGGCTTCCGTCACACAGGGCGCTGTAGCGGTGATTGCATACCTCGAAGCGTTCCTGGTCGTATGGCCTGGAGCGGTGGGTGGGCCGCTCGATATAACCAAATTGGATCTCGTTGATTCCGCTCTCCACGTATACCGCCACAGGGAAAGCTGTTTTCAACAGCCGGTGCAGCTCCCGCCAGTCCACCTGGGTCTCGAACACCAGCCGGGCGCTGTCCGCCGCCAGGCGGATGTTCTGGGTGTAGGAGGACTCGCCGATCCGCCCCGTCACCTTCAGCACCGCCTCCAGGTCCTGTTCGACTGCCTCCACCGTCACGTCAAAGGCTCCTTCGACCTCCTGCTGGCGGTAGTTGGAGTCAATATCCCAGGCGTCAAACCGGCGGGGCACGTCCTTGTACAGGTGGAAGCGGTTCATGGGGGCGGCGGCAAACTCCCGCCCGCTCTCTTTCAGCACGAAGGAAACCACCTCGCCCCGCCCGTCCACCAACGCCCGAACCTGGCTGTTTTCCAGCAGAAACCCTGCCTCTGTTTCGCAGACGGTGGTAGCGGGGGCCGCCTCCTGCGGGGCATTTGCTCCAGGCCGCAAGGATACCGCGCCGCAGGGGGGCAAGGTCACCAGCGCCTTGATGCCCTCCCGGGTCCGCGCTACGGGAACCTCGCTTCCATCTGCCAGACAAGCGCCCCCCGCAAAGGCCTCTGGCAGCGCCACCAGCGCCCGCCGCTGGAAGCTCAGGGAGTTGAATACGGTGACGGAATTCTCTTCCGAGCTCCCGGTAGTGAGGGATTCCAGGGCCAATGCTCGGATGTCCTCCGTCCCCTGGAAAATCTTCTCGTGGGCGCGCTCCGCCTCCTGGTACACCCTGGCGATGGAGGAGCCGGGGAGAATATCGTGGAACTGGTGCAGCAAAAGATGCTTCCAGAGGGCGTCCGCCCGTTCCATAGGATAGGTCCAGCCCTCCCACATGGCCGCCGACGCCCACAGCTCCATCTCCCGCAGGGCCAGCTCGTTTTTGCGGTTCCACCGCTTGATGGCTGCCTGGGCGGTATAGGTGCCCCGGTGGGCGGAAAAGTACAGCTCCCCCACATAGGTGTGTTTGGGCCCGCCCGCCTGTTCCATGTCCTCAAAAAATTCCATGGGCCCCGCCAGCTTCACCCGCGCGCCGCCCTCCAGATCCTTCTGGCGCAGGGCGTACTCCACATGATCCCTGGTGGGCCCGCCGCCCCCGTCGCCGTAGCCGAAGGGCAGGAGGAAGGCGTCCAAGTCGCGGATCTGGGTTCTGTTCTTCCACGACGTATTGATCTCGGCGGGGTGGGTCTGGTAGGTGTAGTTGGTGGGCAGGAAGGAGGTGACCTGGGAGCCGTCCAGCCCCTGCCAGGAGAAGTAGTGGTAAGGGAACCGCTCCTCCTGGTTGTAGGACCAGAAAATTTTCTGGGTCACCAGGTAGTCCACGCCGCAGCCCTTGAGAATCTGGGGCAGGGCCGCCGTATAGCCGAAGCTGTCTGGCAGCCACAGCAGCTTGCTGTCTACGTCAAACACTTCTTTGTAATACCGTTTCCCGTGGAGCAGCTGGCGGATCAGGGCCTCGCCCCCTGCCATGTTGGTGTCCGGCTCCACCCACATGGCCCCGTCCGCGATCCACCGGCCCGCTTTGACGGCTTCCCTGATCCGCTGGAACAGCTCGGGGTAGTGGGTTCGGCACATCTCATAGGAGGCGGGCTGGCTCTGGATGAATTTATAGTCAGGATACTCCTCCAATAGCCGCAGCTGGGCGGCAAAGGTACGGGCGGTTTTTCGATGGGTCTCCGCCATGGGCCACAGCCAGGCCAGATCCAGGTGGGCGTTGCCCACGGCGTAGAACACCGGCTGGGTACTGCCGTTCACCGCCTCCAGCACCAAGCGCAGCATCTGGGACGCCGCCCGATAGGAGGCGGTCCGCTTCTCCGCGTCCTGTTCAAAATCCACCATCAGGGTAAACTGCTCCAGCGCCTCGGCCACCTTGGCTGCCCGGAGGGAAGCGCTGTCCAGCACGTCCAGCAATTTGGACAGGGTGTCCACGTCCATGTACAGTTGGTAGGCGTCCTCGTTCCAGACGCCGTAGGTGCATTGCCCCAAGGTCCGGCGGGCCCCCTCCGGAAGGGGGTCCTGATAGGCGCCGGGGAGCACCGGGCCGGTGGCGCATAGGCCCATATCCGGGTAATAGTGCCCTGCGTAGGTCTCCATGAGGACCTCGTAACAGTCTCCGGCCCGCCCCTGGGCCGTCAGGGCGTTGTCCACCAGGTAGTGGTGGGGTTCGCTGACCCAGTCGGCCCGGTAGGTCCCGAAGCTCCTGCCGTTGACGAACAGTGTGGACTCCCCGCCGGGGGACAGGTTCAGGACGATCCGCTTTCCCTGGGCCGCCTCCGGCAGGGTCACCCGGCCCCGGAACCAGCAGTATTCCCAGGTTTCCCCCCAGGTAAAGCCGGGGTTCACCGGAACAAACTCACAGCTTTCCAGCTCTCGGGAGCTCAGATGGTCCCGTGTGCGGAACGCCTCCCAGCCGATCTCCCCCAGAGGCGAATAAAAGTCCTGCTTTAAGGTCCGTATCCAGTGGGCGATGCGATCGCGCCACTCTGAACTCAGCACGTCCATGTTTTTCCCTCCCGCTTCCGGCGAACTGGCCGGATGAATGCAAAGCTTCGCGGCGCTATTATATCACGGCGCGGTGCCAAAGGAAAGTGTTTACAGCGGGCTTCCGTGCGGTTTTTTATATTGACATCAGCAAAGATCTGCGCTATAATGCCTAATGAGGTTAGTAATTTGGAAAGGAGAGAGCAGGTATAGAATGGACTACACTCAACTGGCGATACAGCTCATTGATATGCGTGCCTCCGCACCGCAGATCAAGATGGAGCGGGCCATGTCCCAGATTGCAAGGGGCGAGGTTCTGGCATTAAATTATCTTGCGGCGAATGGAAACCGGGCATACCCCAAGGACATGAGCCGGGCGCTGATGCTGACCACGGCGAGGGTCGCAGCCATGCTGAAATCCTTGGAGGGCCAAGGCATGGTGACACGGACTCCCGATCCGGCGGACAGCCGGCAGGTCATTGTCAGCTTGACAGAAAAGGGCGTCACCCTGGTGGAAGAACGCAGAATCGGAATGATCCGTTCGGTGTCAAAAATGCTGGAGGCACTGGGCGAGGAGGACGCGAAAGCCTACGTCCGCATCCAGGCTAAGCTGATTGAACTGGGCGATATCTGGCGGTGATGTCCTGAAAAGACAACCGAATAACCAAGGCGCTATAGATTTCTATAGAGATAAGTCCTATGCGGGTTCGCCCGCATAGGACTTCATTTTTTAGTAGGAGGCAGTAACATGAACCCAATCATACAAGTGGAGCATTTCTCGAAAAGGTACGGGGATTTTACGGCGGTGGAGGATATCTCCTTCACCGTGGACGAGGGCAGTATTTTCGCCTTCCTCGGTCCCAACGGCGCGGGCAAAAGCACGACCATCAATACCCTGTGTACCATCCTGGACAAAACGGAGGGCACGCTAACCATCAACGGCCATGACGTTTCCAGGGAACGCGGTCTGGTGCGGAAGGACATCGGCATTGTCTTTCAGGATTCCACTCTGGACGCCCAGATGACCGTGGAGGAGAACCTGAAATATCATTGCGCCTTCTACAAGGTGCCGAAGAATGAGGTGCGGGAGCGTATCGCCTTTGCCCTTGATCTGGTGGAGCTGGCGCAGTGGCGGCGGGCGGCGGTGGGCAGTCTGTCCGGCGGCATGAAGCGGCGGGCCGAGATTGCCAGAGGGCTGGTACACGACCCCAAGGTTTTGTTCCTGGACGAACCTACCACCGGTTTGGACCCGCAGACCAGGGCCAATGTGTGGGAATACATTCAGCGGCTCCAGAAGCAGAAGAACATGACCATCTTCCTGACTACCCACTATATGGATGAGGCGGAGGTCTGTTCCCAGGTCGTCATTATGGACCACGGCAAAATTGTCGCTCACGACACGCCGGAGAATTTGAAGCATCAATATACCGGCACAGAGGTGGACGTAACCTGCGCCCAGACCGAACCGTTGGAATCTGCGTTGCAGGAACGGGATGTTCCCTATCGGAAAGACAAAAACAAGCTGATGTTCCACACAAAAAAAGCGTCTGCCGCGTTGGAAATTTTATCGGCGCACAGGGGCGAGATTATGGATTTTGAAGTGAAAAGCGGGACGCTGAATGAGGTGTTCCTGGCGATAACCGGAAAGGAGATTCGAGAATGAATCCGATCACAGCCATTGTGCAGAGAAATTTACTGAACTATATCCGCAGCAAAGGGCGGGTATTCGGGGCCCTGTTTATGTCCATGTTCATGCTGGTGATGTTTTCGTTTCTGATGAAATCCTCCATGAGCGGCCTGGACGCCCCCATGCCTTACCTGATTTCCGGCGTGATTATCATGAGCGTGTTCCAGGTCAGCGTCAATAATTCCTCTGATATTCTGACCGATATTTCCAGCGGCTACATGAAAGAGGTCCTGGTGGCCTCCATTGCGCGGACGCAGATCTCCATGGGACACATTCTGTCTGGTGCGGTCATTGCCACGCTGCAAGGCGTTATCACCATGATCTGCGGTATTGTGCTCGGCCTGCGGGTGGGTGTCCTGCAAATTGTGCTGCTGGCGGCGGTGATGCTGGTTTCCGCTATGACGTTCAGCGCCGTCGGCCTGTTTCTGGCGACGGTTTCCCGCAACTCCCCCGCTTTTCAAACCATCAGCTCTATGATTATGATGCCCCTGACCTTCGTCTCCGGCGCGTATATCCCCACCACCATGATACCCGGTTTTCTCCTGCCCATCGTCTATCTGAACCCGCTGACCTATACCACCTCCATTTTCCGCTATATCGCCCTGGGAGCACACACTCTGACCACACAGGAACTGACAGCACAGGGCATGGCGTTTTCAATCGGCGGATTTGTCATCACGCCGCTGATGGGGCTGGCCATCACCATTTTGATCGGGGCGTTTTTCTTCGTGCTGTGTGTCCGCAAATTTGACCGGGCGGACTTCTCAACAATAAAGATTGCCACAGGAATGCGGGGCGGCGGAGCCGCGGCCAGGAGGTAGATTATGGAATTGCAACTGGAAGCTGTCACAAAAAACTACAAAAGCAACCAGGTCCTGAAGGGAATTTCCCTCACCATGGGGGCGGGGGTTTACGGCCTGTTGGGTCCCAACGGCGCGGGAAAAACCACCCTGATTCGGATACTGGCCGATGTACTGCGCCCCACGAACGGGCGTGTCCTCTATGACGGGAAGGACATTCGCGCCGTAGGGGATGAATACCGGGCAAAAATCGGCTATCTGCCTCAGGACGTCAGCTTTTACGGCGACTTTACCGGCAGGGATTATCTGGAATACTCGGCGGCGCTGAAAGGGATGGAAAAGGCCCGTGCGAAAAAACGGATTGAGGAACTGGCTTGCAGCGTCGGCCTTTGGAACGATCTGAAACGGAAATGTGCCGCCTATTCCGGCGGGATGCAGCGCAGGCTGGGCATTGCCCAGGCCCTTCTGGACGACCCGGAGATTTTGATTCTGGACGAACCCACCTCCGGCCTGGACCCCTATGAGCGGATCAAATTCCGCAACATCATCTCCGCCTACGCCAAGGATCGTCTGGTGCTGCTCTCCACCCATATCGTATCCGACGTGGAGCATATTGCCGCGCAGATTATGATGATGGAGTATGGCGATATCCAGCACATCCACACGGGCGGAGAATATGTCCAGATGATGGAGGGCCGGGTCTGGCTGGGGTCGATGCCCGCCGAAGAACTGGTGGACTACCAGAACCGGGCGGTCATCAGCAATGTCAAGGCGAAGGACGGCCGCATGGAGATCCGCATCATTGAGGACACCCAGCCTGTCCCTGGTGCAGTGCAGACCGTGCCAACGCTGGAGGACGCCTATCTGTATCTTTTCAACTACTTGCCTGGAAAGGCTGGGAGGTAACATCATGTCATTGTTTCGATTTGAACTGCGAAAGCTGCTGCTTAACAAGAAAACCCTGCTGCTGTTGGCGTGCCTATTTGTCCTTTACAGCGTGGTCGGTCTGACCTCCACCATGTTCCTGATCGGCGGCAGTGACAGCTACCGTGCCTACGAGGAATCAGCCGCTGGCTGGGAAGGTCCCATTGACAGCGAAAAAGCTGCGGAAGCGGAAAAAATCTATCAGGAAGTCAGCGCCCGGTACGGCACGGACGAGCGGATGATCTCCCGGAGCGTCAAAGACCAGCCGGAGACCATTCTGGCGGTGAACTACCACGCCTATGCCGAACAGGTGGAGGATTATTGGAACGGCACCCCGCCGGAGAGTGCCGAGGAGCCCTATGGGATCGCTCTTCTGCAAGGGAAAATTGCGGAATTGGAAAGCCAGGGGAAGCAGGACACCTATGACTATCGGGAGCTGTCCGCCACCCTGGAACGGCTGGAAGAGCTGGGGGAGCCGGAGTTTGCCAACGCCCTATTGTGGGAGAACCTGTTCAACAACTGGGGGGAGCATATGATGCAGTTTCTTCTGTTTGTTCCGCTGACCTTTGTCATCGCCCCGGTGTTCGCAGTGGAGCGGTCCAGCGGCATGGATAACCTGATTTTAAGCTCCCGGAATGGCAGGCGGAAGATCGTCACGGCAAAGCTGCTGAGCGTACTCGCCGCCTCCACGGTTGTGGCCGCGCTGTATCTGGCCGCCACGTTTCTGTTCGGTTTTCTGCCCCATGGGAGTTTCCACGGCTGGGACGCCGCTATCCAGTCCATCCCCACCTATGCCCGATCCATGTTCCCCTGGAAGGTCTGGCAGCTTGCCGCGGTCGGGGCCGTATGGCTTATTTTTACCGGCGCGGTCTATAGTCTGATTGTCTGTTTTATTTCCTCCCGCCTGAAAAGCCAGATAGGGACGGCGGGGGTAAGCCTTGCAATCCTGTTTGTGAATGTGGGGCTGGCGGCCATGGGCGATACCGTGACCCAGCGGCTTGGGGCGCTGGTGGATTTCGGGCTGGCAAATGTCACGCTGATGAAAGAGGTGTTCGGCGGATATAAGGGTTTCAATGTGTTTGGAATGTGCGTCAGTTACCCGGTGATGGCGGTTTTTGTTTTGGGAATCCTTGCTGCTATCGTTGTTTTAGGGATTTATCAAGGGCAGAAAAGCCGAACATATGCGTAACAAATCCTTTGGGAAAGCACGCTGGCGATTGACCTTTTACATGGGCCGCTTTTCTGTCGCTGCCGTTTGCCATGACAGCAATATATCCAAATACGCCATTCTGCTTTTATATATCTTTCATAAAGAGCCAGTATGCTATACAATCCTCTTCATGAAAAGAGCATAAAAATCTCCCGCAAAATCAAGAAATGCTCCCCTTGCTCCCTTTCATCGCCCAGCCTATAATCTAAATTAGACAGACCCACAGGACACAATGCCCAGGAAAGACAGGTGAGCAAATGAACGACGTCATTGTCTCCATGAAAGAGATATGCAAGAGCTTCCCCGGCGTCAAGGCCCTGGATCATGTGAGCTTTGAGCTGCGCTCGGGCGAGGTCATGGCCCTGCTGGGAGAGAACGGCGCGGGGAAGAGCACCTTGATGAAGGTGCTCAGCGGCGTGTACCAGCGGGATGAGGGAGAACTGGAGATCTTCGGAAAGCAGTACGGCGACCTCACCCCCAAGCTGGCCCAGGAGGTAGGGGTGGCCATCATCCACCAGGAGCTGAATATGTGCAGGCACCTGTCCGTGGCGGAAAACATTTTCCTGGGCCGGGAAAAGCGGCATGGCATCGCCCTGGCCAACAGCGAGATGGAGGCGGAGGCCCGCCGCATCCTGGACGATCTGAAGATCGACCTGGATCCCCGGCAGGTGGTGGGCGAGCTGCCCGTGTCCAAGCAGCAGATGGTGGAGATCGCCAAGGCCCTGTCCACCAACGCCCGGGTACTCATCATGGACGAACCCACCTCCGCCCTCACCGCCCGGGAGATCGACGACCTGTTCCGCATCATCCGGGAGCTGAAGGCCAAGGGCTGCGGCATCGTGTACATCTCCCACCGGCTGGAGGAGCTCCAGCACATCGTGGACCGGGTGACCATCATGCGGGACGGCCAGTATATCACCCGCATGGACTTCCAGGACACCAATCTGGACGAGATCATCGCCTATATGGTGGGCCGGGAGATCAAGGAGAAGTTCCCCCGGGTGAGCTGCGAAAAGGGCAAAAAGGTGTTTGAGGTGAAAAATCTCAACGCCGGGCGCATGGTGCGGGACGTGAGCTTTTCTTTGTACGAGGGGGAGATCGTGGGCTTCGCCGGGCTGATGGGGGCGGGGCGCACGGAGACCACCCGGGCCATTTTCGGGGTGGATGCCAAGGAGAGCGGCCAGATCCTGCTGGACGGGGCGGAGGTAGCCATCCGGCGGCCGCTGGACGCCATCCAGGCGGGTATCGTGCTGGCCCCGGAGGATCGGAAGAAGGACGGGCTGTGCACCAAGCTGTCCATCCGGCAGAACATCGCCCTGCCCAACCTGGACTTTTTGTGTGACCGGTTCGGGGTGGTGAGCCGAACCAGAGAGGACGAGGTGTGCGCCCGCACGGTGGAGGACCTGAAGATCAAAACCCCCAACGTGGAGATCGACGCGGCCAACCTGTCCGGCGGCAACCAGCAGAAGGTGGTGGTGGGCAAATGGCTGGCCCGGAACTCCCGGGTGGTCATCTTCGACGAACCCACCCGGGGCATCGACGTGGCCGCCAAGGTGGAGATCTACCACCTGATGAACCGGCTCAAGCAGCAGGGCATCGCCGTCATGTTCGTCTCCTCCGAAATGCCCGAGGTGATGGGCATCGCCGACCGCATCGTGGTCATGTGCGACGGGCGGGTCACCGGTGAGCTGCCCGCCCAGGAGGCCACCCAGGAGAAAATCCTCTCCCTTGCCACCCGGTTTGAGAAGAAAATCGCCATCTGAGGAGGGCTGAGACAATGAATGAGAGAAAGCAGAACCCCATCAAGCGCATTTTGAGCACCAGGGGCATGGGCGGGGCCCTGACGGCCTTCGCCGGGCTCATCGCCATCTACATCGCCTTCGGCATCATCAACCCCACGGTGTTCTCCGGGCAGAACATCATGAACCTGCTGCGCTCCATGTCCAAATACCTGCTCATCGGCATCGGGCAGAGCTATATCCTCATCACCGGCAACATCGACCTGTCTATCGGCTCTGTGGCGGGCATGAGCGCCATGATCTCCGCCACCCTGATGACCATGGGCGTCCACCCCATCGCCGCCATCCTCATTACGCTGGCGTGCTGCCTGGTCATCGGCGTGCTCAATGGGCTGCTGGTGGGCAAATGGAAGCTGCCCCCCTTCATCGCCACCCTGGGCACCATGTTCGTAGCCCGGGGCGTGGCCTACATCGTCAACGGCAACCGCAACACCGACGCCATCGCCTCCGGCATCGGCAAGGAGGCGGCGGACGCCTTCGGCAACTTCTTCTACTACGGGTCCACCTTGGGCATCTACAACACTTTCTGGATTGCCATCGTCCTGTTCGTGGTGTTCTTCTTCCTGCTGTCCAAGACCCGCACGGGCCGCCACATCTATGCCATCGGCTCCAACGCCGACGCTGCCAAGCTGTCCGGCGTCAGTGTGCTGGCCACCACCACCAAGGCCTATCTGGTCAGCGCCTTCTGCTCCTGCGTGGTGGGCCTGATCCTGTGCGGCCGTGTGGCAGACCCTGGAGAACGGCCTGAACATGATCGGCGCCCAGGTGGGCATACAGCGGCTGGTCATCGGCATCATCGTGGTGGGCGCCGTGTTCCTGGACGTGGTCGTCCGCAACGGGGCCTATCGGAAAAAGACCGTGAAGCACGGCTCCGCCCCCAAGGCAGATTAGTCACCGGCAGGTGCTAATTGATAAAAATAAAGGAGGAACAATGAAAATGAAACTGAGGAAGCTCACAGCAATCCTGTGCGCGCTGTGCCTGGTGCTGGCCGGGCTGGCGGGCTGTGCCGGCAAGCCCGCCGACGACGGCAAGCAGAATGACGGCGACACCATGATCGCCCTGATCACCATGGACTCCATCGACCAGCACTGGATCACCCTGAACGAGGGTGCCCAGAAGGCGGCCAAGGAACTGGGCGTCAACGTCCAGTTCATGTCCCCCAACACCAAGGACGACGCCCAGCAGATCGAGTGCGTGAACAACGCCGTCAGCGCCGGGGCCAAGGCCATCATCGTGGCTGCCAACGGCCCGGACGCCATCTCCTCCGCTTTGAAGGAGGCCCAGTCCAAGGGCGTGAAGATCGTCTATGTGGACTCCCCCGCCAACGTAGAGGCCGAGGCCACCTTCTCCACCGACAACAAGGCGGCGGGCAAGACCGCCGGCGAGGAGATGAAGAAGGCCCTGGAGGCCAAGGGCGTCACCTCCGGCAAAATCGGCATCATCAACGTGAACGCCGCCACCGACTCCTGCGTCATGCGGGAGGAGGGCTTCCGTTCCGCCTTTGAGGGCAGCGGCTTCGAGCTGCTGGAGACCCAGTACGGCGAGGGCGACGCGGCCAAGTCCCAGTCCATCGCGGAGAACTACATCACCCAGGGCGTGGTGGGTATCTTCGGCTGCAACGAGGGCTCCACCACCGGCGCGGGCAACGCCATCAAGGCCACCGGCAAGGCGGACATCATCGGCGTGGGCTTCGACAAGTCCGATGCCATCCTGGGCCTCATCGACGACGGCTACCTGCTGGCCACTATGGCCCAGAATCCCGATGTGATGGGCTCCAGCGGCGTGGAAGCCTGTGTGAAAGCGCTGGAGGGCGAGAGCCTGGGCGGCGCGGTCACCGACACCGGCGTCTCCGTACTGACCAAATAAACGCTCCCTCGATACCGTTCCCAAGAACGCCGGACAAAGCTCCGGCGTTCTTGTGGAATTTTCCGAATAACTGTTATATAATATTTGTCACACTTGTTTCCAGCCTGTGGGAGGCATTCAATATCAAACCAGAGAGGAGGCGCGGCCATGCTGAGAGTGGTGGTGGCGGACGACGAGGACAGGGTATGCCAGCTGATCCTGATGCTGGCCGACTGGAACAGCCTGGGGATGGAGGTGGCCGGGGTGGCCTCCAACGGCCTGGAGGCCCTGGAGCTGGTGGAGCGCCTCCACCCGGATATTCTGGTCACCGACATCCGTATGCCGGGCTGTCACGGCCTGGAGCTGATCCAGCGGGCCAAGGAAAAATTCCCCCAGCTGGAAATCGTCATCATCAGCGGCTACGCCCATTTCGAGTTCGCCCAGACCGCCATCAAATATGGCGTGGGGGACTATCTGCTCAAGCCCATCAAGCGGGAGGAGCTGATGTCCACCCTGGAAAAGCTGGGCCAGCGGTGCCGCCAGCGTGCCTGCTCCGCCGTGGAGATGGAGCGCCTGCGTCAGGCCAACCGGGAAACTGCAGACCAGCTCCGGGCCCGCCTGCCCCTGGATCTGCTGGGCCAGCGGCTGGAGGCGGTCACCGAAGAGCTACTGTGGGACACCTACCGCTTCCGCGCCAAGCCGGGGCTGTGCCAGGCGGTGCTGCTGAAAATAGACGGCCCCTCCGGCTCCTTCTCTGCGGCCACTCTGGAGATTGTCCAGGATAAGGCGTTGAAGATTTTTCAGCGGGAGCTGGCCCCCCTGTGCCACGAGACGCTGCTGGCCTTCCAAAAGGGCTGGGGCTGCTGTCTGCTGAACTACCCCGGAGAGCGGCAGGAGGCCGTCCGCAAGCACCTGCGGGGCTGTCTGGACCAGCTTCTGGCCCAGCGAACCATCTTTGGCCCGTTGGAATTTTCCCTGGCCCTGGGGCCCATTGCGGATCGGGCGGAGGATCTGCCCGGCTGTGCGCGGGCCGCCCGCTGGGCGGCGGCGGATCGGCTGATCCAGGGGACGGGACGGTTGCTGGAGGGCGGCCCCTGTCCCCCGGAGCTGGATCGCGACCAGCTGCTGGAGCAGTACCGCCGAACCATGGAGCGGGGGATGGAGAGCGCCGATCCGAAGCTGCTGGATCAGGCGGCGGACGAACTGATCCAGGCCGTCCGAGACACCCCTGGAGTCCGGGGCTGGGAGGTGCTGGAGCTGGCGGCGGGGGCGGGCCGCGAATTTTT
>OFGH01001887.1_pt1 | contig 12621 bp, 18 predicted proteins | sample 1521721 | NCBI WGS metagenome assembly OFGH01 (sample SAMEA3504132, study PRJEB24116) | mouse gut metagenome | biome: mouse gut; feature: mouse-associated habitat; material: faeces | place: Denmark | collected 2011
CTCTAAAATCTCTTTTATGCTGCTCATTGTCCCTGCTCACGCTCCCATACTTCCATTTGTGCATCAACTACTTTTTCGTGTGCTTTCGCATTTGCTACCGTCATATACGGGCGGGCTACTTTTTTGCTTGTGCCGTATTCGTTTATAAATCCTATCGTTGCATATCTTACTTTGCTTTTATCGCCCTTTCTGTCATTTCCGTGCTTTGCCCTGCCCTGCGGGTATACATCAATATGTTTTTCCCTGTCGCCGCCCTGCACTTTTGTAGGCTTTATTGCTTTGATAAAGCCAGCGGTTTCCTCAATCCCCATAGCTTTTGCCTCTTCCCTTTGCGCCTCTACCAGCACTGCTGCCCCTGCTTGCAGCATTTTAGGCACTGCCCTTGTTGCTGCCTGCTCTCTCCTGCTAAATGCCTCTATTACCTCTTCCAGCCCCACCGTAGTAAACTCTGCCATTTTATTTGCCCCCTTTCTGTTGATTTTCATTCGACATTGTTCTATAATTTTCTTAAAAACGATAGAAAGGTTGTGTTTTTTATGAAAAAGAAAACTATAGTCTTTTCCTGCCTTGCCGCTCTATTCCTTTTATCCTCTTTTAGCGGATTTGCAGGCGGTCTTGTTTCTGGTGGCGTTGGCTGCCTTGTTATCTGTGGTATTTTTGCTTTTCTGGCTTTCCGTTCTGCTAAATCGGTTACAGAAACAAATAGGGAAGTACCGCAAACGCCTAACCGTTTTACCCCCTCCCCGAACAAAAATTCGTTTTCTCAATCCCTGCATGATAATACAGTAAATACCGATACGGCAAAAGCTCCCGCCGCAGCGCCAGTACCCAGCGCTCCTGCACAACGTCAATCAAAATACATATTTGCGCCTATAAAAGTCACTGGTGTAACTTTTAATAATGACGACGGCTCTTCACGCCAGCTTATTTTGCGCAAACTTCATTTTCACGATAGCCCGTTTAATGAATATGCCGACGTTGAAATAAAGCAATATGAGTATAAAGAGCAGCCCGCTTACGGTGTCTATGTCAACAATATGCAGATAGGAAACATACCCGCTGATTTGATACCTTTTATACAGGACAACATAGAACGCATTGAAAGTATAAGTTATATTGATGTATACGGCGGCGGTCAAAAAGACGGTAAACCTATTTCTTACGGCTGTAAAATCACATTACGCTTTTTAAAAGACAATCCACCTATCAATGTTCCAGATACTCTGAAAATAAATGATTAACATTTCCTGCGGCGGTATCCCCGCCGCTTTTATGTTCCCTCGTCCTTGTTTCGTAAGTCCGTAAGCGTAAGCTCTATGGTATCGTCGTCTATGTCGTAGGTCTTAAGCACAAAAAAGCGCCGCCCGTCCATTTCTACGGTGTCCTCGCCCTCATAGTCTGCCTTATGTACCTCACATTTCGCCTCTACCACCTTGCCCGTCTGCTGGCTCTTAAAATACTCGCTGTAGCCTACTTTCTTCTTGTTGCAGAAAACAGTACGGGCGCTCTCCTGCGGCTCATTCTCAAATCCCCCAGCGTTTACCCGCTCGTCTGGCGGCTGCTGGCTGATTATTGTAAGCTCGTCTGCCCATGCTGCCATATCACGCCCCGCTTTCTGCGCCCTCGGTGTCCGTTTCGGACACGGGCGGCGCTGTGTTGTACTCCTGCGACAAAGCAAGCCGCATTTTCAGCGTGTCGTATGACTGCCTAAACTTCTCCGCTTTGTCGTTGTAGCCAAATTCTGCCTTGCAATAAAGAGTTACCGCCCTTATAATCAGTGCGTCGCCCTCGTCAATGGCTTTTACCCCGTCATTTGCAAGGTCGGCTTTGCAGGCGGCTATACAGTCCTCTATTTCTGCCGTTATCTTCTCGCTGGTGCTGCTGATACGCAGCGCCGCCCGCATTTTCTCTGTTAATGTGGTGGCATCTGCCGCCATACGCTGCACCCTCTTTCTGGTTATCCCACTATTTCTGCCACGCCTGCTGCCACCAGCTCTGCCGCACGCTCCCCGCTTACACTGTAAGCCTCGCCTGCGTCCTTAATCTGGTTAAGCTGCTTGTCTAAAAACCTTGTAACGGCTTTTACCTTTACCAGCCCTGCTGCGTTTCCTGCCTCTTCCTGCGGCTTTTTAGCATCTTTGGTATTTTCCTCTGCTGCGCCCTCTTCCGTCGTTTCCTGCCCCGTCTGCGGCTCTCCTGCGGTGTCCTCTGCCTCTTCCACTGTCTGCCCGCCTGCTGCCCGTTCCTCTTCCTGCCGTGCCGCCTCTGCTGCTGCCTTTTCCTCTTCTGTAAGCTCGTTTTCCTCTGGTACGTCCACCTCTACTGCTACAATTCTGGCTATAATGTCCTCTGCCTTTCCAGCAGCGCTTACGCCCATATCCTTTGCCAAAGCCTGCAAGCTCTTATAATCCATGCTCTTAAGCTGCTCTGCGTCTAAATGTCCTTTCATGCCCTCTACCTCATTTCTGGCAGCCAGCGCAGAACGCCAGCCACCGTATTTTTCCTTACGCCGCCGCAATCTTCTTTATTGTTACCAGACTGTTTTTGTCAACTACCTTTCCGTCTGCCAGCATGATACCCTTTGTAATCTGGTCGTCTGTGTCGTTGTCCTCATACTTCTTAACGCCCATAGTGTAGTTAGTGTTAAGCACATAGTCCTTGAAATTGAAAAGGAAAGCAAAAACCGTACCCGCTGTAAGCGTGCTTGTGTATGCCGCCACATAATCGCAAAGCACTACTTCCCTGCCTAAAAGCGTGCGCTCTGGCTTTCCCGCTATGCCGTGGTTTACCCTTGCGATAGGCTGCCCCGTGCTGTCTGTAATCCCCACATACGCCATAAAGGTTTTTTTGCTCATGCACCACTTAGCGCCGTTCTCATAAGCCAGCGGTAACGCCGCCTCTGCTGCAATCAAATCAGCGTAAGACGGTGCGGCGCTTTCTATCGCCTGCCCCGTTGCTGGCGTTTCCGCTAAAATCCCTTTCGGTTTCCCGCTGCCGTCGCCGCTAATGATAGCCTGCTCTAACGCCTTTGTCATAGCCTCTACAATGTTGTTGATAAGCAGGCTTTCAAAAGCGCTCATTGCCATTGTGTCAACTTCCAGAGATACTGCCACGGCGCAGCGCAGCTTATGGTATGCAAAGGTAATCATGCCGTCTTTCTTGATGTCCTTTTTCTGCTTGTCGCTGCCTGCCCCCTCATTTACCCATGTAGCCGTAGGCTTTACGGTGGATACGGGGATAGATACGCCGCCCTTGTACGCCGTTCTGGTTACAAGCGCTAAAATCATGCCCGTACTTTCCAGCTTTTCTATAATCTGGTTAAGCACTGTAGTAGGGATAACTGCCCCTACGTCAGTTGTCTTACTGATAGCGTCGGCTCTGTACTCTTTTGGGATTGCCTCGCCCCTGCATACATACTGCATGAACGCCTTTCGGTACTCCATGCTGCCGTACCTGTCGCCGTCGCCCTGCCCCTCGCCCGCTGCCCCTGCAAAGTTTCTAAGCACTGTGGGCGCTGTGCCGTTCCCGTCGCCGCCCTCGTCGCCTACGGTTTCGCCTGCTGCAATTCTGGCAAGTAAGCTATTGCGCCGTTCAGCAGCCGCAATAATCGCCGCCCGCTCTTCCTGCAAAGCCGTTACCTCGCTTTCCAGCGCCGCTATTTCCTCGTCTTTCAGTTCTGCCGCCCTTGTGGTTAATTCCCCTCTAATCTGGGCTAATCTGGTTTCGATTTCCTTTAATCTCATTGTCCGTGTTCTCCTTTTCTTTGTTTGATTTTCTTATAAGCTCGCCCTAATCTTTAGTAAGTTTATACGCCTCTGTAGCAACTCCTGCCGCTCCTGCTCATAACTCCTATCAGCAAAAGCACGGGCGCTTATTTCCGTACCGCTGTTTGCTGGTATGCTAACCGCTGATACGTCATAAACCTTTTTAATTCTTATGATAGTCCTTGTGTGCGTCTGTCTGTCGTAGCTTTCCTCTGCCACCGTAAAGCCCCATGACATTTTATTTATCATTCCTGCCTCTATGTCTTGGTATAGCCCACGGGCTAAGTCCGTCCTGCCTAAATCGGCGGCAACTAAAAGCCCCTTGTGGTCTGGGACTAAGATAAGCGTTTTATTTGACTGGCGGGCAAATACCCTGCCCGCATGGTCGTACTGCATGATAACGTCGCCCATGTCTGCGCCGTCCAGTGCGTGTGCGTCTATTCTTTCGTAAATCTTTGTGCCGTCCTCAAACTCATATAGCAGATACGGCGCATCAAACGTGGTAGCGTATCCCTCTACGTAATAATCCGTCTGTATCCGCTTTGCGGCAGCCCCAGCGGTCAGAGGCGCAGCCAGCGCCCTATATTCCCGTTCTTTCTTAATCGGCATCTTTTACACCCTCTTTCTTTCCGCTGCCGTCCTGCGGCGGTTCTGGCGGCTCTGGCGGCGTTTCCTGCTGCTGTCCGTCCTTTGCTGGCTCTGCTGCCTGCTGCCCCGCCTGCGGCGCTTGCTGTATGATTATCTGCGGCTTTTCCCCGCTGTTCTTCAGCTCGTTTATCTCCGTGTATTCCTTACGGATATAATACTTGTCGCCGTCCTCAACGTGCGCCATGTTCCATATATCCATTACGCCGTTGCGGTTAAGCAGCGCACGGTCAAAAAGCTGCGTGCTTACTTGCAGCTTTGTTGCGTTGCTGGCATATTGCAGGCGGTTAGCAGAAAACATGATAGCATTACCGCACGCCCTCTCACGCTCCGTAAAGCTCATGTTTGACATTACAAGCGATAGCTGTATCGCAAACGGCTCTATCTTCCCCTCATAGTAGGCGTTCCACGTTTCCTCATTGAATTTGTTTTGCAGAATATCCATGTTTGTACCAAAGTGCGTGCATACATTCTCTTGTATATTCTGCATCTGCAAGGCGTTTGGCGTGTACGGCTTGCTTTCCACCTGTTTTACGTCCGCATACTTCGTATCATAAATAATCATGCCGCTGTCATTGTCTGCGCTTAAGTTTTCCTCTGTGAAACGCTCCCGCTCTTTCTTTACGTCCTCTGGTTTTAGCATATTGTTTAACTTTGCCAGAAAACGGATATTTGCGGAATTTTTGACGGCGTTTATAATGCCCTCATTCTGCGTATGTATCAGCTGCATTGTCGGCTTAAGCGTGCGGTTATCCTCTCCGAAAAGGTCGTCTGTATATTCAAAGTCCGTCATAATCCCCACACGCTCAAACTCGATAGCGCCGTGTTCCCCGTTCCCAAAAAGATACCGTAAGTACACTTGCCCTGCTGCCTCTACTACCTCGCAGCGCTGCGCCCGCAGGGGATACCAGCCAATAAGCGTTCCGCATCTGTCCTCTACTGGCACAATAAAAGCGGTGTGTTCCACCGCTACATAGGTTGCCAGCCTCTTTATGAATTTTGTTGTATCCATGAAATAATTAGGCTTTTGCTGTAGCGTCTTTTCCAGCCGCTTTAGTGCGCTGCCCTCTATCTCTGGCTTTAGCTTGCTGCAATGCGTGGCAAAGCTGTTTACTGCCGTTCTGGTCAAGTCCATTTCATATACGCCGCCGCTGTAGCTGGTAAACGTCGGGCTGTACCCGTTCAGCATCTTAAAATAGCTGTCGATATAGCGCAGCTCTTTACCATGAAAAAGATAGTCTAAGAATTTGATACCGTCCACTCTCCTTTCTATGCGGCGTTTTTAAGCAGCTCGCCGCACTCTTCCCAGTATTTCTGCCGTACCGTCATAGCGTCTATGACGGATACAAAGCCGTCGATATGCGCCCGCTGCTCTATCTTTATCGGTCTGAATTTCCTTGTTTCCATGTTGTGCTTAAGCGCAACATTCAAGAAATGTGTCTTTAGTAAATTGTTGTCTGCAATCTTGAAATTGCCGTCCTTTATGATACCCTCAAACTCCCGTATGACTGGCGTTAAGTTCTCCCCTTGATGCACGTCGTCTGTCTGGAAACCGTAGTCTTTCAATTCCTCAATCAGATATTTTGCCATGTATCGGTCATACCCTATTTTGAGTATGTAAATGCCGTATTTTTCCACCAGCCCCGTAAACCATGCGTATACGTCGTGGTAGTCTACGTAGTTGTCGCCGCTTAAGGTTATCAGCCCCTTTTTAACAAAAATGTCATACGGCACGCCGTCCGTAGCCTGCAAGGTTTCCACCCTGCCCCGTGGCATAAAGAATTGAGTGAACGCATAAAGCACGCCGTCCCTTTCAATTACCACGCTGGCTGCGGTCAAGTCCGTTGTCTGGCTTAAGTCTATGCCGCCCACGGCGTAGCAGTCCCTAAAGTCCTCTAAGGTCTTTTCAATGCCTGCGCCGTCCACCGTCGCATATTCCAGCCATGCAATAGAGCTGTTCTGCTTGATATTGCAATATTTTGTTAAAAACTCTGCCCGCTTGCTTAAGCTGTTTTCTGCTACCGCTATTTCGTCCATGAAAAAGCTCTCTGGCACAGATACGCCCATGTTAGGGTTAGCTTTCTTAAGCTCTTCTATATCGTTCCACTTTTCCACGTCGTCTATCATGTAAAGGAACGGCAAAAGCCGCCTTTCCTTGCTGTTGCCCTTTAAAAAGCTGGTGCTGCGTTTCATCAGCTCGTCATAAATGCTGTCGTTTATGTAGCCTGCGGTACTGATAGACAAAATCATAGGCTGGCGGCGTGCGCCTAAAGCAGACTTCATAACCTCATACTGCTTTAGCCCTGCGTCGCCGCTCCATGCTGCCATTTCATCACATACTACCAGCTGCGGGTTAAATCCGTCAGACTTCTTTGCGTTAAATGCGATAGGCTTTACAAAGCTATTGGTATCCTCATAGTAAATATCGCTGCGCCGTTTTTTCGCCAGCTCGTTTAGCTCGTCCTCTGCCTGCACCATTTTATAAAAGCCGTCATACACAAGCGTCGCTTGGTCTAATTTCGGCGCTAAGCAGTATATTTCCTGCCCGTACTCTGGCTCTAAATAAACCATGTACGCAATAATCGCAGATGCAAACAAACTTTTTCCATTTTTTCTGCCGATAACAATAAAAATTTCACGGAAAATGCGTGTTTTTTCTGCGTCTTGTATGCCAAAAATTACAGAAACTATGGCTTTCTGCCATAGTTCCAGCTTGATTAAATCATTGCGCCCCTTGCTGTGGTGGCAAAAGTTCTCTATGAATTTTATAGCTTTATTTGCCGCCTTTGCATTGAAAAAATATTCCTGCTTTTCCAGCCCATCCACAATGATTTTATATATTGCCTTTATCCACTTTCCCGCTACAATTTCGCCGCTGGTAATCTTAGCGTGGTACTCATAGATATAGTTTTTGTACGGCACTATCGCCTACTCTTCCCGCAGCGCCTCTAGCCTGCTTTTCTTTCGTTTCGCAGCTGGTACTAATTCGGTCAGCTGCTTTATGACTGCTGCATAATTCTTGCTTAAGGCTATGTACGTTTCTGCCTCTGGGCTTTTCTTTGTCCCGTACTGGTTCTCGCCGTTCTTATACTCGCTCGTCCAGCCGTCCTGCTCTATGGTTTCCTGCAAGTCGTCCAGCTCCACGCTCATAAATGCAGCCTTTTCTATCAGCGGCGTTACTAACTTCTTTTTGTTTTCGTCTAAGTCCTTAAAAATCCCTTTAAGTCTGGTTTTCTCGGACTTAATGCGCTGTTCTTTTGTCTTTTCTTTCCTTGTCGCCATTCCTTTTACCCCGCTTTCCTCTCCTGCGCCCCACCACACCCCCTACACCACGTATGCGCACGCCCGTAGGGTAATTTTAGGGTATCCCCCTCGGTATTTTCCCCCTTTAATTATTTTTCTGAATAGGGGGGACTATGCGCCCGTCTGCATCAAATCCGTACCGCAGCCTCGGCGTGCGCTTATGATGCTCTTTGTTGTGGCAGTCCTGGCACAGCGCCTCTAGGTTATCCCAGTTAAGCGTTATGTTTGCGTCGTTAATGTTTGCCCGTGTTATGTAGCGCTTGTGGTGTGCCACCTTTGCAGGCTCTCCGCAGCGCTCGCATATATAATCTTGTGACATTAAGTAAGCGGCTCTGGTATTCTCCCATGCCGCCGATAGATAGAAACTCTTAGCCCATGCTTTCATACTGTCCCCGCTCCTTTCCCTTTGTATTCCCAGCGCCCTAAGTTTCATGCGCTGGGTAGAGGCTAAAGAATGAAAACAAAAAAGAGTAGGCTACTGCTGCCGCCTGCTGCGGTTTAAGCTATCGCCTACTCTTTTCATGTTACCATTATACCGCTTTCAAATTCCCATGTAAACACCACGATTTTACCACGGTATTACCACGCCTGCTGCCAGACTGCTATTTTAACTTATCCTCGTCTATGCCCCATAACAGTACCGATAGCTCATTGATTATGCCAGTTACCCAGCGCCTCGGCGTGTTCTTTCCCGTCCCCAGTTTCTCTGCTATTGCCTCATAGTCCCAGCCCTGCATAAAATACAGCTCAAAAGCCTTATACTCTATTTCCCTGCCAGCCATTCTGCGCCTATGCTCTATCTCTTCTACCGCCTTGTCTATATGCGCTGTCATAATCAGAGTTTTAAAACGGCTGCGCCTCACACTCTCTAAGTACGTCCTCTGCTGCTCGTCGGTCATTCCCTTAAGCTCTAACTGTTCGCCGTCGCTTATTGCGTTCTCGATATGGAAAGCGGCATCACGGTAGCATTTCATAAGCGTAAAAGTATTGTGGTATTTGTCTTTCTTTCTGTCCCGCTCTTCCTGCTTTTTGTACTCGGCTACTGCTGCCCTTGCCGCTTTCTGTATCAGCGCCTCTACCTCTGGCGTTACTTCAATCGTTGTTTCCTGCATCTTCCTTGCCCTGCCTTTCATTGATTTTCTTAAGCTGCCCGTAAATGTCTACCAGCAGCAGAATAACAATAATCAATAAAATATTAGTCATGCCCGCCCTCTCCTTTCCTGCACGGTGGAAACGGGCAGCGCCTACAGTCCCGCTTTTCGCAAGTCCCCTTGTAACTCTCTCTGTATCTCTGTTTATCTTCTGCACTCCAAAACACTACCCTTGTTTTTATCCCCGCATCTTTCAGACGCTCTTGTATCCCTCTAAGCTCCCGTCTATAAAAATCTTCTCTATGGCTCATATCCCGCCTTGTGTAATCTAATGGCGCTGCCTCTGTATCCAGCAATTCTTTTAAAATCATTGCTGTTGTTTCCCCGTACCGTCTGAAATGTCCCAAAACTATAAAGCTCTTTTGCCATGTAAATAACTTAAATCCTAATGCCACCTCAATACGCTTAAATAATTCCTCGTATTCTGGGTAAGGATTTACATAAATCCAGCTGTTGCCTTTTTCGCTCATTTTAGCACCCCGCTTTCATACGCCGTAATGACTGCTGCCCGCAAGCCGTCTGCTGCATCATTCCTGCGCTGTATCCTATCTGGGCTTGTCTGCCTTGTATGCTCTAAATGGTCGCTCTCTAATATCTCCGCTATCTTTTCTGCCGCTGTTTGGCTGTATGTAATGGCTCTAAGCTCGTCAGCGCCGCCCAGTGCGTTTATCTCATACACTGCGTAATGACTGCTGCCGTATTCCCTTACTTGCCAGCTGAATACACGCCCTCTAATCTCTATCGGCTGCACATTATCCGCAACATTCCTGCATACCGTCCCCGCCGCATCAAAAGCACCACCCAGCCCTCGCATAAAAGACGCTAAACCGTTTGTAATCGCCGCTGCTGCTCTGTTGGCTACTTCCGCAATGCTTACAATGTTCATTTGCTTGATTGTCTTTTTCGCAAGTCTGCGCTGCTTGCGCTTATCCAGTTCTAAAGGCGGGTTTACTCCATGCAATTTTTTATAATTCTTTTTCCACTGCCTATACTTCATGCTGTTTTACCTCGCTTTCCTGCTTAATCTCAATACGCCTGCTGCCCCGCTGCTGTATAATTGCCTCAACGTGCAGATAGGCAGGCAGCACTACTACGCTGCCCGCTCTAAGCTGGTACTCTATACTGTTTTTCATTTTTCGGTAGTCCTCTGCTCTGGCTACCATTTCGCAGCCTATGAAAATCGTTATTTCCTGCTGCTTACTCTTCTTTTTCCGCTGCCGTCTGTTCATTTCCTGCCTGCCCGCCTTTCTGGTAATCTTCAAAGCTCATTTGCCCCGCTATTTGCTCTGCCCCCCCCCGCTGCGTCCTGCGGCTCTGTCTGGCAGCGTAACATGATTTCATGCAGTAAATATAAATCGTCCTCGCTTACCTTGTCTGCCTGCTGCATAATCTCCCTTGCGGTAAATACTACCCACTCCGTATTATTCCAGTCCTTTTGCGGCGTGTCCGTTTCGGACACCTTTAGCACGGCATCTGCGGCGGCTTTTGTTGCGGCGCTTACGTTCTCCTTTACCCATTCCCGCAGTACCTTTGCGTGCTGGGCGGCTAATTCTGCCTCTTTTGCCTTTTCCTCTGCCTCTTCCCGCTTGCGCTCTGCCTTTTCTATCTCCTTGTCGCTCTCTTCCTGCTGCTTTTCATAATCCCGCTGCGCCTGCTCTGCGTCCTCTGCGGCTTTGGCGGCTGTTTTCTCTGCCACCTTTGCGGCTATCTCCTTTGCCCTTATGTCCTCGCCTGCTGCCACTTTATCAGCTATGGCTTTCTGCTCTTCTGGCGGCAGCTTTGCAGCCTCATAAGCAGCAGTGATACCGATATTGCCACTCTTAAGCTGCTCTTTTACCTCTGGCGTGGCGTTATTGTTTATGCTCTCCATTCTGGCTACGTTTGTGCTGCTCTCATTCAGCATAGCGGCTATCAAATCCCGCATTTTGCCTTGTATCTCTAGCCCGTCCTCTTCCTTTGCCCGCATCAGCGCCGCTTTGGTGCGCTCTACTAACCTTGTTTTCTCGTATGCTGTAAGCGGCTGCGTGTATCCGTTGCCAGCCAGTAGCCGCAGCTCATACATAGCCTCGCTCATATCCATATAGCGGTAAAGGACTTTTTCATACTCTTTGTGTCCTCGCTCCAAATTCAGAATATTAGCGGCGTTGCGTCTGTGTCCGTCGATTATGAAATATTCGCCCTTTATCCTCGCTAATACCGTTGGCTGCTCTTGCCCTACGTGTAAAAAGCTGTCTGCCAGTTCCTCTATGTTCTCTAAGCTCTGGTGCGTGTTCTCCTGCGCCGCCTTTACCTCATACGGGCTTAAATAAATCTCTTTGTATCCCTCTGTCGCCGCAGGCGCTCCCGCCGCCTTTGTCTTTGCGTTCAAAATATCATTGATACCAAACTTTGCCATATTCTTTACCTCGCTTTCTGGCTCTCTATCTCAATCTTTTTCTTACACTGTCCCATTACTCCGTTACACATTTCGCAAGTTCTCCAATGCTCGCAAGCGTCGCTTTGCGGGCAGGCACGCCCAGCGAATTTGCCGCCCCAGTTCCAGCACGTAGTACCGCCGTTTCTGCTGCAATACCAATAGGCGCAATAGCTCTCTTTGTGTGCCATGCCTTACCTCGCTTTCCCCGTATATGCCGTTACAAATTTCTTGTACCCCTGCGCCGCCCCGCAGCACGGGCTGTACTCATAAATTGACATACGCTTAAAGGAATGTTCCGCTACTTTCTTGGAATATCTGATAATCCCCAGAATGTTATACTTGCCCTGCTCTTCCAGCCACTCCACGGCTGCGCTCTCCCCGTCCGTATTCTGGTATGACGTAACCAGAACGCCCGCCAGTCTGATTGCTGGGTTAAATGCCTTTATATCCTCTATCTGCTCTGCCACAATGTCCAGCCCCTCTAAAGCGTAATTATCCAGCTTTACGGGTACTATAACCTCGTCCGTGATTGCCAGCGCATTTAAGACGTTAAGCCCTATGTCTGGCGGGTTATCTATGATGCAGTAATCATAGTGCCATAACTTGCAAGCGCTATACCGCTCCGTCTGGTTCTCGTTTTCCTCTTTGGTTAAATTCCATGTAGCGCCGAAAAGTGACATATTCGCCGTGATAATGTCTATGCCCTCATACTCCGTATGCTGTATTATTTCCTCTGGGTTTTTCCATTCCCCGCTAAGCAGCTTTGTTATCGGTGCTACGCTCTCTGCGTCGTATCTGCCGTATGCCTTGCTTAAGTTCCCCTGCTTGTCATTATCCAGCAGCAGGACTTTATAGCCCCTGCGGTAAAGCTCATACGCCATATTTGCCGCTGTAAAGGTCTTGGCTACGCCGCCCTTTAAGTTCAAAATACTTATTGTTTTCATTCTCTGCCTCTCTTTCTGCGCCGCCTCTAGCGCATCTGCTCTTTATGCGTTGATTTCTTTGGTTATGATTTTTTCTTGTACTCCCCGCACTCTGTTGGTCTGTTATCTTCTCTGTTTCTCCATATGCACGTTTCAGCATAAACACACTCTGTACAATGTTTCTCTTTTTCCATTTCCAGATACTCTGTTATCTTGTCTGCTGCCTCATTCCAGCCATAGCATACCGCAGCGCAATACCCTTGCTCTTCAAGAAATTTTAACCAGCGCTTTTGATTATCCGTTGCTTTATTTCTCCCTGCCTTAAGCTCTATGTACAGCCCATGATAGCCGCCCCTTGCTACTGGCAGGCAAATATCTGGCCCTCCCGCCTTAACGCCCTGCCTCTTAAGCGCCGTGGC
>OFGH01001903.1_pt1 | contig 12516 bp, 8 predicted proteins | sample 1521721 | NCBI WGS metagenome assembly OFGH01 (sample SAMEA3504132, study PRJEB24116) | mouse gut metagenome | biome: mouse gut; feature: mouse-associated habitat; material: faeces | place: Denmark | collected 2011
ACGCCGCGCATGATTGCACGGCGTGTGCGGGCCATGTGCATGCCAGCCGCCCTATCCGCATGATGGCTTGCTCTGGGCGTACCGGCGTGCAATGCTCTAAGGTGTCTGCGTATACTGCGCCCCGCCCGGAGCGCCACCGCTGTACACATGAGGAGCATCAATGAGCTGCACAACGATTCTGGTTGGCAGGGACGCCAGCTACGACGGATCGACAATCATCGCGCGCAATGAGGATTCATGCTTCGGGGAGTTCGACCCGAAGCGTTTTGTTGTGGTCAAGCCGGCCGACCAGCCGCGCACATACACCACCGTGCAGAGCCATCTGACCGTGGCGTTGCCGGATGACCCGCTGCAGTACACGGCCGTGCCGAACGCCGACCTGCACATCGGCGAATGGGGGGAGGCCGGCGTCAACGAGGCGAACGTGGCGATGAGCGCGACCGAGACGATCACCACGAACGAGCGTGTGCTCGGCGCCGACCCGCTCGTCGAATACGTGCCGGCGAAGGGCGCGGAAGGCGAGGACGGCTACGAGCCGGCCGTGCCGGGCGGTTTGGGTGAAGAGGATTTCGTGACCGTGGTGCTGCCCTACATCACGACCGCGCGCGAAGGCGTCGAGCGGCTCGGCGCGCTGCTCGAGGAATACGGTACATACGAGTCGAACGGCGTCGCGTTCAGTGACGCGAACGAGATCTGGTGGTTCGAATCGGTCGGCGGCCACCACTGGATTGCCAAGCGCGTGCCCGACGACTGCTATGTGACGATGCCGAACCAGCTCGGCATCGACGAGTTCGACCTCGACGACGCGTTCGGCGCACAGCAGGACTGCATGTGCTCCGCCGACCTGCGCGAATTCATCGCGCGCAACCACCTCGACCTTTCGGTGGAGGGGCTTTCGGCGTTCGATCCACGCTCAGCGTTCGGCTCGCATTCCGACGCCGACCATGTGTACAACACGCCGCGCGCATGGTACATGCAGCGGTATTTCAACCCGTATGACGAGGTCTGGGACGGCCCGGACGCCGACCACAAGCCGACCGGCGACGACATTCCGTGGGCGCGCCAGCCGGAACGCAAGATCACGGTCGAAGACATCAAATACGTGCTGAGCTCGCACTACCAGGGCACCGAATACGACCCGTACGGCACGCTCGGCACCGAGGCGACGCGCCACCTGTTCCGGCCGATCGGCATCAACCGGCAGAACCATCTGGCCGTCATGCAGATTCGCCCCTACCGCCCGCAGGTCAACCGCGCCGTGCAGTGGCTTACCTACGCGTCCAACCCGTTCAACGCGCTCGTGCCGTTCTTCCCGAATGTGGACGACACGCCCGCGTATCTGCGCGACACCACCACGCGCGTCACCACCGAGAACATGTATTGGGAAAACCGCATCATCGCCGCGCTGTGCGACGCGCAGTTCGCCGAGACAAGCGCCGCGGTGGAGCGGTTCCAGCAGAAGATGGGTGCGCTCGGCAACCGCATCGTCGCGGCGGCGGACGCGAGGGTCGACGAGCTCGTCGGCGCCGATGCGCAGGCGGAAGAGAAGCTCGACGAGCAGTATGAGGCGGACGACATCTCCGAAGACATCGAGCCGATGGAACCGGCGCCGCCGTACGCAACGCCGATGTGCGCGCCGCGCTTGAGCAGGCGAACGACGAGATGGCGGCGCAGCTCAAGGATGGCACCGACGACCTGCTCAACAGCGTGCTCTACACGGTGAGCATGAAGATGCGCAACGGCTACAACCGCTCCGACAACTGATTACTGGGCGGCCGGGCCTCTGTGTGTGCGGCTGTCCGTGGCTAGTTGGTAGTTACGGACAGCCGTAGGGGAGTGGCTCGCGCGCACTGTTCGCACAGTGACACGCGCGGGCTCGTGGCCGTGGTGTGCTGATATGTTGAAAAGGCAGCACAACATCCGCGGAAAGGAACGTGTAGTGACGCTCATCGAGCAATTCACCAAGCCTTACGGGCTGGTAGAGAAAATCGACGCATTCGGTTATCTGGACTATCTCAAGAATCATCCTGACGCTCCGCGCAAGCACGGCAAAGTCGTGCTCGTCACCGCGGACACGCCGCTCAAGGCGTCGCGTGGCGAAGGCAAGACCACCACAACCATCGCGCTGATCGACGCGCTCAATGCGCGCGGTATCGACGCCGCCGCCGTGCTGCGCCAGCCGAGCATGGGCATCACCGCCGCCGGGTCGAAGGGCGGCGCGTCGGGCGGTGGCAGTGCGTCGCTGACCCACCCCGAGCTCATCGACTGGGGCCTGTGCGGGGAGATGGGCGCGATCGAAGCCGCGCAGAACCTGCTTGTTTCGTTCGCGGAGAAAGCCGTGGACGACGGGCTGCTCGACGACGTGCTCGTGCCGCGCGTCTCCGAAGTGCCGTCGCGCTCGCTGCGCTCGATCGTGGTGGACGCCGGCAAGAACGACGTGCACGAAAAGGTCGTGCTCACGCCGACGTGCGAACTCATGCAGATCGTGGTGCTCTCGCGGTCGATGGACGAGATCGCCGAGCGCGTGGCGAAGATGATCGCCGGCACGAAGGACGGCAAGGCCGTGACCTTCGGCGAGTTCATCGACCTGTGGCGCATCACCGACATCCTCGGCGACGCCGTCAAGCCTGCCAAGACCGAGACCGTCAACGGTTCGCCGGTGTATGTGCACGGCGGTCCGTTCGCGAACGTCTCGATCGGCATTCCCTCGCTCGTCTCGGTGGAGATGGCGTGCGCGGAGCACGATGTCGTGATCGTCGAGGCTGGGTACGGCGCCGATGCCGGTGCGCAGAAGTGGCTCGACATCGCGTGCCGCGAGTACGGCGCGCAGTGGCCGAGCGCGGCCGTCGTGGTGACGCGCGCGTCCACGTGGCGCGACGACCCGGCGCTGCAGTGGCGCTATCCGTTCCACGTGAAACGACTTGAGGAACTCAACATTCCCACATTCCCGCTCATCAATCTGTGGACCGGCGAGGACAACCAGGTGCCGGCACTGCGCGAGACCGCGAGCGAGCTCGGGTTCCGCGCGCCGATCATCGGCAACCTGTTCCGCGATGGCGGCGACGCGCTCGTGCCGCAGCTCGACGAGTTCGTGGGCGCGGTGACTGGCGGAGAGTCGCTCGAGACGCCGCCGAGCCACAAGGGCATGGGCCTGATCGACAATCTGCACTGGGTGTGCGAGAACGCGTACGGTGTGCCCGAGGCGCGCGTCGTCGAGAAGGCCGGGTTCGCGCAGTCGCTCGAGGCGGCGCGTGAGCTGTGTGAGAGCGCGGGCATCGCGTTCGACGACCTCGCGCTCGTCGCGGTCAAGTCGCCCGCCACGATGACCGACGACGACACCGCGCCGGCAGACGAGCGCACTGTGACACTCAAGAAGGTGGATGTGCACTCTGGCGCCGGGCTCGTGCACGTCAATCTGACGACGTCGCTCACCACGCCGATGCCGAAGATCGTGTGAGCCGTACGCGCATGCGCGCTTTGTGACTCGTGACCGTAGGGCCGCAATCGTTGGACGATTGCGGCCCTTGTGTTGTATTACGTGGTTCCTGTGTGGGGTGGTTGTGGGGTTGGCGTCAGGTTCATCGGAATCCATCGCCACTACTCAACTATGCGCTCGGAGCGGATATCAGAAATTGCCGCCGTTCCAGCCCCAGTCGGCGGTGCCTGTGTAGCCGATGTAGGTCCGGTCGGCGGGCACGTTCAGCGTGTCTTGCAGGGCGTCCATGATCTGCGGGGTCAGCTTCTCCCACGCGCTCTTCGGGACGGACGTGCCGAAGACGTTCACTTCGACGTACGCGACCGGGGCGTCGTCGGAGCCGCCGAAGTACATCGGCACATTGTCTTCGAACAGGCACATGAGCCAGCCTTCGGACTTGCCGGGCACCGCGGTGATCGCTTGGCCGAAGAGGTTCTTGAGGGTGTCGCGCTGTTCTTGCGTGGTCGGAACGGAAACATGGGTGTGAATGACTGGCATAGGTCCTCCTTGTATTCTTTGCGTGCGGCGTCACGGATTGCGCCGTGTTCCCTTTTCACTGTAGTCTTCTTCGTGCACTGTAGTCTTCGTCGCTGCGCCGCACTGGGCGTTCGCCCGTCGCTTCTCCGTTACGGGTAGTCTTCTTTTTGCTACGGGTAGTGTTTTTCCATCGGAGTCTTGAGTAAGAACCGCCATTTTACGCCATTTTTATCTGTATCTGGCACCCCGAAGCACTACCCGTAGCAGAAGAGGTACTACCCGTAGCAGGGGAGGGTCTGTGGCGTAGGCGCACGATTTTGCGATGGGGTGCTATTCGTAGCAACACTTGCGATTACTGACGACACGCCGTATAGGGGGTCGTCTGTACACATAGCCTCGTTCAGCTGGTGCTCAACCGCGTATGCACCTTACCGTCGACGCATGAACACATATATGCATACAATGAATGACCCGACCACACCCATGACGCAGTTGTTGGAGACAACCGCGGACCGCACACTGGACGAATGCCGGAAGCTGTGTAAACGCAGGAGAGACAATGGGGCACGACTGGTGTTTTGCCACATGACCGCTTTGAAACTTCTGGGCATCCCACTCCCACGCATCCCACGTCGGTACGCCGCGATGCTTGGCAACGAGGGCGAGTTCCATGCATTGCTGCCGCGGCGCAACACCCGTTACCACGCGAAGAATGTCCGCTTCTTCAGCGTGAACATGCCCGTGGATGTTGTGGATGTGACGCCGGAAATCAGATGCGTCGGTCCTCTTGGCACATGGTTCATGCTGTCTCCATTCCTGTCGCTGCCTGAGCTGGTGACCCTGGGATGTTGCATCATGATGCCGCATGCATTGCACGGCCAGCAGTATGCCGTGGTGGATTTTGAGGATCACGTGGAGTATGCGGGCGGTCTTGTTCGATGCAATGAGCGGCGTCGATCGCCACGCGGCATTGTGCATGCCCGGTATGCCGTGCAATTGATGCGCGAGAAATTGGCATCTCCGACGGAAGCGCATCTCATGCTCCTTCTCATCGTGCGTGGATTCCCGGAATTCGAAGTGAATTATCCTATTCGAGTGCATTCCGGTGAGTGCTACTACGGAGACATCGTCTTTGTGAAGGAAAGAACCATTGTGGAATACGACGGTGTATTCCATCAAACGCAGTGGGAACGCGATAGCGTACGTAGGAACCGCTTGGAGGAATCCGGGTGGAGGTATGTGCAGGTCACGCGGAATGATTTTGCTTCTGCCGATGCTGAACAGTTGTTGGCTGACCGTATAGGCGCCGCGTTGAAAAGCCAGACCGGCAGGACATATATGACACTGCCCGTAACCACATTGGAACAGCTTGCCAAGCAACGCTTGGAAGGCAGGTAAAACATCGCTTTTCCGCAGTCCATTGGCCACCTTCATCAAACAGCGATTCTCCAGAAATCGGCATTTCTTGTTGGGGGCCGGCATCTTCTTCGCTACGGGTAGTGTTCCAACTGCTACGGGCAGTGCTTTTTCGCCGCGGGACCGAGTAGGAACCTCGGAAAATGGCGGTTTCTACTCGAGGTGCGCTGCTAGAAGCACTACCCGTAGCGAGAGAAGCGCTACCCGTAGCGGAGAGAGCTCTACAGCTCCACTTCGGGCTTGGTGGGGTCGTCCTTGATGTGCGCGAACTTGGCAGCCAAGGCCTCCTTGTTCTTGCGCTCATCCTCTTCCTTGGCGCGCTTCTTCGCCTCGGCCGGATCCCACAACACGTCTTCGCGGTGTTTGCGCCATTCCGCGGCGGCGAGCGGCCCCAGCATCTGCGCCAGCACGGCGGCGCTGTCTTCGGCGTCGGTGCTGCCGTTCGGCGTGGCGTAGGCGGCCACGATGCCGTGGTATTGTTCGGCCGTCATAAATATGCCCGGCACGCCGATCGCCTCCGCGTATGCATTGGCGAACGGCACGAACGGCAACGCCAGCCGTTCGACGCCCATCACGCGGTCCGTCGGCGCACCGCCGCTATGCGGGGCCGCTGCGCCACCCAATTGCGCTTCCGTCTGGTCCAGCGCGGCATGCATGAGCTCGTCAAACAACGCGATGACCGCGGCGAACCGCCACGCGAACGGTTTGCCGTCCAGCCCGCCGTCCTGCGCCGACAGCGCTCCGTCCACGGTCTTCGCCACGGCCGTTTGAGTCTGCTCATCCCACTCGATGCCCAACGTACGCGTCGTTTCGAGCAGTTGCGGCGTCTCGGGTTCGCTCAGCCCGTCGAGCGCATCGTTCGCCGCGAGCAATGCATCAACAATGCTCTGCGGCCGCCCGGGGATCGACTCCGCTCCTTCATACACGAACTCGGCGTCGGGCATGCTGACCGCCTCGCCCGTCATGACCTGCGCCAATGTACGGCTGAGCCGCACCTGCAGGTTCTCCGCATACTGGGCGTCGTTGCCCATGTGCGCGGCACTTGTGAGCGGCCATAGTGCCACGAGTTCCTCGCCTGTCTGCGCCGCCTGCCGTACAGCGGGCATTGCCGCGATCTGTTCGATGCTCACATTGTTGTTTCGATCCATGTTGTGCCTCCTGGAAAACTGTCTGTTGTCATGCGCGCGCGGCCTCGGCCCGTGCGACGGGATCCGCGTATGTGATGCCGAGCACGTTGTGCGTCGCGTTGTCGTAGGTGATGGAGGTGACCGACGCGAGCGCCGTCTTGCGCAGCAGCATGTTGTGCTCGGGGTGGCCGGTTTCGAGCATGTGCCGGTATGACCAGATCGGTGATTCGTGCGAGACGACGATGATCTGTTCGCCGGGATGCTCGTCGACTTTTTCGAGCGCGAAATCCTGCACGCGGCTGGCGATCGACCGGTAGCTTTCGCCCCATGTGGGGCGCCACAGGTTGCGCACGAGTTTGAGGTTCTCCGGCTTCCACAGCGCGCCGTCGCCGTGGCCGATGCGCTTGCCGCGGAATTCATTGCCCGCTTCGATGAGTCGTTTGTCGGTGAGCAGTTCGAGCTGTTCCTGCCCGCGTTCGGCGCGCAATGCGTTCAGCTCGATCAGGATGGCGTCCGCCGTCTCGCGGGTGCGGTCGAGGGGCGATGAGTAGACGGCGGTCGCGGTTTTGAGCTGTGGGCTTGCCGCGATGTACCGGCCGGTGGTTTCCGCCATACGCCGCCCTGATGTGGAGAGGTGGAATCCGGGTAGCCGTTCGTACAGCACATGGTTGGGGTTGTAGACCTTGCCGTGGCGTACGAAGTTGATTGTGGTGGCCGTCATGCGCGCTCCTTGGATGCGTGGGGTTCTCCGGGCGCTTCGCGCTGTTGCGTGTGTCCGGAAAGTGCTGCCTCCTACCGTACTGTGCAGTCGGTAAATATGTGGATTGCGGCGTTCCATCTGTCTGGTTGTCTGGCATGGCGCCGACACGCCGTGACAACGTTGCCAGTCTGTTATGGACCGTGGTGAATATATCGGCATGAGTAAGTGAAATGACTATTGTCCCGATCCTCTCATGTTGCATGAAATGTGCATCGTGAGCGTGGAGAAAACACCGCTATTTTGGCGGTTTATGTCGCATGGTGAGGTTTTCGTGTGAGATGCGCAAAGCATTTTCTGAAAGCGTATTCAAAAAGAGGCAGAATAAGTAAATTCGTTTGACTAATATACTCTCTGAGCGTATATTCAGGGTGCAATACGGCATGTTCGAGGAGCAGACACAACGGTGAGGAGAGCGTGCCGGGAGTGGAGCGATGGCGATTATGCACAGGAGCAATGCCAAGGCCGGTATATCAGAGACGCGCGTTTGCGCTTGGAAACGTGCTGTAGTCGCGCTCGCCGTCGCTATCTCGTTGGTCTTCCTGCCCGTGGTGGGCACGACCGCAGTGGCGCAAGACGGCGCGTCTGCGGTCTCGCAATCCGATGCCGCTGGTGACACTGCATCCGCGTACCGGACATTGACGGCAGGCGAAATCGTCTCCGTGATGCTGCGTGTCAATGGTCAGGAAGTCACACAGCCGCTGCCGCCCCACGCGAACCTGAAATTCGACCTCGACATCACCATCACCGACGACGCCATCCATAATGGCTATCCAGATGACCCGTTGAAGTACCAGTTGGATTGGGAATACCAGTTGCCGATCGATTACAAGTCGATCAACGACACCAAGGGCAACAATGGCCAGCCCAAGGACCACGTGGTGTACGAAAACGGCGTGAGGGTCGCCACATTGAGAGTGGTGCCGGGCGAAGACGGCAACGCCAAGCTGCAGATCTCCTATGACCGGGGCTATGTCGTCAGCAACGGCAAGAACACCAATTTCTATTTCAGGTATGGCCTCGATGTGAACTGGATCCCCAACGTGGACGAAGAAACGCTCCAGCAAACATGGGTGTTCCCCGGCACGGGTAGCTCTATTACCGTGCAGCGTGAACCGTGGGGCGTCACCGGGCAGAAAAGCTGCACACAGCCCGATATTGACACTCTAAAATCCACCTGTACCGTGACGCTCAATGCCGAAGGCGATATTGAGGACTTTACGTTTGTCGATGAATGGAAAGAGGGACTGAGCGTCGAGCGGGATGGTTTTAGGATGCGGAAGAAGGACGCGTCAGGCGAGCTAGTGGATATACTAATGGATATAGATGGATGGACGCCGACTTTTACATGGGATGAGGCTAGACGCAATGTGTCCTTGACGCAGGACAGCCTTCCCAAAAAGGACGAGACTCCATACTTGCCCACGGGCGAATACGTCATCACCTATACCACGCAAATCAACAATAAGGCGACGCCAAACGACAGCGGCCACCAGTACGTCAATGCCGGCAACACCGCAAAATGGCAGTGGAAGGATCATGAGGAAGAGACCAGCACTGTCACGCCGGATGTTCCCCAGGCACATTACAACTGGGTGGGGCATAAAGAAGGCAGGTGGGCCGACAATGAGCATACGACCATCAACTGGACGGTGCAGATCAACACGGCCAATGACAAATTCAATCTGGACAACTACAAGTTCGTCGACACCTTGCAACCGGGGCATCACTATACAGGGAAAGGCGCGAGCATCGACTGCTTCGATGACTGGCCGAATCAGGGTAATCCACTGCTCAAACTATGGTCAGCTCTGGGTGTTAGCAAGACGGAGACTGATACGAGTTTCACGTATGCATTCCCTGATGATGCAGGCAAGCAGATATGTGTCATAAAGTATTCCACGCAAGTGGATGCAAACACAGAGGTTTCCGAGTGGAAGAACACCGGCGAAATCCAGTGCAAGAATAACGATTGCACTCCGGCCCCGGGGCCGGGCAAAGATGCGAGCGTGAAGACGGATCAGCCCGTTGACCCGGGGTTCAATGAGACACTGTTGACGAAGAGCTCCCCCGCACAACAGGACGGGTATGTGTTTGAGGAGGCCGCACCCGGTTCCGGTGTCTATAAGGTGCCGTGGCAGATCGATTTCACCCCGCCCAAAGGTGGGCCGACGATCACCGATTTGTTCCTGTACGAGGACTGGGTTCACGGCAATTCGGATGGCAATACGCTGCACATGTGGTACAGCCGGGATTACCTCGATCTGAAACTGGAGGAGGAGACAGAGCCGGGGAAGTGGACGCCGATCACGGATAAATACACCGTGGTCGAGGCGGATAGGAACAACCCCAGTGAAGGGTGCGAGAAGGAGACGGACCCTGAGCGTGCGGATACCTGCTATGCGGGCCTCACCGCCGAAAATGGCAAGCCGGCCGCTCGCCCACTGCCCATGGGAACGGAGTACCCCAAGGGCTGGTACCATGAGAGCGATCGCAATTCCGCGGATTCATACGACAACCACGACGGAGCGCCGGCTTTCCGCATTGTGTTCGAGAACTCTGAAAGAGCGTTCAATAAGCCGCTGCGCATCACCTACAACACGTTATGCGACGGTGCTCCTGACCGGTACCACAACTACGCCAAATTCAGGTACAAGGTGAATGGGAATCCGAGATACGAAGTCCCCCAAACGGATATCATGTTCAGACAAGGTAATGCGGCGGGCAAAATGGTGCATGCCAACCATGATGGTGAGGCCAGTTGGCACGATGAGGCCGAATTAGGTATGGTGCCGGATCCCAGCGATCCCAACAAGAATGTTGATGGTTGGACAGCGCATTGGCGTGTCTGGTCCAACGGTGTGAAATCATGGTGGATTTGTGATTGGCTGACGGATGCCAACGGAAACCAGGTTTGGAATGAAAACGGCCCCTACAAGGTCGAAGTGCCGGGCATGAGCGGCATTCAGGATCTATCGGGAGTCAATACCATCATCGTCACGGATACGCTGCCTTCAGACAAATGGCATTTGAATACGAGCAAGCCTGTATTCGGCTGGTTCGTGTCGATGCCTCCGAAGAAGCCGGTGACCGTGGATGGCAGCACGGTTGAAGCGTGGCCGACCACGAAGAACCCCTACACCAACAACTACGAGGCGGGCGAACAATGGCATGCGTTCAAAATTGCGCAGGAGTCGAACTGCACAACTAATTCAGGCGGTCCTGCAATATGCGCTACATACGATACGTCGAACAGCGGTACGATCAGCTTCTCCATCCCCAATGATGAAACATTATCCAATTGGGAATACGCGGGCGACCCCAAGAATGAGAACATGGACCTGCCGGAAATCAACACTAAGGAATCGACAATCCCCGTGCAGGGGAACTCGATCATCGTGCTCGAATTCGACACCTATATCACGAAAGCGGACGCCAACCTCCCAGAAAACAGCGCGGAACAGGTGACCAACCGCATCGAGTTCGATTTCGGCGAATTGGGCAGCCGGTCGGCTTCCGGCACCACCACCCTCGCGAAGGGCGATGTCGTGAAACCGAGCAAGCGCGGGTATGACGCAGGCAACAACCTGATGAAGTACACCGTCGAGGTCGATACCAAGACGATGGCGGAGAAGCGTCTGCGCCCCTTCACCGCAAGCGAGTCCCTGACCCTTGAAGACCAGTTGGGTTCCCCTAACGCGGAATATGTGCGCGATTCGTTCTCGCTGACCATGAATAATTCGCAGACGGTGGACAAAGAGTATTGGACCTTGCAATTCGGCAGGAACGACAATGGCAACGCAACGGTGACGGTCGCTCTACGGGGAGACGCTCAAGGCGACAATCCTTATTGGGCGGATGATCCGAATCATCTGACACTCAACGATGCCACACTGCAATTGCATTACAACGTGCAGGTGACTGGCGTTCCCGGAGTCCAGCGTCCGATCAGCAATACGGTCAGACTGAAGGGCAGCACCGAAAGTGCGTTCACCCATGAGGGTTTCGTTCGAATCGTCAAACCGAATGCCGATGCTGGCGCTACAGGCGCCACGGTACTGACCAAACGAGATAGCACCAATGTGGCGGCAGTGCTGCAAGGCGCAGAGTTCAGTGTCTGCAAGGTGCCTACAGGGGACACCAATGTCCGGCCGCTAGATAAACCTTGTGAAACACCTATCGCGACGTACACCACAGATTCCAATGGCAAGATTGCGTTCAAGCCCGGGGAAAGTGGCGCGTCAGGCGCTGGGCTGAATGTCAACACGCTGTACGTGGCGTGGGAGTCGAAGGCCCCGGCTGGGTATCTTCTGGATGCCACACCACATTATTTCTATATCGCCAGCGCCTCGAACACCGACGAGGACAAGAATGCGCTGCAGTCCCTGCAGGACTATGTGTCGAAGTACGAACTGGCCGCCACCTACTCCGGTTTCGATGTGTATGATAAGCCCATCCAAGTCTCCTGGGGCAAGGTGGACGCTGCAAAAGTGACGGCCCAAGAGAATGGATCCGTTGCAGTGCAGGGAGGCGCATTCCTGCCGGGATCCGAATGGAAGATCACCCGTCAATGCCTCAGCGAGCCTGTTCCGCAATCGGACGAGGATCAGTGCGCGGAGCAGGTGTGGACGGTGAAGGATGACGACACCGCTGAGGGGCAAGCCCAGAAGACAGATCGCGATCCCGCCTCGGGATACATCACGGTGGTGGGGCTTCCCGCCGGAACCTATACGCTGACGGAAACGAAGGCGCCTCAGGACTATCGCCAGGGGAATGGCTCGTACACCTTCACCATCAACCCCGACGGCACGATGCAGTGGGAAAACGCCGACGACCCCGATTTCCATACGACACCGTCGGGATTGCATGTCGTTGGGAACCACAAGGCCACGGTCACACTGCCCTCCGCAGGTGGGCGCGGCATGCATCTCATGGCGCTCGGCATCGCCGTTGTGGCGGCCGGCATGTGCCTCGCCGTGGTCGCATCCGGCCGAGGGGCGAAAGGCCGTCACGCCGCATAGTGCATAGGCGCCGTTCCTGTGGGCGGTTCAGTCATTCGAGATATTTTTCGAAAATCACGCAGCAGTCCGTTTTCACCGCGTGTCGCGCCGGTGGGTGCGACTAATGTGGCCGTGTCCGGCACACACATCGACATAGGCGAACAGGCGCATAGGCGCACGCCGAACCGGCCATGTGCACGGGCACGGCTTCGCAGTGGTGGCGGCGCGCGGCACGTATGGCAGCGTCCGTGCGCGCAACGGACC
>OFGH01001918.1_pt1 | contig 12406 bp, 10 predicted proteins | sample 1521721 | NCBI WGS metagenome assembly OFGH01 (sample SAMEA3504132, study PRJEB24116) | mouse gut metagenome | biome: mouse gut; feature: mouse-associated habitat; material: faeces | place: Denmark | collected 2011
CGGTGGTGTGAGAGGTCGATAATTGAACTAATCAATTATCTCCTACTCGATTTTGGACTAGGAGTTTTTTCAAGCTTCATGATTTTTCTAACTTAATTTTACAAACGGCAGAAAATAAGCTTTATTTGCTTTATTTAAAAGGGGGGAAAGCCTATAATAAAAGCGCGTAATATTGACGTGTAATCATAGGGAGGCTTTTAAAGTGACAAAATTTTCGCACAGTCATGAAGAAAGAAGTAAAGTAAAACTTTACAAGACAAAACGGGGATGGTTTAGTGCTATAACACATTTTTTTCAATGTTTTTCATTTCAGACAAATCGGGGGAAAGATGAGACAGATGCGTTAATCGCTGATCGAACCACCAATAATGTTGGCGTTTACAAAAATGGGGGAGTGATTGTAGCAACATTGCTGGGAGCTAGTGCGATTGTTACAAGTCCCACAGCAGTTCATGCAGCTACTTCGACGGCTAATCAGCAATCGCAAATTGTTGGTTCGGGGTCACAGTCTACTTCTGCTAGTGACTCAACAAGCGGGATAACTACCAGTGCGGTAAGCAGCACATCCCTTGCCTCTACTACTATTGCTAGCTCGAATAGTACATCGGAATCCACTATTGCTAGTACCAGTTTGAACGCTGCTAGTACCTCTAATAACCAGTCAACTTCTATCAGTTCAGTTGCGAACAGTAATTCAGTAACTAATACAGGTAGTCAAACTAGTGGTTCAGAAACCGTTAGCTTAGTTAGAGATAAGACACGGCTTTTTGCTAATTTCATCCAATTGAATCAACCAAGTGGAGACAATCAGACTAATGCAGGTGCAAATGATTTTGAATATAGTGCCAGCCTAGTAGGTAGCCAACTTATAAGTCTTTCTATGGCAGAAAGTTTCTTTAAGAGTAGGAGTCTAAATACAAGTCTGTCTGGTGGGGATACTACAACAAGAAGTCAGCTCATAAGCGAATCAAATTCATTAAGCATAGTTTCAAGTACAGTAATAAGTAAATCACAATCCTTAATTGCAGCATCGCAAAGCGCTTCGACGTCAGCGATCGAAGCCTCAGTGAGTCAATCAGTTTCGAACTCACTATCACAATCACAAAGTGCCTCAACTTCAGCGGTTGCCTCGTTGAGTCAGTCGGTTTCGAACTCACTATCACAATCGGAGAGTGCCTCAACCTCAGCGGTTGAAGCCTCAGTGAGTCAATCAGTTTCGAGCTCACTATCACAATCACAGAGTGCCTCAGCCTCAGCAATAGAAGCCTCAGTGAGTCAATCAGTTTCGAGCTCACTATCACAATCACAGAGTGCTTCGATCTCATATGAACAGTCATTGAGTCAGTCAGCTACAGATGAAGGATTGTCACATAGTTTGCCGCGTTTTCCAATCGAGAGTTTGTCAACTTCTTTAAGCCAAAGTACTTTTGTTTCCCAATCAGACTTAATTAGTCTAAGTACGAGCGAAGCCAGTTCAGTAAGTACAAGCTATTCGAATTCAAATAGTGTTAGTGACAGTACAACGACCGCAACAAGTGGTTTGACATCTAGCAGCACCAGTAATTCTGTTTCGGAAAGAGACAGTGAAACGGGCTCAACCTCTATGAGCATAATTGACAGTACAACGACCGTCACAAGTGGTTCGACATCTAGCAGCACCAGTAATTCTGTTTCGGGAAGTATCAGTGAAACCAGCTCAACCTCGCTGAACACAAGTGATAGCACGCTGGCTTCGACTAGTGAATCAAGCTCGATAACTATTATTTCATCGCAAAGTATGAGTACGAAAATTCCGTCCTTTAATAACAACCAGGCTTCTGACAGTTTCGGCTTGTCTAGAGTAACTTTTACTGGTACTTCGCTTTCAGTCAATGACTTAGGCAATGGTTCACAGAAGCTGGGATCAACTATCAGCACCTCAACATCGCTTAACAATAATGACCAACCTAGTGTTAATAAGAATGTACCGATTAGTCATAATCGGCAACTACCGCAAACTGGTAATACACGAAATTCAATAGGCATTTTAGCTAGTGGCTCATTGCTAGTGGCATTATCCTTGTTATTGCGTAGCTTAAAGCACCAGAAAGGTGAATAAATAGAATAATCCTTATTTGATCGTAAAAGAAAACTAAAAAAGCAGTTCTTAGGTTGGAGAAATCCAGTTTAAGAGCTGCTTTTGCTTTATCGTTGATATTTAAACAAAATTAAGATTACCAGAAAGCTTGCAGTGATGAGGTTAAAGGTGATCTATGATATAATTATCATTAAATAAAATCTGCTAAATTAAAGGAGATTGTATAGGTGGGAGAACAAAAAACGATTGAACAAACTTTTCAAATTGAAAGTCCAGAAATAGAAGTTGGCTTACTAGGAACACAGGATAAGTTTGTAAGCCTGATTGAACAAGGAATGGATGTTGAAATCCGACCATTCGGTGAAAATCTTAAAGTAAGTGGACAAGAAGAAGACGTTAAACTTACGATCGATGTATTTCGTGCCCTTATTTCGTTGCTAAACCAAGGGATCCGCATCCATAGTACAGATATTGTTAGTGCGATGAAGATGGCACATCGTGGAACACTGGAATATTTTGCTGACCTCTACAGTGAAACGATTATTAAGGACCGGCGGGGAAGAGCCATTCGGGTAAAAAATTTTGGTCAGCGGCAGTATGTTAACGCGATGAAGCATAATGATATTACGTTTGGGATTGGCCCTGCCGGAACAGGGAAAACTTACCTAGCAGTCGCAATGGCCGTGGCATCCTTAAAACGTGGCGAAGTGGAACGAATTATCTTGACGCGACCAGCAGTTGAAGCTGGTGAAAGTCTAGGATTCTTACCTGGTGACCTTCGTGAAAAAGTAGATCCTTATTTACGACCAATTTATGATGCCTTAAATGATATTTTTGGAGCTGATCATACGCAACGGTTAATTGATCGGGGAATTATCGAAATTGCCCCCCTTGCTTATATGCGTGGACGAACTCTTGATGGAGCATTTGTAATTTTAGATGAAGCCCAAAATACGACTAATGCCCAAATGAAGATGTTCCTTACCCGTTTAGGCTTTGGTTCAAAAATGGTTATTAATGGGGATGTTTCACAAATCGATCTTCCTCATGGGACTCGCAGTGGTCTTGTAAACGCGCAACGAATTCTGAATAATATTAAGTCAATTAAGTTTGTTAAATTTAGTGCAGAAGATGTTGTTCGTCACCCGGTTGTAGCACGGATTATTACTGCTTATGAGGACCAAACATCAAAACAATTAGCAGAAAAAGATAAAGAGAAAAAAGAGGAAAAATGATGGACTTGGAAATTTTCGATCAAACAACAGCACAGCTTCCAAATGAACAATTGGCGATGGTAAGAGACTTATTACAGTATGCTGCTAAAGAACTTTCCTTATCAGAAAATACTGAAATGTCCTTAACATTTGTAAATAATCCGGAGATAAAAAAATTAAATGCCCAGTATCGTAATGTTGATCGGGCAACTGATGTTTTAAGTTTTGCCGCAGAAGAGGCGGGAGATGAAACACCAATCATTATGGATCCTGAAATGGCTGCTGAAATTCCTGTTAACTTAGGTGACTTATTTATTTCCATCGATAAGGTAGCAGAACAAGCAAAATTTTTAGGCCATTCAGTTGATCGAGAGTTAGGATTTTTAGCTGTTCATGGCTTCCTTCACTTAAATGGATATGATCATGAAAAGCCGACAGATGAAGAAAAAATGTTTAAATTACAACGGGAGATACTAGAGGGTTATGGACTCACGCGATAAACATCAAACTGAGAAAAATCATCACTTAATTCAAGCAATGTGTCACGCAATCGATGGAATTATCCAAGTATTACGTGAAGAGCGTAATATGCGGTACCACCTTTTAGCGGCCTGCTTAGCCATTATCATGTCGATCTTATTGCATATTTCAGCAATGGAATGGTTATGGATTTTATTGGCAATCTTTGTTGTTTTTACATCTGAATTTCTTAATACGGTTACCGAAGCTGTTACAGATTTGATTGTTGACCACCATTATGAATTAAATGTAAAAAAAGCTAAAGACGTGGCCGCTGGTGGGGTACTGATTTCAGCGATATTTTCAGTCTTGGTGGGGCTAATTATTTTTATCCCCCGTATATTAGCAATTATTAGATAGGAAGTTTTAATATGGATAATCCAAATTATAAGTCTGGCTTTGTGGCAATTATTGGGCGCCCAAACGTTGGAAAATCAACTTTATTGAATTATGTTGTCGGGCAAAAGGTAGCAATTATGAGTAATGTTGCACAGACAACGCGTAATAAGATTCAAGGAATTTATACAAGCCCAGAAGCCCAGATTATTTTTATTGATACGCCAGGAATTCATAAACCATCTACTAAATTAGGTGATTTCATGGAAAAATCAGCAATGTCAGCATTAGATGAAGTGGATGCTGTCTTATTTGTTGTTAGTGCGACTGAGAAGCGCGGCCCTGGTGATGACTTTATTATTGAACGCTTAAAGAAAGTTAATCAGCCAATCTTTTTAGTTGTTAATAAGATCGATCAAATCAATCCCAATGATCTGCCTGAAATTGTTGATCAGTATAAAGATACCCTTCTATTTAAGGGAATTGTACCAATTTCGGCTTTGCAGGGAAATAATGTGAATAACTTAATCAATGATATTATTAAGATTCTTCCCAATGGTCCGCAATACTACCCAGCCGATCAAGTAAGTGACCACCCTGAACGTTTTGTGATTGCAGAAATGATCCGTGAAAAGGTCTTTTTGCTGACGAGACAAGAAGTGCCGCATTCAGTAGCTGTTGATGTAACATCGATAAAGCGTGAGGATGAAAACCATATTCATATCTCGGCCAATATTATTGTTGAACGTCCTGGCCAAAAGGGAATTATTATTGGTAAAGGTGGAAAAATGCTGAAAAAGATTGGGACAATGGCCCGACAAGATATTGAAAAATTACTTGGTGACAAAGTATTTCTTCAACTATGGGTAAAAGTTGTTCCTGACTGGCGTGATAAGTCTGCAATGCTAAAAGACTATGGTTATCGGAATAAAGACTATTAAAAGGATGATGGTTACATGGCACGCGTAACCACACAATTTACTGGGATCATTATGTACCGACAGGATTATCGTGAACGCGACCTATTAGTAAAAATGCTCACTGATAAGATTGGGCCGGCAATGTTTTTTGTAAAAAATGCTAAAAAACGTGGCTTTCGGATGACTGCTGATATCCTGCCATTCACCCATGGTACATACATTGGCTCGCTTGATGAAAATGGCTTAAGTTTTATTAATACAGCAAGTGATACTAGCCAATACAAGAATATTGCAAGTGACATTAGCAAAAATGCATATGTTACGTATATTTTGGCATTAGTTGACAGTGCTTTTAATGACGGTCGAAGCATTGGTGGCTGGTTTAATCAAGTTGCTGCAGCCTTAGACTTAATCGAAAAAGGATTAGATGAGCAAATAATTACAAATATTATTGAAACACAGCTGTTAGTTGCTTTTGGTGTAGCACCAATTTGGGATCGGTGTGTTGTTTGTGGTCGCAATGATCTGGCTTTAGACTTCTCTGAACAATATGGAGGGATGCTTTGTCAGAATCACTGGTCACTTGATGAACATCGTCTTCACCTTGACCGTAAAACTGTTTATTATCTCCAACAGTTTGCCACAATTAACTTGCAGAAATTGAATTCTATTCGGATTAATCCAGCTACTAAACGACGTCTCCAACAAGTCTTGGATACTCTTTGTGATAACGAGGTTGGACTAAACTTGAAGGCAAAACGGTTCATTAGACAAATGAATAAGTGGGAACAAAATATCGGAAAGTTATCAATGAACGATTGACATTTGTAAAATATTTTTCTATTATAAGAGCGTGTTTAATTGAATATTGGCAATGACAGAGATTATGGATAAACCAAATCAGCGATCAGGGGATAGTGCAAGCCTTGTAGTTTATTTATCCTTGGCACTCTAACAGCCGCTTAAACTAAGCTGTTTTACAGAGATGTAAAAAAGTAGGGTGGAACCGCGATTAACTTCGTCCCTACAGTATCAATTATTTGATACTGTAGGGACTTTTTCATTGAAAGGAGAAGTAAAGTATGACGAAAAAATTAACCGTGCAAGATATTATCTTTACATTGGAACAATATTGGGCAGATCAAGGCTGTATGTTAATGCAGGCTTATGATAACGAAAAGGGTGCGGGGACAATGAGTCCTTACACTTTCTTGCGGGCAATTGGTCCTGAACCATGGAATGTGGCTTATGTTGAACCTTCACGGCGGCCAGCTGATGGTCGTTATGGTGAAAACCCAAACCGGCTTTACCAACACCACCAATTCCAGGTATTAATGAAGCCTTCTCCTGATAATATTCAAGAATTATACTTAGGAAGTTTGAAAAAGTTAGGGATTGATCCTTTAGAGCATGATATCCGGTTTGTTGAAGATAACTGGGAAAACCCTTCAATGGGCTGTGCCGGTGTTGGTTGGGAAGTTTGGCTTGATGGAATGGAAGTTTCTCAATTTACTTACTTCCAAGTCGTTGGAGAGTTGCCAATGAGCCCAGTGGCCGCCGAAGTTACTTATGGACTTGAACGGTTGGCTGAATATATTCAAAATGTTGACTCAGTTTATGACTTAGAGTGGGCGGATGGTGTTCTGTATGGTGATATCTTCCAAGAACCTGAATATGAACATTCTAAGTATGCGTTTGAAGAAAGTAACCAAGATATGCTTCTGCAAGACTTTAATGATTACGAAAAAGAAGCTAAACGTTTAATTAAGCTTGGATTAGTTCACCCAGCTTATGATTATGTTTTAAAGTGTAGTCATACCTTTAACTTGTTAGACGCGCGTGGTGCTGTTTCAGTTACCGAACGTGCTGGTTATCTTCACCGTATTCGAATTATGGCAAAATCAATTGCAAAAGCCTTTGTTGAAGAGCGGCGTAAACGTGGCTTCCCACTGATTCATGACGAAGCAGTTCGCCAAAAAACAGTTGAAGAATATACAAAAAAAGCGGAAAAGGCAAAGGAACGGGCCGCAAAGCAAGCAGCTAAGAAAGCACAAAAGGGGGAAAAGTAAGATGGCAAATACATACTTATTAGAAGTCGGTGTTGAAGAAATGCCTGCTCACGTTGTAACACCAAGTATTAAACAGTTACACGAACGAGTAGAAAAGTACCTTAAAGAACAACGGATTACTTTTGATGATATTCAAGAATTCGCTACTCCACGACGGATGGCATTACTAATCCATGGCTTAAGTGATAAGCAACCTGATATTGATGAATCAGTTAAGGGCCCTGCAAAAAAGATTGCGCAAGATGCTGATGGTAATTGGACCAAAGCTGCAATTGGTTTTACCCGGGGACAAGGTGCCTCTGTTGAAGATATTGAATTCAAAGAAGTAAAAGGCGTTGAATATGTTTTTGTTGAAAAGCATATTGCTGGAAAAACTGTTGCTGAAGTTCTTCAAGGATTACCAACAGTTATTACTTCGATGAATTTCCCAACCTTGATGAAGTGGGGCTACAATAACTTACAATTTATTCGTCCGATTCGGTGGCTAGTTTCATTATTAAATGATGAAGTCGTTCCATTTAATATTTTGGACGTTGAAGCTGGTCGAGAAACACAAGGCCACCGGTTCTTAGGCCATCCAGTTGAAATTGCTAAGGCTGATGATTATGAAGAAACCTTAAATAATGATTTCGTTATTGCTGATCAAACAAAGCGAAAGAATTTAATTAAGGATCAAATTACTAAAATTATCAATGAAAACAACTGGCAAGTTGATTGGGATGAGGACTTGCTAGAGGAAGTTAATAACTTAGTTGAATGGCCAACTGCTTTTGCTGGATCTTTTGATGAGAAGTACTTAGCCTTACCTGATCCGGTCTTAATTACTTCCATGAAGGATAACCAACGTTTCTTCTGTGTACGGGATGAAGATGGTAACCTCTTATCGCACTTTATTTCTGTTCGTAACGGTAACACCGACTACCTTGATAATGTTATTAAAGGAAATGAACGGGTTCTTGTTCCTCGTCTTGAAGATGCTCAATTCTTCTATCAAGAAGATCAAAAGTTGACAATTGATGAATATGTGGAACGACTTAAGAAAGTTAGCTTCCATGATAAAATTAGTTCAATGTATGACAAAATGCAGCGGGTTGCAGTGATTGCCAATGTTCTTGGTAAGCAACTAAATCTTTCAGATAAAGAACTAGCAGACCTTGATCGAGCAGCACATATTTATAAATTTGACCTTACTACGCAAATGGTGGGTGAATTTGCTGAATTACAAGGAATCATGGGCGAAATCTATGCTAAGTTATTCGGTGAAAAAGATGATGTTGCCACAGCTATTCGCGAACACTACATGCCAATCTCTGCAGAAGGAGAATTACCACAAACTAAGATTGGCGCGGTCTTAGCAATTGCCGATAAACTTGACAGCATCATGAGCTTCTTTGCAGTTGATATGATTCCAAGTGGTTCGAATGACCCTTATGCTTTACGTCGGCAAGCCTTTGGAATCGTCCGAATTATCGCCGATCGTGGTTGGCACCTTCCATTATTAAATATTCAATCAGAAATTATCCCTGCCTTCGAAACTGCTGAAATCAATGTTTCTTTTGATTTGAATAAAAATAGTGATGAAGTCCGTTCATTCTTCTTAGACCGGATTAAGCAGTTATTCCATGGTCAAAAGGTTCGTCACGATATTATTGATGCAGCTACCGATACTCGCCAAAATGATATTGCCAATGTTCTTGCAGCTATTCAAACTATTGACGATCATAAGGATGATGATAGCTTTAAGGAAGATATTGAAGCTCTTACCCGGGTATTACGGATTGCAAAGAAGGATAATCGTCCGGTTAGTGAGCTTGCAGTAGATCCTAATCTATTTGAAAATCCATCTGAGGCCAAGATGCACACAGCTGTTTCAGAATTGATTAAAGAAGATCAACAAACAGTAAGTGAAAACTTCGCGGCTTTACGGACTTTAACACCAATAATTAGTGAATACTTTGATGAAAATATGATTATGGATAAGAATGAAGACATTCGTAATAATCGTTTGGCCCAATTAAGTATTTTGGCTCACAAAGCATCATTAATTGGTAACTTGGATAACTTGATTGTAAAATAAGACGTTTTAATTGTATTGCTGCTAACTTGTGGTATTATAGATACTAGTTAAATGTAAAAATAGGTGGAGGTCGCATTCCGTTAGGTTGCGACCTTTCATTTCGTTGCTGTTCGCTTACTAAGTGAGGTGGATCAATGGCAAAGATACCGCGTAATGTAATTGATGAAATACGAAATTCAGTTGATATTGGTGATGTAATTGGGCGCTATGTCCAATTGCATCAAGCTGGAAAAAATCTAATTGGGTTATGTCCCTTTCATGATGAAAAGACACCATCTTTTTCGGTGAATGAGGAAAAACAATTTTTCTATTGTTTTGGATGTCACCGGAGCGGAAACGTATTTCAATTTTTAATGGAATTAAAGCGTATTGATTTTGTTGATGCGGTTAAGGAGATCGCTAACGATAGCAATATCAAGATTCCAGAACAATATGTTAGCGTTCCGGCTAAACCATTAAATAACGAGAATCGACAGCTGTTTGATCTTCATGATAAAGCAGCTAAACTTTATCACCATATATTGGTAAATACACCGGCTGGGCAAGTTGCACTTAATTATTTAAAAAAACGGGGAATGAGTGAAGAACTGATTGAGCAATTTGGCTTAGGCTATGCTCCTGATCAGCGAATCTTGAAGCCGTTCTTCCAGCAGCAAAAAGTTGATTACCAATTGCTAAGAAAAAGTGGGCTTTTTAGTGAAGACCAACAGGGAGAGCTACGAGATCGGTTCATTGAACGGATAATGTATCCGATAAAAAATGGTCAAGGGCAGGTAATTGCTTTTTCTGGTCGATTAATCGATACCAGTAAAACAAATTTACCTAAATATTTAAATAGTCCTGAGACACCGATTTTCAATAAGCGACGGACATTATTTAATTTTGACGTTGCACGAAAAGCAGCCCGTAAAGATGGTCGATTATACTTATTTGAAGGATTTATGGATGTGATCTCGGCCTTTGCCGCAGGAATCGAAAATGGAATTGCTTCAATGGGGACCAGTTTTACCGAAGAGCAAGTAGCGATTATTGGTCGTGCTACAAAGCAATTAGATATTTGCTATGATGGAGATCAACCGGGACAAAATGCAATTGATCGTGCAATCAGTCTCGTTAATGATCATCGACCTAATCAGCTACAGGTGAAGGTTGTCCAATTACCAGCTGGGATTGATCCAGATGAATATGTTCAAAAGTATGGTCCACAGCAATTTAACGCCTATCTTACTAATAAGGAAGAAACAACAACAGAATTTTACCTGCGCTTTTTAAGAAATGGGAAGAATTTAGATAATCAGAATGAGCTGATGCAATATCTTAACCAAGCACTGAAGGTAATTGCTCAAGTTCAAGCTCCCTTAGAAGAAGATATGTACTTGCAACGGTTAGCAAGTGAGTTCAATTTAGATCGGCAAACCTTAAAGACGCAGTTAGATCAATTGCGACAGCAACTAGGGATTCATAATCAGCCATGGATTAAGCAACAGCCTTCACTAGTGCGTCATCAACAGTTTCAACAAACTAGTGAAGAAGAACATCGAAAAGTTAAACTTAGTAGGACTGAATTAGCGGAACAGATCTTACTAAGGTACATGCTATATGATCGTGAAGTGTGGATGCATGTAACGTCAGATCACGATTTTCATTTTGCACATGAAAAATATCAAACCTTGTATTTATTAGCAGCAAGTTATTTTTCTGAAAATGGATCGTATTCAACCGCTGACTTTCTTGATTATTTAGATGAAAGTAGTTTACAAGGTACTCTTGGACAAATTGAAAATTTAAATGTTGACCAAGAAGTTGATATGCGGGCAATTGATGATTGTATCCATATGATCGCAGAACAAACACCGTTAGCTGCGCAAATTGCAGATAAGCAAGCCCAGTTAAAAGAAGCTAATTCACTGCATAATACAGAATTAGCTACGCAATTAACGATTGAACTGGTAAAATTATTAAAGCAGCAGCAACGCTTAAAAACGGAGGAGACTAATTAATATGGCAAAGAGCAAGAAAAAAGACATTGTTATTTCTAACAGCGCCGATTTCGATCAACAAGAATATGACACCGCAGTTGGTAAGTTAATTCGTAATTACAAGAAGCAAAAGCAGATTGAATACGATGAATTAACTACTAAAATTGCTAAACCATTTGAATTGAACGCTGATGGGATTGATAATTTACTTCAAAATATTGAAGATGCCGGAATTAGTGTTGTCGATGAAAATGGGGACCCAGATCCTCGTGCTTTAAAAGCTACTGAAAAATTATCACAATCTGCCATGAAGGATACATCAGCACCAACTGGGGTTAAAATTAACGATCCTGTGCGGATGTATTTGAAAGAGATTGGTCGTGTAAACCTTTTGACGGCTGATGAAGAAGTCCAGCTTGCTTTACGGATTGAAAAAGGTGATGAAGTAGCTAAACAAGAACTAGCTGAGGCTAACTTACGGTTAGTTGTTTCAATTGCAAAGCGTTATGTTGGCCGTGGGATGCAGTTTCTTGATTTAATCCAGGAAGGTAACATGGGACTTATGAAAGCCGTTGAAAAATTCGATTACCGGCGAGGTTTTAAGTTCTCTACTTATGCTACCTGGTGGATTCGTCAGGCTATTACACGGGCGATTGCTGATCAAGCACGGACAATTCGGATTCCGGTTCATATGGTTGAAACTATTAACAAATTAATCCGGATTCAACGGCAATTACTTCAAGATTTAGGTCGTGAACCGTTACCAGAAGAAATTGGTGCAGAAATGGATATGCCAACTGAGAAAGTGCGGAATATTCTTAAAATTGCCCAAGAACCAGTTTCACTTGAAACGCCTATTGGTGAAGAGGATGATTCTCATTTAGGGGACTTTATTGAAGACCAAGATGCAACGAGTCCAGCTGACCATGCTGCTTATGAAATGATGAAAAAGCAGCTTGAAAATGTTCTGGATACATTAACCGATCGTGAAGAGAACGTTCTTCGGCTTCGGTTTGGTTTAGATGATGGTCGAACACGGACCCTTGAAGAAGTCGGAAAAGTCTTCGGGGTAACCCGGGAACGGATTCGTCAGATTGAAGCTAAGGCGCTCCGAAAATTACGTCACCCATCACGTTCTAAGCAATTAAAAGATTTCTTAGAATAAAAATATATATACGTAAAAAGATGAATTTACACAAAAAGCAACTTGAGTTA
>OFGH01001926.1_pt1 | contig 12382 bp, 13 predicted proteins | sample 1521721 | NCBI WGS metagenome assembly OFGH01 (sample SAMEA3504132, study PRJEB24116) | mouse gut metagenome | biome: mouse gut; feature: mouse-associated habitat; material: faeces | place: Denmark | collected 2011
CTGAGACCTCGGACAATAATGGAAGCATCTGCTTCCCTGGCGTAATCAATCAGAAGACCGTTAAAGGATGTAATTCTGATATTTGGAATATGGCCTGTAATCTCTTCTAACATACTAACACGTTCTTTTATAGAAAACAATGGATTTTTTGCACTATTATTTAAAATTGCAACCACCAGTTCATCCACCATCTTTGCCGAACGCTCAATAATATCAATGTGCCCAAATGTCACCGGATCGAAACTGCCCGGATAAATCGCTCTTTTCATATGCATCCCTCATATCGCTTCTTTGGCATAATTCAAAAAAATATGCTGATTATTCTTATATGTTTTTTCCTTTGTAATCTGATATCCCCAATCCTTGGCTGCGGAAAAATCCGTGCCCAGCGCAGCTTCCGCTACGACTAGGCAGTTTTCACGCAACAGCGATGAATCAGACAGCGCCCGCAGCGCTTCCAGTTCCAATCCCTTGCCATAAGGCGGATCCATAAATACCAAGTCAAATGTCTCTTGGCCTTCCATCTGCCGGATAGCGGATACAGCATCCTTTACAAGCAGCCTGCACTGTTTTGTAAACTTTGTAAACGTGATATTCTTGGCAATGCAATCTGCCGCCTTTTTATTAAAACGGCTCTCGCCGCCCCGCGGCTTACAGCCTCTAACCCCATCTGCCCGCTTCCGGCAAATAAATCCAAAAACCGGCAATCGCAAAGATATGGGTTTAACATATTAAACAACGTCTCTTTGACCCGGTCCGAAGTAGGCCTTGTCTCCATCCCTGAAATAGTCTTTAACGGCAGGCTCCTTGCCGTTCCCGCTATGATTCGCATCCGTCTGCGTCCACCTCTCTCATATATTCCATGATGGCGCGCCTTAGCAACGTAAGGGCGCTTGCCACGGCATATTCCCGAACCTTGCTTCGGCTGCCGGAATATTGGTTTCTCTCCGTGTATAATTTCCCTTTGCAGTAACAGCTCATATACACAAGCCCTACTGGTTTTTCCTCTGTACCGCCCCCGGGACCTGCAATGCCTGTAATAGCGATGCAGATATCAGCCTTTGCCGCTTCTGCCCCTCCTTTTGCCATCGCCTCAGCCGTCTGGGGACTGACTGCCCCAAATTGCTTCAAAGTCTCAGCAGGAACATGCAAAAGCTTTTCCTTTGCCTCATTGGAATAGGTAATGTATCCTTGCTGCAGAAATTCCGAAATTCCCGGCACATTGACCAGCCTGCCTGCCACTAGCCCTCCCGTACAAGATTCTGCGGTAGTCACCGTGAGCTGACATTGGCGCAGCAATTGATATACTGCGTCTTCTAGAGTCACATCTGGGTCGTTCGTGTAAATTAAGTCTCCAAAACGACGCTGTAATTTTTCTTCCACAGGGCGGATTAGGTCATACGCCATCTCCTCGTTATCTGCCTTAGCAGTAATCCGCAGATGCACTTCCCCGGTCTTGGCATAAGGGGCAACCGTGGGATTGGTCTGGGTTTCAATTAAGTCTATGATTTTTGTCTCGGCAGAGCTCTCTCCAATCCCGCATAATTTTACCATTTTGGAACAGATTGTTTCCGGTTGCAGCTGATGAAGGTACGGAAATACCTGTTCTTCAAACATGGGAACCAGTTCGTTGGGCGGTCCTGGCAGGAGAATGATCCTCGTCTCGCCTTCCTCCATAATAATCCCGGGCGCCGTGCCGTTCTGATTATATAATACCCGGCTGCCCTCCGGGACTAACGCCTGCTTCCAGTTATTTTCCGTCACCGTGCATGCCCTTTTCGCCATAAATGCTTCAATTTCTTTTCTTGCCCTTAAGTCTTCCACAAGCTTTCTGCCGACTACCTTTGCCGCCGTCTCCTTGGTGAGATCATCCTGGGTAGGACCTAAGCCGCCTGATAAAATAATCACAGAGGAACGTTTTATTGCCGTATGCAGCAGTTCTTGCAGACGTTGCTGATTGTCTCCTATCACGCTCTGATAATACATGGACAATCCGAGCATGGCGCATTTCTCAGAGATAAACGCCGCATTGGTGTTCACAATATTTCCAAGCAGCAGCTCCGTTCCCACACAAATTAATTCTACCGTCATATTATCATCTTCCTTCCCTGATTTCGGCATATCGCCATCTTTTATTTTTGCTCTTTGAGCACGTCTTTATTCTTTATGATATAATCAATCAGAGAAATTATCGTTAAACATAAGGCAATGTAGGTTATGGCCATGGTGCAAATCTGATAAATGTCGTTGTCAAAATTTAAAATCAGCATTACGATCATCACAATCTGAAACGTAGTCTTAAACTTCCCCCAATAGCTTGCGGCGATCACAACCCCATTGTCAGACGCTACCAGCCGAAAGCCGCTGATAATAAATTCACGGCTGATAATAATGATCACGATCCAGGATGCCAGCATTCCTTTTTCTATCATACAGATCATTGCCGCGCTTACTAAAAGCTTATCTGCAAGCGGATCCATAAATTTTCCAAAATTAGTTACCAGATTATATTTTCTTGCAATCTTTCCATCTAAAAGGTCAGTTAAACTGGCAACAATAAATATTGCAAGCGCAATCCATTTATCTGCCGCTCCTGTAATATCCATCAGCATAAATACTACAAAAAACGGAATCATGATCACACGTAATACCGTTAATTTGTTTGGTAAGTTCATGATATCATCTCTCCTATCAAATCATATTCTAAAGCTTTCATTACCTTGACTTTCACAAAATCTCCTGACATCAGTTCTTCATCCGTATGAATAAAAATAAATCCGTCTACATTTGGAGCATCTTTATACGTTCTTCCTACATAAGCATTCTCATCGGCTACTTTTCCCTCGATCATGACAAGTAATTCTCGTCCAATCATATTTTCCGCCATATCGAATACAATCTCCTGCTGCAGTTCCATAAGTTCTGCCTGACGCTCTTCTTTTACTTCTTCTTCGATCTGGTCTTCCATGACCGCTGCCGGCGTATCTTCCTCCTGAGAATAGGTGAACACCCCAAGCCTGTCAAATTCCATCTCGTCAACAAACATCATCAATTCCTCATGGTCTTCTTTTGTCTCACCTGGGAATCCGGTGATCAATGTTGTGCGAAGCGCAATATCCGGTATTTCCTTACGAAGCTTCGTAATCACTTCTTCCAACTGTGCCCTGGAAGTTCTTCTTCCCATCCGTTTTAATACTTCATCACTGGCATGCTGTATCGGCAAATCCAGATAATGACAGATTTTCGGTTCTTCTTTTATAACCTGGATCAATTCATCCGTAATCTCCTCCGGATAGCAGTATAAGATACGGATCCAGTAAATACTGCTGATTTTACACAATTCTTTCAAAAGCTTTGGAAGCGACTTCTCTCCGTAAATATCTTTTCCATAAAGCGTTGTCTCCTGCGCCACAAGAATAAGTTCTTTTACTCCCTGATTCGCTAATTCCTTTGCTTCCGCTAAAATCTGCTCCATCGGAACACTTCTGAAATTCCCTCTGATTTTAGGAATGATGCAATATGTACAATGCTTATCGCATCCCTCCGCTATTTTTAGATAGGCAAAATGTCCTCCCGTTGTCAATATTCTTTTGCTGCCTACGCTTGGAAGTCCTGACAGCTCTTTTAAATGCAAAGCATGTTTCCCCTCCAAAGCCTCGTCTACTGCATCTAATATCTCGTCATAGGAATTCGTTCCTATCACAACATCTACTTCCGGAATCTCATCAATGATTTCCTGTCGGTAACGCTGTGCAAGACATCCCGTCACGATCAATGCCTTACAACGTTCTTTTTTATATTCCGCCATCTCAAGAATTGCCTGAATGCTTTCTTCTTTGGCGTCATGGATAAAACAGCAGGTATTGATGATGATAATATCTGCCTGCGTCTCGTCATCTGTCATCTGATATCCCCGACCGGAAAGCATCCCAAGCATAACTTCCGTATCGGTTAAATTCTTATCGCACCCAAGTGAAATAAATAATATATTCATACTGTCTCCTCTTTAATAGTTACAAAGACAGATACCATATAAGCACCTGTCCTTTTATTGCGGCATATAAAATTATTCAGACTCTTCTCCGATAATCTTAATCTTCCCATTATTAAGCTCATCAATTGCAATAGAAAGTGGTTTCACACCTTCTTTGTGGTTCACAAGCGCTTTGGAACCATCAATAATCTGTCTTGCTCTTTTTGATGTAGCCAATACAATTGAATAACGGCTGTTTACAATTTTTTCGGCACCCTCCTCAACGTCTTGGTTTACCACTTTCATCAAATCTGAATAAGATGGATGTAACATAAAATATGCTCCTTTCTCATGCTTTTTAGCTTTCTTTTAATTCTGTCTTGATCTGATTCAAAAATTCCATATTACGGAAACACCTTTTGTGTTCTCCTGAAATAATCTGATGCATCTCTTTTACACATTCTTCAAGATCATCATTGACAATCAGATAATCATAATTTTCAATTCCTTTTGCCTCTTCTTTGGCACGTTTCATTCTTGATTCAATGACATCCATTGTCTCCGTCCCTCTTCCTACCAGACGATTTTTTAGTGTATTCGCATCTGGCGGTGTCACGAACAAAAGTAATGTGTCCGGGAATTTCTCCTTTACTTTCAAAGCCCCCTGAATCTCTATCTCAAGAATGACATCTTTTCCCTCCTCAAGCTTTTGCTCTACATAAGCTTTCGGCGTTCCATAATAATTATCAACATACCTAGCATACTCTATCAGCGCATCTTCTGCAATCATTTTTTCAAATTCTTCAATCGTTTTGAAAAAATATTCTCTGCCGTCAGCTTCCCCTGCGCGCGGTTTTCTTGTTGTCGCAGAAATAGACAGCGCATAATCATCATATTCTTTTAAGAGACGATTCATCAAAGTCCCTTTTCCTGCCCCTGAAAATCCGGATACTACAATCAGTATTCCCTTTTTTTTCATCACTTTTCACCCTTTTTCGTCTTCTTATTCTTTCTCTCTAAAAAACTTATTCGATATTTTGAATCTGTTCCCTTACTTTTTCAATCTCTGTCTTAAGTTCAATCGCCCAGTTTGACACGCCCAGATCATTTGCCTTAGAAAGAATCGTATTAGATTCACGGTTCATCTCCTGTGCGATAAAATCAAGCTTACGGCCAATACCTTCGGACTTATCCAAAGTTTCTTTCATATGCTTGATATGACTTCTCAGACGTACCGTCTCTTCATCGGTACATATCTTATCTGCAAAGAGTACCACTTCTGCTGCAATTCTTCCCTCGTCGATCTTTGAATCTTCCAGAAGCTCTTTTACCTTTGCCTCAATCTTTTCCCTGTATTCTCTGACGATCTGCGGAGAACGCTCTTCTACATGTTCCACCAGCGTAACCATTCCATCCAGCTTTTCGATCAAATCCTTTTTAAGCTGTTCGCCTTCTTTTTTTCTTGTCTCTACAAGCTGCCCAAAAGCTCCTTCCAGCGCTTTACTAAGCCCGTTCCAGAGTTCTTCTTCGTCTGCAGACTGCTCTTCCATCGTAAACACTTCCGGATAACGAGACAACGTAGAGACACGGATATCATTCTCCAGCCCGAAGGTCTCCTGCATTTTTTTGAAATAATCCAGATATTCCTTTGCCAATGTCTCATTATATTTCAAAGCCATCTGGCTTTCTGATAAATCTTCATACGTTATAAAAATATCTACTTTCCCTCTGGAAGCATATTGTTTTAAAAGGCTGCGGATAGCAGCTTCAAAAAAATTAAATTTCTTTGGCATACGGATATTCGCATCCAGATAGCGATGATTCACACTTTTTATCTCGACCGTAAATCTTCTTTCTCCGTCAGCAACCTCACATCTGCCAAAACCTGTCATGCTTTTTATCATTTGTTCTCCCTCGTTTCACTACACATACTTATTTATAATAATAAGCTTTTTTACCTCTACTGTCAACCTGCAAACAATCTTCTTTTTTTAATATATCAGTTGAAAAATGAACTCTTTTCTGTACAATAGAATTATATGATTTTTAGGAGGAACTATTATGGCTTTAGACGGAATCGCGATTGCTAATGTAACCGCAGAATTAAAAAAATGCCTTCTTGGAAGCAGGATCAGCAAAATTGCACAGCCAGAGGTGGATGAACTTCTTTTTACCTTGAAAAGTCCATCCGGTCAATACCGCCTCTGCATCAGCGCAAGCGCCTCGCTTCCTTTGATATATCTGACCGATACAAATAAACCAAGTCCTATGACAGCGCCGAATTTTTGTATGCTGCTTCGCAAACATATAAGCAATGGACGCATCACAGATATTTTCCAGCCAAAACTGGAACGCATCATTCATTTTGAAATCGAACATCTGGATGAACTTGGCGATTTATGCAAAAAGCAGCTGATTATCGAGATTATGGGAAAGCATAGTAATATTATCTTCTGTGACTCGAATAACCGTATCATTGACAGTATCAAACATATTTCCGCACAGGTAAGCTCTGTACGTGAAGTACTTCCGGGCCGAGAGTATTTTATCCCGGATACCATGCATAAAGAAAATCCTCTCGATGTTGATGCCGATACATTTATAAAAGTGCTGACAGGAAAACCTATGACGCTTTCGAAAGCAATCTACACCAGCTTTACCGGCATAAGCCCTGTTGTCGCTGAAGAAATCTGCCAGATTGCCGCCTTGGATTCTTCTGTCACACCTTCAGAATTACCTGAAGATATGCTCTTACACTTATATCGGCAATTTTCCATTTTCTTCGATGCGATAAAAGAAGAAGCGTTTTCTCCCTGCATCTATTATCTTGGAAAAGAGCCAAAGGAATTCTCGGCGCTGCCACTCTCGCATATGGAAAATTATGAAAGAAAAGATTTTTCTTCTATTTCCGAAGTACTGCGCACTTATTATGCTTCCAAAAATACACTGACGCGTATCCGCCAGAAATCTGCCGACCTGCGTCATGTGGTTCAAACATCTTTGGAGCGAAACCGAAAAAAATTCGATTTGCAAAGCAAACAGCTTCGTGATACACAGAATCGTGACAAATACAAAGTTTATGGAGAGCTGATTCATACTTATGGATATGGTCTGGAAGTTGGTGCAAAGAAATTAGATGCTTTGAATTACTACACGAACGAAATGATTACCATTCCTTTGGACAGCCAGAAAACGCCGCAGGAAAATGCACAAAAATATTTCGATAAATACAACAAACAGAAACGTACTTTTGAAGCGCTTTCTTCACTGATCCAGGAAACGAAAGATGAAATTATTTATCTGGAATCGGTCATGAACGCACTGGACATTGCTCAAAATGAAGATGACCTTAATGCAGTCAAAGACGAACTGATTGCAGCAGGATATGTACGGCGCAAATTCACGAAACAAAAAGTGAAACACAAAAGCAAACCGTTTCATTACATTTCCGGCGATGGCTATCATATGTATGTCGGAAAGAATAACTTCCAGAACGAAGAGCTTACCTTTCAGCTTGCAGAAGGCAATGACTGGTGGTTCCATGCCAAGGGAACTCCCGGTTCCCATGTTATCGTAAAAACAAACGGAGACGAACTTCCAGACCGTACTTTCGAAGAAGCCGGACGCCTTGCTGCTTACTATTCCAAAAACCGCGGAAATGACAAAGTAGAGATTGACTACATCGAAAAGAAACATGTAAAAAAAGCAAAGGGCGGAAAACCAGGATTCGTCATCTATCATACAAATTATTCTCTGATCATAGATTCTGACATCTCAGAAATTAAATTGTGTGAATCCTGACCATACCTTAACTAAAAAATGTCCACCGGACATTTTTGTCGTATGCTTGGCAACCAGAGACGCCAGCCGTTTCGCTTTTACGGCTGGCGTTAAATCATTTCCTATTCAGATCTTGATACATCTCTTTCATCGTTTTCCCGTACACCGGATGTCTTTTGTATGGCGCTATCTCTGCCATCGGTTTTAATACGAATTCCCGATTCTGCATATCCACATGAGGAATACACAAATCGTCTTCTTCCAGCAAAAGCTTATCATACAAAAGAATATCCAAATCCAACGTACGCGGTCCCCAATGCACCTTTCTTTCTCTTCCTGCCTCCTGCTCCAATTCATGAAGCCGTCTAAGCAGCTCCTTAGGCGTCAGCAGCGTTCGCAATTTCAGCGTCCCATTCAAGAACATATCCTGTTCCACACCGCCATATGGTTCCGTTACAATCAGTTCCGATATTTTTTCCACCTTGCATCCCGGTGTGGCTTTCAATCCTTCGATCGCTTTTTTTATATACGCTTCTTTATCACCTATATTGGAACCAAATGCTATGTAAGCTTCATGCCAGCTTCGCTTTACAGACACCGACACCGTATCCAGCGACAAACCAATTGGTGCCCACGGCTTTTTTACTTCAATCTCTACAGCCTCTATCTTCTCATCAAAAAGTAAGATATGCTCTGCGAGATGCTCTGCTACTGCTTCGATTAAAAGAAATGTATGCTCTTGCATCTCTTTTTTTATTAAATGTGCGATCGTTCCGTAATTAATCGAGCACGTTAACTCATCCTCTCGCCCTGCTTTTCTTGCATCCAGATGCAAAACTGCCGTCACAAGAAATTTCTGACCAAGTGTTGTCTCTTCTGCATAGACGCCATGATGTGCAAATATTTCCAAATCTTTTATCTTAATCTGATCCATCTCCATCGTTTTCTTCCTCATTTGATTTTCCGAATATCGAACTTATCCTCTTGCAAGAATCGCCTCAGTCATCTTGATTGCTCTCATATTCTTTTTCACGTCATGAACACGTACGAATCCATATCTGTTCTGTACTGCCATTACCGTTGTCACAAGCGTTCCTTCTTCCCTTTCATCTGCCGGAAGATCTAACGTCAGACCAATCATTGACTTTCTTGATGTTCCAAGAAGCAGCGGATAACCTAACCCTTGAAACATGTCAAGATGCTTCATGACATCCAGATTCATCTCATAAGTTTTACCAAATCCAATCCCTGGATCAAGCATGATCTTATCGTCTGCAATTCCTGCTTCCTTCGCTGTTCTCACACATTTTTCCATCTCGGTATACATATCTTTCAGGAAATCACTGTATAGCGGCTCTGATTTATTATGCATAAGACAGCACGCCGCATCATATTGTTTTACTAAATTCGCCATCTTGTCATCATATTGAAATCCCCAGATATCATTTACCAAGTCTGCCCCTGCTTTTAAAGCTTCTTTCGCGACTTCGCTTTTATAAGTATCTATGGAAACCGGAATATCAAAGTTTTTCTTTGCAGCCTCCAAAATCGGAACGACACGTTCAATCTCCTCCTGCGTACTGATCTGTACGTGTCCCGGTCTTGTAGATTCCCCGCCAATATCCAAGATATCCGCTCCATCCGCAATCAATTGTTCTGCATGCGCCATTGCCAAATCATAACTTTGAAATTTTCCTCCATCCGAAAAAGAATCCGGTGTCACATTCAAAATTCCCATAATGTACGTATGGTTTGCAACGTCAAATTCTCTGTTTCCTATTCTCATGTCTGTTTCCTGCCTTTCCCAGTTGTCCAACTACCTAGTATCTAATTTCTAAATTCTTTTTTTTCGTATCCCAGTTGCAATTATCTTTTGCTTTACACAAAAAGCAGTTTCTGGATGCTTTGTCCGCATCATACAAAATTTCCGAAAGAGCAGAAGTCTTCGGCGGCTTTTTACGGTGCTCTAAAATGGCCTTGAGAATGCCTTCTTTCTCTTCTTCTGTAAACTCTGTTTCTTCCAAAAATCCCTCCGCGATCACGGCGCTTGCCATCTCATGAGGCGTTCCTTCTTCATACTGCTGCCATTTTCCGATATCATGAAGCAATGCCGCCCCATATATCTGTGCCTTTGGTACATCATATCCTCGCTCCATAGAAAAGATATAAGCAAGCCTGGCCACATCCAGAAAATGCTGCATGTCATGACAACAGAAAATCCTATCTTTCTCTGCTTTTTCAATCCGTTTTAAACACTCCTGATAATACGGATGTTCATATATTTTTGTAACTCTTTTCATTTCTTTTAATCCTTTACCAGATTCAAGAACATATTCTGAAATTTTCCATCTTCTTTAAAAATCCCTCTGGTCACCACACTTACCGTCTTGCTTCCCGGTTTTTTGATTCCCCGCATGGTCATGCACATGTGTTCGGCTTCTGCCATTACCATGACCCCTTTCGGCTTTAAATGTTCCATCAGTGCGTCTGCAATCTGTGCGGTCATCTGCTCTTGAAGCTGCAGTCTCCTTGCATAAACCTCTACGGTTCTTGCAAGTTTGCTAAGCCCTGCTACCCTTCCATCCGGTATATAAGCAATATGAACCTTTCCGAAAAACGGGAGCATGTGATGCTCGCACATGGAATAAAAAGTAATATCTTTTTCCAAAACCATCTCATTGTTTTCTGCCGTAAACGTTTTTCCAAGATGTTCCCCTGCGTCTTCGTCCATACCGCTGCAGATTTCTTCATACATTTTTGCGATCCGCTTTGGTGTCTCCAACAATCCTTCTCTTTGTATATCTTCTCCAATTCCTTCCAGCAAAAGACATACTGCCTGTTCTATTTTCTCTCTATCTATCATCTTTGCCTTCCTTTCCACGTGTAAGGCGAATCACTTCGCCAAGATACGATAACGAACCAAACGTAAGAATCTCTTCCCTATCTCCTGCACGTCCCTTTGCTTTTTCAAGAGCATCCTGCACACTTCCAGCTGTTTCTGAATTCACGTGATATGCCTTAAGTACCTCTGATAGTTTTTCCTTCGCAAGTGAGCGCTCCTTATTCGGAAGCTCTATTGCATAAATATATTTGAAATATGGCGCTATGATTTCTATCATTTTTTCATATTCTTTATCTTTAAAAACCCCTAAGATTCCGATGATCTTTTTATCCGGAAAATAAGTCCTTATATTTTCTGTAAGCCTCTTTACTGCATCCACATTATGGGCACCATCCGCAATGATAACCGGTTCTTTATTCACAAGCATAAATCTTCCGGGCCAGGAAGCATTCTTCAACCCTTTCCTGATTGCCCTGTCGCCTATTTTATATCCACGTCTTTGCAATCGTTCGATCGCCTCGATTGCGGTAACCGCATTCTCCAGCTGATGCCTTCCAGAAAGTGAAATCTCAACATTTTTATATTGTTTGTAAGAAAAACTCTGCCCTTCTAAAGTTTCCTCATGAATGATGATTTTTTCTGGTTCTGCATTGAAAAAGCGGCACTCTTTTTCGCCTGCCTTCGCTTTTAAAATGATAAATACTTCTTCTCTTTGCGGTGCAGATATAACGTCTGCTCCCGTTTTTATGATTCCTGCCTTGTTCTTCGTAATCTCTTTCAAGGTATCCCCAAGAATTCCCATATGATCCATACTAATCGATGCAAACACGCATATCTTCGTATTTTTAATAATATTCGTTGCATCCAGAAGTCCTCCAAATCCTGCTTCCAATACAACAACATCGCATGCCTTTTCTTTAAAATATAAAAACGCTGCCGCCGTCTCTATCTCAAATACCGTAGGAGAAGGATTTCCCTTTTCTATGCTTCGCCTGGCGGCATTTTTCACCTTCTCTATGATAGCTCCAAGTTCATCCTCTGCCATATATTTCCCATCAACCTGAAAACGCTCCAGATATTCCATGACGGTCGGAGAAATATATCTCCCTGTCCGATAACCTGCTTCTGTTAAAATACCGGAAATATAAGCAAGAATGGAACCCTTGCCATTCGTACCTGCTATATGTATAAATGTTAAATCATTCTGTGGATTTTCAAGCTCCTCCAATAAGCCTTTTATACTTTCCAAGCCAAGTACACTTCCGTATTTCGATACCTGATCCAAATATACCCTTGCTTCCTCGTATAACATCCTTTTTGTCCTTTCTTAAATATCATCTTTTATATCTTAGCACAAGTACTAAAAAACGTCCACTGGACGTTTTTGTCGTATGCGATCGCCGCAGTGCGCATCCCGCGGAGCTTTTTATGATATAGGAAAGTACGAACTTTCCTATATCATAAAAATACGAGAGTAAAATCAAATACGATTTTACTCTCGTGTTTTAAATCTTTTTTATACGTTTATTTTTTCTTCCAAGCAATAATCGCTGCAAGAACTGCTGCAAGTCCTGTTGCTACAGGAATTGCTGCATTTGCGCCGTCACCTGTCTTAGCTGCTGTATTACCAGCTTTCTTATTTGTTGTCGTGCTTGTTGTCTTGCTTCCTGTAGTATCAGAAGCTGCTTTATTATCTGTCTTATCACCTGCTGCCACTTTATCATCGCCTTCTGCCGGTGTTCCTGTACTAGCTTCCAGGCCGTCTACTGCTTTATTTAATGCGGCAA